>Ga0116152_10001754_pt1 | contig 17798 bp, 13 predicted proteins | sample AD_UKC119_MetaG_FD_89894 | JGI IMG/M metagenome (GOLD analysis project Ga0116152, IMG submission 89894) | Active sludge microbial communities of municipal wastewater-treating anaerobic digesters from Hong Kong - AD_UKC119_MetaG | ecosystem: Engineered > Bioreactor > Anaerobic > Digestate... | reverse complement strand
TGTTGGGGATGGTTGGCGCCACCTCGTCGTCTGACCCGGCCATCACTGGCCGGGCTCGGAGTCTGTTGGGGATGGTTGGCGCCGCCTCGTGGTCTGACCCGGCCATGACTGGCCGGGCTCGGAATGGGGAGTCGAATCCGAACGGGAGACGGGCTCGGAACGGGAGGCGGGGTCGTTACCTGGCGGCTTTCATGAACCTGGCGATTCGTGCGGGATCGAGGGCGTTGGTGGTGACGCCGGCGCGCTTGAGGGCCGTTCCGACGATCGCGCCATCGGCGATATTCAGTGTTTCGCGAATCGTTTCCGCCGTGGCGCCACTGCCGATCCAGACAGGTCGATCGGGGACGGCGCGTTTGACGCGTTCGGCGGCGGACAGATCCGTCGGTACACCAGTCCCCGTTCCGCTGACAATGATCGCGTCGGCGCCGGCGCGATAGGCCGTTTCCTCCGCCGCCAACGCGATTTCCGGCTGGCTGAGCGGCGCGGCGTGTTTGACGTGGACATCGGCGGCGATGCGAACGTGCGGCGCCACCAAGCGCCGACGGGCGAGCAATTCGGCGGCGGCGCCCGTGATGATCCCCTGGTCCGTCGCGTACACGCCTGACAGAACGTTCACTCGGATGAACATGGCGCCGGTGGCGGCGGCGATTGCGAGGGCGCCGAAGCAGTCGTTGCGAAGCAGATTCACGCCCACGGGAACACGGACGGCTCGAACGACGTCGCGCACAACAATCGACATGGCGGCGATCGTCTCCTTCGGTGCGTCTGTGGCGGCGAAGGGCGCGTCCCCGAAATTCTCGACGATCAGGGCGTGAAAGCCGGCGGCGGCAAGACGCTTCGCCTCGGCGACGGCGCGCTTCGCGATGTCATCGATCGACATCGACGCGGCGGCGGACCCCGGCAGCGCGGGCAGATGGACCATCCCGATGAGTCGGAGGTCGGCGAGTGGATTGGCGGAGCGAGCGACGCGCTTCTTCGCGGCCATGGTGGTGGATTCCTTCAGCTCGATCTGTCGGGTTCATTCGACTCGACATGCGCGCGTGCGTCATCGCCGAGGACGGCGCATCATCCTACGCCGAACCGCGGGAACGGGCCATGTCACGAGTGCTCATTGTCGGGGCGGGTCGTTGGAATCAGGGGCGGCGCCGAGGATGCTGCTGACATCGGCCTGCATCGCTTCAACGGAGGCGCGAATCTGGTTGAGGGCGTCCGTCAGGGAGAGATGTTCGGCCTCGGCTCGGAGAATATCCGTTACGAGCTGAATCTGTCGTTCGGCCAGTGCGCTGTCCACTTTGGCGATCATCTCGCGACGATGGGCGAGATTCTGATTGAGGGAGTCGTCGAGTGTCTCGAGCGCCTGGCGGCTGCGATCGGCCCGTTCGATGGCGGCGGCGATCTCCGCCTGGGCCCGGGCGACAAGGTTCGTGGGAACCGCGTCATTCGCAGCGGCGTCCGTCGGCGGCGCCGCTTTCGGCGCGGGGCTCGAATCGGAGACATCGGCCTGGGGGATCGACGCGAGATCGAGATCGTCGGCGGCGACCTCGTCGGCGACAAGGGCGTCGATATCGGAGAAGGCGTCCTCGACGCGCTGATCGGAAGTGTCGGCGAACACATCATCGTTCATGAGACGCGTCGGTTCACTGTCTGGTTCGGTCGTCGGCCGGGAGGACTGCGCCGCGCTGAGCGCCGACTCGTCTGATGGCGCGTCGGCGACGAGATCCGCCGGTTCGGCGGACACCTCATCGGGCGTCAGTTTTTTTTTTGAGTCCGACGCGTCGGACTCGGCGGGACCGACGGACTGCAGTTCCGCGTCGTCGTCGATCGCGGCGTTCATCAACGTGTCGACCGCGGGCGCCTCGGCGTCCACATCATCCACGTCAAACGCTTCGGTCTCCGACGTCCGCCCGTCGGCGTCGCGTGACACATCGAGCGTGGGCGCGACGATCGACTCAATATCGGTATCCGTCTCCGCGGCAACGTCGGACATCAACTCATTCAACGCCGCGTCGGGCGCGACGTCGTCCACGTCAAACGCATCGGCCTCAGCGCTGGTCGCGTTGGCCGCGTCAACGTCGCTGTCCAGGGCCGCCTCGACGGCCGCAATGGCCGGATCGACATCATCGTCGCTGACATCGTCCGACGCCGGGTCATTCACTGACGCCTCTTCAGGCGCTTCATCGACATTGACGGCGCCTTCCACGAACGTGTCATTTGCCAGCGCGTCGATGTCTTCGGCGACCTGTGCGGACTCGTCAGACGCGTCGACCGTGATCGCCGATTCATCGACCTGCGGCGCGATATGTTCGCTGACGTCGTCGCCTGCGTTCTCGGCCTGGTTCGCCGCGTCGTTCGTCTCCTGGCGGAAGCCGGCTTCGGCAAGTTGTCGCTCAAACGCCTCGACACCGCCGAGGGATTCGTCGTCCGTCGGCTGGACGCCAAGCTTTGCGGCCGATTCGGCCAGCAGTGTGTCGAAGTCGATCGGCTCATCTGTTGTCGCGTCGATCGCCTCGGTACCCGCGTCGCCCGATTCCGCCCCGGCGTCTTCATCGACAACAGGCGATTCGCCAAACACCGGCGCCTCAGGCGGCGTTTCCAGGGCGGGCTCATCGAGGGCGGAGAATACGAGATCGGCGACATCGTCCGTGGCGTCGGCGTTCCGTGACGCCGGCGACGCCGCATCGGGAGATGGCGCGACGGACTCGGCATCGGCGACTTCCGGCTGGACAACATCCTGTTCGACACGTTCGTGGGATTCGGGCGCTTCGACGGCTGACGGCGCTTCCGACGCCGTGTCGGTCGGCGCAGCGTTCGTCGATTCCGGAGCGGGTGACGGCGGCGCGCTCAAGTCATCGCGTCCGACCATTGTGACCTGGGCGATGAGGCTCGCCGCCTCTTCCGAGGCCTTCCGGATAGCTTCCAGTTCATCTCGAAGCCGGGCGCACTCCGCAATATTCTCGGCGTGCATGGCTTCGATCCGCTGCCGGCGCTGACGTGAGAGCCGGAGCTGCACGCGCAGGTTTCGCAGGAAGCGTCGTTCCGGCGACAGCCGATCTTCGATCGGTTTGCCGTAGGTTCCCTTGCGATAGGGCGTGATGATCTTCGCGAGTTCCCTGCAGAGATCGCGCGTCGTGGGACCTTCGATGCGACGATCGATGTCATCGAGTCGTTTCCGGGCCGCGGCGGCGCGGCGCGACGCGGCGCGCCAGGCCAGCAGCCCCCCCGCCACGGCGAGGCCACTCACGACAAGCAGCGGCGTGTCGCGTCCGATATTTGTCAGGACGTCGATACCCGATGCCAGTACGAATTGGTCGATGCCAGGACTCACTCCCACGGTATCGGCGTGTGAATGGCGTGACGTGTGATATCCCCGACGGGATTCGCCGAGAGAATTTCGCGTCCCTTCGTCGATGCGTGTTCGCTTCAATTTCGAGCCGTGTTGAGACAATTGTGACGCCGACGCGAACGTGTCGCGGGGCGCCATGCGTCGCGAAATCGGACAGATTGTCGGGGATTCTCGGGGATCGGACGGCGCCGACGCGCGACCGCCGCGCCGCAGAGCGATGTCGGCGCACTTGTCGGTCACGGTCATTACGGAAAGTCCTGCGTATCTCAACTTGGGTCCGCAAGGGGCGTCTGCTAAACTGACGAACGACAATTCTGTCTCTTCGCCAACGGAAGCGGATTCATGGGAGAACTCAACGTCCGAAAGAACATCCCGCCCGAAGAGCGCCGTCAGTTCGTCAAGCGACTGCTGACCGACGTCCAGGCGCTGGAGGAGATGCTGCGCCGAGGGATGATCGAGTCGGGCTTTCGTCGGATCGGGGCCGAGCAGGAGTTGATCATTGTCGGCCCCGACTGCCGGCCGAAATCGATCAATCTGGAACTGCTCGCCCGCATGAACGATCCGGAACTGACGACGGAGCTGGCCCGGTTCAACATCGAACACAATCTGGCCCCCCTCGATCTCGGCGGCGACTGCCTTCGACGCATGGAGGCCCTGATCAACAGGAAGCTCACGCTCATACGGAAGGTCGCCGCTGAATTCGACGCCGACGTCGTTCAGACGGGCATCCTTCCGACGCTGGAGGCGGCCGATCTTCGGCAGGACAACATGACGCCCCTGCCGCGATATGAAGGACTCGATGACGCGCTGATGTCGCTGCGCGGCGGTCCGTTCCAGTTCGTCATCAAGGGGCTGGACGAACTCAGCGTGAAGATGGACTCGGTCCTCGTGGAATCCTGCAACACGAGTTTCCAGGTGCATTTCCAGGTCAAGCCCGGCAACTTCGCGAACCTCTACAACGTGGCGCAGGCGATTTCGGCGCCCGTCCTGGCGGCGGCCGTGAACTCCCCCCTGCTCTACGGGCGGCGATTATGGAAAGAGACGCGGATCGCCGTCTTTCATCAGTCGGTCGATGCGCGCGATCAGCGCGATCCGCATCGTGAAGTGGCGCCGCGAGTCAGCTTCGGCACGCGCTGGGTGGACGAATCGGCCCTTGAGATCTATCAGGAGGACATCTCGCGATTCCGAGCGTTGTTCGTCGCCGAGCCGGAGGAGGATCCGTTCACGTGCATCGAGCGCGGCGAAGCGCCGAAGCTTCGGGCCCTGCAGACGCACAACAGTACGGTCTATCGCTGGAATCGCGCCTGCTACGGCGTCACGGAGGGTAAGCCGCACCTGCGGATCGAGAACCGTTACCTGCCGTCGGGACCGACGACGATCGACGAGATCGCAAACGCGGCCTTCTGGTTCGGCCTGATGGCGGGCGTCAGCGAGAAGTATGAGGACGTGCGACAGGTCATGGATTTCGACACGGCGCGGACGAACTTCTTCAACGCGGCCCAGCAGGGTCTGCGCGCCCAGTTCACGTGGATCGGTAAGAAAGTGGCGCCGGCGCAACGACTCATCCTCGACAACCTGCTGACACTGGCGCACGAGGGGCTGCAGTATCTGAAGATCGATGGGCGGGACATCGATCGATATCTCGGCGTGATCGAGGCGCGTGTCGCCAGCAAGCAGACGGGCTCGACGTGGATGCTCGAATCGCTGTCGCGCATGAACAAGGGGGCGACGCGAAGCGATCGGCTGAGTTCGCTGACGTGTCGCATGGCGGAACTCAGCCGCGAAGGCGATCCGGTTCACGAATGGCCGCTGGCGAAACTACAGCGATCGGCGGACTGGTCGTCCACCTACGCCCGCCTCGGCCAGTTCATGACAACAGACCTGTTCACGGTCAACGAAGAGGAAGTGATCGATCTCGTCGCCAACCTGATGGACTGGCGACGGATTCGGCACGTGCCCGTCGAGGACGATCAGCATCGGCTCGTCGGGCTGGTCTCCTATCGGACGCTGCTGCGGCACATGGCCCGAAGCATGCCCCGCAGTATTGCCGATCCCGTGGCGGTTCGCGATATCATGATCCCGGATCCCTATACGGCGACGCCGGAAACGTCGACCCTCGAGGCGATCGAGATCATGCGAACGCATGGCGTGGCCTGTCTGCCGATCGTCGAAGGCGATAAACTCGTGGGCATCGTGACGGAGCACGACATGCTGAACATTGCGGCGGAACTCATCCAGAGTTCGCTGAAGAAGAAGCCCTGACGATCGTGACGACACTGACGCCCGAAATTGAACCATCCCCGCCTCGGTTTGAGCGCGTCATCGGATCCTTCCGAGGAGACGCGCCGGGCCCGTCCGTCGTCTGTGTCGGCGGCATTCACGGCAACGAGGTATCGGGGATTCACGCGCTGCGTCGCGTGCTGCGACTGCTGGAAAAGCGGCGACCGCCCTTTCGCGGAGAACTCGTCGGCATCGCCGGCAATCTCGCGGCGCTCGAGCGAGGCGATCGCTACCTGGCGGAAGACCTGAACCGCGTGTGGACGCCGGAGCGCATTGAGGCGGTTCGCGAACTGGCGCCCGATCATTTCACGACGATCGAACACGAAGAGATGTGGGGCCTGCTGTCGGCGCTGGACGACGCGTTTGCGCGCTCGCGCGGCGAGAGCTACTTCCTGGACCTGCACACAAGTTCGGCAAGCGGTGGTCCCTTCGTATTGCTCGGCGACACGATTCGCAACCGGCGACTCGCGTTCAGGTTTCCCGCGCCCGTGATCCTCGGGCTCGAAGAGACGATTGATGGCGTGCTGCTGGAATACGTCAATTCCCTGGGACATGTCACACTCGGATTCGAGGCGGGTCAGCACGACGATCCCGTCTCGATCGACAACCAGGAGTCGGCCATCTGGATCGGTCTCCTGCACGCGGGATGCGTGGATGCGAAGGACGTTCCCGAGGCGACGGCGGCGCGCGATCGATTGAGTGAAAACACACGCAGCCTGCCGCGGGTGCTCGAGCTGCGTTATCGACGGCCTGTGTCACCGGATGACGACTTCGTTATGCGGCCGGGGTACCTGAATTTCCATCCAGTCACGGCGGGCGAAGTCATCGCGAAGGACCGACGTGGTGACGTCGCCGTGCGCGAGACGGGTCGATTGCTGCTGCCGCTGTACCAGGGCAAGGGCAGCGACGGCTATTTTCTGGCGCGGGATGTCCGGCCCTTCTGGCTGTGGGTGTCATCCGTGCTGCGACATCTGCACGCACATCATCTTGTGCGAATACTGCCGGGCGTCTGGCGGCATCCGAAGAAGCCCGACACGTTCGTCGTGAATCGACGCGTCGCCCGCTGGTTCCCGATGCAGATCCTCCACCTGCTCGGGTTTCGAAAGGTTCGGGAGGAAGGCGACACGCTGACTGTCAGCCGGCGGCGCTACGATCTGAAGTCGCCGGGCGCATAGTTCGCCCACACCTCCGCGACTCGTCCTTCCGCGTCGAACCGCATCGCTTCCGCGGCCATCATGCCTTTCACACTCCTGTAATACAGCACGACGCTGTCCGCCCCGACGAGGGTATCGATCAGCTCGAACCGAAGTTCGGGATACGCCGCGAGCGCTTTTTGCCAATAGGCGCGAAGCGCGGCCCCGCCTTCGAGCCTCCCTGAAGAATCACCTGTGATGGCGGCGATGAAGGGTGAGGTGAAGCGGATGGTCTCGGCGTAGTGCATGAGGATTCGATCGAGATCGTGCGCGTTCCACGCGTCGATCCACTCCGCGGCAAACCGCTCGGCAAATTCACGAGTGATCATGTTCGTTACCCCATCGGCTGACACGTTGGGCAGAAGTGCGTCGAGCGCTGGGCAACGACGATTCGCTGAATGTCGGCCCTGCAGCGCCAACAGGGCTGTCCATCACGCCCGTAAACGCGGTGGAGCTTCTGGAACTCACCCGACGTTCCGTCGGCGCGGACGTAGTCACGCAGTGTCGAGCCGCCATAGTTGACGGCCTTGCGCAGAACGCGGCGAACGCTGACGGCCAGGCGGCGCTGGTCGTCGATCGCCAGGTCGTCGGCGAGCGTCGTCGGATGGATGCGGGCGTCGAAGAGCGCCTCATCCGCATAGATGTTGCCGATACCGGCGATGGATCGCTGATCGAGCAGCAGCGACTTGATGGGCCGCCTGCCGTGGCAGAGCTGAACGAATGCCCGCGTTGAGATATCGAGTGCGTCGGGCCCCAGCCGCTCGAGTTGGTTGTCGCCGGCGACTCGACCCTCCGGGAAGAACCAGACGCCGCCGAATCGACGCGGATCACGAAGTCGCACGTCGCCCGCCTCACCTTCCAGGCGGAGCGACAGGTGCGTGTGCGGCAGCGTCGGCGCATCGGCGGGTTCAATCGTCAGGCGACCGCTCATGCCGAGGTGGACGAGGCAGGCGGCGCCGCTCTCCAGTTCGATCCAGAGCCGCTTGCCGACGCGCTGTACGGCGGCGACGCGATCGCCCGTCAGCGACTTCCGAATGGCCCCGGCGCCCTGGCGTACGAAATCCGGTCGCGCGACGCGGACGGACGCGATGCGCCGTCCGGCGATGCGTTCGCGGAGTGTGCGGGCGATGGACTCGACTTCCGGCAGTTCGGGCATGCGGACATTCTAGGCGAATCCCCGGTTTCGGCGTCATCCCGCGGTTCCGGCGCTCTGACCTCAAGCCGAAGGGCGTCGGCATTCGATCTTCATGGTATGAATCCGCCCCATATCCTCGGCGTCATCCTCGCCCGCGCGGGCAGCAAGGGGCTGGCGCGCAAAAACGTCCTGCCGATCGCGGACCGACCGATGATCGCCTGGACGATCGACGCGGCGCGGAACGCCGGCCGTCTGGACGCGATCTGCGTCAGCACGGACCTGCCGGAGGCGGCGGACGTGGCGCGGGCGGCGGGACTCATCGTCATCGATCGCCCCGCCGAGCTGGCGAACGACACGGCGACTGTCGACTCGGCGGCCCGGCACGCGGTTCTCGACTACGAACGCAGGTTTCGGCAGGTCACGCACGTCGTGCTGCTCTACGCAAACATTCCCGTTCGCGCCACGGGCGTAATCGACGCCGCGATTGAGAAACTGATCAGCACGGGCGCCGACAGCGTTCGAAGCCTGGCGCCCGTCGGCAAGACGCATCCGGACTGGACGCATCGGCTGGACGGCGATCGGATGATTCAGTTCCGATCGAATTCGATCTACCGGCGGCAGGACCTGGAACCCATCTACTATCACGACGGCGCCATCATCGCCGTCACGCGCGCGTCGCTGTTCAACGTCGATCCGGCCGATCCACACGCATTCTTCGGGACGGATCGGCGCGGTGTCCTTTCGTCATCGACGGCCATCGATGTGGACGACGCGATCGACGCGCGCGTCGCGGACGCGATCCTGCGCGGCGCGGCGGAAACGCGGCAGGCGGCGGATCGCCCCGTGGAGCGGCTCCTTAAGAAGGCGTCGCCCTACGTCATCGCGGAGATCGGCGTCAATCACGACGGATCGCCGGAAACGGCGAAACGCCTGATCGACGCGGCCCGACAGGCGGGCGCCGACGCGATCAAACTGCAGATTTTCGAGGCGGACGCGCTGGTCTCCGCCGACGCCGCGACCTGTGACTATCAGCGATCAAATTCGCAACGGCGCGAGACGCAGCGCGAGATGCTCCGGCGGCTCGAACTGTCGCAGTCGGCGCTGATCGACCTGCGCGAGTATGCTCACGACGCCGGCGTCGATTTCATCGCGACGCCGTTTGGTCTGTCGGAACTCGACTTTCTGGTGGAGCGGCTGGCGCCCGAGGCGATCAAGACGGCTTCGCCGGACCTTGTGAACACGCCGCTGCTGCGGCGCGCCGCCGAATCAACTCTGCCGATGATCGTGTCGACGGGCGCATCGGAGTGGTCAGAGATTGTGGCGGCTGTGAACGGGCTGGACGACGCTCGAACCGGTGGCCGGCTCGCTCTGCTGCACTGCGTATCGGCGTATCCGACGCCGGCGGAGCGAATCCAGCTCGCGATGATCCGGCGCATGCGGGAGGCGTTCGATACGCCTGTCGGATTCAGCGATCACACGATCGAATCGGAAACGGGCGGCCACGCCGTCCTCGCGGGCGCGCGTCTCCTGGAGAAGCACATCACGCTGGACGCTTCGGCGCCGGGACCGGATCACGCCGCGTCGCTGGAGCCCGACGCCTTCGCCGACTACGTCCGGCGCGCGCGGGAAGCGTCGCGCCTGCTCGGCGACGGCGAACGGCAATGTCTGGATATCGAGCTTGAGGTGCGTCGCCTGTCCCGCGGTCGTCTCGTCGCCCGGCGACGCATCGACGCGGGCGCGACGATCACAGCCGACGCCCTGAGGGTCCAGCGCCCCGGCGACGGGATTCCCCCCACGGCCCTCGGCCAGATCATCGGTCGGACCGCGGCAAGGTCGATCGCCGACGCCGAGCCCCTTGCCTGGGACATGCTGACCCGCGTCGTCTGATAACAAACGCCCACACGGTAAAACCACGGCCTCATCGCGACAGACGGCCGGATATCGTCGTGAATTCACCTCGGCCGAGCGCCGATACGGCTCGTATCGAGCGTGTGATTCGCGCGCGACTGAAGGACATTTTACAACCATCAAGAGCGAGGCCAGCCATGGTGCAAGCCGAACTGACACAGGAAACAAAAGCGCTCGTCGACAACGCCATTGCCGATGTTGGCGAGATCGCAACGTTGCCGGAAGTGACGGTGAAGATCATCGAGATCGTCGAGAATCCGAAATCGACGGCTCGTGACCTGCACGACGTCATCAAGAACGATCCGGCCCTGTCGGCGCGAATCCTGAAGGTCGTCAACTCCGCCTTCTACGGTCTGCCCGGTCAGATTTCGAGCATCGATCGCGCGATCGTGCTTCTCGGTCTCTCGGCCGTGAAGAACATCGCCATCGCGGCCTCGATGACGCATCTGTTCACGGGCGGCGCGACCATCGACGGCTTCAGTGGCGCGGATGTCTGGAAGCACTCGATCGGCATCGGCGTCGGCTCCCGGCTCCTGTCGGCGGCCCAGGGCCGACCGCAGGTCGAGGAGAGCTTCCTCGCGGGCCTGATCTCCGATCTGGGTCTGCTGGTCGAGCGACAGTTGTTCTCGGCGGAGCTGGGTGAAGTCGTCGGCAAGTTCCAGTATGGCGGCGGCAGCTTCTGCGAGATCGAAAACGACATCATCGGCGCCGATCATCAGGCGTTCGGCATGGCCCTCGCCAAGAAGTGGCGATTCCCGCAGACGATCTGCACGACGATCGGCTACCATCACAACCCGATGCTGCTCGCGGAAGTCAATCGCGAACTGCCGGCGATCGTCAACGTTGCGGACATTCTGACGTGCAAGGCGGGCATCGGCTTCGCGCAGCACGACAAGAACACCGAAATCAACGAAGAACTCTACACGCTGATCAAGCTCGACGCCGCGAAGGTCGACGAGATCCTCGATGAGCTCCCCGAGCAGGTGTCGATCGCCGAGACGATTTTCGGCGAGTAACGACGGCCTTCCATCCAACGCACGTATCAGAAACGCCGGCGGATTCGCCGGCGTTTTTTTCTTTCTAGGAACTTGCGCTGGCCGCCTCGAAACAACTGAGTGTTGTAACGCCCCTTCGGGGCTGAATGTGGGGGAACACACGCAAACCCAGGGCTGCGATTGCCCGCTTCGCGGGCCGCTCTTGCCCTGGGCTCACATGTTGCACGCCTTTGGCGTGCCCTGGGCCTTCTTGTTGCACGTCTTTAGCGCGCCATCGGTTGTCATGCTACTCGCCTCTGGCGCGCCGTGGGCCTTCTTGTTGCACGTCTTTAGCGCGCCATCGGTTGTCGTGCTACACGCCTTTGGCGCGTCCTGGGCTGTCGTGCTGGACGCCTTCGGTGTGTGTTGTGCCCGTGACCTTTTGCGTCATGCGACGCCGGCGGTGGGTCAGAGCAGTTTGTTCAGTTCGCGTTTGAGAATCTTGCCGGTCGGACCCCGGGGCAGATCATTGGAGATGATGACGCGACGCGGCACCTTGTAGCCGGCCACGCGTTCGCGACAGAACTCGCGCAATTCCGTTTCCGTCGTTTCGGCGCCTTCCAGCAAGGTTACGAAAGCGACGGGCGTTTCCCCGCGCGACGGATCGGGCTGACCAATGACGGCGGCTTCGTTCACGGCGGCGTGCGCCTCCAGCGCCGATTCAATCTCGCGCGGATAGACGTTTTCGCCACCCACGATGATCATTTCCTTCTTGCGGCCCGTGATCTGGATGAAGCCCTCCGAATCCACGCAGCCCATGTCACCCGTCTTGTACCAGCCTTCGGGCGTCAGAACGGCGGCCGTCTCTTCGGGCTTCTTGTAGTACCCCGCCATGACGTTCGGTCCCCTGACCCACAGTTCGCCGATCTCATTGGCGCCAAGCTCGACGCCGTTGTCGTCGAACGCGCAAATCGTGACGCCCGGAATCGGCTGGCCCACTTTGCCCGGACGCTGGGCCCAGGGCATGCTCAGACTCACGACGGGCGCGGCCTCGCTCATGCCGTAGCCCTGCAGAATCTCGACGTTGAAGCGTTCCCTGAAGGCCTCAGAGGTCACGGGCGACAGCGCCTCGCCGCCGCTGATCGCATATTTCAGCGAGGCAAAGTCCTCGGCCTTTGCGGACTTGCTGCGCAGCAGGGCCGTGTACATGCTCGCGATGATCATCACGATCGTGCTCTTCTGTTCGCGGATCGTCCTGATCACGAGGTTGGGATTGAACTTCGGCAGGTAATACACACGGGCGCCGAGCTTCGACGGCACGAGCATCATCGTCGTGATGCCGAAGCTGTGAAAGAGCGGCAGGACACCGAGGAAGTGGTGCTCGCCCGTCAGCTTCGCCGCCTCGATGCAGGCGTCCACGTTGGACTTCAGGTTTCGATGAGTCTGCAGGACGCCCTTGGGCGTTCCGGACGTACCGCTCGTGTAGAGCAGCACTGCGGTGTCATTGCTGTTCACGGTCGGCGGCGCCGGTCGGAACCGCAGGTAGCTCAGCAGCATTTCGCGCTTCAGCGGCAGGTCCTCGATGTAGATCTTCCGCACCTTCGTCGCCGAGGCGAGTTCCTCAAAATGGCGAATCGTGAAGATGACATCGATGTCGGCGTCCTCGACAACCTGCGCGAGTTCCTTGGGCTGCAGCAGGAAGTTGAGCGGAACGACGGTTCTGCCGGCCCAGAGGGTTCCGAAGAAGGTTCCCGCAAAGACGGTTGTGGAGGGCAGAAGGATGCCGACGTTCTGCCGCCTCGTGGCCCGAATGACCTGCCGGCGCATCACATCGGCGAGCCTTACGAGTTCCTTGTAGGTCAGCGAGCGTGTCGGGTCGGCCACGGCGACTTCGTTACCGCGGCGCTTCGCCGATTCGAGCAGGGGTTCTACGAGCACACGGATCTCCCGTCCTGAGCGGGCGCGGCGGCGCCCATCGCCGGAATTCGCGCGGACAACAGCCCAACCGCGCGGCGGCGTAGCGTACTCGCAAATGAGAGAAGGTTGAAGCGCGGCGCTTCGGACCGCGCGGCTCCTACACCAGCATCTCGTTCGGGCTTGCCACACCGTCAATCGCCGGGAGGAAGTAGTCCCGTGCGACGACATCCCAGCTCATCCGGCTGGCCAGTTCGTAGCCGCGGACGATGCAGGCCTCCTTGTCACGCGGGGTCCTCGGCAGGCGGTTGACGATTTCATCGGCGACATCGCGCGCGACCGACGCCTCGTGCGCCTCGCGGGCGGCGCCCGACAGATGCATGTAGGCGTCGATCGTATCGGGGACATGCCGGAAGCCGGCGTAGTCGGCGACGATGACGTTCTTCGTGCCCGACGATCCGGCCGCCCGTTCGACGAATTTCCCGCAACCGCAGGCGTCGCTCAGCGCGCAGATGGCGCCGAAGGAGAGCGCCTCGACCTGGGCGATGCCGAACGGCTCGTAGATCGACTGTCCGAATTCGACATCGCTTCCGCGGCGAATGTCGACGAACTGCATTTCCGACGGCATGCGCTCGCCGCAGAGGGCGCGATTGAAGCCAAACTGATTGATAAAGAGGATCTTGCACTGCCGCGATCGGGCGTTGAACGCCTGCACGGCCTGGTAGAAGAGCGCCTCGCCACCGGAGAGATCGGGCACGCCTTCACGATGGGCGACGGGCCAGTCCCACCACTTCTCCATGTGACGGACATCTTCCCGACTGCGGGCGCCGGCGAGTTCCGTCGACAGCACGAACAACACGGCGGATTCGCCGGTCCTGCGGAACGCCTTTTCAATCTCGTACATCACGTTGATGTCGCGCCAGAGGCCCTTGCTCGGCGTCATCCGCGTCACATGGGTGAAGATGTGATGGGGCCGTTCGCCGAGAAGCGTCTCGGCGTAGGTCTGGAGCAGGCGCTTGCTCTGGGCCGCGTCCTTCGGTTCGACGCGATAGGCCGGCACGCCGTTGTAGCAGAGGCGGATGTTGCTGTCCTCCATGCCGGGCCCCACGCGGCGAAGTTCCTGCGAGACATAGTCGCTGACGGCCAGTGTCACATCGAGATGGCGTGTCGCATTGATGAGCGCATGTCGGTAGTAGCCGGACTGATCGCCGTAGAGATCGCCGAAGGACATGTGATCGCGTTCGGCGAAGCGGAGAACGTTGTAGAACGACGTATCGTGGCCGGGATGGTCCTCGACGATTTTGCGCGCCGTCGAAACTTCGTGTGCGTGATAGGCCGTGATAAACGCGTTGTCGTGAGCGCATTTGGCGGCGAGCGCCGTTGGGATGCCCATGAACTCGTGACCGACGACGACGCAGCGACTTGTTCCCGTGGCGAGGCCCAGGGCCCGCGCGACGGCCAGGCCCGGCTCGGCCAGGCGGACGTACTGCTCGTAGTCCCAGCTGTGTTCGTAGCGGGTCGACTCGACGCCGAAGGACTCGAAGAGGCGTCGCTTCAGATCGTTGACGATATCGCCCGGGATGCGTCCGACATCGATCAGCGCGACTTCCGGCCACGCCTCCAGGCCGCTGATCGGATCGCGCAGATGGCGGCGGCCGTAGACGATCTCCGTGTGGAATCGCTGCTGAATGGCGCCAAAGGCCTCTCGATGGGGATCGTTCCAGCGGGCGTCGATGGACGAGTAGAGCACTTCGCCGCCGGGGCCCAGCCGGCTGTCGGCGTCGCCTTCCGTCGTGAAGAGCGGGCAGAGCAGCAGCGTTCGGCCGACGCTCTCGGTGTAGGCCCTGGACGTGATCAGCCCTTCGAGGACGGTCCCGATTCCCCCCACCTTGACGACGGCCTCGTGCGTGACGTGTACGATATTCAGCATCTTCAATACGCTCCGGGGCGGCGCGCCCCTCATCATTCGAATGCGTTCGCCGGATTGTCGGCTCGATCCCGCCCGGGGCGTGACGCGGCCCACGGCTGGAATCCATCTGATTGCAGTGGAATCACAGAGACCGGCCGAAACTGCCGGCGCCTGTGGCGAAAAGTCCGCGGCGTCCCCCAACTACCTCATCGGCTGGTCGCGGATAGAATCCGCACGCGGAACGGTAATCGAAGCAAAGTTCGCAGGTCAATCGATGGCGTCGCGCAACAGCCAGCTCATCAAGACGGTCAACCTGAAACAGGGCATGCCCCACGTCGAGGAGGCCCGCCAGCGCCTGAACCAGGCGATCGACAACGCCAGGCGCAGCGGATTCCAGGCCCTGAAACTGATCCACGGCTACGGATCCTCGGGCGTGGGTGGCGGTATCCGGACCGCCGTTCGCAGCTCCCTTTCGCGGCGCCAGCGGGAAGGGAAGATCCGCGCCTTCGCGGGCGGGGAAAAATGGCATGTCTGTGAGCCGGAAGCCCAGGCGATTCTCGCCGAATGCCCCGCCCTGGAGCGGGAAAGCGACCTGAACATGCATAACGAGGGCGTCACGATCGTCCTTCTGTAACGGCCCCGTCCGCACGCCCACTCGCGGCAAACCCCGCCCCGCCCGCCTCACCAACACTGTCATCGCCGCTCTTGGCGCTCCCCTCGGACGGACGCGCGGGTCCGCGCACAATTCTCCAAAGAATGATATGTTGCATATTATGACATACTATGTATAATCAATGGGATCATGAATAAGGAAAAGCGACAAACGGCCATTCGGAGCCTGGTCCGCCGAGTGAGCATTCGGACCCAGGCGGACCTGATCACGCAGTTACGGGCGCGTGGGCTGGAAGTGGATCAGTCGACGCTCAGCCGGGACCTGGCCGAACTCGGCATCCGGAAGTCGGGCGGTCGCTACACCGCCCCGGGCGCCAACGGCGAGGAACCGCCGCACGAGATCGACTACTCGCCCGTCGTGCATTCGTTCGGGGCCTGCGGCCCGAACATCATCGTGATCAAGACGGACATCGGTCAGGCGCAACCCGTCTCGATCGCCATCGAAGGGAAGAAAGAGCCAACGATCTTCGGCACGCTGGCCGGAGACGACACGATTTACGTCACAACCAAGACCAAGCGAGCCCAGGCCGTTGCCCTGCGGCGGCTGGCGGACTGGTTCGGAGAAAAGAATGAAAGCTAAGCAGTGTGTGTTGGCGTATTCCGGCGGACTCGACACGTCGGCGATTGTCTATTGGCTCGTGGAACACGGCTATGAGGTCCACGCCGTGCTGGTCGATGTCGGCCAGAACGACGACTTCGACGCCCTCTGCCAGAAGGCCGTGCGACACGGCGCGGCGTCGGCCGTCGTCCGTGACGCGAAGCCGGCGATGTGCGCCACGATCCTGCCGTTCGCGGCCGGGCTCGGGGCCACATACGAGGGCTGCTATCGCCTGGGAACGGCCCTGGCGCGACCCTTCATCGCCCTCGAGCAGGTGCGTCGCGCCAAGGAGCTCGGCGGCGCGACGCTCGTCCATGGCGCGACGGGCAAGGGCAACGACCAGATCCGCTTCGAGTTCGCCTATCGCTCGCTGGCGCCGGAATGCCCGGTCCTGGCGCCGTGGAAAGTCTGGTCGCTGTCAGGTCGTGAAGATCTCGTGAACTACCTCAGGAAGCGCGGCTGCACGGACAGCTTCGAGGTCACGAAGACCTACAGCCTCGACGAGAATCTGTGGCACCTGAGCATCGAGGGCGGCGCGCTGGAGGATCCGGGATCGCTCATCGACGTTGAATCGATCATCGCGACGGTCCGCGGCAAGTCCGAGCCGACGACAGACGGCGGCGAACTCGTCCGGATCACGTTCGAGCAGGGTGTTCCCGTCGGCCTGAACGGCCGGGAGATCGGCGTCGGCGGCGTCATTGACGCGCTGAACGCCTCCTACGCGGGCGCCCCGTGGGCCTGGGACATGCTGATCGAGAACCGATTCACGGGCATCAAGTCGCGCGGCGTGTACATCAACCCGGCGGCGAAGCTCCTGCACATGGGCGCCGACGCCCTGGCCCGCTGCATGCTCAACAAGCCGAGCTATGATCAGTATCTGTCCTTCGGCCGAACCTACGGCGCGATGATCTATCGCGGCGAGTACTTCTCGGATCAGCGGCTGACGCTGGAGGCCGCGGCCCGCACGCTGATGGCGAAGATGACAGGAACGGCGACGATCCGCGTCGGCGGCAATCCCTACGTCGCGAGCATCGACATCAGCGATTCGATCTTCAAGTCGGATCTGGCCACGTTTGAGAAGAGCAGCTTCGATCAATCGTCCGCGAAGGGCTTCATTGATCTGACATGGTTGTCCTCCATCGGACGGCCCTTCACGGAGGCGGGAAATGAACACGCTCTGGACGCAGCGCACGCCCCATCATCCGACGTTTGCGGCAATCAACCGGTGCATGGAGGAGGACTGGTTTCTTCTGCCGTTTGAGCTTCGCCTGCAGCGGGCGCATGTCGTCGCGCTGCACGCCGCCGGCATTGTTTCTTCCGGCGAGAAGTCCGCGCTCGACGCCGCTCTGGACGGCGTCGAGTCGGACTTCGTCGGTCGGCCATGCCCCGAGACGCCCGCCGAGGACATTCACACATGGCTGGAAACGCTCGTCACGGAAAAGGCGGGCGAGGCCGGCAAGAAGCTGCATACCGGCCGATCGCGGAACGACCAGGTCGCAACGCTGCTGAAGCTCTACACGATCGACGCCGGCGAGCGAATCGCCGAGGCGCTGGCGGGGCTGACGCGGGCCTTCAGCAATCAGGCGATCGCCTGGGCGGAGGTCGTGGCGCCGATGCAGACGCACGCCCAGTTCGCCGCCCCGGGCTCAATGGGGTTCTGGTCGCTGCGATACGCGGCGGCCTTCCGGGCGGCGCGTCGCATATTATGCGGCATGATGGACATATGGCGCAGCGAGTGCCCCCTGGGAAGCGGCGCCGTGGCCGGTTCGAGCATTCCGATTGATCGAACGATCCAGGCGAAGGAACTCGGCTTTGCCGGCCCCTCACCCAACGCGCTCTACTCGACGACGTCGCGCGATGAAATCCTGCAGG
>Ga0116152_10001753_pt1 | contig 17799 bp, 9 predicted proteins | sample AD_UKC119_MetaG_FD_89894 | JGI IMG/M metagenome (GOLD analysis project Ga0116152, IMG submission 89894) | Active sludge microbial communities of municipal wastewater-treating anaerobic digesters from Hong Kong - AD_UKC119_MetaG | ecosystem: Engineered > Bioreactor > Anaerobic > Digestate... | reverse complement strand
TTATTCCCGAAATAGCCGTATATCGCACTCACCTGGTCCTCTTCGTTGTATTCAAATTCAAATACCGTCTGATCATGAAAAATAGCTTTGGAGATTTTTTCTTCTTCATAAAGGAATGAAACAAAAGGGGTTTTGGAAGAGATTTCGTAATCCAGAATGGAGAGCAGTTTCTCTTTAGGGTTATAAATATCCTCTTTCTGACATCTGGAAAAGAGGAAAAGGGATAGCAGAATAAGTGATAAATATTTGATCTTGATCATAGTTGTTCATTAGGAATGCAAAGATACCAAATTATTTAGGACCCTTAAGGTAAACAATGAGTAATTATGATAAAAATATGATGAATGAAGATCCTTATTCTTCTTGTAAATCAAGCCATTCCATCTCTTTTTCCTCAGCAGTTGATTTGAGTTCTTCGTATTTTTTGTACAAAGATCCATCGCCAATTTCAGAGCTATACTGAGCAGGATTTGCGAGTTTGGATTCTATGTATTTCATTTCGGTATGGAGTCGAGCGATCTCCTCTTCGATTTTTTTTAATCTATTCTGGATTTTCCGGAGTTGGGCCGTTTCAAGCTTCTTTTTTTCGTAATTCTCTTTATTGCCAGACGCTGTTTTGGTTTCCGTTTCGTTTTCAGGATTCCGTTTTTGAAACTCTTTTAGGGTATCGATTTTTTTCTTTTCAAGAAACTCATAAATATCCCCAATAAACGTATTGATTTTCTGATCTTTAAATTCAAAAACCTTTCCGGTTAAACCTTCGAGGAAATCACGATCATGGGAAACGATAATCATGGAGCCTTCGTACTGCAACAATGCATTTTTTAATACATCTTTGGATTGCATATCCAGGTGGTTGGTAGGCTCATCAAGGATCAGCAGATTGAAAGGGGAGAGGAGCAACTTCGCCAGTGCTAACCTGGATTTTTCACCACCGGAAAGTACCGATACCTTTTTTTCAGTATCTTCAGTAGAAAAAAGGAAACGACCTAAAATGGTTCTGATTTTGGTTCTGATATCTCCCAAAGCCACATCATCAATGGTCTCAAATACGGTCTTGGTGGGATCGAGTAAAAGAGCCTGGTTTTGGGCATAATAACCGATCACTACTTGATGCCCCAGTTGTATGACCCCTTTTTGTGGAGTTAGCTCTCCTACAATTGCTTTAACAAAAGTGGATTTCCCTTCTCCGTTTTTCCCTACAAATGCAACCCTTTCACCCCTCTCAAGATGGAGATCGATATCTGTCAGTACCCGTTTTTCGTCATATCCTAGATCAAGTGCCTTGGCTTCAACAGTGACTCTTCCAGAATGGGGAGCAGGTGGAAATTTAAAAGAGATCGCTGATTTATCCAGATCGTCAACCTCTACCTTGTCCATCTTCTCCAATAATTTTACTCTACTTTGGACTTGTTTTGCTTTACTGGATTTATACCGGAAACGTTCAATAAATTTTTCAATCTGTGCAATCTCTCTTTGTTGATTTTCGTAAGCAGACTGTTGTATTTCAATCCGTTCCAGACGTTGTTCTACATATTCAGAGTAGCTGCATTTATAATCCTGAATGGTTCCAAATGTGATCTCAATGGTTCTGTTGGTTACTCGATCCAGAAACATTCTGTCGTGCGAAACCAGGATCAAACAGCCGTCGTAGTTAGCCAAATAATCCTCTAACCATTGAATAGATTCAATATCGAGATGGTTGGTAGGTTCATCGAGAAGGATAATTTCAGGTTTTTGTAGTAATATTTTAGCCAGAGCTACTCTCATTTGCCATCCGGAACTGAACTCCGCAAGCAACCGGGTGAAATCGGTCTCTTTAAATCCTAAACCGAGCAATACTTTTTCTGCATCACCTTCCATAGTGTGCCCTCCAAGAAGATGGAAACGATCTGTATAATCTGCCAGTTGCTGGGCCAGCTGGATATACTCTTCCGATTCGTAGTCTTCTCTTTCAGAAAGCTTCTTTTCAATTTTTAAGATACTTTTTTCCAGATGTTTCTGTTCTGTAAATGCAGAGAGGGTCTCTTCCCATACTGTTTTTTTGAAGTTGGAGACCATCTCTTGAGGCAGATAGCCCGTTTTAAAACCGGAAGTGATCACCATGCTTCCCGTTTCAGGTTCGATCAGTTTATGGATGATTTTAAGCAATGTTGATTTTCCGGCACCGTTTCGCCCAACTAAACCGATACGGTCGTAATCACCCGCCACAAATGAGATATCTTTAAATAAGAAATCACCTGAAAAGTTTACAGAAAGTTTATTGATTGTAATCATGAATGCTTGAAATTGGAATGGAGATTATTGAGTTAATAGAAGTCTTACACTGATACCTGTTTCAATATTCATGTTGTCATATTGAAGATTTAAGTATGGATTGTTGATCACCTGGTTGTAATAGAATCTCAAACCTACCATCTTGCTGATCTGATAATCAGCAGAGAAGTTGATGGCAATATTCAACATCCCTGCAGAGATCTGGCTTTGGTTCTCTTCAATTTTTCTAAGAACAGTCATGTTGTCTTTGATCGAAACGCCGGCAGTTACATTTAAGTCACTTACAGTCTCCCGTCTCTCCCCTGAAAAAACCCATCCCATTTTCAGATCCTTGAATCGATAACCTGCAGAAACGGTCATTTCGTTGGAGTTGATCTCGGTGATCTGGTTGTTGGAGAAACTCAAAGATACATTTCGCCCTTTCTTATACTCTACTTTTAAGATCATACTGTTTTTTAGCGTCATATCAAATCCAATAAATGGCCCAAATTGTTCATTGATGGAGATCTGTTTGAAATCACGCTCTGCAATGAAGTTCCCAAGGGCATCTTTTTCAGTAGGGTTTCCGTTGGCATCCTCCCTATAATTGACATTTGTAGTGAAGTTCCCTACAGCATAGGTGCAAATATATGAGTGGGTCAAGGTTACATTCTGGAAAAATGTATTGAGCCCTTTTATTTTGGATAATCCATTGTAATTGAGTCTCCAGTTGGGCAATGGTATTTTGGGGAATGGTGTTGAAACATCCAGCTTGTCAATATTCTGGCCTCCATAAGTTGCCAGGAATGCACTGGTGAGTACCTCTTTATTGACACCATTATATCCAACAGGATACCCTGTCACAGGATCTATTTCACCGTTAGAGTTTGGATTTTGTTCACTTATGCGTTGTGCTAATTTATTTCTAACACTTCTAAATTCTAAGAAAACATCATCAGGATCTCTGAAGAATGAGGAGAGCCCCATATAGGAACTGGTAAAGGAACCATTGGTCATCGGAGAGTAATGGTGCATATTCCCATTGCCGTCAGCTCTGAAATACTCTGTAAAAGTATGTGTATAAACACGATTGGCCGTAACATCGATTCTGAAATCACGGAATGGTTCAATAGATGCTCTGAAATTCCAGGTCTGGTTCTTCCTTTGCTGGAAGGCCGTGTTGAGAAGCGTGTCTTTGGTGAGCCAGTCTCCATCAACAGCTAATCGTTGGATATTAGGTTGCCCGCCAAAAACGAACAAAGCTCCCGGTGCCCCTGTTTTCATGTTCAATCCGAACAACCCAGGTGTTTCCATATAACCGGGTAATGTGGTCCCTCTACCCTCCGTGATGTTTACAGATACATTACGAACCATCATCAGAAAACGAAGCGATCCATCCAAAATGATCTTCCCAATATTGGATTTGGTCGTGTCTTTGGGAGTCTCCTTGTTGTCTGTCGCTGGCTGGTTTCTAGAACCACCACGTCCAGCACTCGGACTGGTACTCGTCTGCCTTCTGGATCCCTGATTCACCTTTTTCAAATAGGGAATCACATCATATAGGGATACGAGGTTAAAAGTAACGTTCCCCTGGGTCTGATTGGAGTTGTCAATGGTACTCCCTAAAGTAGCCAGCGAAAGCGGAGATGCAGTATAATTGTAAGTTGCATTATACATCACACTGGTGTTGATCCACTTGAAAAGCGGTATTTTGTTAATAGGGACTTGCCACGAACCATCGACTCTTTGGGTGAAAGTCGTCATACGCCCTCCATCCCCAAATCTCATCCAGATCGTATCTTTCTCCTGACGAGTGTCTATTAGCCCTTGTGGCTCATCAATACGTGCAGTGGCTAATGCTTTGTAATTGAAACGCAATGCCTGGGTGAGATCCCACTGTAGCGAATAATCCCTTAACCATACAAAGTTCTTCACATAACTGGTATCGATGATGATGTTCCCTTTGCTCTTAGGCCTTAACTTGAATGCATTCAGATCGCGGGTAACTGTTGTCCTGAATGTGAAGTTTTTGGGGAGTAAATTAAAGTTGACATCCTTGATCAGTTGCAACCAGGGAGATTTTAAAAACTTGGCTTTGGCAAATGGCCTTATGTTTTTCGGATTGTTGGTAAACGTATACCCAACTTGGCCCTCATGTCTCAACTCATTGTCAAACTCCACGTCAATGTCTCGCTTTTTTACTTCAGAATACGAATAGGAGAAGTCCAGATTCTCTACATCCCACGGTCTTATCTTTAATGGCTTGGTCAAATCCCGCTCTTTTCTGACATTGGTCAGGTTGAGGTTTTGTCGCTGTACCAATACAGTGGTCATTGATCTAATGGAATCCCTCTCCTGCATTGTTTCGTAAGTTTGAAGATCATCAATGAGCAATACATCCGGATTCAAAGGGTTGTATTCTGGTAATTCACCAACCGTAGACATGTCATAGTGAAGTGGTATTTTGATGTTCCAGTTTTTTGGAAACAACACTTTCCCTCCATCCAGATTGGTGGCAAAGTCTACACTGTATTTGGTAGCGATTTGTCGTTGTGTAACGGTTTGTTCCAATGATCCAAACCCTGGTGTTGAATAGGTAGATGAGAAGGTCATATCCCCTAAATCGGCCAGATTCATCCTTACCCTACCTAAAGCTGCAAATCCGGATTTGTCGTTAAAACCTACCAACCGGAGCTCGTTGAGCCACACCTCAACCGATTTGGGCTCCATATCATCTCCATCATTTAAGGATCTTTTTTTAGGATTTCGAACCCCAATCATGATAGTATTCACGGCTGCTATATTGGGCATACCCACAATGGTAATCTTATTCCCATTTTCAATTCTATAGGTATATGGGATCGTATAACCCGGATGATTTCCATTTCTTACAGCAGAATTTCTGATCTGTTTGATGTTGATCAGAGAGTCCAGAATGATATTCAACCGGTTGTTCGCAGGCCATATCGCTGAAGAGTCTTTTCCTACACCCCAAGGTGTGATCTCTAAAGGAATCTCATATTCGTAGTAATTATCTGTGAAGTCAGTACCAATCCGGATGAATAGGGTTACATCCCCTCTCCTTAACGCACCTGATGTAAACAGATCTTCCGCATGTACAAACATTTGCAACGAGTTGAACTGTCTCATATCAAACGCGGTGTTTTTATAAACCGCCCTGGCATCACCATCGGTAAGATCAACCACTTTTAAGGTTAACGATTGTTCATTAATTTGATAGTAAGTGGTTAACCCCTGCTCACTCTCCCTTTTTATTCCCGGAGGTAATACATAAGGGATTGGAACTCTGTTGGAGTTCTCTTCAAAACTGACAGTTCCCACATTAATAGTGGTTTCAGTAGCTCCACCCGGAATATAATCCCCATCTTCAAATAGCTCGTGGGCATAGGTTCTCCAGTTGCTTTTTACCAATTCAAAAGTGGCGAGCCTGCATATGATAGGTTCTCTAAAATCTTTCATGAACAAACGAATGAAACGAATCGAGTTGAACCCTGATATGTTTCCTACAACCTGATCCGGATTTTTTACCGGAATACGGAACTGATACCATTTGGTCTTTGGAGAGGTTCCATTGGGCAACCGCTCCGGTACCGCTTCGTAAATGTCATTGATGTAATTCTGCCCTACAACCATATTGTTGGGATCCAGATGGATGATATACTGGTAATATTTTTCATCTTCACTTAAAGTGTTGTCCTGGTTTACATCTTCAATATTCGGATACTGTGTGCCAATGGTCTGATACGTCTCCGGATTTTGTTCATCCGTTGGAGTATTCCCTTCTGCATTGTTGAAGAATTTATACCGCTCAACCAGCTTGACATCGTTTTGATCGTAATCGCTACCCCTGAAATGGTGGTAGTTGTCGGCAGATGGATCTGACATCGCTTGCTGATATGCCAGAGAAGCTTCACCAAACTGATTCCGGATCAGTTGTAAGTAAGTATTGTTGAAATGAACCTGCTCTCTGGTATCTTGTAATCCATCATAGCCCACATCCTGATTGATACGGGCTGCAGTATTGTCTACAAAGGAGTTTACAATCTGTTGTAATGTGGGTACTCGTCCCCAAACCGTAAATTCAATATCCGTATCAGAACCATCTTCAGGTAAGCCACTCTCGAAGAATTTCTTGCCATCTCTTAAAATATCTTCAGAGATATCCCCTAAGTTGATCACCAACTTACCACCGGTATGGTTGGGATTCTCAATGAATGGATCCATCATCCAGAATTCAATATATTCATAGTTGTTGGATTCAAAATCGGTGTAGTCAAACTTACTCATGATCCCAGCCCATCTGGACTCAGGATTACGTAAGGTTCCATCCGCATTGATCCCCGCTGAAAACCCTTCAGAACCATCCACATCATAGTTGTAAGGGCCCCTTTCATATGGGATATACGAAAGGTTTAACATCGGCTGGTAAGTAGATTGTGCTGTTGTTCCGTACTCTTTGTTGGGAAACAATTCCGTTTTGTATACAGCTCTGGCGTAAGGTGCCGATAGGTCATCATTTGTTAAATTGGAAGGCGTTGATGAGGTGTTCCCATAGATCGATTGTTCAATGTGATACCACCAAAGTTTGGCTCTGTTGTAACCGTAAGCTAGTTTTCTTCTGTCCGGTTCATCATTCGCAACTGGAAGCCCCTCTCTAAACCATGCAGGCTGGCCTTGTGGCGTGGATGCTAAAAACCATTTATAGGTACCGGATAAATCCAAGGATGATTTGGCCCCTTCAAAATCATCAATATAAGTGATCCCTTCACTGCCAATAATCCGGGCATGCCCCGGTATGAAATGAGCAAACTCAGCGTCTGCCTGAATATATGATTTGGCTGTAGTACTGTAAAAAGGGAGATAATCTACAAGCTTGGTGATGATCGGAACATCTTTCTTGTAAGATGCATTCATCCCCCATATCACATTGTTGATCGGCTCATTCCCGTAATTTACTTTTTGAGTGAACGGGTTCTCCCTCAAATTCAGAATAGTACCCCCTATGTTGAAGTCTTTATTGACCCTATAATCCAGATTGGTCCCAAAAAGAAACTTCTTGTTTACCATAGAGTTTTGATCCTCCATGGAGATGGTAATCGGTGTGCCCGATTTTAAAACTCCTTCATTGGTAATCGTAACCGTTCCCATCCCATAGTTTACTGTAAAATCCTGATTCTCAATCAAAGGGATCCCTCCCGCTGTTACCTTCACAGATCCTTGTGGTACATTAAATGCTCCCAGCTGATACTCAGATCCATAAGAGGAACGGTATGACCCCTCAATGTAAAATTTATTCTTGCTGGTGTATTGCTGTGCCATCGTTTTGGTCATGGTGTATAAAGAGTCAAAAGCGTAACGATCCGCAACCTCCTGCTCCGGAATAACCGCTCTTAAATCTTTTCCAAAAGGCTCAACAGTAGGAAAATAGATCCTCCCGTTCCTCGAAACCACAGTCCCTCCCGATACGTCTGCACCGTCGATGTAGTCAAAAACACCATCAGGGTACGGATCCAGCTGCTGATTCAATCGATCCAGTCCCATCAATCGGATAATTGGAGTCCCCTTAACAGATCCCGTGTTGAAAAAACCATTGGCAACACCCTCGTCATCCCCTGTATACAATACGTTTAATCGGAATTTCTCAGGTGATATCTGATAAGCATTCAGATTGTACACGTTTTTCATCATCAGTTTCCATAATGGAGACTTGGTGTCTAAATTGGTGGATTTTAACAATTTGACACGAATCGATTGGGGCGATGATACTTCATCAGAAAACTCCCCAACTTGATACACCGTGTTGTCTCCAATCACCTGATACTGAAACGCAACCGCTAACACCTGATCAGAGGTCAACGTAGTGTTTACTGAAATGAATCCCAATTTGCTGTTGAACGTGTACTCATTCGGATTTAATAACTTGGCATTCTCAACCTTTTCATAGTCAACCCCGGAGGTTAATCCAAAAACCCGCAGATTATTCGATGCCGCACTGATATCCCTGTATTGCGTAGTGTCTATCAGATAGATCAGGTTGTTGCTGTTGTCTGCCGGTAATGTTTGTCCAGTACCATGAAAACCAATATAGGAGGGATTCGCCTCCCCTAAGTCTGTAAATGCTACAACATTCCTGTTCTCTGTTGTCGCCGGTCCAACCGTAGTTCGCCAAACCTCAATCCGGGTGATCACAATCGGGGAACCAATCAATGGTAATGTCGACATGAAGTTGTTGTAGTTATCTCTAAAGTATTGAGCAATAAAAAAGTGTTTGTTGGACTCATACTCATCGGCCTTGAAGTAGAAATCCTGTGTCTGTGCCCCTCCCGTTACGGTCATCGTCTGTGTAGAGGAATTTTGTTCCGACAAAATAGAAGTAACGGTAAGTTTCCCAAATTTTAATGCGGTTTTGAAACCTCTTAACGATTGACTCCCTGTGATCAAAGTGCTTTGTAAAGGCAACATCACATCTCCAAACTCCAATAATTGGATGATATCATCCTCTTTCCCTTCATATTTGAGTTTCATCTTGTTGTCAAACTCAAAGTTGGATTCGGTATTATAGTTCAGATTAAAAGAGATCTTATCACCCACTTTGGCGATCACATTCATCTGGATCTTCTCGTCAAATTTAAATTCGGTTCTTCTCCGTTGTCTCTCTGTTAAATTGGGGTTTTTATCCTGATTATGAAGCACTCCGAAGAGCAGTTCCACATTTCCTGAAGGCCTGATGTCGATGGTGTTGCTCCCAAAAATCCCCTCAAAAAGATCCCCACCAATTTTCAACTGTGGAATCAAACCACCCCCACCTCTGCGGTTCGGATTAGCAGAGTGGCTGGCACCCCGCTGTCTGAAATAGTTCCTGGTATCATTACGAAGATCATAATCAATAAACTCACTGATATCCATCGAAGAGGATGGCCCATAAGGGGTTGAACCGATCATATTGCGAAACACAAACTGGTTCGTCAGCGTGTCATAGTAGATCTCTCTCGATAAAGAGGGTGGGGTAGTTAAGTGAAAAGGGGAATATGGGTTCCCTTCGGAAAGAGGATTGTTAATTGGTTGTGGGATTGGAACTGGTAAGCCCGTATCTGGAGGCATTAGATTGCCTTTGTCTTGTTCTAAAGTGAAATCTAACGGAACAAACGAACTCATTGGATCACTCACTGAAGAACCCTCTCCGGGTTCCCTCTCCAATCGAGTATGTTTATTCGTATTCGGTATTGCCCAAAGTGCTGAATAGAGTGCTATAACAACAAATGCAGGGATTATGAAAAATCGGGTTTGTTTACTCAGTACCACGTTAATCTTCTATCTATTAGTCTATAATAATTTTAAAGCTTTTTTAATCAAATCTTCCACACTTAAATGAACCCCTTCTGATTGAATGATTTTATCTAATACAGTATCGGCGGAATTTTTAACAAAACCCAACGATACCAAAGCAGATAACGCTTCTGATTTATTATTATTGTAAGAAAATGAAAAATTTTCCATATTTTGAGAGTTTCTCTTCCCTATTTTATCTTTCAACTCGATAATCACACGTTGAGCCGTTTTAGCACCAATCCCTTTAATACTCTGGATCAGTTTCACATTCTCTGTAGCAATCCCGTTAATCAACTCTTGTACAGAAAGGGAAGAGAGCATCAACCGAGCGGTATTCACCCCAATCCCATTCACCGAAATCAAAAGTCTGAACAGAGTCCGCTCCTCCTCATCATAAAAACCATATAGCAATTGTGCATCCTCACGGATTACATAATGGGTTAAAATCCGGGCATCTTCATCCTCTTTTAAATTCGAGAAAGTAGCCAGCGAAATATGAATCATATACCCAACACCGCCTGCCGTTTCCACGATCACATACGCCGGATTCCGCTCAATAATTCTCCCTTTGACAAACTCAATCATAACACAATGTTTTAAACTTGCAAAGATACAAATCTTTTCCCTAACTATAAATCCCTGCCAACAATCTCCTTTCACCAATCTTCCACTTCTCGTTTTTTTTTGATTTTTGGGGCGTTCCCCCTCGCTAACGCTCGGGGTCGGGCTTTTTCCGGGGTCCGCTATCGCTCCCGTACTTCGCTGCACTTCGCTTAACAAAAAAAATCCAATTTCAGAACATCCATCGCGGCGCTCGTTCCAGCTCGTACCGCCTTCGGCGCCCTCCAAATCCCTAACGCGCACAAAACCTGCGGTTTTGTAGTGAATAGTGAATAACTAATAGTGAATATTAAAAAATTCAAAACAAATTATAAATTGTCAGTAATTGTCAAAATTATTGTTTTAATTTGCAATCTTAAAAAAAATTATAAATATGATTCAAATTAAAAAATTATATTATATTTGCTGCACGATAGAAATGGAGAAGTAACAAATACATTTAAGAATATGCGCTTTCAACTCACTTTACAATTAATCAACAAACAATTCCGGACATTACCGTTGAATTATCAGTATGAATTATTAAAAAATAACAAAATATGAGAATACATCTTCAAATAAAAGCATCAAATTTGTCTATTCCTTTTGATCATCAACCATTACTTGTGGGAACAATACACAAATGGTTAGGTAAAAATGAAGAGCATGGAAAGACATCTTTATATTCATTTTCATGGTTGACGAATGGTAAAAGAAACAAAGAGGGAATCCTTTTTGAAAATAATTCATCTTTTTTTATAAGTTCATTTTCAGATGATTTTTTAAAAAGAATTATTGATGGAATTAGAAATGATCCATCAATGTTTTACAATTTGACTGTTAATGAAATAATAATTCAAGAAAATCCGAATCTAAATGATCGTACTAAATTTTTTAACGGAAGTCCAATTTTTATAAAAAGAACATTAGATAGGAATGAAAAACATATTAGATTTACAAACCCAAAATCTGATTTATTCTTAAAAGAAACTTTATTAACAAAATTAAAGATTGCAGGTATCGAGGATTCTAATTTTGAGATTGCTTTTGATAGATCCTATTTGAATGCGGGAACAAAAAAAATTAATTATGATGGAATCGATAATATTACAAATTGGTGTCCAATTATTCTTAAAGGATCAAATGAAATTAAAACATTTGCATGGAATGTAGGAATAGGAAATTCAACAGGCATAGGATTTGGAGCAATTAAATAAACAAACGGAAATGACAATGTATTATGTAGTAAAATATTCAGGGCCATTTGGGTTTATAAAACCTTGGACCGCTGTAAGGGATAGTAAAACATTCAGTCAGCAATTTTTAACTCCCTCAATTATCGAAGGGATGAGACAAAAGTTGGAGATAAAAACTATCCTAAGACATAAATTAACTTACGTTTCTATAAGTGTACAACAGGAACAAACTCAAACCAGAGGTTGGGAAAAGAAAACACAACAAAAAATAATGGTACGCAATCAATCTATTTTGGAAAGAGGTGTAATGATTGACCCAATTTTGTATTTGGGCTTCAAATCAGAAGAAGATGCGATTAAAGCTTCGAAACAACATATTTGTTTATGTAGAAATGAAGATATTCTATTACCTGATCTCGAGATTCAGACATTAACTGAATTTGAATTTGATGAGTTAACAGGCTTTGAGTTAAAATTTGGAGAAAATGAAAAATCTTTTCTCGTTGGTTTTGATCGATTTAACAACTCACAAGCGATGTATGGATATTTAGAGATAACAGGTAAACCAGTAAGCGGAATGTAATGAAAAATATGGATCACATTCTTGCTAAAGGAGAAGAAAATGGACGAATTTCGTTAATTCGACATTTAAACGAAGTTGCTATGCTTGCTGAAAAAGTGGCAACAAATCTTAGTTTGGACATTAATATCGCTAGACACGGTGCTATACTACATGATATAGGAAAAGTAAGTACTGTTTTCCAAAAGACTCTTATAAATGGATTTCAGAGACCACCGGGATTTCTTTTCAGACACGAATTAGCTTCTTTGTTTTTCATATCTCTACTTAACGAAGAAGAAAAATTCCCGATTATTGATATGGTTGTTGCACATCATAAATCTATCTATCAGGATGTAGGAGGCAAAGGAATATTAGATTTGACAGATAACGATCCTAATGTAATCGAAAAGCACCTGATAGATTTTGAAACATGGAGCAAAGATGCATTGGAAATTTTAAAACATTTCGGGTTTGATACCAAAGCAATTAGTATTCAGGAAGCAAAAGATAATTTCTATGAAGTGGTGGATTATTGTGAAAGCAAAAGCTATGGCTATTCTGAGTGGAAAGGAGTATTGATAGCAGCTGATCATATAGCTTCGGCATTATACAAAGATGTAGAAAATGTATCTAGCCGACTTTTTATAAAACCCGATTTGACTTACTATCATTCCAGAAAAAGTGAACTATATCCCTTATCATTTATATCTACAGACGATAAAAGACTGCACACCTTGGTAACAGCACCAACCGGAGCCGGAAAGACTGACTTTCTGTTGCGAAGATGTAAAGGAAGAGTTTTTTATACATTACCATTTCAAGCTTCTATTAATGCAATGTATGAAAGGATTAAATCAGATTTGAAAGAGACAAATGCAGAAGTACGGCTACTCCACGCTGCATCAAGTTTAAAAATAGAACAAAAAAATATTGAAGAAAAAATACTACAACGAAATATTGGAGCATCTGTAAAAGTATTAACCCCACACCAAATGGCTTCGTTGGTATTCGGGACAAAAGGGTATGAAGCCATGATTACCGACCTAAAAGGTTGCGATGTAATATTGGATGAGATACATACTTATTCGGAAACAACACAGGCTATTGTGCTGAAAATAGTTGAGATACTGTACTCTATAAACTGTCGAATACATATTGGAACAGCTACAATGCCTTCTGAATTATATAGTAGATTAACCGGACTATTGGGTGGAAAAAAGAATGTGTATGAAGTGAAGTTGTCTGATGATATACTCGACTCATTTGATCGACATATTATCCATAAAGTAAATTCCATGGAAGATGTAGACCACTTTATTGAGGAAGCTATAACAAACCATCAGAAAATACTTTTTGTATTTAATCAGGTAAAACGGGCACAGGCTTTATATCGACAATTGATAGAGGTTTATCCTGAAGTAAATAAAATGCTTATTCATAGTCGGTTTAAACGAGGAAAAAGAAGCCAATTAGAATCCGATTTAAAAAACAAAAATAATGAATCCTTAGATGCCTGTTTGGTAGTTTCTACTCAAGTTGTTGAAGTGAGTCTCGACATAAGTTTTGATTTGATGGTTACTGAATGTGCTCCGATAGATGCTTTAATTCAACGCTTTGGGCGCATCAACCGGAAACGAAACCATGAAACTATTGGGAATTACAAGTCAATTTATGTAATAACACCACCTGAAAATAAATCGGATGCTCTGCCTTATGATCTGGAAATTCTGAAATCAACTTATCAGGCATTACCAAACGGAGATTTGTTGAAAGAAAGGGATGCTCAGCAACTGATTGATTCTGTATATATCGATAACAAATTTATAGATATTGATCTGTTATCGGTATTTAAAGATGGACAGTGGCAAATAAAAGAACTTTGGCACAATCCTAAATCGGCGTTATTAGAAACATTAGACATCGACTCAGTAACTTGCATTGAAGAATCGGATCAGGAAATATATGAATATGCCAGCTACGAAAACCAATCAAAAATGGAAATTCCGGTCTCATTTCGTTCAATTGGTTATTCAGGATTGGATAAATTGAAAGTGGGTTCAAAGCCATTCGTTATCCCGTCGAAAGCCTATAATGAAGAATTGGGATTTTTAGTTGAATATGCCAAACCACAATTTTACGATACATCAAAAAAATTTTTATAAATATGATAGCAGCAAACATAGGTAAGATCTTTCTTGATGCTTATAACGAGAAGCACAAAAGCAACTATTCAGCTAAGCAATTTTTTATTGAGAAATACTTTGAACTATTCTTCAATCATGAGAAATATCTGCAATGGGTAACAAATTCTCCATTTGTTCAAGGGATAAAGAAAGGAGTTTCTCCAACAGCTTTGGAAAGAAAAACAAAACTTGACACCCTTGTAGATAAAGTTTCGAAAAATGATGCAGACGCAAGTATTGCAATTGGCTTTCCTTCGCTTGATCTGAGTGCAAGCACATCGGGGCAGATAACAAGTATGAAATTGCCTTTAAATGAAGAAGATGTTTACTTATCCTGGATCGGAAGTGGTTTTGGAGTGGGAGTTCAAAGTGGATTATCTCTTTTGTTTTTTGACAAAAGAATTCTTATGGACATTTATGAAGGTTGGTATTTGTATAGAGACTACCTTAATAAAACGAATGAATTAAGAGGGAATCAGATAAATACTTGGAACGGACAATGGATTGCTTATAGATATGATAAAAGGTTATTCAATTTAGCAAATCCAACAGCCTCATTTGCCGGATTCGGAACTATGAAAGATGGTGGCATGGAAGTAACCACTCAATCGTGGACAAAAGTAATGATCGGCATAGCCCGTACATATCCTGATACAAATCTTACAGCTTATATCTATAGTTTAGGGCAGACGAACATTACAGTGGGATTTATTCCTTTCGAATTACATCGAATCAGGCAGCCATATGACTTATATGAAAAGTACTTCAATGTAAAATCAGAATTAGCAGAGCAATTATTCGGAACTGAATTGGGTTTTACAAAAGCGTGTCAAATGGGTGCAATAGGAATTAATGCACTAGAACCAAAAGGGTTTAGAAATTCTTTAGTAAAGGGTATAATTCCAAAATTTAATTTAATGGATGATGAAAAAACAATTAATTTTTATATTTATCAAATTTGGTTATTAGCTATGTTAAACAACGAACAATTATGGGATAAATCGCTACAAATTGCGAAAATCCTCAACGATTACTCTTTGAGTGATAAAAATGCAAAGAAAGTAAAGAGCCAAGTAGTAAATAACTTGCTGGTTTCTGTGAACAAAAAACAGTTTATTGAAGGACTAACTTCTATTGTAAAAGGAACTGATAATTCAGAACTTTTAATTTCTATTGCAGAAATTGTACATTCAATGCCAATTGATAATGTACCTTATTTTCTCACTTTAATTAGATTTCAATATGCAGTCGTAAATAAATAATTTAATTCTTAAAAATAAATAATATGAATCCTTACATTTACCTTAGAGCGTTGAAACACGCTGAACATACAGTTTTTTGTGTACAAGATGGCCAAAAAACTTATTTCGATCCTCAATTTAATAGACTTGTTGCTTATTCAAGTGGTCAGCAAGTAAAGCGATCAATTATTGATTCTTTGACATCAAATTTGAATGTACAAATGGCACCCATTACATTTAATTATAATGTGACGGCAAAAAATGAATTAGAAAATAAAGAACCGTGGTCTCCATGTGATCCAACATATGTAGATCAATTATTAGGAGGTTGGATGCGCGCAGGTGATGGTATTACTGTAAAAAGAAGAAGTCCTTTATCTATATCTGCAATGCGTCCATTACATCCATTGTTAGCTGGAGTTGACAAAGAAAATTTAACTTTTGATCGTAGTGACAGACCCGATAGACATCCAGTAAATGTAAGAATGGGTGAAAAATTATTGACTGATGAAGAAATAGATGAATTCTTGACAACAAACAACCGTACTTTACCTCGAAGGAACTGGATTCCCGACAATGCAAGAACTGGTGGCTTATTTATATATGATATTGCAATTGATCTACGAACACTTTTTTCGGTTTCAATAAATCAACATGAACCGGAATTATCCAAAGATAAAATTGAAGAATTGAAAACCAAAGGTTGGATTGAAAGTGAAAATATTTTTGGAAAATGTCTTGTTTTGAAAAAAGAAGAAAGAGAAAAAGTGATTCCTGCTTTGGCTAATGCTCTTTTAAACTGGCGTATAACTTCCAATCAAGCCAGAACTTTTAGCTTAATGGAAACATTAGCTGTTGCAATTAGCGATAATGCCAATACATTAGCCGGGGCGATTCGAGCCAAGCTGATAGAAGATAGTGAAAAACCTAAAGCAAAACCAATCATTGATGAAACTGCAGGAGCAGAAATATATGTTACACTGCCTTGTTCAAGTTATGTCGTTACTGTTAATGAAAGTGCCGATGCACTTGAAAAAGCCGAACAGAAACTTATTGAATTAATGTTGGATTTTCCTTATGAAAATCAGATATCAGAATAATTTTAAGATAAATTTTAAAAATGCAATTTCTTTTGTCGCAAATAAGGCTAAAATGCGGCAAAAGATATTGTTTTTAAAGAACCAAAACAGAATTTGTTTTTTTAATCCTCGTGTGATGTCATATTAGAAAAAACACCATAATAAAATTATGAAATCCATTCCTATCTCTTATCTATTGCACTTTCGATACCCGTATCATTGTTTTTCTACCAATATATTGTCCCTAACGGGATTGAACGACCATCACAATCATCGCTATTCTACTAAAATTACGTCCCTAACGGGACTGAACAATCATCACAATAATCGCCCTTCTACCAAGATTTCGTCCCTAACGGGACTAAACAAAATGAAAAACAAACCAGCCCCATCCCGTAGGGATGCAATGTTGGTAGAATAATGAAAAATAAACAATTCAAAGTCCCGTAGAGACGAAATATTATAAAATACAAAAACCAAAACACTAAAAAATTCTCATCTTATGGCAAATACTTACACACAAATCCACATTCATGCTGTTTTTGCTGTTCAAAACAGACATTGTTCCATTTCTGAAAATTGGAAAACAGAACTTTATAAATATATTTCAGGAATTATTCAAAATAATAATCATAAATTGATTGCTATTAATGGAATGCCGGACCATATCCATATTCTATTTGGATTAAGACCAACCCAAACTATTTCTGACTTAATGCAGGATATTAAAGGATCTTCTTCAAAATGGATAAATGAAAGAAAATTAACAGGTACAAAATTTACATGGCAGGAAGGTTATAGTGCGTTTTCGTATGCAAGAAAAGAGTTGCCTATTGTTATTAATTATATAAATAATCAAGCAGAACATCATCAAAAAAAATCATTCATTGATGAATATTTAGATCTATTAAAAGAATTTCATATTGAATATGACGAAAAATATATTTTCAAACCTTTGTAAACATTATCTAAATCATATTGTTATGATCATTTTTGTTTCAGAAAATTGCATTTTTTTTCCATTTAAATCAATTTTAAAATATCAAATATTGATTCTTTTCTATCCACACGTCAACAACATTTCTACCAAGATTTCGTCCCTAACGGGACTGAACAATCATCACAATAATCGCCCTTCTACCAAGATTTCGTCCCTAACGGGACTAAACAACTTTCACAATAATCGCTATTCTACCAACATTACGTCCCTAACGGGACTGAATGGACATTACAATTATCGATTTCCTACCAAGATTTCGTCCCTAACGGGACTGAATGGACATTACAATTATCGATTTCCTACCAAGATTTCGTCCCTAACGGGACTGAATG
>Ga0116152_10001752_pt1 | contig 17810 bp, 19 predicted proteins | sample AD_UKC119_MetaG_FD_89894 | JGI IMG/M metagenome (GOLD analysis project Ga0116152, IMG submission 89894) | Active sludge microbial communities of municipal wastewater-treating anaerobic digesters from Hong Kong - AD_UKC119_MetaG | ecosystem: Engineered > Bioreactor > Anaerobic > Digestate... | reverse complement strand
TTACCAGGTCGCGGATGGGCACCTGCTCCCTGACGAGGTTCTGGAGGACCTTCTGGATCTCCCCGAGGGACAGGGCGGCCATCATCTCCTCCACCACGGCGGGTGCCGCCTCCTTCACCATGTCGGTGAGCTTCTGCACTTCCTGCCGTGTGAGCAGGTCAGCGCCGAACCGCTTGATGACCTCCGATAGATGTGTCGCCAGGACCGAAGGGGCGTCCACGACGGTGTACCCGAGGGACTCGGCCTTGTCCCGCATCTCCGGGGAAATCCACACCGCAGGCAGGCCGAAGGCGGGCTCCACGGCGGGAACGCCGACGATCTCCTCCTCGGCGGATCCAGTGTTCATGGCGAGATAATGGTCGGGAAGAAGCTCTCCCCGTCCCGTTTCGGCTCCCTTGACCCGCAGGATGTACTCCGTGGGCTTGATCTGGATGTTGTCCCGGATGCGGATGGGAGGGACGATGAGGCCGAACTCCATGGCCATCTGTTTTCTGATGGTTCCTATGCGGTCCAGCATGTCCCCTCCCTGCCCCGGATCCACGAGAGGGATGATGGCATACCCGATTTCCGCTTCCATGGGATCCACGGTCAGGAGGCGCATGACATCCTCGGGGGACGACGGCGCCGCAGCCGGTTTCGTTCCTTCTCCCGGAGCGCCCGGCGCCTGGGTTTTCCCTCCCTCACGGCGCTTCTCCCCTCCTCCCGCTTCCTGAATTTTTCCTTCCCTGTAGACCCAGTAGCCCATGAGGGTCAGGAAACAGGCGAGAAGAAGGAAGGGGATGGTGGGCAGCCCGGGCACCACGGCCAGGGCAAAGAGCAGCACGGCCCCGATGAAGAGGGGGCGGGGATAATTGGTCAGGGATGTGAAAATATCCCGGCCCAGGTCCGTCTGCCCCGCCGCCCTGGTGACGATGATGCCGGTGGCGGTTGAGAACAGCAGTGCGGGAACCTGGGATACGAGGCCGTCGCCCACCGTCAGGAGGCTGTACAGCCCCAGGGCCTTGTCCAGGGGAAGGCCCCGCTGGAGCACCCCGATGGACAGCCCGCCGATGATGTTGATGATGGTGATGATAAGACCGGCGATGGCGTCCCCCTTGACGAACTTGGACGCGCCGTCCATGGCCCCGTAGAAGTCGGCCTCCCGCTGGATGGTGAGCCGCCGTTCCCTGGCGCCCCCCTCGTCGATGAGCCCGGCGTTCAGGTCGGCGTCGATGGCCATCTGTTTTCCCGGCATGGCGTCAAGAGTGAACCGCGCAGCCACTTCCGCCACACGTTCCGATCCCTTGGTGATGACGACGAACTGGATGATGACGAGAATGAGAAAGACCACCGCGCCGACGACGTAGTTTCCTCCCACCACGAAATTGCCGAAGGCGCTGATGACCTGCCCCGCATCGGCGTTCAGCAGGATGAGCCTCGTGGTGGACACGTTGAGGGCGAGACGGAAGAGGGTCACGATCAGGAGCATGGTAGGGAACGCTGCTAGATCGAGGGCTCTCTGGGCATAGAACGTCGAAAGCAGGACCACCACTCCGATGGTGATGTTCAGCGTCAGGAGCACGTCCAGAAGCCACGTGGGCAGCGGGATGATCATCATCACAACGATGAGGACCACGAGCCCCGCCATGCCTATATCCGAATAATTGAGCATTTTTTTGAAGACCGACATGTTCGTCGTCGATTCCGCCACCCGACCCATCCTTCCCTTGATAACCCAGTCTGTATCGTTCTATTCTACATGAAAACCCCGGACCGGCCGTCCTTTTTTGCCGGATCCCCATTCACCGGCCCGGGGGGAACTGAAGGCCTCCCTTTTCTGATCCTGTAGACAAAGGCGAGCACCTCGGCCACGGCCCTGTAAAACTCCTCGGGAACCTCGTCGCCCACTTCGAGATTTTCAAAAAGGCTTCTCGCCAGGGGTTTGTTCTCCACGACAGGAACACCGTTTTCCCGGGCGATCTCCCGTATTTTCCGGGCCAGGAAACCGCTGCCCTTTGCACTGACCACCGGGGCATCCATGACCTTCCTGTCGTACTCAAGGGCCACCGCCAGCCGCGTGGGGTTGGTGATGACCACGTCGGCCTTGGGAACGGAGGACATCATCCGGCTCCTGGCCAGCTCCCTCTGCTTTTGCCGTATCTTGCTCTTGATCTGGGGGTCTCCCTCCATCTGCTTGTACTCTTCCTTCAGCTCCTGCTTGCTCATCTTGATGGACCGCTCGAATTCCCATTTCTGGTACACGTAATCGAAGACGGCGATGACGAGAAGCAGGAAAGCCAGCCGGAAGCTCAGCCCCAGAAGCTTCCACAGGAGCTGGGAGACACCGGCCTCGAGGGGGAAGCGTATCGCATGGACCAGTTCGGGGGTGTCCTTCCTAAGGGAGAAATAAATCACGAGGGCGAACAGGGCCGCCTTGAGCAGGCCCTTCACCATCTCCACCAGGGACCGGAGGGAAATCACTTTTTTCAGTCCCGACACGGGATTCATCCTGTCCATTTTTGGAACCAGGGGTTTCGTGGTCAGAAAGAATCCCACCTGGGACACAGTGACGATGAGGGCCCCCACTGCCGCAGCAAGCCCGATGGGAAGCCAGGGAACCAGAAGGGCGTAGACCGTCTCCTTTTGTATGACGGAAAACCAGCCCTCCTCCCTGATAGTGCTTCCGCCCAAAAAAGCGATGCTGTCGGTGGTGAAGGAGATAATCCAGGAAAAAAGAAACCTCCCGAAGACCAGGAGGGCAAAAAGTCCCACGAGAATCACGGCGGCGGCGCCGAGGTCCTGGCTCTTCGCCACCCTTCCCTCCTCCCGCTCCTTCCGCCTCTTTCTCGGAGTGGCGGGCTCGGTCCGTTCCTGGGAGAAAAACTGGAGATCGAAGGTCATCGCCAGGCCGTCGCCCCCCGGAGGGCAAATTCCACGTACCGTTCCATCTGTTCAGCCATGATCTCCACAGTGACGGGAAGGACCACCATGAGGACGAAAAAACCGAGGGCGATCTTCAGGGGAAGGCCGAGGACGAAGATATTCATCTGGGGGACGGTCCGGGCGAGAAAGCCGAGCCCCACGTCCGCCAGGAGAATCGCCCCGTAAAAGGGCAGGACGAACCGGAGGCTCAGGACAAAGGCCTGCTGCAGCCACTCCCCGGCGCCGAGGTCCCAGGATATTGCCAGGGCGAGCTTTCCGGGAGGGACAAGCCTGAGGCTTTCCACCACCGACTGGGTCATCAGAAGATGACCGTTCCAGCGGAAATAGAACCACAGCCCCACGAGAAACTGGAGCTGCCCGATGATGGAGGCCTGGGCCTCGCTCAGGGGATCCAGGAGACTCACCATGGAGAGTCCCATGGAGATGCCGATAAGCTCTCCGGAAATCTGCAGGACATAGAGAGGGAGAGCCGCGAGAAACCCGATGGCAATGCCTATGAGAAACTCTCTTGCCGCCGTGAGCAGAATGGAGGTCCAGTTTTCAAAAACCGCAACGGGCACCGCGGCGTCAGGGATGGTTCCCACTGCGGCGAGGGTGAGGAAAAAGGCGCACCAGAACCGCAGGGGAATGGGCATGCTTGACGCCATGAATGCAGGGGCCGAGAACATCATCCCCGTGAACCGGATCCCCACGAGGAGATAGAAAAGGAGCAGGGTCACAAAGCGGGTCTGTTCCGCCGTCATCGGACAAACCGCTCAAGCTGGCCGAATATGAGCCGCGCCATGTCGCCGACCCTGCCGAACATCCAGGGGCCGAAGGCCACCAGGGCGAGGAGGACGGCCACGATTTTCGGTATGAAGATAAGGGTCTGCTCCTGGATGGAGGTGGCCGTCTGGAGAATGCCGATCACGAGACCTACGAGCATGGCCACGAGGAGCACCGGGAGGGACGTGATGAGCGTGGTCCAGACTGCGTCGCTGAGCACGTCGTACATGTTCACGGGAAACACTGGTCATCGCCCCCTTACGTAAAGCTTTTCAGCAGGCTCGTCACCACGAGGTTCCAGCCGTCTGCCATGACGAAGAGAAGCACCTTGAAGGGCAGGGAGATCATCATGGGCGGAAGCATGATCATGCCCATGGCCATGAGAACGCTGGCCACGATCATGTCCACCACGATGAAGGGGATGAAGATAACCACCCCCATCTGGAAGGCGGTCTTCAGTTCGCTGAGCATGAAGGCCGGCAGGAGGATTCTCGTGGGGATGTCGTCCCGGTTCCTCGGCTGCTCCATCCCGGCCATGGATACCATGAGAGACAGCTCCTCCTGGCGGGTGAACTTGAAAAGGAACTCCCTCACGGGCTGTATGGTGCCTTCCCAGGCCTGGGCCGAACTGATGTTTCCCGCAAGGTAGGGGGAGAGGGCGCCGTCGTAAACCTTCCCCCATGTGGGCCCCATGACGAAAAGGGTAAGAAACAGGGCCAGCCCGACGATCACCTGGTTCGGCGGTGTCTGCTGGAGTCCGATGGCCCGCTGGACGAAGCCGAGGACCACGAGGATCCGGGTGAAGCTGGTCACCATGAGGATGATGGCCGGGGCCAGGCTCAGTACGGTCAGGAGAGCGAGGATCTGGAGGGTCACCGCTACGTCGGATGGGGATTCCGCCATGCGGACCCCGAACTGGAGCGCGGGCAGCGGAATAAAGGGAGCCCCGTCCTGGGCGAAGGCGGAGGTCGTCACCATCGTGGCGGACACCGCGGCCGAAAGGAATGGTATCCTATTGAGAATGAGCTTCGTCCTCGAATTGTTTCCAGTCTTCATATCGCCACCTGCCGATCACCCTCGTCCCGGCGCCTCCCGATGCCAGGGCGACCACGTCCGGCCCGAGCCGGACGATAAAAAGAACATCCTTGCCGAGGGGCAAGGATGCCATTATGTTCGCGGCTCCCTTCGCCTTCAGGGGAGCTGTCCGCCGGGAATATAACACCATGCCGTATCCGGCGAGAGCAAGTATGGCAAGGCTCAGCCCGATCCGGATCATGTACCCGGCAAGAGAGGGGGAATCAGCCGGAGAAGCCTCCGCGGCGGCCGGAAGAAGGACCAGAAAGACCGCGGCGCAGAAAGCGGTCATGGCGAACCTTCTAGCCGAGAGCCTTGTTGAGCGCTTCCACCACCCTGTCAGGCTGGAAGGGTTTCACGATGAAATCCGTCGCTCCGGCCTGGATAGCCTCGATGACCATGGGCTGCTGGCCCATGGCGCTCACCATGACGATCCTGGCGCTCCCGTCGATAGACTTGATGGCCTTCACCGCGTCAATTCCGTTCATCTCCGGCATCGTAATGTCCATGGTGACGATGTCGGGCTTGAACTTCTGGAAGGAGGCCACGGCAACTTTTCCGTTCTCCGCCTCGGCCACCACTTCAAAATCGTTCTTCGTCAGAATGTCCTTCAGCATCATTCTCATGAAGGCGGCATCGTCGACTATCAGAACTTTCCTGCCCATACTTCCACATCCCTCTCTCGGTAATAGCTTGAACGTCGGATCCCTTCCTAGAGCGAATGAACCCTTCCTGCGGACGACACGATTTCCGTGATGCGGACACCGAAATTTTCGTCGATGACAACGACTTCGCCTTTGGCTACAGCCTTGCCGTTGACCAGAATATCCACAGGTTCACCGGCCATCTTGTCTAATTCTATCACGGAACCCGGTGTCATGTTCAAGATGTCGGAGATATTTTTTCTCGTCCGGCCCAATTCCACCGTCACCCGGACAGGGATGTCGGCCACAAGGTCGATCCTGCTGTTTCCGTATCCCGTTCCGGCCTTCTGGACCAGCGGAACGAACTCGGCAGGACGGACATCAACTGAGGACTGGTCGTACACGTTTCCGAAGGAGGGATGTTCAGTCTCCTGGACCGGCGCTTCAACCGGCACGTTCCCGCGGGAGGAGGGCTGCTGCGGTTTCGCCCCGGCTGCGGGGGCCCTGGCGGCCGCCGGAGCTTCTTTCTTCCCTTTGCCGGATACAAGCTCCCGAACATCGTCGGCCAGGGCTTTGGCAACGTCGAGGGGAAGAATCACCCAGAGAGGAAAGTCTCCAAGGCCTTCGATGGAAATCGCCGCCGAAATTGTCCATGCTTCATCTTCAGGAGACCTGGTGGGGAAAGGAAGCCAGTCCTGGGATTCCAGGGCGGAGGAAATATTTTCCGGTATAAGCCGTTTTCCACCGAGCATGCCGCTCATACCTGTGAAGGCAGCCCCCACCACCTGGCTCAGCCCCTCCTGGGCCGCGTTCAGGTACAATTCCCCCGCTTCCTCGGGAAGGTCTTTCCCTTCTCCGCCCATCATGAGGTCGGCAAGGGTGAGGGCCCCCCGTTCAGTAATCACGAGAACCAGGGGAGCATCGTTGAGCCCGCCGCAGGTCACCCGGAAGGCAAAGGGCGTCTCTTCGGGCCTGGAGGCGGCTTCCTTCTGGGGAAGCACCGTCATTTCCCTGACAAGAGCGCTGACCTCCTTGCCTGCCAGCATACCGTAGACACTCGACGCCGACGTGGAAAAAATGCCTGCCAGGTCATCAAGAATGCTCTGCTGGTCCGGGGAAATACCCCCTTCGCTTTTTCCCGCTCCTCCGTCTCCGCCGAAATCGGCTCCTGACAAGAGGGCGTTTATTTCGTCCTGGCTCAGAAGTTCGTCAATCATTGACCGCCCCTCCCTCTCTTTCGGGCAGTTCATCCTCGCCCGGGATAATTTCCGAAATTTCCGCGGCATATCTGCCGTTTACCGAACCCGGTACGGCCCTGAACTTGACGAGGTTGCCGATACGGACGCTCAGAGGATCTTTCAGGGTCTCGTCGAGCTTGATCACGTCGCCCGTCCTGAGCTGCATTACGTCGGCCACGTTGAGCACCGTATGCCCCAGTTCCAGGGCAAGGGGGACGCGGACGTTCTGCATGTGCTTCAGGATATAGTCCCGGGATCCTTCGTCGCTCTTCCTTCCCGTGGATGCGAACCACTGCTGGGAGCTCAGCTTGTCCATGATGGGCTCCATAAGGAAGTAGGGGATGCAGATGCTCACCATTCCTTCCACGTCGCCCACCTTCAGCTTCAGTATGACCAGGAGCACCATATCGGTTCCCGGACAGATCTGGACGAAGAAGGGGTTGCTTTCAAGGTTTTCGTAGCGGAACCGGACGTCCACCACCGTGCTCCAGCTTTCCTCGAGCAGCTCGAGCATCCTCATGATGACCCGTTCCACCACCGTACGCTCGATGTCGGTCAGTTCCCGGACCTTTCCCGAAAATTCCCCCTTGCCGCCGAGCATCCTGTCGATGATGGCGAACACGAGGTTCGGGTTGATCTCGATGAGGGCGTTTCCGCTGAAGGGGTACATCTCGAGGATCCCGATCACCGTGGGCTGGACAAGGGAGCGGACAAATTCGTCGTAGGCGAACTGGTCCACTGACGCGATCTCCGCCGAGACCATGGACCGGACCATGGTGGACATGGTGGTGGTCAGCTGCCGGGTGAAGGATTCATGGATCATCTGGATGGCCCGGAGCTGGTCCTTGCTGAATTTGTCGGGACGGCGGAAATCGTAGAGCTTGATTTTCTTCTCGTCTTCCTTCCGCATGGCGTCCACGTCGACGCTTCCGCTGGAAAGAGCTTCGAGAAGAGAGTCTATTTCACTTTGAGAGAGCACATCCGGTGTCACCATAATCCCCACCTCCTTCCCGATGTACGGCTGCCCCTGTCGGGGCTACTGCAGAACAAAGCCCTCAAAAAGAACCCTGACCACCGGGACCTTGTCCCGGACAGGGGGCATGATGGCGTTTACCGTTCTCTTGATGTCTTCGGCGAGGGCAAGAATCCCCTCCGCACTGGTCAGGTCCTCGAAAACCCTGTCCTTGGTCAGGAGAATCACCTCGTTCTTCACCCTGGCGAGCCAGTTCGGGGAAGAGATCATCTCAAGGGCCTTCGGGCCGCTCATTTCCATGGAGAGCTTGAAGTTGGCCACGTGATTCCCTGCTCCGGCGAGATTGGAGATGAAGTCCCCCACGAAAAAGACCGGACCGGGCTCTTCGATTTCCGTACCGGACGATCCGCCCTCCGGACTCAGCCACATCCTCCCGGCGAAGACGCCGCCGCCGAACCCGAGGGACAGCAGAAGAATAGCCAGGATCAGAAAAAGAAGTATGCGTTTCATGTTGTTCTCCCCCTTGCCGGCTGCGCGGACTTGAGCTGATTACTGTTTCGGATGCCGGGACAGGAACACGAGGTCCACCCGTCTGTTCAGCGCCATGTGCTCAGGCGTGTCGTTCGGTACGAGGGGCCGGTTGGGGCCGTATCCGACGGCCTGCAGCTTCAGCGGGTCGAAATTCCCCCTGAACTGGAGATATGAAGCCACCGCAGCCGCCCGGGCCGATGACAGCCCCCAGTTGTCCCTGTATATTCCCCCTTTGAGGGGAACGGAATCGGTATGTCCCTCCACGGCCACCGCCGGGACGGAATCCTTTATGAACTCGGCAATCTTGAAGAGAACCCTCATACCCTCCGGCTTCAGCTCCGCTTTTCCGGAATCGAAAAGGAACTGGTCCGAAAGGGAGACGGTAACCCCCCTCTGGTCGATCCGCACAACCACCTCTTTGTCCAGCCCCTCGCTGCGGAGGTAGTTCCGGAGGTTCTGGGCGACCTGCTGGATATCCGGCGTAACCCTCCTGGATTCCCCCGCCTGCGTCGCAGGCTGTCCTCCGAAGACGGCCGGATCCTGCTGTACGGATTTTCCTCCCGGCATGAATCCGAGAGCGCCCTGGAAGGACATGATCATCATTTCAAACTTCTGGACATCGATGGAAGAAAAGGAGAACAGGAGCACGAAAAAGGTGAGGACAAGGGTCACCATGTCGCCGTAGGTGACGAGCCACAGAGGCGCTCCGGGAGCCGATTCCTCTTTCTTTTTCCTGGCCATCAGGATTCTCCTTTCCCTTCCGCCGCCTTCTCCTCGAGGTCAAGGCGCTGCTTCGGGGGAAGGAAGACCTTCAGCTTCTCCTCCACGATCCGCGGGTTTTCCCCTGCCTGGATGGCAAGGACACCTTCCACCATGAGCTCCATGGAGAGGACCTCCTGGGAAGAGCGCACAGCCAGCTTTTTCCCTATGGGAAGGGCAAAGCCGTTGGCAATGAGCGACCCGTAAAACGTGGTGACGAGGGCGACAGCCATGCCGGGGCCGAGGGCATCAGGATTCGAGAGGTTTCCCAGCATGGTGATGAGCCCGATGAGCGTCCCCAGCATGCCGAAGGCCGGTGCGAGCTCGGCCATGGAATCGAAGAAGTACTTGTTGGACGAGTGGCGGTTTTCCAGGATACCGATTTCCGTGTCGAGGATCGCCTTGACGAGTTCCGGGTCGGTTCCGTCCACAACGAGCTGGATGGATTTCTTCAGGAATTCGTTGTCCAGTTCCGAGGCATCCGCCTCAAGGGCGAGAAGCCCTTCCCGGCGCGCCTTCTCGGCAAAGCTCACGATGGTCTGCACCAGGGAGACCAGGTCCGGAGATCCGCCGGTAAAGGCCATCTTCATGATCTTCAGGAAGCTTTTGATCCTCTCTGGCGGATTGGACATTATCAGTGCGCCGCCCGTTCCTCCGAGGACGATGAGCATGGACTGAAAATCGACGAAGGCGATTCCTTCGCCGCCGGCCACTACACCTCCTATGACGAGGATGAAACAGACAGCCAATCCGATGACGGTTGTAAGATCCACGAAAATCCTGCCTCCCAGGGTGCCGCGTCAGTTGCCGGATCAAAAAGAGATCAGCTTTTTTCCTCTTCGTCCGAAAGGAGGTTCTTTCCCCCGAAAAAGGAGAAAAGAACCTTCTGCCTGTACTTTACCACTAAATCCACTATTTCTTCCATCGGTTCCGCCACCACGTACCGGTGACCGTTGACGAGCCGGATGACCGTATCGGGAGTGGATTCGACCGTTTCTATGAGGTCGGCGTTGATGGTAAAGGCCTCGCCGTTGATCCTGCGAAGAGTGATCATCCTCTACCGCTCCGTTTACCGCTTGATGTTGATGACTTCTTCGAGCACCTGATCGCTGGTGGTGACAACCCTGGCGTTGGCCTGGAAGCCTCGCTGGGCCACGATGAGGCGGACGAATTCTTCCGAGAGGTCCACGTTGGCCATCTCCAGGGTACCTCCGGCGATGGTGCCCGCTCCACCCTCGCCGGCTGCGACGACCTGGGCGAGCCCCGAGTTGTTGCTGGCGGCGAAGGCGGTGCTGCCCACCTTCGTCAGTCCCGTCGGGTTGGAGAAGAGCGCCAGGGCGATCCGGTACAGGGGAAGGTTCACGCCGTTGCTGTAGACACCCGTTATGGTGCCGTCCTTGCCGGCGGCGAAGTCGTTGAGGACGCCCATTCCGTATCCGTCCTGGTAATATCCCTTCGTGGTGAAGGTGGATCCGTACTGGGTCACGCCTTCCATGACATCCTTCCCGAAGGATTCCCCGGTGAAGTCGAGGGTGATGGTGGCATCGTCGGCTCCGAGGGATGCGAAGTTCAGCCCGATGACCCCCGAGGATCCGGTGGTGATCTTGCCGTCGGAATCGAATTCCATGATGCCCGTATTGTTTGAAATGGTCACCCCGGGTTCGGACGGCAGCCAGGCTCTCCAGCGCCACTGGTTGTTATCGATCTTTTCCCAGCTCACCTCGAGGGTGTGGGCATTGCCCAGGCTGTCGTAGACGTCGAGCTTCGTGTTGTGAACGCTGGCGATCTTCTGGTTGATGGTCGCCAGGGACGTGCTTCCGTTGAGAAGGGTGATCCCGAGGCCGTTTTCCGTGGCCCGGGCGCTCAGAGAACTTCCGCCGATGGCCGCAGCAGCGGGAAGCTGGAACGTGCCGTCGCTGTTCATGGTGATTTCAAGGGTCTCGGGGTCGGCCGCCGTTTCGCTCCAGAGATTGAGTATGCGGTTCCCCGTGTAGGCATCGTCATCATACTCCACGAGGTAATTCACGGCCGTGCCGGAGGAGGAGTCGGTCACCATCTGGAAGTTCATGAAACCGGAGAGCTCGATCTTCGAAACAATCTCGTTCGAAGAATTGAGCAGGGTCAGGGTACCCGTGGCAGAGTCGTAGTCAGGGGTGAGGGGATTGAGGGGATCGTCGAAGGCTCCGCTCAGGGTCACGATCAGCCGGGGATATCCCGAGGCAGTGTCGATGCCGTTGTAGGCACACGTAATGCCGGCAGGATCCGCCGCACCCGATGCGGTCGAGAACGAAAGGAATCCAGCCTGGGTACTGTTCCCGGCGATATCGCTGAGCACATACTGGTCGGTGCCGAGATTCACCGTGAGGGAAGAATCATTGGTCTCTATGCCCATGGGGAGGTAGGCCTCCACCCGGCTGTCGAGGTTGCACCGGTAGCCGGTGAGCTCGGTGGCCTTGGCGGGGATCTTCTGCCCTACGGGAATGTTGATGTCCGTCAGGTTGGACCCCATGGTGTAGGAAGAAGGGTCATTGGGATCCACGGTCATGCCGAAGCCCTTCACCATGAATCCGGTGCCGGACTGGACAAGATTGCCGTTCGCGTCGAGGATGAAGTTCCCCGCCCGGGTGTAGAGCTGTTCCGTCCCGTCGCTGACCACGTAGTAGCCGTCGCCCTCAACGGCCATGTCCGTCCTGTTGCCGGTGAACTGGAGCTGCCCCTGGGAATGGATTGTTTCGATGGCGGCCACGTTGACGCCCAAGCCCACCTGCATGGGGTTGATGCCCCCCCTCGCCTCTCCCGGGGCGGAAGCCCCCTTGCTGGTCTGGTACATAAGGTCCTGGAACGTGACGTTGGATTTCTTGAATCCGACGGTGTTCACATTGGCGATGTTGTTCCCGACGACGTCGAGAAGGGTCTGGTGCCCCCGGACTCCTGATACGCCGGACATAAGGGATCGAAGCATGCTGTATTTCCTCCCTGTCAATTCTGATATGCCGCAGTCCCTTGCAGTTTCCAGTTCGCCCGGCCTTCCCTGGGGGCGGTTGTGGGTTCTCGTGCCGAAAAGCCTTGTCCTATATTGAATCGGAGGTTTGCCCCTGTTTCTGAAGTCCGTTACCCCACAGCCACAACCTTTTCGAGAGGTATATCGATCTCTTCGGTGGTGGTGAGGATGACGCCCGATGTGTCGAACCGGACATAGGCCACCGTTCCGTAGGTGCTCAGTCCCTCGTCATCGAGGTATTCCACGACCCTGCCGATGTAGTTCACCGCGGATCCCTTGGTAATGGCATTCATCTGCTCGATGCTCTTGTTCATGTTGGTCATCTGCTCCAGGGTGCTGAACTGGGCCATCTGGGCGATGAAATCCTTGTCCTTGAGAGGATCGAGAGGATCCTGGTTGCTCAGCTGGGCGATGAGTATTTTCAGGAAGGCATCCTTTCCGAGTTCGCTGTTCGTTTCCCTGAGAGCCTCATTTGCCGCCGCCGTATAGTTCGTTTCATTCGCGCTGTTCACTGCCGAAACGGTCATGTCTCCACCTCCTAGGCCACCCAGTGAAGGAGCCCTTTTTCCAGATCCACCGCAAAGGATGGGATGTCTTCTTCTGCCGTCCCGGCCATGCCGGACACTCTGGCATTCCTGTCTTTCGCACCGTCCCTGGCTTCTCCGTGCCCCTCTCTGCCGCTGTCCCTGATGTCAACCGTCAGTTCGGCCACCTGGACTCCCTGCTGCTGGAGATGGGTCCTCAGAACCGTTATCTGGTCCTGGACAAGCTGCCGGAGCTGTTCATTGCCTACCCGTATGGATGCTTCCACTCCGCCGCTTGTCGAGGCAAGTTCGATCTCCACCCTTCCGAGGGCCGGAGGATCGACGATCATGGAGGCCCGGTGGTGCCCTTCCGTCCTCATGAACCTGACCACGTTGTGCATCCCGTCCTCAAGGGCTTCACCGTTTCTTCCGGCCAGGGCCAGCTCCCGGGCGAACCCTCCCGGAACGGGGAATCTTTCCGTACGGACCCCCTCCGTCCCCTGGGCAGGCCGCTGAGAAAACAGGGCTGCCCCGGTGCCGTCGTTCTTTCCGGACATGGACTGTCTGCCCTCTCCCTTCTCTCCGTCGCCGTTCCCTGAAATTCCGGCAGAAAGGTCATCTTTTCGGGAAGCGGAGGGAAGGAGCCTGTTTTCCTGGTTTCCGGCGCCGCCGTTCTTTTCCTGCCCCTCCGGAACACTGCGCCCAGAAAGGGGTTCCGCATTTTTCCCCGGCGCGGGTTCGTTTTTCGCGGAAGGGGAGGTCTTCAACCCGTCTTCGTCCGAAAGGATACCGGAGAACTGATTTTCGGGAGCGGGCCGGTCTCGGTCCGAAAGAACATCAGAAAACCTTTTTTCAGGAACGGCCAGGTCTTCCTGTTCGTTCATTTCCGGGTTCCCCGATGCTTCTTTCTGAAGAAATCCCGCGTCGGCCCTGCCGGGAACATTGTCTTTGGAGGGGAAGCCGAAAGAAGAGACTGTCCCGGAAGCGGGGCCGCCCTGTTCTTCCGCCGGGGAGACGATCATCCCCCGCCCTCCTTCCCGGGCTGCCGGAAGAGAGACATCGTCCCGGACCACCATTCCAGCCGCCGAGGCGGCGAATTCGCCATCAGGGGAGGATTCGGGGGGAAGAGTCCCGGGAAAGGAAAGGGCTTCTTCCTGAGAAAGATCTCCCTCTCCCGGGATTGCATCGGAAAGAAGGATTTCCGTCTCTTCTTCTGAAAGAGCGGCTTCCGCACCGCCGTTTTCCAATGGGACGGCATCGCCTGCGCCGCCCCCGGTCATTCTCCGGAGCATCGCCGTAAAAACCGCATGGGACACAGCAGAATGGATTTCCTTCGGGCCGTTATCCGTCAATGGAATTTCCGGCTGCTGTTCACACCGGTGGAGCAGACGGGCGAACCGGTCGCTTTTTTCACCTTCAGGTTTCAGTTTTGTTCCTGCCTGATCCGGGAAAAGCTCCGAGGGGCTCTTTTCCCTGGCTGCTGCAAGAAAGGGCGAGATCATAAGGCCGCACCTCCGAATGTGTTACCGCGACCCACCGGCCGCGAGCCGTTCCGTCAGCCTTGCCGCTCTCACCGCTTCCATGCGGCCGAGAATGGATGCCCTGGCATCCTGGGGCATTCCTTCGAGGAGTTTCACCGCCAGGTCTTCCCGCAGCTGCTCGAGAATGAGAGCCGCTCTCCTGGGCGAAATCTCCTGGTAGGTTTTCATGAGCATATCCAGGTACTCTTTTTCCTCCTGCCGGTTCTCGGGAGGCTTCATTTGGGCGGCGGCCTGTTCCGCTTCGATTTTTTCAACGGCGGAAGACCGTGATCCAAGGTCCGCAGAGAGAACAGAAAGCCGTTTTTCCCGTTCATCAAGCTCCCGTTCTTTTTCATTGAGCCGGTCGTTCCATCGCTGAAGCTCGATAGCCCGCCTCTGTTCCGCCGTCAGGGAATATTCACGGGGAATTCCGAGGGCAGTGGCGAGATCCTTCCCGACCCACGGAATTCTGGGAACAGACCAGTACAACACCGGACGGGCATCCCAGCTTCCCGACACGTGGAGCCCCACTGCCGCTCCCGCCGCGAGAAAAAGGAATAAAAAAAGGAGCGCTCCTTTCCGGCTCTTTTTCTTCTCGCTCGTTCTTACCGGCCGGGGGGAGCTCTCCTCTTCGACTTCATCCACCAGGTTTCTGGGTTCGTCGGCCATCAGTCATCGCTCCCTGAATTCTTTCGGTACGTGGAGAGCACGTTTTTCACGTAGTTCCGGGTCTCCGCGAAGGGAGGCACACCTCCGTAGGAGTCCACCCTCCCCGGCCCGGCATTGTAGGCGGCGAGGGTTTTCACCAGGTCTCCCTGATATTTATCGGACAATTGGGAGAGGTATTTAATACCCCCCTCGAGATTCTGCACGGGATCGAAGGGATCCTCCACCCCGAGCATCCGTGCCGTTCCGGGCATAAGCTGCATCAGCCCCATGGCGCCTTTGGGCGAGACGGCCGCTGTCCGGCCGCCCGACTCCATCCGGATCACCGCCCGGACCAGCGCTTCATCCACGCCGTATTCTGCCGCCAGCGGTGCTATGTGGTCTTCCCATCCGCCGGACGCCGTTTTTTCCGCTGAAACAACACCCGGAACAACAGGGCGCCGTGATTTTTCTTCCGCCTCCGGCCGCGTTTGCTCTTTTCTCTCTGCCGTTTCCAGGACATCCACAAAGCGGTCCTTCTTTTCTTCCCGGGCTTTTTTGTCCTTTTGGGGCCGGATCTTCCGCTCGATCTCCTCGATGCGGCCCATGACCCTCGACACTCCCGAAAGATTCGGTCTCATCGCCTTCCCTCCTTCGGTGAACCATGGCGGATACCGGCGATATCATCCAGCTCCGACTGTTCCTGTTTTTTCGATTCGTCCTGCAGATCTTCTACCAGGAAGGAGATGTATTTTTGCATTACCTTGACGTCCCTGTGTTTTTCCAGCAGGCGGGCCTCGGTGTTCTCTATGGACTGCCTCACCCCGCAGAGGGATTCCCCCTCCCGGCAGATACGGCTGTCCAGGAGGTCGATGGCTTTTCGTCTGAACCAGATATCCTGCACGGTGAAGGTTTCGTCCTTCTGGGAACCGAAGGAGGCGAGGGCTTGTTCCTTTTCCGTTCCGAGGGTGGCAAGAACTGAGAGAAGACGCTCCTCCTCCTTTTTTTCCATGGAAAGGAGAATCCGCTCGTCATCCCGCACCTTGACCTTCGTTTTGAGAATACGTTCAAACCTGTTCACTTTCGCGTTCATTCCGTCCTCCGGTCGCTGCCTCTATTTATTCATCGGCGGGAGACTGCCCTGTCTTGACCCCGGTCAGGGAACCAGGGACACGAGCCGCTCTTCCATTTCCTCGAAGGGCACCTTCTCTCCCACGGTCTGGCGGAGGAAGGAATGAACCCCCTGGAGGTGCTCCACCGCCCAGTCCACTTTCGGGTTGGTGCCGCTCTTGTAGGCTCCGATGCTGATGAGGTCTTCGGCTTCACCATAGACGGCGAGCAGTTCCCGGAGCCTTCCCGAGGCGGAGAGGTGTTCCGGGCTGACGATGGAGGGCATGACCCTGCTCACGCTTTCCAGAACGTCCACGGCGGGATAGAAATTCCGGGCGGCGATTTTCCTCGACAGGACCACGTGACCGTCGAGAACGCCTCTCACGGTGTCCGCCACGGGCTCGTTCATGTCGTCCCCTTCCACCAGGACGGTGTAGATTCCCGTGATGCTGCCCCGCTCCCCGGCTCCTGCGCGCTCGAGAAGCCGGGGGAGCATCTCGAAGACCGACGGGGTGTACCCTCTGGTGGTGGGAGGTTCCCCGATGGCCAGCCCCACCTCGCGCTGGGCCCTGGCCACCCTGGTCACCGAGTCCATCATGAGAAGAACGTTTTTTCCCTGGTCCCGGAAATACTCGGCGATGGCGGTGGCGGTGAGGGATGCCTTGAGACGGATGAGGGGAGGCTGGTCGGAGGTGGCGATGACGAGCACCGAACGGCGGCGCCCCTCCTCGCCCAGGTCGCGGTCGAGAAATTCCCGGACTTCCCTTCCCCGTTCCCCCACCAGTGCGATGACGTTCACGTCAGCCTCGGTGTACCTGGCCATCATGGCGAGCAGGGTGCTCTTTCCCACACCCGATCCGGCGAATATGCCGATCCTCTGTCCCGTCCCGAGGGTGAGAAGGCCGTCGATGACCTTGACGCCCACGGGAAGAGGGGAGGTGATCATTTTTCTGCGAAGGGGGTGGGGAGGTTCCGCGTAGAGAGGGTAAAATCCGGAAGCCGCCACGGGCCCCCGGTCGTCGATAGGGTTTCCAAGTCCATCGAGGACGCGGCCGAGAAGGGAGTCCCCCACACGGACACCCAGGGGCCGCTCCATGGAGAGGACGTCGCATCCCGGACCGATGTCCTTGAGGTTGCCCAGAGGCATGAGAAGTACCCGGTCGCCCCGGAAACCCACCACCTCCGCCGACAGGGCCGCCCTGGTACTGTGTCTGTACCGGATGGAACAGAGGTCGCCCACCCGCACGTCCGGGCCTCTGGATTCCGCCACGAGGCCAACCACCTGGACAATCCGGCCGTTGATCTTGGTGAGCTGGAATCCCGAAAGGCGCTGCTCGAGAATGGCCAGCAAATCCCCCTCAGGAGCTGCCGTCATCGGAGGTCCCTCCCTCGATGAACAGACGGTCTATCTCCCCGGACACCTGTTCGAGCTGGATCCGCCACCGGGCGTCGTAAATTCCGAGGTTGGTCTCCACGATGCAGCTGCCGGCATCCACGTTGCCGTCAGGAACGAACTCAAGATGACGAACGCCCCGAAGGAGATCGCCGAATTCGTCCTTCCGGCCCCGAACGGCGTCCGCATCCTCCGGACTGAGGTACACGACGACCCGTTCCTTGTCGCTGATCCGCTCCAGAACTCCCCGGAGCACCCGGAGGGCTGTTTCTCCGTCGAGGGACACTTCCCTGCGGAGCATCCGGGACAGCAGGAATTCCCACATGCGGATGAGCCTGGGCATCCGGAGCTCCGCCAGGGCATCCATGTGTTCTTCGAGGGACCGGTGGATTGATTCCAGCAGGTCAACCGCCGACCGGATCTTCTCCTCGGCTTCCCCGGCGGCTTCTTTCCGGGCGTCGTCGATGCCCTGTTCGTATCCCGCCTTCCGTCCTTCCTCGAACCCCTCGGACATCGCCTTTTTCCTGGCTGCGGCGGCCTCGGACTCGAGGGCGGACACCATAGCTCCCCGCTCTTCTTTCAGGCGCACCCGCTCCCTGGAAAGTTCTTCCTCAAAAACCGCCGCCCGGGAAGCGAGGTCGCGGTTTTCCCTTTCGGACTCCTCGAGTTTCGCTTTCAGGAGAGAGAGTTCCTCCGTGAGCTGGGTGAACA
>Ga0116152_10001751_pt1 | contig 17818 bp, 17 predicted proteins | sample AD_UKC119_MetaG_FD_89894 | JGI IMG/M metagenome (GOLD analysis project Ga0116152, IMG submission 89894) | Active sludge microbial communities of municipal wastewater-treating anaerobic digesters from Hong Kong - AD_UKC119_MetaG | ecosystem: Engineered > Bioreactor > Anaerobic > Digestate... | reverse complement strand
CTAAACCCGCTTCAAACGCCGTTGGATTAAGAAGAAGCGCCTTCGCCATTACGCCGCCTTGATGAACTGGTCGTAGCCGGACTTTTCAAGCTCAGCCGCAAGCTCCGGTCCGCCCGATTTGACGATCCTGCCAGCAGCGAGAATGTGGACGCGGTCCGGTTTGATATAATCCAGCAGCCGTTGATAGTGGGTGATGACAAGAAACCCGCGATCCGGTGCACGCAATGAATTGACCACTTCGCCAACCATCTTCAGCGCATCGATGTCAAGACCGGAATCAGTTTCGTCCATGATGACGAAACGCGGCTGGAACAGTGCAAGCTGCAGCATCTCCATGCGCTTCTTCTCGCCGCCAGAAAAACCGACATTGAATGGGCGCTTCAATTTCTCGTCCGAGAGGCCCACAAGCTTACCCTTCTCCCGAATGAGCTTCAGGAAGTCCGCAGCCGATACTTCTTCTTCGCCGCGCGTCTTTCGCTGCGCATTGAGCGCCGTGCGGATGAAGTTCATCGTGGCTACGCCCGGAATCTCCATCGGGTTCTGAAAGGAAAGAAAAACGCCCTTCGCGGCACGTTCATTGGCCGCCAGTTGAAGTAGATCTTCACCTTCGAGCGTCACGTCGCCCGCTGTAACCTCGTAATCTTCCCTACCGGCAAGCGTGAAAGATAGCGTCGACTTGCCTGAACCATTCGGGCCCATCACCGCGTGCACCTCGCCAGCAGGGACCTCAAGGCTAAGCCCCTTCAGAATTTCATGTCCGCCAACGGCGACATGCAGATCTTCGATCTTCAGCATGCTAGTCCTTCACAGCCTTCTTCGGCTCAACGATGATGTAAGTTGTGGTCGTCTCGCCGATATTCGTCACTTCATGCCACTCGACGCCTGCGCTCCACCAGGTCGAACCGGTTTGAGTGTCGACGTCGCGCACGCCGTCCTTATCGGTAATGCGCATCTTTCCTCCGGCGAGGATGTAACCGAAATGGGGCGCGTGAAAGTGCCGCTCATGGCCGCCGCCGGGCGGAAAAGAACAGCGTAGCGCGCGTATTTCTTCGTTCTCGCGAAGCAGTTCGCAGACCTTCTCGCCGCGCCAGCCAGCTTCGAGCGGGTCAGGCAGCGACGCGGTCGGCGCATCCGCAAGAATGGAAGAAATGAGCAAAGCGGCCAGCATGACTATTTCTTCACTGCGAGGCATTCGATCTCAAGGCCCGCGCCGACGGCCAGGCCATCGGCGCCAAGCGTTGATCGAGCCGGTTTGTCACCTGGAAAGAACTCCGCGTAGGCCTCGTTCATTTCGGCGAACTTCGACATATCATCGAGAAACACCGTGCACTTCACGATGTCGGAAAGGTCAGCCCCGACGCGCGCGAGGGTCGTCTTATAGTTCTCAAATATTTGCCGAGTTTCCGCACCTACGCCGCCTTCAACGATCGACGTTCCCCCCGGTTTGCGTCCGATCTCGCCCGAAAGATAAATCGTATCTCCAACGACGACGGCTGAAGAAAACGGAAGATTGTCGGGAAGCGACGGGTCACGATCGTAACTACGCTTCTCCCCGCCGCATGCTGAAACTGTTGCCGCCGCGACAGCTAAGATTAATAAGCGATGCATTATCCGACGCTCCCTTCAAGACTGACGCTGACGAGCTTTTGCGCTTCAACGGCGAATTCCATTGGCAACGTCTGCAAGACGTCTTTGCAAAATCCGTTGACGAGCAGGGCGACGGACTCTTCTTCCGAAAGGCCGCGCTGCTGACAATAAAAAAGCTGATCGTCTGAAAGACGAGAGGTCGTCGCCTCATGCTCCAAGATCGCCGTCGGATTCTTCGACTCGATATAGGGCACAGTATGCGCGCCGCACTGCGAACCTATGAGAAGAGAGTCGCACTGCGTGAAGTTTCGTGCGCCCTTCGCGTTCCGGTGAATGTTGACAAGACCCCGATAGGTTGAGTTCGATTTGCCAGCGGAAATCCCTTTCGAGATTATTCGGGAGCGCGTGTTCACGCCGAGGTGAATCATCTTGGTGCCAGTATCGGCCTGCTGGTGGTTGTTTGTGATGGCGATGGAATAGAATTCGCCTTGCGAGCCTTCGCCTTTCAGAACACACGACGGGTATTTCCATGTAATCGCTGAACCGGTTTCAACTTGCGTCCACGAAACCTTCGAGTTCTTGCCCCGGCAATCGGCGCGCTTCGTCACGAAGTTATAAATCCCGCCCTTCCCGTCTTTGTCACCGGGGTACCAGTTCTGGACGGTGGAGTATTTGACCTCAGCCTCATCCTCCACGACGAGTTCGACCACAGCCGCATGAAGCTGATGCTCATCGCGCATCGGCGCGGTGCAGCCTTCGAGATAGGAAACATATGCGCCCGGCGCAGCGACGATCAGCGTACGTTCAAACTGGCCAGTATTCGCCTCATTTATCCGAAAGTAGGTCGAGAGCTCCATTGGACAACGAACGCCTGCAGGAACGTAAACAAATGTTCCATCCGAAAAGACGGCGGAATTCAGCGTTGCGAAAAAGTTGTCAGAAGCAGGAACGACCGTACCGAGATATTTCCGAACGAGCTCAGAATGTTCGCGCACCGCTTCAGAAATAGACATGAAGATGACGCCAGCCTTCTCAAGCTCCTTGCGAAAGGTTGTGGCGACGGAAACGGAATCAAAGACCGCATCGACGGCGACTTTTGGCGCGCCCTCAACGCCGAGCAGTATTTCAGCCTCTTTCAGCGGGATGCCGAGCTTTTCGAAGTCGGAGAGTATCTCCGGCGGCACATCCTCAATCGACTTGTATTTGGCGCCCGTTTTCGGCGCGGCATAGTAATAGGCGTCTTGATAGTCGATGGCCGGATAGTGGAGCATCGCCCAATCCGGCTCTTCCATTTTCAGCCAGCGATTAAACGCTTCGAGGCGCCATTCAAGAAGCCATTCCGGCTCTTCCTTCTTGGCTGAGATGAAACGAATTGTCTCCTCGCTCAGTCCTTTCGGAGCCTTCTCCGACTCGATTGCTGTCGTGAAGCCATATTTGTAGGTCTCGAGAGCCTTGGCGGCTTCGATCGTCTCACGATCAATTCCCTCTTTGAATTCGCTCATGCGGCCCTCGCTTTGACGCGCGCATAAGCAGCGGGCCATTCGCGAACGAAGGCGTCTACGTCCTCTTCGGTCGTGTTCCAGCCGATCGAAACGCGCAAGCCTGTCTTGGCGAGTTCTTCATCGGCGCCCATCGCCGAAAGAACATGGCTCGGTTTGGTTTTCCCGGACGAGCACGCCGAACCGGAAGAGACTGCAATGCCAGCAAGATCCATCGCCATGAGCTGAGTCTCGGATGAGAAGCCGGGCGCCGAGAGAGAGAGCGTTCCCGGCAGACGTTCGGAATCCTTACCCCAAATGTGTGCGCCTGCGTCCTCAGCGGCCGCCTGCATGCGGTCGCGCATTCGGGAAATCTTTGCCGCTTTTGCGATCGATTCATCCGCGAGTTCGCAAGCAATGCCGAAACCGGCGATAGCGGGAACGTTGTGCGTTCCGGCGCGGCGGTTCATCTCGTGACCGCCGCCTCGCATAACCGGTTCCAGCGGAAGATTGGGAGCGGCGATAAGAGCGCCGATGCCTACCGGTCCCCCGAATTTATGGCCAGTCACGGCCATCAGGTCAGCGCCCGACATGACGAAGTTGACGCGCACTTTCCCGACTGCTTGCGCCGCGTCGACGAAGAGGAGTCCGCCGGCGCCATGAACAATGTCAGCAGCCTCACGCACGGGCTGAATAACGCCCGTTTCATTGTTCGCCAGCATAATGCAGACGAGAAACCCACCATCCCGCTCGATGTCATAGTTAGCCAGGCGGTCGCTCAACCATCCGAGATCAACGACACCCGTCGGCAATGCGGGAATGACTTCGACAGGCGCGCCTGTCGACGCCGCATTCGAAGGAACCGCCGCATGCTCAATCGCGCTCACGAATATCCGGCGAACCGAACCATTCTTCACAAGGCCGTTGAGCGCGTAATGAATCGACTCTGTGCCACCGCTCGTGAAGATTGCGCCATTTACCGGCGCATTGACGAGCGCGCGGAGTTTTTCTCGCGCGCCCTCGACAATGGCGCGCGACGCACGTCCTTCAGCATGCACAGAGGATGAATTGCCGACATGACGCATCGTCTCGGCGACAATATCGATCACTTCCGGGCGGGGCGGACATGTCGCGTTGTAGTCAAGATAATGGCGTTGCGACTTGTCGGTCATTCTGCAGCCCCCATCAGAAGTTTATCGCTCGCGCGCATTTCATGCGCCCGCGCCGGAAGATTGACCGCCGCCATCCCAAGCACACGGCGCTCGACGACATCCTCAAGCGAAACCGCATTGAGAAAGAGTTCGATGTGGCGCCCAAGCTCATCCCAGAGGTCATGAGTGAGGCATCGCGCCGATTTACCCTGACAGCCGACCGACGCCCCCGGCGCGCAGCCCGTTGTCCGAATCTCCTCATCGACGGCCGCAACGATTTCGGCGACCCGGATTGAGGCAGGAGCACGAGCGAGCAGATACCCGCCCGCAACGCCGCGAGCGCTCTCGACAAGACCAGCGCGGCGAAGCTTCGCAAAAAGCTGCTCAAGATAGCCTGCTGAAATACCTTGGCGACGCGCGACGTCCGGTAGAGCGACGGGCTCAGCTCCGCCATTGGCGGCTATATCTGCAAGCGCAGCCACAGCATATCTTCCCTTAGTCGTCAGCTTCATCTGCCCGTTTCCTTGTGCCGCAGGCCCCGGCGATTTGGGGCTGGCGCTCGCCTATCGCGGCAAAAATGTCACGCTTGCAATCGAAATGGCGGCGCCCATTTCGATACATGCTATAGGCGCGCGGTCATTTGTCGGCGTTGCAGCGTTTAGGTATGAAAGCCGAGCGTTTTAGTCAACATTATTTCAGAGCGCTGCGCCCAGAAATTGGACATCTTTAGAATTTTGTGAGGCCAGGCCCGATCATGACAGTCGGGTTTTCAGTTATCAGACCAAAAGGAGCGCCATGCCTGAAGTGATTTTCGCCGGCCCTGAGGGGAGGCTTGAGGGACGTTATCAGAAAGGGAAAGGCGAGAACCCGCCAGTCGCTCTGATCCTCCACCCCCACCCGCTCTTCGGCGGCACGATGAATAACCGCGCCTGCTATGAACTCTACAACCTCTTTGGCAGGAAAGGCTTTGCGATTCTGCGTTTCAATTTTCGCGGGGTCGGCCGGAGCCAGGGCGAGTATGATCATGGCCAAGGCGAACTTGCTGACGCGGCGACGGCGCTCGACTATCTTCAGCAGCTGAATCCGAACGCACCTTTCGCATGGGTCGCCGGCTTTTCTTTCGGCGCCTGGATTGGCATGCAGCTCCTGATGCGACGACCGGAGATTGCGGGATTCATCTCTGTTTCCGCTCCCGCAAATCTTTACGACTTCACCTTCCTCGCGCCATGCCCGTCGTCAGGTCTCGTCCTGCACGGGTCGCTAGACAAAGTATGCCCGCCGGAAGAGACGCGCACGATGGTCGATCGCACGCGCACCCAGAAGGGCAGGAAGATTGAGTTTCAAGTCATCGAAGGCGCTGATCACTTCTTCGAATCAAAAGTCGATGAAATGATCACGGCTAGCGAGGCCTATCTCGATCGGCGTCTCGCCCATCCGGAGCCGGAAGGCCCATACCACGAATAAGGCCATCACGGCGCGCGCCAACGCGGCTTAATCGCCGCTCGCGCGCGCGCCGTCCACACTGAAACGAGCTTTGCCATCGTTAAGCGCAAGCCAGTCTCGCTCATTCAGGCCGAGTTCATTGTCGAGGAATGCCGGCAGAATCCGCCAAACCCGCTCGGCGCGCGTGTTTGCAAGAATAACGATCCCAACGTCACGCTCCGGCAGCCATGCGATTTGCGCTGCATACCCTTCAACGGTTCCACTGTGATTGATCAGCGTATGACCGCCATAGTCGTAGATGCGCCAGCCAAGGGCGTACTTCGCATCGTTGAGCCTTCCCTGAAGGATATCCCACCGTCGCTTCTCCGCCGGCGTATCAACGCGCGCAGTATGAATCGTTGAAAGCACGCTTTCCGACAGCACGGCCGGAGCGTCGCCCATCTGCGCCTTGAGCCAAAGCGCCATGTCGCTGATGCTTGCATTGACGCCGCCCGCTCCAGGCGTGCGGTAATAGGCGTCTTTCACAGTGACGGATCGCCAAGGACCATATTGCGGCGAGGCCTTGTCACCTGAACGTTCGCGGATATGGGGGCGCGCCCAATCGCCTGTCGCCGCGAGCCCCTCTTCTCCGACCGATGCCGTACGCATTCCGAGCGGCGCGAATATCCGTTCACGAACTAGATCGGCATATGGTTCGTGATAGACGGCCGAGAGCACATCGCCGATCATCGCGTAAGCAACGTTCTGATAAGCATAGCACGAGCCGACCGAGCAAATCGGTTTGACATTGCGCAGGCGGGACAAAATCTCGGGAACCGCAACCCCGTCTTCAAGCAAATTGTCGTAGGCGTTGGGTGGCAGGCTTGTACGATGGCTAAGAATATCCTCAACCGTCACGCGTGCTTCCGCGCCCCCTTTAAGGGCGAAACGCGGTTCATATGGCGCCACTGGCGTTTCCAGCGCCAACCGCCCGTCAGCCATGGCGATGCCGGCAAGCGTTGACGCGAACCCTTTGGAGAGCGACCCCACTCGAAAAACAGTGTTCGGCGTAACAGCCGCGTCGCCACCGACTTCGCGTACGCCATAAGTCTTCAGAAGCTGAATCTCGCCGTGGCGCACAACCGCGACCGCCAGGCCGACAAAATCATCCGTATGGCTTGCTTCGTCCAATAGCCGCTCGAAGTCCGTGAGACGAAGCTTATCCAAATTTTCCGGTGTAAGCGAAGTTGACAGCATTGTCGGCCCGCCCTGCGCAGCTGGTGCCTGGGCGTTCGCATTGCTTGCAGCGACGAGCGCCGCAAACGCGGTAATCATACGACACGCTGTGTTCTTCGAGATTCCGTACATCCTGTCTCCGCTTAGTCTCTTAATTCACGCGCAAAACCTGAACGGCCGCCTCGGTTTCAGCAAGCGCGCTCGCCGGATCACCTTTTTCTAATCCGTCGAAAATTGCTCTCCGCTGCCGCCTAGTATTCCGCGCGCTCACTCTCTCGATAGAGCCGCCCTTGAAGGCCTGCCGCAACCCCGTAGTTGAAAAATACGAGGAAGATGTTGACGAGAATTTTCAAGCCGTTCCAAACCCAGACGAAAACTGGAAGCACCCACGGCGCCGCTTCCCCGCTGTGCGCGAGCTTTGTCGCGGTCAGCGTCGCCGCGTAGAGCGTATTGACCGTCGCCCCAAGGAACCAGAACAGATAGACGTTCACAGCGAACTGCACGGCGAAAAGAAAAGCCGCGACCAGCACGACAATCCCAAGCATGCGAAAAATATTCCATCCACGGGTGATGTGGAACATTCCGCCGACGCCCATCGATTTCCTGCAAACAGCGACACCCCCATAGGGGAAGACGCGGAGACTGATATATCCGGCAATCACCATTCCGATTGAAATGAGCGCCGCGATCGAGGCTCCTATCTGCTCGTCCGCCTTATGGATGAGAAGCCAGACCAGGCCAGCGATCGCGCCCATCACCAAAAGAGTAACGAAGGCGCGCCCAATCAGGTTCGGCGCCCCTGCGCCTTCACCGCGATTCTTCGGATGGAAATGAACGTTTAGGAAGAGCCAGAATGCAATGGCGAAGCCTCCCGCCACCATCAGCGGAACGCCATGAAGATAATACCAAAGGCTCCCTCGCTTCTCGAGAACGTCCGCAGCAGAGACAAGCTCTATTGTGTGAAGGCTCTCCGGGTTCGGGAATGACACGTAGGTCTGCGAGAGCGCCTCAACGATGTACTTGATCACCCAATATGCGGCGGCCCCTACCGGCCCGTAGACAAAAACTACAGTCGCCAGAAAGCCAACGATGCTCGCGAGAACGTAGCGGAGCTGGTCCGCTCCGAAGGCGAGCTTCACGACCCCAGGCGAGGGCTGCTCGCCTAAACCCGAAAGACGCACCAAGGGCGCCATGAAGGAAGCGACGAGGATCATGTCGATGGCTGTCGTCAGCGCATAGACAGTCCAGATGGGCCCCGACATCGCGATCAGGCCTTTCGCTAACGCGGCCTGGCTCGCCATCACGACGCGGTTGTAGGAAACGCCTTGGGCGAGGTCAGCGAACGTGACGAAACGATCATTCGCGATCGAGAGAATTGCGAATGCGCTCGCCATGTTGAAGACCAGCAGCAAGACTACTGGCAACCACGCGACCCGCATGATCGTTTCCATCCGGCGAAGCCCGAAATTTAACGCCGCGCCGACGACGGGGAAAACCCGTAACTCCATGAAATCGCCCCTCTTACTCCCAAGACACCTGCCCCAACCATGATCTTAACGGCGGCCCGGCCCGGCACAAACGATATTTTATAACGTCCTCGCCCCCCTTATCACCGGTGGCTATTGCCCCTATGAGACAGCCCGATGACCCAGCCATATGACGAAATTCACATCGTAGGCGGCGGCTTGGCCGGCTCTGAAGCCGCATTTCAGGCAGCGCAAGCCGGCGCGCACGTATTCCTGCACGAAATGCGCCCCATCAGAGGGACTGAAGCTCACAAGACCGGCGACCTGGCGGAACTCGTCTGCTCCAATTCCTTTCGTTCGGACGATGTTGAAACAAACGCAGTCGGCTTGCTGCACGAAGAAATGCGCCGCGCCGGATCGCTCATCATGGCGAAAGCTGACGCTTGCCAGGTTCCGGCCGGCGGCGCGCTTGCGGTCGATCGCGAGAGTTTTTCGGCGACCGTCACGAGGGCGATCGAAGATCACCCGAACATAACAATCGTCCGTGAAGAGATCACCGGGCTTCCGCCCGCAACATGGCGGAATGTCATCATCGCGACCGGGCCGCTTACATCTGCTCCGCTCGCCACAGCAATTCATGACCTGACGGGCGAGGACTCACTAGCATTTTTCGACGCCATCGCGCCAATCGTCTACAAGGAGTCGATCGATTTTGACGTCGCGTGGTTCCAATCGCGATATGACAAAAAGGGCCCCGGCGGCGACGGCGCCGACTATATCAACTGCCCTCTGGACGAGGCGCAGTACGATGCGTTCATCTCCGCCCTTCTCGAAGGCGAAAAAACTGAGTTCCACGAATGGGAGAAATCGACCCCCTACTTTGAGGGCTGCCTGCCTATCGAAGTAATGGCGGAGCGTGGCCACGATACGCTGCGTTTCGGGCCAATGAAGCCCGTCGGGCTTGCAGATCCCCGCACAGGCCGCCGGCCGCATGCAGTGGTTCAGCTTCGTCAGGACAACGCGCTTGGCACGCTCTACAATATGGTCGGCTTTCAGACGAAGCTGAAATATGGGGCGCAGGCGGACGTTTTCCGACTAATCCCAGGTCTTGAGAATGCGGAGTTCGCGCGGCTCGGTGGAATTCATCGAAATACATTCCTGAACTCGCCTTTGCTCCTCGATCAATCGCTTCAGCTAAAGGCGCGCCCATCCTTGCGTTTCGCCGGGCAGGTCACTGGCGTTGAAGGGTACCTCGAAAGCGCGGCGATAGGACTTCTCGCCGGAAGGTTCGCTGCAGCCGATGCGCGCGGAGAGAAGATTATTCCGCCACCACAAACCACCGCTTTCGGCGCGCTGCTCGGACACATAACAGGTGGACACCTGGCCGAAGGAGCCGGCGCCAAACGCGCTTTCCAACCAATGAATGTAAACTTCGGGCTGTTTCCAGAAATTGAAACGCCACTTATGGATGACGAAGGCGCGCGCATCCGCGGCAAGGAAAAGGGCCGTGCTCGCAAGCGCGCGCTATCTCGCCGGGCATTGGCGGATCTTGCCGGCTGGCTCAACCCTGCGCCTCGCGCGGCTGAATAAGAAGGCGCGCTTCGCCCTAATTGATCAATATCGGACTGATCCCCTGCCTCAGAAAGAAGCAGGGCCGCAGCGTGGTTAACGCTGCGGCACGCCCGCTCGATGCAGCCTGGGGGAGAATCGGCCGCTCCAACGGGAACTTGAGTCCCGACCATTAATAGACCGGGCCCTTGGAATTTGACAATGTTGACGTTTAGGTCAACCGTCCAAAAATTGAAAAACTGGATTTAGACTGCGAAAGGCGGATGGTCAAGCTGGTCGGCCGCAACTATCAGGCCAGACACGAGGGGGCCATGCAAGAGCGAATCGACGAAAGAAAGACTTACGCGATCAGCATGTTCGCGGACTTTCTCGAATCCCTGCGAGCGGAACGGCCCAGCGTTCGCTTGGCGGCGGATCGTTCCGCGAAGGGAGGGCAGACAGTCGCCGCCATTCTCAAGGCTACGCGGGCGGTCTTTGTCAGAGAAGGCCATGCCGGACTGACAATGCGGATGGTGGCTGAAGAGGCCGGCATCGTAGTCGGCAATATCAGCTACTATTTTCAGACCAAGCGGGAACTCCTCGAAGCGATGCTCCGCGAAGAACTCGCAGACTATGTCGAGGCGCACGTCAAACAATTCGAGCCGGATGGGCAGGATCCTATGGAAATCCTGCTGAATGTCGTCGAGTTCTACGTACAGAACGGCCGCAGTTCGTACCGCTTCTTCTACCAGATGTGGGGCTATGCTGGCAGCGAGAACTATGCGCGGGAGCTCGTCAGGGACCTTTATCGTCCCATCGGGCGATTCATTTATCGCCTTGTGAAAGCAGCCAATCCGTCCCTCGACCATACCCAAATCAGACGGATCGTCCTGCAGATCTTCTGCCTTGAGGAAGGCATGAAACTGTTCATCGGCATGGGACCCGACGACGATGTCGCTCTTCTTGACGCCGAGGCGGATATTCGAGATCTCACGCGACGAATTGTCGAAAGCGGCTAGGCCTTATCGCCCGTAGATCGATATCCCGTTGCAGAGAGCCGCGAGGACCAGTAGCAACGCGGTCATGACAGAGCAGCCAGAAATCCCCGACCTTTCCGGAAAAATCGCACTGGTGACCGGCGCCTCCCGCGGCATCGGCCGCGCGATGGCAATCTCTTTGGCGCAGGCAGGCGCGCATATCCTTGCGCTAGCCCGTACGCCGGGCGGCCTCGAGGAACTCGACGATGAAATCCGCGCAATAGGCGGAACGGCGTCGCTCATCCCAATGGACCTCGCAGATGGGGAGGCGATCGCCCGCCTCGGGCCGGCCCTGGCTGGGCGCTTTCCAAAGATTGATATCTTTCTGGGCAATGCGGCTGTCCTCGGCGAACTCACGCCAGTCACCGACATCGCCGAGAAGATCTGGAACGCGACGCTGGACATCAATCTGACAGCGAACTGGAGACTCCTAAAGACGCTCGATCCGCTCCTGCGCGCTTCCGGCGCGGCGCGCGTCGTCTTCATAACTTCGACGACTGGCGGCGAAGTCGCACGCCCATTCTGGGGTGGTTACGCTATTTCGAAAGCGGCGCTCGAAATGCTGGCCAAAACCTATGCGCTCGAAGTGAAGATCGCAGGAATTCGCGTCGCGATCATCAATCCGGGGCCAATGCGTACAAAGATGCGAGCGCAAGCGATGCCTGGAGAAGACCCGATGACTCTCCCTGAACCGAAAGAGCTGACGCCCCTTCTCTATTACGCTGTCGACCCTGCCTATGACGGCGAAGCAGAGCGGCTCATCTTTAAAGAGTGGAAATCTCGCACCTGACGGACGACCGACCTCATTCGTCAGAATAAGGATTATCTGGCTGTCTCAAAATAAGCCGGATAGGAACAGCCGGAATTGAGAAAGCCTCGCGGATACCATTGACAAGGAACCGCTTGTAGCTCGCCGGAACCTCGCTCGCATGCGTGCACTGCGCCACGAAGGTCGGCGGCCGAGTCTTAATTTGCGCGATATAGCGAAGCTTGATCCGTTTCCCGGAAACCGCCGGGGGCGGATGGCGATCCACTGCATCCCGCAGCCACTTATTGAGGTCCGGCGTCTTCACTCTCGCATTCCAGTCGACATAGACCTTCGTTGCGGCCGGCATAAGGCGGTCGACATTTCGTCCTGACAGCGCCGAGAGAAACACGAGCGGCGCGCCCGGCGCTTGCGGCAGCAGGCGGTCCGCCATTTCTCGAAACTCTCGCGCGGCCTTATCCTTATCTTCGACGAGGTCCCACTTGTTAATCGCCAGAACAAGAGCTCGCCCCTCGCGCAGAACAAGATCTGCAATCTGAAGATCCTGTTTCTCGAATGGCGCATCTGCGTCCATCAGCAAGACGACGACTTCGGCGAATTGAATCGCTCGAAGCGCATCGGCGACAGAAAGCTTTTCAAGCTTTGACTGCACCTTCGCTTTCTTGCGCATGCCGGCGGTATCAAAAAGTTTTACAGGCCAGTCCCGATCCTCGCCCTTCCATATCCATTCCACGGAAATTGCATCGCGAGTGATGCCAGCTTCCGGGCCGGTCAATAGCCTGTCTTCACCTATAAGGCGATTGACGAGCGTCGACTTGCCGGCGTTCGGACGGCCGACGATCGCAACCCGGAGAGGCTTCAAAGGATTATCCCAATCAGCCTCTTCGTCTTCGGTCGAGAGATGTACTTCTTCGTCCTCGGGCTCGCTCAGAAATGGTTCCAGCACAGCATAGAGACCGCCCATCCCCTCACCGTGCTCCGCCGAAATCTGCAGGGGTTCGCCAAGCCCGAGAGACCAAGCATCAAGAGCGCCTGCTTCGCCTGCCGCCCCTTCCGCTTTGTTCGCAAGCAGAATCACCGGCTTGCCAGAAGCGCGAAGGATATTCGCGAAGGTCTCGTCGCGCGGCGTCACCCCTGCTCGCGCGTCCACCAGGAAGAGACATACGTCCGCCTCCTCTATCGCCTTGTCCGTCTGGCGACGCATCCGCCCTTCAAGAACACGCTCCGGCGCTTCTTCAAGGCCAGGCGTATCGATAACTGTAAACTCGAGATCGCCGAGACGCGCCTCCCCCTCTCGGCGATCACGCGTCACGCCCGGCGTATCGTCGACAAGCGCAAGACGCTTGCCGACCAATCGGTTGAAGAGAGTCGACTTACCGACGTTAGGCCGGCCGACAATGGCGATCTTCCTGTCCATCAGAACGCCTTATTGCCCATCAATGCAGCGCGATGAGCTTGCCCTCTTCGTTCAGCACAAAGATGGTCTCATCCGCTACAATTGGCGAAACGATGAATCCGCCGCCAATTTCCTTTTCGTCGACAATAGAGCCATCCTGAGGCGAGACTTTCACGATATCGCCTTCAGTTGACACCAAGATGAGGTAATCGCCGACCAGAATCGGTCCCGCCCATGCGATCCGTCCACGGCGTTTCTTCACCTTCTTGTAGCGAGGCAATTTTGACACCCACAAAACGGCGCCGTCCGTGCGCGAAACGCAGGCGAGTTCTGCATCGACAGAAATCACAAAGATGTAGTCGCCAGCGACCCATGGCATCTGAAGACTCGCAATGGGAACTTCCCACGCCCGTTGGCCAGATCGGATATCGATAGCGACAAGACGCCCAGCGTGGCTGACCACATAGATGAGGCCACGGTCAATGACCGGACTGCCGGCGATGTCATTGAGGGTCGACAACGCCGTCAGCCGGGTCGTCTTGGCGAGCGTATCGTTCCAGACCGGGCGCCCTGTATCGGTCAGAAACGCCACAATCTCACCAGAGGAAAATGGAGCTATGACGAGGTCGCCTGCAGCCGCAGGACTGGCCGAAGACAGAATGCGCGCCGATTCTTCAAACGACTGATAGGACCAGTTCTTCGCCCCTGTCTCCTCATCTACCGACACAAACTCATTCGTATTGGTGACGAAGAACACCGAGCCGCGCGAAGCTGTCGGCGGCGTACGGATAGGCGCGCTGGCCTGATATCGCCAAAGCTCCTTGCCAGTCTCAGCTTCAAGCGCGGCGACGAAGCCGAAGCCGGAAGTCACGTAGAGCCGGCCATTGTCATACGCCACGCCGCCCCCGAAACCGATTTCCGCCGCTTTCGGCCGCGTGAATATTTCCTGAACGCGGAATTTTTCGTCGATGTCCGGAGTGAGTTCGGAGCGCCAAATACGCTCGCCCGTTTCGATGCTGAACGCCGTGACGTTCGCTGCCGCATCGATGACGAAAACCTTCCCGTCTGCGGCGATCGGCGGCGATGTAAGCACGGCGCGCTCCGACGCCTTACCAACATCGGCTTTCCAGGCAACCTGCAGGCTCGCTTCCGCGCTCAGATGGTGAAGCGTGTGGTCAGCTTCGCCGCCGGGCTGCGTCCATGAGGTGTTTTTATATGACGGCGGAAGACTTATCTGCGCGCCTGCATAACGCGGGTCCGCCTCCAGGGTTTCCTCAAATGCAAGAATGGAAATTCGTTCGTCTTCGGCGGGTTCGTTTTCCTTATTTTTTTCGTCATCGTCGCCGCCGAAAACGCCCCCCACAGCGCGCGTCACAGGATTAGCGCACGCTGATAGCGACGCCGCAGCCATTGCAAGCGCAAGCACTGCTGATGCGCGCCGCCAAACAGAAATTGAAATCATGATCTACTGATCCTCGCCGGTTGCGCCTTCGTTTTCCTGCGCCGCGTTCTCAGCGGCGCTGGCCTCCTCGCCCCCCGGAGTCTCAGTCTGCAGATCGGACGGCCCAGCGCTTTCTTCAGCATTCTCCCCTTCTGAGCCGTGATCGTGTTCGCCAAGCGCCTCGAGCAAGTCATCAACACGCGCTTCGCCCGTCAGATTAACGCCCGCTTTTCCCGCAGCAGCCAGCGCCGCGAACTCCTCAGCACGCTGACGGACTGGCCCCGGCGTCTGCGAGTCGGCCGCTGCGCGGCGGAACATCGATTCCGCGCCCTGATAGTCTTTGGCCTGCAGCGCAGCGAGAGCTGCAAGCTCGCTTGCATAGTAGGAGAAGGTGGACTTGCCGTCAGGCAACTCGCCAAGGTCTGCGAGAACCGCGTCGCGACCGTCAGGAAATGCGAGCGCGGCCGCCCTGAGCCGGGCAAGTTCGCGCAGCCGTCGCGGGGCGGATCCAGACGCATAGACTTTGCGGTAGATGGCAAGGGCGCCGCCGCGGTCCGTCGCGGCGAGAGACGCGGCCGTGCGAAGCTCCGCAAGAACGGCGTATCCGTCCGGACCATTCTCCGCGATCGCTTCAAGCGCCACCCGGCCATCCTCAGCGGATTTGGCCAGCATTTCGGTCGCCGTCGCGAATTCCATGGAAGCCTTTTCCGCTGTGGAGGACTTCTGGGCGGACCATAATTGCCATCCCGCCACGGTCGCGACGATGGCAAGCGCGCCACCGATAATCGCCGTACCGTTTTCCCTGAAGAAGGCGTTCTGGCGGTCCGCCGCCATCGCCTCGTCGACTTCTCGGAAGGCTGTTTCGTCGTTTGTCACGCCGGGCCCTTCTTGAACTGCTGCCTGCCCCACTGGCGACTTGACGCCCGGGCGATTGGGGAGCGGTTCTACCGGCGTTTAGATAGCGGCGCAACGCGCTGGAGAGCGCTGCGGAAGCTCCAGAGGCCCGCTGGCCTCAAACCCTGTCAGGCGCTCGACTTGGCGGGGGCGTTCTTTCCGGGATCGAGGCGATAGACCTGCGCGGGCTCCGGGAAGGTGCGAGAACGGACCTCGCTGGCATATTGCCGAATGGCTTCGTCCATGGCGCTGCGCAAGGAGGCGTAGCGTTTCACGAATTTCGGCGTCCAGTCGAAGAGGCCCAACATGTCCTGCGTGACCAGAACCTGACCGTCGCAGGCAGGTGAAGCGCCGATGCCAATCGTCGGCGCATGAACATCCATCGTGATTTCCCGCGCCAGATCTTCAGCCACGCCTTCGACCACGATCGCAAAGGCGCCAGCTTCAACCGTTTCACGGGCCTCGGCGAGGATTTCCTGCCGCTCTTCCAGCGTACGCCCTTTCGCCCTGAAGCCGCCGTTCACATTCACAGCCTGGGGCCGCAACCCAATATGCCCCATTACCGGCACGCCGCGATCAACGAGGAATCGAACAGTGTCCGCCGCATAGCGCCCGCTCTCGATCTTGATCGCCTGTGCGCCAGTTTCGGCAAGAATGCGCGCTGCGTTTCGAAATGCTTGCTCAGGACCTTCTTCATAGCTGCCAAAAGGCATGTCTACGACGACAAGGGCGCGCTGTGAGGTGCGCATCACCGCTTTCGCGTGAAGGATCATCATGTCCACAGTCACGCCGACCGTTGACGGCAAACCATGGACGACCATGCCGACCGAATCGCCGACGAGAATCACGTCGCAATGTTCATCCAGAATTGCGGCTGTCGGCGCGTCATAGGCCGTAAGACACACAATCGGCTCGCCGCCTTTTCTGGCGGCGATGTCCGCGACGGTCATGCGCTTGACTGGGGCATGAGATGACATAGTGGCCGCCTTTCCTCCCGCGAGCCGGCCAATCAGGGCCGAACCATGCGACTATATAGGAACTTTTGCGGCGCAACAAAGCACATGCGCGCGACCCGGCGCAAGATCAGAAGTAAAATCAAGGCGTTGATTAGGTTAACGCCACGCCCGCGATAAACCGATGGGCGTAGAAGAATATCCCTGCCCAAGCCGCCGCGCCGGCCCCCACCGCGATCACATCGTTCAGAAGCGGCCCCGCGGCCGGGGTCGGCTCCCCGCGCTTCTTGACCGCAATCCGGTCGACGACGGCATAGACGAGAAATGCGCCAAACAGGATGACCGAGCGAACTTCGCCATTAACGAGTAGGTGGGCGGCCGCCCAAATCTTCACCCCCGCCAACATTGGGTGCTTGAGGGAGGCCGCAATCCGTCCTTTCGGCAAATAGGCCGCCGCCAGACATATGAGCGCAATAAGCATCAGGGCGTAGGTGATGTGGCGCGCCCAGGACGGCGGCGCATAGAGGAGACTCACATCCGCGCTCCGCCAGCCGATGATGATCAGCGCGAAGCCAGCCGCGGCCACTAGCGAGTAGAGCCCCTTGTACGGCCCTGCGCCGAGCTTTCGGATCAGCGCCTCCCGCGGTCCGCGAGCAAACACCGTCCACAAATGCGAACCGAAAAAGATGATCAGCCCAAGGAAGAAAACAGTCATCTCGCCTCCGGAAGCTCTTTGCGGCGCGCCACGGCTAAGCGCGGCCGCGATGATGCTGATATCGATGTAGAAAACATAGAGAACCAGGCAATCAACGCGCCTGAAGAAAAATCAGACGCACTACTCTCCTTCAAACTGAACAAGAGCAACGACTTCCTTGCCAAGCGCCCGCAGTCGATCGGCCCCGCCGAGGTCTGGAAGGTCGACAATGAACGAGCAAAGCACGACATCTCCGCCAGCGCGCTCAATGAGCTTCACGGCCGCAATCGCCGTTCCGCCAGTCGCAATCAGGTCGTCGACCAGAAGGATTTTCTCGCCTTCGCGAACGGCGTCCACATGGACTTCAATTTCATCGACGCCATATTCGAGTTCATAGCTCTCGCTGATCGTTTTATAGGGCAACTTTCCTTTCTTTCGGATCGGAACGAAGCCGATCGAAAGCTGGTGGGCGATTGCGCCTCCAAGGATAAACCCCCGCGCTTCGATGCCGGCGACCTTGTCGATCTTTGCGCCCGCGAGCGGCTGAACCAGCTCATCAACAGCGCGCCGGAATCCACGCGCGTCGGTTAGCAGGGTCGTAATGTCCCGGAACATGATTCCCGGCTTCGGGTAGTCGGGAATAGTGCGAATGACGGATTTCAGATCCATGATGCCCCTCGCAGCGCCCTCGCCGCGGGCGGAACAATGGCTTATTTGGCTGGAGCCGACAAGAAGAACGCCATGCGACT
>Ga0116152_10001748_pt1 | contig 17823 bp, 15 predicted proteins | sample AD_UKC119_MetaG_FD_89894 | JGI IMG/M metagenome (GOLD analysis project Ga0116152, IMG submission 89894) | Active sludge microbial communities of municipal wastewater-treating anaerobic digesters from Hong Kong - AD_UKC119_MetaG | ecosystem: Engineered > Bioreactor > Anaerobic > Digestate... | reverse complement strand
GACCTGAACGGCGCCTTTGCCGGAAAGCCGGTGAACGCCGGCGCGGTCGACTCGATCCTGAAATCCGTCGCCCTGCCCTGCCAGCTGGGCGGTGGCATCCGTGACATGGCCACGATCGAAACCTGGCTGGCCAAGGGCCTGCGCCGGGTGATCCTGGGCACCGTGGCAGTGGAAAATCCGACCCTGGTGCGCGAGGCCGCGCGCGCCTTTCCCGGGCAGGTCGCGGTCGGCATCGACGCCCGCCAGGGCCGCGTCGCCACCAAGGGCTGGGCCGAGGAAACCGATGTCATGGTCACCGATCTGGCCCGCGCGTTCGAGGACGCAGGCGTGGCAGCGATCGTCTATACCGACATCGACCGCGACGGCGCCATGCAGGGACCGAACGTCGGCGCGACAGCGGCCCTGGCCCGCGCCACCACGATCCCGGTGATCGCCTCGGGCGGGGTCTCGTCGCTGGCCGATCTCGTCGCGCTCCGGGATTGCGGCGCGCCGCTGGACGGCGCCATCTCTGGCCGCGCGCTTTATGACGGAAAACTCGATCTGGGCCAGGCGCTGCGCGCGCTCAAGGCCTGAGCCCGGGCCCTCGGTCTGGCCGCGGCGCGCACGGGGATTTTCAAGGGGGGCGTGCCCCCCTTGAAGCAGGGGGTGCGGGGGGCGGCAGCCCCCCGCCTTTCGCTGACCCTTTCGTGACCCGAAAGGCGGCAGATATGCGCCGAACAGCCCCCCTGGGGGCCTTTACGGCACGGCCCCGGCAGGCCTATAAGGGCCGCGCCACGCCCCCGCCCTGACCCGCAGGGACCTTCCATACTTTCAGGATGATCGCCACATGTTTGGACTGACAGGCCTCTTTTCGTCGGATATGGCGATCGACCTCGGAACGGCGAACACCCTGGTCTACGTCAAGGGCCGGGGCATCATCCTGAATGAACCCTCGGTCGTCGCCTATCACGTCAAGGACGGGCGCAAGCAGGTGCTCGCCGTCGGCGAGGATGCCAAGCTGATGCTCGGCCGCACCCCCGGCTCGATCGAGGCGATCCGCCCCATGCGCGACGGCGTCATCGCCGATTTCGACGTGGCCGAGGAAATGATCAAGCATTTCATCCGCAAGGTGCACAAACGCTCGACCTTTTCCAAGCCCAAGGTCATCGTCTGCGTCCCCTATGGCGCCACGCCCGTTGAAAAGCGCGCGATCCGCCAGTCCGTGCTGTCTGCCGGCGCGCGCCGCGCGGGGCTGATTTCCGAGCCCATCGCCGCCGCGATTGGCGCGGGCATGCCGATCACCGATCCCACCGGTTCGATGGTGGTCGATATCGGCGGCGGCACGACCGAGGTCGCGGTTCTGTCCCTGGGCGACATCGTCTATGCGCGCTCGGTCCGCGTCGGCGGCGACCGTATGGACGAAGCGATCATCAGCTACCTGCGCCGCCACCAGAACCTGCTGATCGGCGAATCCACCGCCGAGCGGATCAAGACCACCATCGGCACCGCCCGGATGCCCGATGACGGGCGCGGCAAGGTCATGCAGATCCGCGGCCGCGACCTGCTGAACGGCGTGCCCAAGGAAATCGAGATCACCCAGGGCCAGGTGGCCGAGGCACTGTCGGAAACCGTGCAGACGATCTGCGAGGCGGTGATGATCGCGCTGGAAACCACGCCCCCCGACCTGGCCGCCGACATCGTGGACCGCGGCGTCATGCTGACCGGCGGCGGTGCGCTTCTGGGCGATCTGGACCTGGCGCTGCGCGAGCAGACGGGCCTCATCATCACCGTCGCCGACCAGTCGCTGAACTGCGTTGCCCTGGGCACCGGCAAGGCACTGGAATACGAAAAGCAACTGCGTCACGCCATCGACTACGAAAGCTGACGCCCTTCCCGCCCCTGTGAAGAGGGATCGCCGTGGCATCTGACCGGAGCAACGAGGCCGATTTCGTCCGCCCCGTCCGGCGCCTCGTCATCGGGGTGCTGGCGCTTTTGCTGCTGGCGCTGTTCCTGTTGTGGCGCATCGACAGCCCGCGCGTGGAACGCTTCCGCACCGCGGTTCTGGACACGGTCGTGCCGAACATGGACTGGGCCATGGCGCCCGTCACCCGTGTCTCGCGCATGGTCGAGGATTTCCGCAGCTATGCCCGCATCTACGAACAGAACCAGGAACTGCGGCGCGAGTTGCAGCAGATGCGCGCCTGGCGCGAGGCCGCCCTGCAACTGGAACAGCGCAACGCCCAGTTGCTGGACATGGCCCGCGTGCGGCTGGACCCGCAACTGACCCACGTCACCGGCGTGGTGATGGCCGACGCCGGCAGCCCGTTCCGCCAGTCGGTGCTGATCAACGTGGGCGCGCGCGACGGAATCGTCGATGGCTGGGCGGTGATGGACGGGCTGGGCCTTGCCGGGCGCATCGCCGGCGTTGGCGAACGGTCGTCGCGGGTGATCCTGCTGACCGATTCCAACAGCCGCGTGCCGGTCATCGTGCAGCCCTCGGGGCAACATGCGCTGCTGTCGGGCGACAATACGGCGATGCCGGTGCTGGATTTCGTCGAGAATGCCGATGAACTCAGGCCCGGCGACCGGGTCGTCAGCGCCTCGGACGGCGGGGTCTTCCCACCCGGCCTCCTGGTGGGCGAGGTCGCGCAAGGGGCGGACGGGCGCACCCGCGTGCGGCTGGCGGCGGATTACGGGCGGCTCGATTTCCTGCGCGTGCTGCGCTCGCGCCCGGCCGAACAGATCGACCAGACCGGCGCCCTGCTCAGGCCCGTCGATCCCTCGGGGACACCGCTGGACCCGACAACCGGCGTTCCCGCCCCCGCGCCCCTGGCCGAGGCCGAGCCCGACACCGCGACCGAAACCGTCGAGCCGGTGCCCGCCGTGCCCCTGCCCGGCGGCGCCGAGGCCCCGGTGACCGACGGATCGCAGAATGAATGAAACCTGGCGGCTGAACACGCTGGCCCATCTGGGCCTGTGGCTGGCGATCGCGGGGGTCGGCACGCTGATCCACATCCTGCCGCTGTCGGGGCCGGAACCCGGCTGGCCCGCACCCGACCTGTTCCTGGCGCTGACGCTGGCCTGGGTGCTGCGCCGCCCCGCGCATCTGCCCGCCGCCGCCATCGCGCTCACCTTTCTGGCGCAGGACCTGGTGCTGATGCGCCCGCCGGGCCTGTGGGCGCTGATCGTGCTGGGCGGCAGCGAGTTCCTGCGCCGCCGCGCCTCGGTCGTGCGCGAGATGAACCTGCTGCTGGAATGGGCGATGGTCAGCGCGGTGCTGATCGCGATGACCCTGGCCTATCGGTTCGGTCTTGCAATCGTGATGGTCGGGCGCGATCCCCTCGACTTGAGCCTGGCGCGGCTTGCGGTCACAATCCTGGTCTATCCGCTGGTGGTCTGGGCGTTGCAATCCGTGCTGCGCGTGCGCAAGCCCGCGACTGGCGAACTGGACGAGCTGGGACGGAAACTATGAAGCGCCCGCCCAAGGATACCGAGGAAAGCGCCCGCCGCATTTCGCGCCGCGCCATGCTGATGGGCGGCGCGCAGATGGCGTTTGCCGGGGTGCTGGTGCTCAGAATGCGGCAGTTGCAGCTGGGCCAATCCGAGGAATTCCGCCTGCTGGCCGAGGAAAACCGCATCAACATCCGACTGCTGCCGCCGTCGCGCGGGCTGATCGCGGATCGCAACGGCAATCTTCTGGCCCAGAACGTGCAGAACTATCGCATCGTTCTGGTGCGCGAGGACGCGGGCGAGCCCCGCGCCGCGCTGGAACGCCTGTCCGCGCTGATCCCGCTGACCGCTGACGAGATCGACCGCGCCGAGCGCGAGATCATGCGCCACCGCCCGTTTGTCCCGGTCACCATCGCCGACCAGCTGAACTGGGAGGAAGTGGCCCGCGTCGCCGCCAACGCCCCGGCCCTGCCCGGCATCACGCCCGAGGTCGGGCTGACCCGCTTCTATCCCTTCGGCGCGGAATTCGCGCACACCGTCGGCTATGTCGGCCCCGTCTCGGAACGGGACCTGGAAGGGCGCGAGAACCCCGACCCGCTGCTGATGATCCCGCGCTTCCAGATCGGCAAGATCGGGGTCGAACGCGAATACGAGGACCTCCTGCGCGGATCCGCCGGGCACCGGCGGATCGAGGTGAACGCCGTCGGCCGCGAGATGCGCGAACTCGACCGGCAAGAAGGGGACGCGGGCGCCAACGTGCAATTGACGCTGGACCGTGCCTTGCAGGCCTTCACCCTGGCCCGGCTGGGCGAGGACAGCGCCGCCGCCGTCGTGATCGAGGTGCAGACCGGCAACATCCTGGCCCTGGCCTCGGCGCCATCGTTCGATCCGAACCTGTTCGTGCGCGGCATTTCGGTCGCGGATTTCGCCGAGCTGCGCGACAACGATCACCGCCCGATGTCGAACAAGACCGTGCAGGGCGCCTATCCGCCCGGTTCGACCTTCAAGCCGGTGACGGCGCTGGCGGCCTTTGACGCGGGGCTGGCCACACCCGACGAGCGGGTCTTTTGTCCCGGCTATATCGAGGTCTCGAACCGCCGGTTCCACTGCTGGAACCGGGGCGGGCACGGGCGGGTCAACCTGACCTCGGCGCTGGCCGAAAGCTGCGACGTCTATTTCTACGAGATGGCCCAGCGCGTCGGCATCGACCGGATCAACGCCATGTCCGAACGCATGGGCCTGGGCTTTCGCTACGACCTGCCCCTGTCGGGGATTTCCAGCGGGCTGAACCCATCGCGCGAATGGAAGCGCGAGCGGCGCGATGCGGAATGGGTCGTCGGCGACACGATCAACGCCTCGATCGGGCAAGGCTATGTGCTGGCGACGCCGTTGCAATTGGCGGTCATGACCGCGCGGATCGCCACCGGCCGGGCGATCCTGCCGCGCCTGGTCCACGCCATCGACGACATCGAGCAACCCGTTCCCGATTATCCCGCGCTGGGGCTGGACGCGGCGGCGCTGGCGCAGGTGCAGCGCGGCATGTGGGAGGTGTCGAATTCGAACCGCGGCACCGCCTATGGGTCGCGCATCGTTTCGGCCGATCTGCGCATGGCGGGCAAGACGGGCACCAGTCAGGTGTTCTCGATCACGTCGGCCGAACGCGCGGCGGGTCTGCGCCGGCAGGATCAACTGCCGTGGAACCGCCGCGACCACGCGCTGTTCATCTGCTACGCACCCGACACCGACCCGCGCTATGCGGTGTCGGTGGTCGTCGAACACGGCGGCGCCGGCTCGTCGGTCGCCGCGCCCATCGCCCGCGACATCATCCTGGCCGCCCAGAACGGCGGCTTGCCCCCGCTCGAGGCCTACCCCGCCCCGCAGCGCAATCGCATCGAATCCGTGATCCGCGCCATCAGCGAGCGCATCGGCCCGGCCGCAACACCACAAACGGGGCGCAACCGGGCATGAGCTATCTGGAATACAACGTCAAACGGTCGCCAACCGGACTGAGCAAGGTGCTCTATGTCAACTGGGTGCTGGTGCTGCTGCTGACCGCCGTCGCCTGCGTGGGCTTTCTGCAACTCTATTCCGTGTCGGGCGGGCAGTTCGACCGCTGGGCCGAGCCACAGATGCAACGCTTTGCGCTGTCGCTGGCGGTCATGTTCACCATCGCCTTCGTGCCGCTGTGGTTCTGGCGCTCGATGGCCGGGATGGCCTATGCGGTGTCGGTGCTGCTGCTGCTGGGGGTCGAATTCTTCGGCTCGATCGGCATGGGCGCGCAGCGGTGGCTCGAACTGGGGCCGATCCGGCTGCAACCCTCGGAAATGACCAAGATCACCGTCATCATGGCGGTCGCGGCCTATTACGACTGGCTGGACATCCGCAAGGTCTCGCATCCGCTGTGGGTGGGGGTGGCGCTGCTCATTATCCTGGTGCCCGCGTTTCTGGTGGTGAAACAGCCCGACCTGGGCACCGCGCTGCTGATTATCGGCGGGGGCGGAATGGTGATGTTCTTCGCCGGGGTCAGCCTGTGGTATTTCGGCGGGGTGATCGGGCTGGTGATCGGGCTGATTTCGGTGGTCTTTGCCTCGCGCGGGACAAGCTGGCAGTTGCTGCACGACTATCAGTTCCGCCGCATCGACACATTTCTGGACCCGTCGCTGGACCCGCTGGGAACCTCGTATCACATCAACCAGGCCATGATCGCGCTGGGGTCGGGCGGATTGTCGGGGCGCGGCTTCATGCAGGGCACGCAGTCGCGGCTGAACTTCCTGCCGGAAAAGCAGACCGACTTCATCTTCAACACCCTGGCCGAGGAGTTCGGCTTCATCGGCGGCGTGTTCCTGCTGGCGCTCTATATCGGCATCATCGTCACCTGCATCGTCGCGGCGATGCAGTCGAAGAACCGCTTTGCGGCGCTGCTGATCCTGGGCATCGCCGGGAACTTTTTCCTGTATTTCGCGGTCAACATGGCGATGGTGATGGGCCTGGCGCCGGTCGTCGGCGTGCCGCTGCCGCTTGTCAGTTACGGAGGCTCGGCGATGCTGATGATCCTGATCGGCTTTGGCCTGGTGCAATCCGCCTGCATCCACCGACCGAGGGAACGCGCATGACCATCCTTTTCGCCGCCGGCGACTGGCGCTGGCCGATCTGGGAAGCCCCTCTGCGTGCCGCGATGCGCGATGCCGGGCTCGATGACGGCGCGCTGACCCTGCGCGCCGACCCCGCCACGGTCGAGGCCATGGTCTACGCCCCGAACGCCGAGACCCCCGACGATTTCACGCCCTATTCCCGGTGCAAGGCGGTGCTCAGCCTCTGGGCCGGGGTCGAGCGGATCGTCACCAACCGCACGCTGACGCAACCTTTGTGCCGCATGGTGGACCCGGGCCTGACCCAGGGCATGGTCGAGTATGTCACCGGCCATGTGCTGCGGACGCATCTGGGCATGGACACCCTGTCCCGGACGCGGTGGCAGCCGGTGCCGCCACCCCTCGCCGCCGAACGGCCGGTGGCGATGCTGGGGCTGGGCACCCTGGGGACGGCCTGCGGGCAGGCGCTGGCCTGCCTGGGCTTTCCCGTGCTGGGATGGAGCCGGCGGGCAAAGGACGTGCCGATGATCGAATGTCACCATGGGCGCGAAGGGCTGCGCGGCGTGCTGGAACAGGCGCAGATCGTCGTCACCCTTCTGCCCGCCACGGCGGACACCGAAAACACGCTGAACGCCGAAACCCTGTCCTGGCTGCCCGCGGGCGCTGCAATCGTCAACCCGGGGCGCGGCACGCTGATCGACGATGCGGCGCTGCTGGAGGCGCTGGACAGCGGGCAGGTCGGTCACGCGACCCTCGATGTCTTCCGCATCGAGCCCTTGCCACAGGACCACGCCTATTGGGCCCATCCCCGCGTCACCGTCACCCCGCATATCGCCGCCGAGACCCGCCCCGCCACCGCCGCGCAGGTGATCGCCGAGAACCTGCGCCGCCTGCGCGACCATGAGCCGCTGCTGCACCGCGTGGACCGCGCCGCCGGGTATTGAGCGCAAGGTCGCGGCTTGATCCCGGCGCGCGGAACGGGTCTGATCCGGAAACTCGGGAACAGGGGATCGCGATGTCGAATCAACCGCATACCGATCCGGTGATCGACCTGCTGGCGCCCGCCTACGCGGCACTTGCGGACCGGATTTGGGACACGCCTGAGCTGCGCTACGGCGAAACGCGCTCGGCCGGCGAACAGATTGCCACCCTGCGCGCCGCCGGCTTTCGCGTGACCGAGGGGCTGGCGGGCATCCCCACCGCGTTCATGGCGGACTGGGGCGCCGACGGGCCGCTGATCGCCTTTCTGGGCGAATTCGACGCGCTGGCGGGCCTGAGCCAGGCGGCGGGGGTGGCGGTGAAAACGCCGTTGGAACAGGGCGGCAACGGGCACGGCTGCGGTCACAACCTGCTGGGCGCGGGGGCGATGCTGGCGGCGACGGCGTTGCGCGACCATCTGCGCGACACCGGGCGCGCGGGGCGCGTTCGCTACTACGGTTGCCCGGCGGAAGAGGGCGGCTCGGGCAAGACCTTCATGGCGCGGGCGGGGGTGTTCGACGGGGTGGACGCGGCCTTCAGTTGGCATCCCGGCTCGTTCAACGCGGTCTCGCCGGCGCGATCGCTGGCCAATGTGCAGGTCTATTACCGCTTTCACGGCCGCGCCGCCCATGCCGCCGCCAGCCCGGAACTGGGCCGCTCGGCACTGGACGCGGTCGAACTGACCTCGGTCGGGGTGCAATACCTGCGCGAACACATGCCCGAAAAGGCCCGCATCCATAGCGCCATCACCCAGACCGGCGGCCTGTCGCCCAATGTCGTGCAGGACCATGCCGAGGCGCTGTATCTGATCCGCTCGCCCGAACCCGCCGACGCGCTGGCCCTGTTCGAACGGGTGACACGGATCGCCCGGGGCGCGGCCATGATGACCGAAACCGAAATGACGTTCGAGGTGGACAAGGCCTGCTCAAGCCTGTTGCCGAACCGGGTGCTGGACCGCCTGATGCAGGCCGAACTGGAACGCCTGGGCAACCCCGGTTTCGACCCTGAGGATCACCGCTTTGCCGCCGCGATCCGCGACACCCTCGGTCCGCAGGACGTGGGCGCTGCCTATCGCATGTTCGGCATCGACCCGCCGGCCGAGGCGCCGATCCTGCACGAGGGCACGCTGCCCCTGGCCCCCGAAACGCTGATCCTGCCCGGTTCGACCGATGTCGGCGATGTCAGTTGGCAAACCCCGCTCACCCAATGCACCGCCGCCACCTGCGCGCTGGGCACGCCGTTTCACAGCTGGCAACTGGTCGCGCAGGGCAAATCGGCGATGGCCCATCGCGGCATGATCCACGCGGCAAAGGCGATGGCCGGCGCCGCCGAACGGCTGATCGCGGACCCCGCCCTGCTGGCCGAGGCCCGCGCCGAATTCGCCGCCCGCACCGCCGCGCGGCCCTATGCCTCGCCCTTGCCAGACGACGTGCTGCCCCCGCCCCTGCGCCAGAGGGCCGCGCAATGAGCACCCTCGGCACGCTCTTGCGCGACCTGGTGCCCGGTCCCGACGGCATCGCCGCGCATATCCCCGAGGGGTGGATGCAGGGCCGCACCGCCTTTGGCGGCATCACCGCCGCGCTGGCGCTGGCGGCCGCCCGCCTGGCGCTGCCCGATCTGCCGCGCCTGCGAACGATGCAGGTGGCCTATCTGCGCCCGATTGGGGCCGATGTGACGCTGCATGTCAGCCTGGTCCGCGCCGGCCGCACCAGCAGTTTCGTACGCGTCGAGGCCTGCGCGCAGGATGCGATTGGCGCGACGTTCCTGTTCGTCTTCGGCGCCGCGCGGCCGTCCAGACATCGCCACGACCACGCCCCCGCGCCGGCCCTGCCCGCGCCCGGGGATTGCCCGGCTTTCCTGCCCGGGGGTGCGGGGCCCAACTTCCTGGGCCGCTTCAACCTGAAACTGGCCGAGGGGCCGCACCTGGTCACCGGCTCGGACACGCCCGCCTTCACCACCTGGAGCCGCCTGGCCGATGACAGCGACGTGCCGCCCGAGATCGCCCTGGTCTGCATCGCCGACAGCCTGCCCCCGGCGGCGATGACCGGGTTCCGCACCCTCGCGCCGATCAGCACCATCACCTGGACGCTGGACCTGGCGCGAATTCCCGATCGCAACGACTGGATCAGCATCCGCACCGCCAGCCTTCAGGCCGACGAGGGGTATTCGGTGCAGGACATGGCCCTGCACGACGCCGGCGGGCGGCTGATCGGCTCGGCCCAGCAGTTGGTCGCGCTGTTCGACTAACGGCAGTAGGGCCCGCTGCGATAGCTGGCGACGTCGAAATGAAAATGGTCCTGGTGGTAGCGATCCGCCGCCGGGCTGAGCGTGGTGCCGAAAATCCCGCAGGCACCGCGATACATCTGCGCCAGCGCGCGACCGTTGCGCCCCCGCCCCCAGTCGCCCTGCACCGTCACCACATCGCCGTTCGCCAGCCGGTAGCCGGCAAAATCGATCGCCCGCCCGCGCCCGTGTTCGGAAATCCGGGCGCCCGGCTGGCTGTTGCGCGTGCGGCAGGAATAGTCCCCGATGACCCGGATCTGCGTCACCCCGCCGCCCCGGCTGCCGACGGCGGGCAGCATCTGCTCGCGCACCCAGCGATCAAAGGCCACGGCCGCGTCGCAGCCCAGCGTCGCCGGGCGCGACAGCGGAATGCCCTGCACCGCCGTCACGCTGACCGGCGCATCGACCCCGCACCCCCGCGTGCGTGAGGTGATGGGCGGCAACTCGCGGCCGGTCAGGCCGCGCGTGTTGCACAGCCCCGCCCGGACCGGCCCTGTGGCCCCGGTGGCCCCGGTGGCCGCCGCCACGGCGCGCACGGGCTGCACCGGGCGCGTCGGCGCCCGCAACCCCGAGGGGCGTCGGCGCGGCACCAGGCTGCGGGCGACGGCCAACGCGGTTTCCTCGGCGACCGAACCGGGGGCAATACCGGGGGCAATACCGGGCGCGGCCAGCGTGCCGGCCAGCGCCTGGACCACAGCGTTGTCGGTCACCGGAACGCCCACGGCCGGACCGCCCAGCTGCGCCGGACGCGGGCGCGGAAAGAGCGAGTGCCACGGCACCTCGGCCAGCGCCGTGCCGGCGCCCAGGATCAGGCTCAGGATCAGCAGAACCGCCCGCACGCGCCTAGCCCTTTCGCCCGCGGCCGAAATCGGGCGCGTCGGTGTCTTGTCCTGCCTCGATGATGCCGCGCCGGATCGCGCGAGTGCGGGTGAAATAGTCGAACAGGTGATCGCCGTCACCCATGCGGATGGCGCGTTGCAGCACAAACAGCTCCTCGGTGAAGCGGCCCAGGATGTCCAGCGTCGCGTCCTTGTTGGTCAGGAACACGTCGCGCCACATCGTCGGATCGCTGGCCGCGATCCGCGTGAAATCCCGAAACCCCGAGGCCGAATACTTGATGACCTCGCTTTGCGACACGCGGCGCAGGTGATCGGCCACGCCAACCATCGTGTAGGCGATCAGGTGCGGCGTGTGCGACACCACGGCCAGCACCATGTCATGATGCCCAGCCTCCATCGTATCCACGTTCGCGCCCATCCCCTCGCACAAGCGGCGCAAACGCGCGACGGCCTCGGCATCGGCCCCGTCGGGCGGGGTCAACAGCCACCAGCGGTTTTCGAACAACGAGGCAAAGCCCGAATAGGGGCCCGAATGCTCGGTCCCGGCCAAGGGGTGCCCGGGGATGAAATGCACCGCCTGCGGCAGGTGCGGGCCGACCGCGTCGATCACCGCCTGCTTGACCGACCCCACATCCGTAACCGTTGCGCCCGGGCGCAGATGCGGCGCGATCTCGCGCGCGACGGCCTCCATCGCCCCCACCGGCACCGCCAGAACCACCAGATCGGCGCCCTGCACGGCCTCGGCCGCCGTGGCGTGAACGCTGTCAACAAACCCGATCTGCCGCGCCGCCTCGCGGGTTTCGGCGCTGCGTGCGTGCCCGGCGATGTGACCGGCCAAACCGTGGCGCTTCATCGCATGGGCCATCGACCCGGCGATCAGGCCCAGCCCGATCAGGGCAACCCGCTCATACACACGCGCCATCACCGCACCCCCTTGAACGCCGCCAGCACACCGACGATGCGACGGCAGGCCGCCTCGTCGCCCACGGTAATGCGCAGGCATTCGGGCAGCTTGTAGCCGGCGACCTTGCGCACCAGAATGCCGTCGGCCTTCAGCGCGGCGTCGGCGGCGTCCGCCTCGTCGGCGCTGGCAAACCGCGCGAGGACGAAATTCGCGTGACTCTCATCGCAACCGATGCCCATCTGCACCAACGCCGCGCGCAGCCAGGCGCGCCAGCGGGCGTTCTCGGTGGCGCACCAACGGGTATAGGCCACGTCCCGCACTGCCGCCTCGGCCGCGCCGAGCTGCGCGTTGGACAGGTTGAAGGGCTGGCGGATGCGGTTCAGGACGTCGATCACCGCGCGCTGCGCGTAGCCCCAGCCGATGCGCAATCCGCCCAGACCGTGGATCTTGGAAAAGGTTCGCGTCATGATGACGTTCGGATGGGCATCGACCAGCTCCGCGCCGCCGTCATACCCCTGGGCAAACTCGGCATAGGCGCCGTCCAGCACCAGCACCACGTCCGCCGGCAGCCCCTGCGCCAGGCGCCGCAGCGCAGTGTCAGGCACCATCGTGCCGGTGGGATTGGCCGGGTTGGCGATGAACACCAGCCGCGTGCGCGGACCGACCGCCGCCAGAATAGCGTCCACATCGACCACGCGGTCCCTCTCGGGCACCTCGACCGGGGTGGCGCCGACGGCATGGGCCAGGATCGGATACATCGAAAAGCCGTGCGCCGTGGTGATCGCCTCGTCGCCGGGACCGGCAAAGGCCTGGGCGATGAATTGCAGAACTTCGTCCGAGCCCACGCCGCAGATGATCCGGTCGGGGTCCAGCCCGTGCACGCCGCCGATCGCTGCGCGCAGCCCGGCGTGATCCGTGGCGGGATACCGGTGCAACTGCCCCGCCGCCGCCGCAAAGGCCGCAGCCGCCAGGGGCGACGGGCCATAGGGGTTCTCGTTCGACGACAGCTTCAACACGTCGTCGCGCCCCTTCAGCGTGCTCTCGCCGCTGACATAGAGCGCGATGTCCATGATCCCAGGCTGCACACGGATGGTATCGCTCATGTTCTTCCCCAGACGCCCCCTTCGGGGGTTTACCTCGCCCCGGTCAAGGCGACCACCCGCCTTGACCATGCTCTTCCCGCCCCCGGCATCATCTTGGCAGAAATACGCTTCACGAGGGTCCGGCCAGGTGGGTCCGGGAGGGTGGGACACCCTCCCGGCGGGGGGTGCGGGGGGCTGGCCCCCCGCCGCCACCGGCCCCCGATGCGAAAGGGCCGCCCCGGTTCCCCGGCGCGGCCCTCCACGAGGCAAGACCTCAGCCGTGGCCGGATCAGTTCTTCGCGTAATATTCGACGACCAGGTTCGGCTCCATCTGAACCGGATAGGGCACGTCGCCCAGACCCGGCGTGCGCACGAAGGTCACGGTCATTTTCGAATGGTCGGCGTCCAGGTAGTCCGGCACGTCGCGCTCGGCCGAGGCGATGGCTTCCATCACCAGCGCCATCTGCTTCGAACGGTCACGGATGGCGACGACATCGCCTTCCTTGACGCGATACGAGGCGATGTTCACCCGGCTGCCGTTCACGGTCACATGGCCGTGGTTCACGAACTGGCGGGCGGCGAAAATGGTCGGAACGAACTTGGCGCGATAGATCACGGCGTCCAGGCGGCGCTCGAGCAGGCCGATCAGGTTCTCGCCGGTGTCACCCTTCACGCGGGCGGCTTCGGCATAGATGCGCTTGAACTGCTTCTCGGTCACGTCGCCATAGTAGCCCTTGAGCTTTTGCTTGGCGCGCAACTGGGTGCCAAAGTCGGACAGCTTGCCCTTGCGGCGCTGGCCGTGCTGGCCCGGTCCGTATTCGCGCTTGTTGACGGGCGACTTGCCACGGCCCCAGATGTTTTCGCCCATGCGGCGGTCGATCTTGTATTTGGCAGCGGTGCGTTTGGTCATCGCTGATCTCCTTCTTGTCACATCAGAAGGGCGTTGTCCTTTCCGGGTTTCCCCGGCGACAGGTCTCCCCTTGCGGGGGCCGCCAACACCAATGAAAACCGGGCGCCCTGCCACTGTGGCAAGCACCCGGACGGCGCGCTTATACAGCCCGCGCGGGCAGAGTCAACGCCCCCCTGACACCCGCCCCCGCCCCCGGGATGGCGCCGGTGTCCCGCCCTTGCACCGCGCGCGCGCCATCCCCACATCCGGGCTACCGCGACATGAGGTCCGCATGATCCCCAGCCACCGCCGTTTCACCCGCCAGATCGACCGGATCGAAACCGGCCATCCGCGCCTGGGGTGGGTCGTGCGCGGCCTGACGGCGCCCGGGCGCGTGTGGTTGCGGCTGCCGGTTGCGCTGCTGCTGATCGCCGGCGGCTTCGTGGGTTTCCTGCCGATCCTCGGGTTCTGGATGCTGCCCCTCGGTCTGATCCTGCTGGCCATCGACCTGCCCCTGCTACGCCCCGGGGTCGGGGCCCTCATCGTGCGCGGGCGCGCGGCGCTGCGCCGCTGGCGCCAGGGCTAGGCCCCCACGGCAGGGCGGCGCGGGTCGCCGCGCGCGTCAGGCGGCGCTGGGGGCCAGGATTCCGGCCTCGCCCCGGGTCAGGCAGCGCCGCGCCGGATCGCCGAACCGCCCCGGATCCGAGGCCAGCCCGGGCGCCACCCGTTCGAGCGAGCGCGCATGCCAGGCCAGAACGCGCGGATCGGCCATCCCCGGGTGGAAGCTTTCGCAAGGCTGGCCATTCGCGGTGATGATCTCGTGCCGCTCCAGCATCAGGTGGATATAGCGCACGGAATCGATGCCAAAGTCCCGGCGGATGGCGCGGCCATCCTCCAGATCTTCGGCCGCGACCAGCACTTCGGCCTCGCCCAGCAGGGCCGGCGCGCGCAGCAACAGCCGGTGCCCGGGCGAGATCAGCAGGTCCCCTTCGGGGCGTCCGCGGGCCAGGGCATCGGCACGGATCCGCAGCGGCCGCAGGTGCGGATGCAGGAACAGCTCGGCGCCCGACAGGCGGGTCTCGCCGCGCCAGACCACCGGCTGCGGGCCGTTGTCGCGCGTCAGCACCCGATCGCCGGGGGCGAGTGTTTCGATGGCCCGCGCGCCGTGCGGGGTGGCGATCGCCGTGCCCGGCAGAAAGCAGATGACGCCGGCTCGGCGCGGCGCGCGGGTGGCATCGACCAGCGACAGCCCCGCGACCCACAACTCGCGGTCGGGCGGCGGCAACAGGGGGTGGAACACCGCCAGCAACCGCGCGCCCTGCCGCACGATCCGTGCCGGATAGATCCGGCGGCCATCGGTCAGCAGCATGGAATCGGCCGGGGTGTCGGGTTCGGGCGCGGACTGGGCCTGTGGCATCGCCGCCAGCGCCAGGCGCCGCATCCGGTCGCGCGCGCGCCGGCGCGGATCGTCGCGGTCCGCGGGGCTGTCCAGCCACAGCGTCGCGATGCCGGCGTCCAGTCTGCGCGCCGTGCCGCGCCAGCGCCAGGACATGCCGACCGCCATCAGATCCGGCGGCAGCCCCCATTCCTCTCCGGGCGCAGTCTGCGCCCATTCGACGGCATACACGCCGCTGAAACCCGATACACTGCTCATTGTTTTGCCTGTTTGTTTCCGGAACGGTAACAAACGCCGAGTCGTCTGGAAAGAAGGTTCTGCGCCGTCATGGCCCGGTCCAGGGCCGGTCGCCGGCCCTTTGGCGCGCGGAAAGGACCGTGCCGCCCGGCTCCAGGGCCAGCGCACCCGAGCGCGCCAGCGCGGCTGCGTCAAGGATCCGGCAGTCGCCGGGCGGGGCCGTATCGATGCGCGCGTCGATGACAATCCGCCGACCGTCGTGGCACTGGTCCGCCAGCGCCCGTTCGCCGCGCCGTCCGGTCAGATGCACCCAGACCTCGCCGTCAAAGACGAACCGCACCCCGCCCTCGACCGGCTCGAAGCCCGGCCGTGCGGCGGCGGTGGCCTGGTCGGCGCCGTCCCCGTCGGACTCGAGCCAGGCGAGCGCCGTGTACCCCGCGCCGCGAGACCGGCTGAGCACACGCCCCGCCGGGGACCAGAGGCCGACAAGCGCCCCCTCACCGTCGATCAGCAGCGCCGGCCGGGCGGCGAGGCCCCAACCGGCAAACGCCGCCGCCATCGCCCCAAGCCCCAGCCAGCGCGACCGGGCCGGCCACAGGATCAGCCACAACGCGCCCAGCGACAGAAGCGGCATCACCCAGGTCGGCGGCGCGGCGATAGGGCGCAGCGCCGCGTCGATCCCGGCGAACCAGGTGGCGACTCCCAGGATCCAGCGCGCGCCCAGCGCCATCAGGGACAGGCCGATACCCTCCAGACCCAGCGGCCAGAGCGCGGCCGCCAGAACCGCCGCCGGCATGACCAGCACGCCCATCAGCGGCACGCTGAGGATGTTGGCCAGCAGACCGTATTCGGCCGCGCGGTGGAACTGTGCGGCGGCAAAGGGCGCCGTTGCCAGACCGGCCACGACCGAGGTCGTCACGGCGCCCAGGATCGGCGCCAACCAGCGGGCCGACCGGCCCGGCGGGCTGCGCGAGCGGGCCAGGCGCTGCGCCTGTTTGCGATCGCGCAACCAGCGAAACGTCGCCACCAGCGCGACGGTCGCGGCAAAGGACATCTGAAAACCGGCCGACAGGATCGACTCGGGCCGCCAGACCAGCAGCACCAGCGCCGCCAGGGCCACCGACCGCAGCGACACCGCGCGTCGTCCGGCCAGAACGGCACCCAGCATCACCGCCGCCATCACGAACGCGCGTTGCGTCGCCACATTGCCCCCCGACAGCGCCAGATAGACCGCCGCCGCGGCCAGCGCGCCCAGCGCGGCGATGCGCCGGATCGGCCAGTTCAGCGCCAGCCAGGGCACCATCGCCAGAAGCGCCCGCAACACGCCATAGACCACCCCCGTCAGCAGCCCCATATGCAGCCCCGAGATGGCCAGCAGATGCGCCAGGTTCGAGCGGCGCAGGGCCTCGGTCGTCTGGAGGCCCACGCCAGACCGGTCCCCGGTCAGGATCGCGGCGACAAAGCCGCCCGCCTCGCCCGGAAGCCGTTGGCGGATGCCGCCGGCGATGCGCAGGCGCAACCGCGTCAGGGCCAGCGCAAGGCCCGGTTCGGGCCGCGCCAGCGTCACCACGGGGTTGCGCGTGTATCCGACCGCGCCCAGCCCGTCGAACCAGGCGAGGCGGCGGAAATCGAACCCGCCGGGCTCGACCGGCCCGCCGGGCGGGGCCAGCAGACCCGTCGTCGCGACCCGGGCCCCGGCCACCGGGTCGATATCGAGCGGCCCCAGGATCGAAACGCGCACCCGTCGAGGAACCCGCCCGGGCGCGACATCGGGCAGGACCACGCGGTCCAGCGTCAGGCGCACCGCGTCACTGCCCGACCGGTCGATGCCGACGATCCGCCCCTCGATCGGGCCATAGCGATGCCAGCCCAGAACCGGCGCGGCCACCTGTTGCGTGCGCCAGGCGGCCAGCAACGGACCGGCCAGGACCAGCGCCAGCGCCAGCGCCAGCGGTCGCCAGTCGCCGGGCCCGGTCAGCGCGGCCGCCGCGGCCAGCGTCAATCCGCCCGCCAGCAGCGTCAGCGCCGGTGCGCCGGGTTCGACCGGAAGCGCGAAATACGCACCCACGCCGATCCCCAGCAGGACGGGCACCAGCGGGAACAGCGCCCCGCGCGCCACCGCGATCGCCGCCAGCAGCCCCGCCAGCGGCGCTGGCAGGGAAACGGCGACCTGATCCTGGGCGGCGGGGCTCGACACTTGTTCTCGCCTGTCTCTTTGCCTAGAGCTTGGCGCAGCTTAGATCCCCCGTGGTTTCCGAAAGGTTAACGATCGATGTCAGCCCCCGTCGTCACCCGCTTCGCCCCCTCGCCGACGGGGTTCCTGCACATCGGCGGCGCGCGGACGGCGTTGTTCAACTGGCTCTACGCGCGCGGACGGGGCGGTCGGTTCCTGCTGCGCATCGAAGACACCGATCGCGCCCGCTCGACCCCCGAGGCCACGGCGGCGATCCTGTCCGGACTGACCTGGCTGGGCCTCGACTGGGATGGCGAGGCGATCAGCCAGTTCGAACGCGCCCCCCGCCACGCCAAGGTCGCGCGCGCCATGATGGAACGCGGCCATGCCTACAAATGCTTCTCGACCCAGGACGAGATCGAGTCGTTCCGCGAGGCCGCCCGCGCCGAGGGGCGCAGCACGCTGTTCCAAAGCCCCTGGCGCGACGCCGACCCCGCGACGCACCCCGATGCGCCTTATGTGAT
>Ga0116152_10001747_pt1 | contig 17830 bp, 23 predicted proteins | sample AD_UKC119_MetaG_FD_89894 | JGI IMG/M metagenome (GOLD analysis project Ga0116152, IMG submission 89894) | Active sludge microbial communities of municipal wastewater-treating anaerobic digesters from Hong Kong - AD_UKC119_MetaG | ecosystem: Engineered > Bioreactor > Anaerobic > Digestate... | reverse complement strand
GATGGCGGTAACGGCAGGCAGCATTGGGCTTGGGTGCATCCACGGGGCAGCTGAATCAGGAGCGCGGATTGTCGCGAAACGGCTGTCGCTTGTCCAAAGGCGCTCAGTCGGAGCGCACCTTGACCCGATCGCAGCGCGTGCAGCGGTAACGCGTCACCAGCTTGCCCAGCTTCACATCGAATACCGACGCTTTGTCGACCACCCACTTGTGGTGGCCGCTGCGACAAAGGGTATTGCCACGATGGCGTTCGCTGGCCTTGCGTGGTTTGAAGGGTAGAATCTCGGCCATCTGCCAGGGTCTTGTGCAACCGGGGAAATCGATTGTCCGATAGTAGCGCCGAACGCCGTATGCTGCTCGGCACTGTGGGGTGGGACGGTCCAGCGTGGTCGGACTCCTATTTTCCGCCGGACCTGCCCGAGGACTGGCGGCTTGCGTACTACGCCAACGATGCCAGCTGTGTCCTGGTGCCGGCCGATCAGTGGTGCGGCGTCCCCGCAGCGCCATTGGCTGTGTTGCTCGACGAACTGCCGCAGGGGCTGGTTTTCTTTCTCGAGCTGCCGCCGGGTGGCGGTCCGCAGGGCCTTGTGAACCTCGAGCTGTTCGCTGCGCATGACGTCGTGCTGCTGGTTGAAGAAGGCGACACGACGATGTCCAGTTGCCAAAAGTGGGTGGCTCAAGGGCCAAATGTCTGGGCCGATACCGGGTCGGACAGGCAATTGGTGCGCTGGTCGGTGGATACCTGGGACTTGCGACGCCTGAGTAACGAAATCAAGTCGTTGGGTGGGTGTACGATGGCGCTGGTGCTCGATGGCCCGGCGGCAAATCCCGGCAAGCTGCCGGAATTGCAGACCCTGTTGCAATTGTTGGGCAGGGCATGAGTCCTGCCTTGACGTCCCCGGGGCCGGTCAGCAGAATGAAAAGTTTATTTTGCGGTGCGTCAAAATGACGTCTATCCGCTCTGATGTGTGGATGCCCTGAACAATAATGAGCCGAACCCCGCACGCAACCGATATCCTGGTCCGCATCCGTGGTTTGAAATTCTACCGCGGTGCGCGCGCGATTTTCGACGGTGTCGACATCGATATCCCGCGCGGCGGCGTGACGGCGATCATGGGACCGTCGGGTACCGGCAAGACCACCCTGCTGAAACTGATCGGTGGTCAGTTGACACCGGATGCCGGCACGATCGAAGTCGATGGGCTGAATGTACACGCGCTGTCGACGCGCGATCTGTACCGTCTGCGCATGCGCATGGGGATGCTGTTCCAGAGCGGGGCGCTGCTCACCGATCTGTCGGTGTTCGAAAATGTCGCCTACCCGCTGCGCGAACACACGCTCCTCAGCGCTTCGATGATCCGCAAGCTGGTGTTGATGAAGCTGGAAGCTGTCGGCCTGCGCGGCGCGCATGGCCTGATGCCGGCGGAGTTGTCCGGTGGCATGGCGCGCCGCGTGGCGCTTGCCCGGGCGATCGCGCTCGATCCGATGATGATCATGTACGACGAGCCCTTTACCGGGCAGGATCCGATCTCCATGGGTGTGCTGGTACAGCTGATCCGCCGCCTCAATGACGCCGCGCGGATCACCAGCATCGTGGTCTCGCACGATGTCGCGGAGGCCTCGCAGATCGCCGATCTGATCTACGTGATCTCCGGCGGCAAGGTGATCGAATCGGGGACGCCAGCCAAACTGCGCGAGAGTGGCGGCGAGTGGACGCGGCAGTTCATCGAGGGGCTGCCGGATGGTCCTGTTCCGTTTCACTATCCCGCGCCGGACCTGGTCCAGGACCTGTACGGAGAGCCCGCGTGACCGACTGGCTGGCAGCGCTGGGGCGCATCGGGCTGGCCTTTTCGGCCCGGCTCGGTCGCGCCAACCTGTTGATGCTGGCGATGCTGCGCGGTCTGCCGGCACTCGTGCGGCGGCCGCGCCTGCTGCTGGAGCAACTGCTGTCGGTAGGCGTGCTGACGGTGCTGATCATCGCCGTGTCCGGTATTTTTGTCGGTATGGTGCTGGGTCTGCAGGGCCATTACATCCTGTCACGTTTCGGCGCCGAGGCGACGCTCGGGGTGATGGTCGCTGCTTCGCTGGTGCGTGAACTCGGTCCGGTGGTCACTGCGCTGCTGTTCGCCGGGCGGGCAGGGTCGGCGCTGGCCGCCGAGATCGGCCTGATGAAGGCGACCGAGCAGTTGTCCGGACTCGAGATGATGGCGGTGAATCCACAGCACCGGGTGCTGACACCGCGTCTGATCGCGGGGATCATCTCGATGCCGCTGCTGGCGGCGATGTTCAGCATGCTGGGTATTTACGGTGGCTGGTTCGTCGGTGTCGGCCTGCTCGGCGTCGACGACGGGACCTATTGGGCGCAGATGCAGTCGCAGATCGACTGGAACGAGGACATCATCAACGGTGTCGTGAAGTCGGCCGTGTTCGGCGTCGTCTGCACCTGGATCGCTATTTTTCAGGGTTACGACTGTGTGCCCACCTCCGAAGGGGTGAGTCGTGCGACGACCCGCACCGTGGTGCATTCATCACTGGCCGTATTGGGCCTGGACTTCGTATTGACTGCGCTGATGTTCAACTGAGCGCCGACGGGAACTGAATATGTCAAAGACGAGACAAATAGAGATACTGGTCGGGGCCTTCATGGCGGCAGGTTTCGTTGCGTTGTTCTTCCTCGCGATGCAGGTCAGCAACCTGGGCACCATGCACTCCGGGGATTCGTACAGGGTAAAAGCGCGTTTCGACAATATCGGCGGGCTGAAGGTCAAGTCGCCGGTCACGATGGCCGGTGTCGAGGTCGGGCGGGTACTGGATATCTATTACGACGCCAAGGATTTCCGTGCGGTGGCCGTTTTGGGCATCTATTCGCAGTTCGACGCCATCCCCGATGATACCTTTGCCAAAATCCTGACCGCCGGGCTGCTCGGCGAGCAGTACGTGGGACTGGACCCGGGTGGCAGCGACAGGGTGCTTAAAGACGGTGGCGAGATTGCCGTTACGCAATCTGCACTGGTCCTGGAAGATGTCATCGGACAGTTTATCTACGGCAAGGCCCAAGAAGGAGCCAAGTGATGCGTGGTGTGGTGTGGATGCGGGCGATGATAGGCGGTTTGGTCATGCTGTCCTCGTTTGCCGTGGCGGCGGTCAGCGACCCGCAGCAGATGGTGCGCGAAACTGGAGACAGGGTGCTCGCCGAGGTGACCGCGCGCAAGGCGGAACTCGAGGCCAGGCCAGAGCTGATCTACCCGCTGGTCGAGAGTACCGTGCTGCCGCATTTCGATTTCCGTGAGATGTCGCAGTCTGCGCTCGGACGGTTCTGGCGTGACGCCAGCGAAGATCAGAAGGCAGGAATCACACGCGAGTTCCGTGAGCTGCTGGTGCGGACCTATGCCTCTGCGTTGCTCGGCTACTCGGGGCAACAGATCGAATACCTGCCGGCGCAGATCCCGGCCGATGCAACCAATGTGATGATCCCGACGCGGATTACCTCGGCGGGTGCACCGCCGGTCCCGATCAACTACCGGCTCAAGCTCGAAGACTCGAAGTGGATGGTCTACGACGTCGTAATCGATGGGGTCAGTCTGATTACCAACTATCGCAGCCAGTTTGCCGCCGTGGTCAGGCGCAACGGCATCGACGGATTGATCGCCACACTGGCGGACAAGAACCGCCAGGTCGGCAAGTGAGTCAGGCGACCCTCGAGCAAACGGCCAAGGGTGGCTGGAAACTCACCGGCGTACTCGATTTTGCGTCCGTGCCCGAGGTCTGGCCGGTACTGGAGAAGCTGCTCAAGACCAACCGCAGACTGAGCGTGTCGCTCGGTGGCGTGGTCCAGACCAACAGCGCCGGCCTGGTGCTGCTGGTCGAGGCGCGCGACTTGGCGCGGCGCAGCCATTGCAAGTTGCAGCTGATCGACCTGCCTGCCGAACTGCTCGATCTGGCGCGGATGTCGCGCTGCGAAGGACTGATCGCGAAAAACGCTGCCTGAACACCATCCGCGCACCCCGCACTCCCGCAAGCGGTCGATTTTCTTTATCATTGACGTCCTTTTTTGCTCGATGACGCGCCGCGCGCGCAGGCAGCATCCATGGACAAACTGATCATTACCGGCGGCAGGCCCCTGTCCGGTGACGTGCGCATCTCGGGCGCCAAGAACGCTGCGCTGCCGATTCTCGCGGCAACCCTGCTTGCCGAGGACCCCATGGTCATCGGCAACATCCCGCACCTGCGCGACATCACGACCACCATGGAACTGCTTGGCCGCATGGGTGTTGAGCTGACGGTGGACGAGAAGATGCGCGTCGAGGTCGATGCCGGCCGTCTCGACAACCCGTTTGCGCCCTACGAACTGGTCAAGACCATGCGCGCCTCGATTCTGGTCCTCGGGCCCCTGTTGGCGCGCTGTGGCCAGGCCGATGTGTCGCTGCCCGGCGGCTGCGCGATCGGCTCGCGCCCGGTCGACCTGCATATCGAGGGGCTGCGGGCAATGGGTGCCGAGATCACGGTCGAGGGGGGATATATCAAGGCGCGCGCCAGTCGTTTGAAGGGTGTCCGCCTGGTGCTCGACCTGGTGACAGTGACCGGCACCGAGAACCTGATGATGGCCGCCACGCTGGCGGAAGGCGTCACGCTGCTGGAGAACGCGGCGCGAGAGCCCGAAGTGGTGGACCTGGCCAACTGCCTGAATGCAATGGGTGCGAAAATCAGTGGCGCCGGTACCACGACGATCACGATCGAGGGGGTCAAGTCCCTGCACGGTACCCATTACGAGGTGCTCCCCGATCGTATCGAGACAGGGACATTCCTGGTCGCCGGTGCTATCAGTGGCGGCAAGGTCCGGGTGCGTGACACCGACCCCACGCAACTCGACGCGGTATTGAAGAAACTGCGCGAGGCGGGTGCCGCGCTCGAGGTTGGTGACGACTACATCATCCTCGATATGCATGGGAAACGGCCGCGCGCGGTCAATGTGCACACTGCGCCCTATCCAGCGTTTCCGACTGACATGCAGGCCCAGTTCACCGCCCTCAACACGGTTGCCGAGGGCGTCGGCACGATCACCGAGACCGTGTTCGAGAACCGCTTCATGCATGTCCAGGAGCTGCAACGCATGGGTGCCAACATAAAGCTCGAGGGCAACACCGCGATCTGCACCGGCGTACCGCGGCTGACCGGTGCACCGGTGATGGCGACCGATCTGCGCGCCTCGGCCAGTCTGGTCCTGGCCGGCCTGGTGGCCGATGGCGAGACGGTGGTGGACCGCATCTACCACGTGGATCGCGGGTATCAGAATATTGAAGACAAATTCGCAGGCCTCGGCGCACAGATCCGCCGGGTGCCGGGCTGAGACGACGGGCATGGCCATTTCAATCGAATCACCGCTGACCATTGCGCTGTCGAAAGGGCGTATCTTCAAAGACACGTTGCCGTTGCTCAGCCAGGCAGGGATCGAACCGCTCGATGACCCTGAGACCAGCCGCAAGCTGATTCTCGACACCTCGCATCCACAGGTGAAGTTCGTGCTGATCCGCGCGACCGACGTGCCGACCTATGTGCAGTGGGGTGCGGCCGACCTCGGCGTGGCCGGCAAGGACGTGCTGATGGAACACGGTGGCGAGGGGCTGTACGAGCCGCTCGACCTGAAGATCGCGCGCTGTCGCATGATGGTCGCAGGGCGTCCGGATGCCGACATCGGCGGGCGCCGCCTGCGTATCGCCACCAAGTACGTCAACGCTGCACGCGCGTTTTTTGCCGCGCGCGGTCAGCAGGTCGAGGTGATCAAGCTCTACGGCTCGATGGAACTCGCGCCGCTGGTCGGTCTGTCCGAGGTGATCGTCGACCTGGTCGAGTCGGGCAACACGCTGAAGGCCAACGGCCTGGTACCGCTCGAGCACATGCACGACATCAGTTCGCGACTGGTCGTGAACAAGGCGTCGTGGAAGATGAAGCATGCCACGGTGCAGGCCCTGGTCGACACGCTGCGCGAGGCGGTCGGGGATTGATTGGCCATGGCGCGGCCAGCACCTATTCAACACGGTATTGAGCAATGGCAGATATTCGCAAACTGAACACCGCCGACACTGATTTCCAGCAGCAGCTGGACGCCCTTCTGGCCTGGGATTCGGTCTCGGACGGCCCGGTGAACCAGGTGGTGCACGAGGTCATTGCGCAGATCCGAGCGCGCGGCGACGCCGCGCTTGTCGACTACACGAACCGCTTCGATGCCTGGGAGGCAAAGTCGGCGGCCGACCTGGAGATCCCCCTTGCGCGCCTGGGACAGGCCTGGGAAACGATCCCTGCGGATCAGCGCGAGGCGCTGAAACATGCGGCCGAGCGCGTACGCGCCTATGCCGAACGTCAGAAGATGGACGGCTGGACCTACACCGAGGCGGACGGTACCGTCCTGGGCCAGCAGGTCACGCCACTCGACCGTGTCGGCCTGTATGTCCCGGGCGGCAAGGCGGCCTATCCCTCGTCGGTGCTGATGAATGCCCTGCCGGCCAAGGTGGCGGGCGTCGGCGAGCTGATCATGGTTGTTCCCACGCCACGCGGTGAACTCAACGAACTGGTGCTGGCCGCCGCGCACGTGTGCGGTGTGGATCGGGTATTCGCCGTCGGCGGGGCCCAGGCAGTGGCGGCCCTGGCATACGGCACCGAATCGGTACCACCGGTCGACAAGATCGTCGGCCCGGGAAACATCTACGTGGCGACCGCCAAGCGCACAGTGTTCGGCCAGGTCGGCATCGACATGGTGGCGGGCCCCTCGGAGATCCTGGTGATCTGCGACGGCGACACCGATCCCGACTGGGTGGCGATGGACCTGTTCTCCCAGGCGGAGCACGACGAGGATGCACAGTCGATCCTGCTGTGCCCGGATGCCGATTTCGTCCGCCAGGTCGAGGACAGCATCGACCGGCTGCTGCCCGGCATGGCGCGGCAGGAGATCATCGCGACGGCATTGCGCACCCGCGGTGCACTGATCGTGTGTCGCGACCTCGACGAGGCGGCGACGGTTGGCAACCATATCGCGCCCGAGCACCTCGAGCTGTCGCTGGCCGACCCTGTCGGGTTCGCGCGGCAGATCCGCCACGCCGGCGCGATCTTCATGGGGCGTCACACCTCGGAGCCGCTCGGCGACTATTGCGCCGGACCGAACCACGTCCTGCCGACCTCGCGCACCGCGCGCTTCAGTTCGCCGCTCGGCGTATACGACTTCCAGAAACGTTCCAGCCTGATCATGGTCTCTGCGGCCGGTGCCCGGACGCTGGGGCGGACTGCCTCGGTGCTGGCGCGCGGCGAGGGGCTGGAGGCACATGCGCGGTCGGCGGAATACCGGATCGGTGACGACGCCTGATGCACCCTCTCCCTCGAGGGGGGGACGGGGTGAGAATGCTATCCTTCGCCGCTGAATTCACCACCCGCACCTGCATCGGCTGCAGGCCTGAGACGCCATGTCTGACACCATCGACAATTTGGTCGCCCACTGGATCCGCCCCGAGATCCGAGGGTTGTCCGCTTATCATGTGCAACCTGCGGCGGGTCTGATCAAGCTGGATGCGATGGAGAACCCTTACACCTGGCCGGACGATCTGCGCGACGCATGGGTTGCGGTGCTGCGTGACACCGACGTAAACCGTTACCCGGACCCGAGTGCGCGCCAGCTCAGCGAACGTCTGATCGAGGCCATGGCGGTGCCCGCAGGCATGCGTGTGCTTCTCGGCAACGGCTCAGATGAATTGATCCAGATGATCGCGATGAGCCTTTCGGGGCCGTCCCGCTGTGTGTTGTCAGTAGATCCCGGTTTCGTGATGTATCGCATGATTGCGACGTTCTGCGGAATGCCTTACGTCGGGGTTCCGCTCGTGCCTGGCGATTTCAGTCTGGACCTGCCGGCGGTGCTGCAGGCGATGGACGATCACCAGCCGGCGGTGGTGTTTCTCGCCTATCCGAACAACCCGACCGGCAACCTGTTCGACGAGCGGGCGGTGATCGACATCATCCGCAGCGCCCCCGGTCTGGTGGTGATCGATGAGGCATACGCCCCATTTACCGATTCCACCTTCATGGACAGGCTTGGTGAGTTCGACAACCTGGTGGTGATGCGGACGGTCTCGAAGATGGGTCTGGCCGGCCTGCGCCTGGGCCTGCTCGCCGGGCCACCGGCGTGGTTGGACCAGTTCGACAAGGTGCGGCTGCCTTACAACATCAATGTGCTGACCCAGGCCAGTGCCGATTTTGCCTTGCGCCACAGGGCGGTTTTCGACGCACAGACGCAGCTGATCCGCAGCGAACGCGGACGGCTGGCCAGCGGTATTGCCGCGATGGCCGGCGTCACCGTCTATCCATCTGAGGCCAATTTTCTTCTGATGCGCACGCCGCCCGGTGCTGCCACCCACTGGTTCGGTGGATTACGCGAGCGCGGCGTGCTGATCAAGAATCTCGATGGTGCCCATCCGCTGCTGCGCGACTGCCTGCGGCCGACTGTGGGCACGCCCGTCGAGAACGATGCGCTGCTGTCTGCGTTGGCGGTGGTCGGCGGGTCTTGAGGAAGCGTTTGGGTTCCGCCGGGCGTGCCGCACGAGGGCGTGTATCGGCAGTGAGCAGGCGGTGAAAGGAGAGGATATGAAAAAGACCGACCGGTTTTCGATCGCATTGATGGTGGCAATACTGCTGCTGTTTGCCTCCGTCGCCAATGCGCACGAGGGCGCCGGCGTCGCCGGCGGTTTCTACAGTGGTTTTCTGCATCCGGTGCTGGGCTGGGACCACGTCGCTGCGATGGTCGCCGTGGGTCTGTGGGGCGCGTTCCTCGGCAACCCGGCAATCTGGATCCTGCCGGTGGTGTTTCCTCTGGTGATGGCGTTCGGCGGTGCGATCGGTGTTGCTGGTATCGAACTGCCCGCAGTGGAGACAGGTATTGCGACCTCCGCGGTGATCCTCGGTGCCATGGTGGCATTTGCCGCGCGGCCACCGATCTGGGTGGCGGCGGTGATCGTCGGCGCGTTCGCGATCTTCCACGGCCACGCGCATGGCACCGAGCTGCCGGCCGCCGCCAATCCGCTTGCGTACAGCCTCGGCTTCGTCATTGCCACCGGCCTGCTGCACCTGTGCGGGATCGCGTTCGGTCTGCTGGTGCGCTGGCCGGCCGGGGAGGTCCTGGTGCGGGCCGGTGGTGGCATGATCGCGCTGGCCGGGGTGGGATTTCTGACCGGCGTGGTATGACGCGGCTGCACGTCGCCGCCGTCGTCGTGCTGTCGCTGTTGCCGGCGGCCGCAATTGCGCACAGCCCGATCAAGGGCCTCGACAACTTCTACGCCGGCTTTCTCCATCCGCTGTTTGTACCGGCACACCTGTTGCCGATCCTGGTGCTCGGCCTCCTGTTCGGTCAGCAGGGCCCGGCGCGGCTGCAGACGGCGATCATCGTGTTCCTGGTGGCTGTGGTCGGTGGCCTGGCGGCCACGCTGCTGTCACCGGGCTGGTCGGTGGAACTGGCGCTGTTGGTGGGCGCGGCTGTCACCGGCGTGCTGGTGGCCCTGTCCATTCCACTGCCGCTGGCCGCCTATGTCGCATTGGCGGCACTGCTCGGCCTGATGGTGGGTATCGATTCGGCACAGGACGACCTCAGTGGACGCGGTCGGCTGGCCGCCCTTCTCGGCACCTGTGTCTCGGCCTACCTGCTGCTGCTGTACGCGATGGTGTTTGCCGATTTCTTCACCCGGCGTGAATGGCAACGAATCGGTCTTCGGATAGCCGGCTCCTGGGTCGCCGCCAGCGCGTTGCTGGTACTGTCGCTCTCAATTGTTGGCTGAGCGATCGTTGCCCATCATCCCTCAACCGGCATCCTGGCAGGTGCAGTGGAAACTGAAGCGGTCGCGCACTGACCGCAGGCGGCGCATCAGGTCGTCGCGGTCACCGGCAAACACGGCGACCTCGGGGTTATCGCGATCAAAATACTGGTGTGCCATCAGCTCGGCCGCAGGCAGGCGGTCGTCACGTTGCCTGTCGAACACGGCGCGACACACAGGGCATGTCTCCAGGACTCCGGTGGCAAGATCGATAGCGATGGCGACCTGGTCGCGCTGCGCCCCGGGACGGCGCAGGAAATCGAAGATTCCCATGGGCTTGGGCCTCCTGCCTTATCGGCGTTCACTGATCGGCGGACGCTCACCGACAATGGCGACCTGCTCGGCCTCGGCATCGTCCCGGTAAACGGAGACCGACATCGGGCTGCCGGGCGCCTTGCCGGCGATGGTTTTGAGCATCTGCTGCGAGCCCTGGATCGGCTGGCGGTCGAGGGAGACGATGACATCGCCAGGCTTGAGTCCGGCCTTGTCGGCCGGGCCGTCCTGCAAAACACCTGACACCAGTATTCCTTCGCGGTACGCGATGCCCAAGGACTCGGCAAGCGCCGGCGTGAGGTCCTGGCCAGTGATTCCCAGCCAGCCGCGGATCACCCGCCCGTGTTCGATGATTTGTGTCATGACGTCGGTCGCCAGGACGATCGGGATCGCAAAGCCGATACCGTGTGAGCCGCCGCTCTGCGAGAAGATCGCGGTATTGATGCCGACAACCTGGCCGAGTGCGTTGATGAGTGCGCCGCCAGAGTTGCCGGGATTGATCGCCGCGTCGGTCTGGATGAAGTTCTCGAACTCGGTGATGCCGAGTTGGTTACGCCCGGTGGCGCTGACAATGCCCATGGTCACCGCCTGGCCTACACCGAACGGGTTGCCGATGGCCATCACCACGTCACCGACCTGCATGTCGTCACTGGTGGCCAGGCTGGCTACGGCAAGGCCGCTGCCGGCGGCCTGCAGAACGGCGATATCGGTCTCGGGATCACTGCCGACGATGCGTGCCGGCAGGCTGCGGCCGTCGCCGAGCACCACCTGGATCTCGCTCGACGCCTCGATCACATGGTTGTTGGTCAGAATGTAGCCGTTGCTGTCGACGATCACCCCCGACCCCAGGCTGTTTTCGCGTTTGAACCTGGGCCGGCTGGCCTGATCGCCGAAGAAGCGTTTGAACACCGGGTCGTCGAACAGGGCCGGCGTCTTTTCGCGAGTGATCTTGGTGGCGAACACGTTCACCACAGACGGCGCGGCGCGCTGCACCGCGTCGGCATAGGATACCGGGCCCCCGGAACGCTCGAGCAGCACAGGCGGGCGCGGGATTGCGGTCTCGCGTCCGGCGAAATCCGGGCGCATCAGCAACACCAGGAAGGCCGCAGCGAGCCCTGTGGCGATGGAGGTGAACAGGAACGAGAATGCACGGTACCACTTCATCCGCATACACTAACACGCGACCCAAATCCCAGACACAGGATGCCCATGGCGGATCTCTCTGACATCGTTGCCTTCTGCGACCAGCTACTGGATGTCACCATGTTCGACGACTACTGCCCCAATGGCCTGCAGGTCGAGGGGCGGCGCGAGGTGCAGTCAATCGTGACCGGGGTGACCGCGAGCCAGGCCCTGATCGATGCCGCCGTCGATGCCGGTGCCGACCTGGTGCTGGTGCACCATGGATACTTCTGGCGCGGCGAGGCGGCGCCGCTGGTCGGTATGAAGGGACGCAGGATCAGGGCGCTGATGGGTGCCGGCATCAGTCTGTTGGCCTACCATCTGCCGCTCGATGCGCATCCCGAGCTGGGCAACAACCGGCAGCTCGGTCTCAGGCTGGGCCTGCCGGACGCCACCGCGGTTGATGGCCTGATGTGGGGCGGCGAGTTCCCGCGCGTGCTGTCTCCGAAACATTTGAGTGCCCTGGTCGGCGACACCCTGGGCCGCGTACCGCTGATGGTCGGTCCCGAGCATCCGGTCAAACGAATCGCCTGGTGCAGTGGAGCGGCGCAGTCGATGATCGAACAGGCCGCAGCCGGCGGTTTCGATGCCTTCATCAGTGGTGAGATTTCTGAACACACGGTGCACCAGGCGCGCGAGCTGGGGGTGCTCTACCTGGCCGCCGGTCATCACGCCACCGAACGCTTCGGGGTGCAGGCACTCGGCGACAAGCTCGGCACGCGATTCGGACTGCAGCACCGCTTCGTCGATATCCAGAATCCGGTTTGATTTTACTCAAGGGATAAGGATTTAGGATTGGCATAATTGTATTTATAGATCCCACTTTCTTGACCGGGGAAAGCCCATGCTGGAGAATCCGCGGTCGTTTGGGGAAATTCAGCATATTCTTAAGATTCAATCCGGATTGCGTGGCGTGTTTGCCCTGATGTCCGGGTCTGTGGGAGTTCATCCATGAGTGCAGAAGGCGTAGACCTCAAGAAACGCCGTTTCCTGACTGTCACCACGGCAGTCGTCGGGGCGGTGGGAGCCGGTTTTGCAGCCGTGCCATTTATTGCGTCCTGGAACCCGTCTGAACGGGCCAAGGCATTGGGCGCGCCGGAAGAGGCGGACATCAGCAAGCTCGAACCGGGCGGTCTTTTGCGCGTCAAATGGCGCGGCAAGGTGTGCTGGGTGGTGCGTCGCACCGAACAGAACCTGGCAGATCTGAAGTCGCTTGACGGTGAACTCGCGGATCCGAATTCGGATGTCGAGACGCAGCAGCCGGCATACTGCAAGAACGAATCGCGCGCAATCAAGCCGGAGTTCGGTGTGCTGGTCGGGATCTGCACCCACCTCGGCTGCTCGCCGACCTACCGTCCGGACGTGGCGCCGGCCGACCTGGGTGCCGACTGGAAGGGTGGTTTCTTCTGCCCCTGCCACGGTTCGCGATTCGATCTTGCCGGCCGTGTGTACAAGGGCGTCCCCGCGCCGACCAACCTCGTGGTCCCGCCGCACCAGTACCTGTCTGACGACGTGATCCTGATCGGTATTGACGGAGGTGCCGCATGAGCTTCATGAATTGGATCGATGAGCGCTTCCCGGCCACCAAGGTCTGGAATGAACATCTGGCGCAGTATTACGCACCGAAGAACTTCAACTTCTGGTATTTCTTCGGTTCGCTGGCGATGCTGGTGCTGGTGCTGCAGATCGTGACCGGCGTGTGGCTGGCGATGCTGTACAAGCCGTCGGCTGCCGATGCGTTTGCCTCGGTCGAGTACATCATGCGCGATGTCGACTACGGTTGGTTGTTGCGCTACCTGCATTCCACCGGCGCCTCGGCGTTCTTCCTGGTGGTCTATCTGCACATGTTCCGTGGTCTGATCTACGGGTCCTACCGCCAGCCGCGCGAGCTGTTGTGGATCATCGGCGTGATCATCTATGTGGCGATGATGGCAACGGCGTTCATGGGCTATCTGCTGCCGTGGGGCCAGATGTCGTATTGGGGCGCGCAGGTTATCGTCAACCTGTTTGCCGCCTTCCCGTTCGGAATCGGTGAGCCGCTGTCGGTGTGGATCCGCGGTGACTATGTCATCTCCGATGCCACGTTGAACCGCTTCTTCGCGCTGCACTTCCTGCTGCCCTTCGTGCTCGCTGCGCTGGTGTTCATCCATATCGTTGCGCTGCACAAGGTGGGTTCGAACAACCCGGACGGGATCGAGATCAAGAAGAACAAGGACGAGAACGGCATCCCGAAAGACGGTATCCCGTTCCATCCCTACTACTCGGTCAAGGATGTGGTCGGCGTCGGGGTATTCCTGATTTTCTTCACGGCGATCGTGTTCTTCTGGCCTGATTTCGGTGGCCTGTTCCTTGAGCCGCCGAACTTCGAGCCGGCCAACCCGCTGAAGACGCCGGACCACATTGCACCGGTCTGGTACTTCACACCGTTCTACGCGATGTTGCGCGCGGTACCGCCGATGTTCAATTCGCAGTTCCCGGGCGTCGTTGTGATGTTCGCAGCGATCATCGTGATGTTCTTCCTGCCCTGGCTGGACCGCAGCCCGGTCAAGTCGATCCGCTACAAAGGCATGCTGTTCAAGGTGGCAATCGCCGTCTTCGTGGTGTCGTTCGTGGTGCTTGCGTACCTCGGTATGCAGTCCTCGACGCCGACCAAGACGCTGTTGGCGCAGATCTTCACTGCGCTGTACTTCGCGTTTTTCCTGTTGATGCCTATCTACAGCAAAATGGATAAGACCAAGCCGGTGCCGGAGAGGGTAACGAAATGAAGAAACTGATCGCTGTAATCGCCTTGGCGCTGCTGCCGCTTGCCAGTATGGCCTCCAGCGGGGGACCGGAACTGCAGAAGGCCAACATCGACCTGAACAACCACGCCGCCATTCAGCGTGGTGCCAAGATGTTCGTCAACTATTGCATGGGTTGCCACTCGGCCAAGTACGTGCGCTACAAGCTGTTCGGTGAGGTCGGCCTTTCCGAAGACGACATCAAGAACAACCTGATGTTCACGGACGGGAAGGTCGGCGACCTGATGAAAATCGCCATGCCGGAAGAAGATGCCGGCAAGTGGTTCGGTGCCCCGGCCCCGGACCTGACACTGACCGCGCGCATCCGCCACGGCGGTGCCGATTGGATCTATAGCTACCTGAAGGGGTTCTACACCGATCCGTCGCGCCCGATGGGTGTCAACAACACGGTGTTCCCGAACGTCGGTATGCCACACGTGTTGTGGACGCTGCAGGGCATCAACGACCCGGTGTACAAGTACGAGGTACACCATGACGGCCACTCCGTGGCGGCTTTCGATACCGAGGCCGAGGCTGACGCCTACGTCAAAGAGCATGGCGAGGGTTATCGCCTGGAGCGCGTCGTTGAGTCGCTGAAGGTCGCACAGGCCGGCAGCCTCACGCCGGCCGAGTACGACCAGGTGGCGCGGGACCTGGCCACGTTTCTGACCTACATCTCTGAACCAATGAAGCTGGAGCGCCAGCGCATGGGCGTCTGGGTGGTGCTGTTCCTGATCGTGTTCACGGTTATCGCGTACCTGATGAAGAAGGAATGGTGGAAGGATATCCACTGATCGTCAGGTTCATCCGCTGAAATGGGAAGGCGCACAGTCTGATATACTGTGCGCCTTTTTATTATCCGGCTTTTCCCCTCGCCGGAATCATGCCGGAGAGAATATTGATGACCGCCGTCGCTGCCCGTCGTTCTGTGATGACCCTGTTTTCCGATCCACAGAGTCTGCACAGCCACCGGGTCCGGATGGTCCTGGCGGAGAAAAATGTCACCTGTGACATTGTTGACGTCGACCCGCTGAACCTGCCGGAAGACGTGATGGACCTGAATCCCTACGGCACAGCACCGACGCTGGTGGATCGGGAGCTGGCCCTGTACGACTCGCGCATCATCTGCGAGTACCTGGACGAACGCTTTCCGCATCCGCCGCTGCTGCCGGTCGACCCGGTGTCGCGCGCCACGGCCCGTCTGTACATGTTCCGCGTCGAGCACGACTGGTATTCCCTGGTCGACCAGATCCTGGCTGGCGGCAAGGCAGCGACCAAGGCGCGCAAGGAGTTGCGCGAGGGCCTGACCGCGGCGGCACCGATCCTCGCCCACAAGCCGTTCTTCATGAGTGACGAGTTTTCGCTGGTCGATGCCAGCATCGCGCCGTTGCTGTGGCGTCTCCCGGCACTCGGCGTCGAGCTTGCCGGCACGGCGCTGAAACAGGTCAACACCTATGCAGGCAGCCTGTTCGTGCGCAATGGCTTCATCGCCAGCCTGACCGAACTCGAACGTGAAATGCGCCGCTAAGGGACCAACTCCGCCCGATGACGTCAAATCGCCCCTATCTCATTCGTGCCCTGTACGAATGGCTCGTCGACAACGAGCTCACGCCTTATCTGCTGGTCGATGCCAAGCGCGATGCCGTGCATGTCCCGATGCGTTATGTGGAGGAAGGGCGCATCGTGCTCAATGTCAGTCCGAGTGCGGTGCGCGACCTGAGCCTGGGAAACGAGTTGATCGCGTTCGAGGCGCGGTTTGGCGGCTCGGCACACGCCATCTCGCTGCCGCCGGACGCGGTGCTCGGTGTGTACGCGCGGGAAAACGGCCAGGGCATGCTGTTCCCGGAAGAGGATATCGATGTGCCGCCAGAGCCGCCCCGGCCTGACCGACCGACGCCTCCGGCCGGCGGCAAGCCAGCGCTGAAGGTCGTGAAATGACTTCGATCAGCGGTCTTTGCGTTTGAAAGGCACCACATTGCTGGCGCCATCGTCAGCCGGTTTTGTCGGTGCGTCGTCGGCCACATTTGGCGGCTCTTCCAACCCGTCGTCGATGGTCTCCAGTCGGGTGCCGAGCATCAGCACGTAGCCGGTGCGTCGGCCCACCCCCTCGAGACTGAAGTCAAAGCGAAACATGCGCCGGACGCGGATTCCCTCGTTGGTCCAGCGCGGTGCCATGCGGCTGAGTGCGACGGTTTCATCCAGGAACTGCAGATCGTGCTTTTCACAATAGACTTTCGCCAGGCCGATGGCGAGTTCGCGTGCGCGGGCGCCGTCCAGCCATAGCCAGGCCAGGCCAAAAAATATCGACAGTAGTACGAAGTAGCTCAACTGCGGTATCTCCCAACCGTTTGGCAGTCGTCTCTGCGGGTTGCGAGCCTGCAGCCTAATCGAATTGGGGGCAATGCGCCGCTGCGACCGCTGATCATGCGAAACGCCACGATCACGTGCGCAGGCGGTCGCGCCGCAGGCGGGATCTGTCGTCGAACAGTCTGTTTGAGCCGATCAGCACCGCGGTCATGCTGCCCAGCCCGGTGCCCGCAGCGATCAGGAACAGGATCAGCAGCTGGTATTTTGCCGCTTCCATCGGCGGTGACCCTGCGAGGATCTGGCCGGTCATCATCCCGGGCAGGCTGACAATCCCGGCAGTGGTCATCGAATTGACGATCGGGATCAACCCCGAGCGCAGCGCGTCGCGCCGGATATCACCGATTGCCTCGGCGGCGGTCTGGCCGAGTGCGAGACGGGCCTCGATCTGCTGGCGCTTCTCCACGGTCTGGCGGGTCAGATTGTCCAGCGAGACCGCAATGCCGGTCATGGTGTTGCCGAGCAGCATGCCCAGCAGCGGAATCGAATACTGCGGCGTGAACCAGGGGTCCGGCTGCAGGATCACCAGCAGGGCCATCACGCTGATCGAGAACGACGACAGGAACATCGACAGCGCGCCGGTACCGTAGCCCCAGAAGCCGGTCAACCGGTGCTTCTGCCGCGCCATCACCTCGTACCCGGCGACCGCCAGCATGATAGTGGCCAGTAGAGCCACGAACCACGGGTCGACGGTGTGAAACAGCGCCTTGAGTACCAGGCCGAGAAGCAGCAGCTGCACAGTGCTGCGGGCGGCCGCCACGAGTACGCGTTGCCCAATGTCCAGTTGCAGGCGCCACGACAGGGCGGCGAGCAGCAGGACCAGTGCGGCGGCCAGCGACAGGTCGAACGGGCTGAGCAGGATCAGGCTAGGTGTCATGTCCGCCGCCAAGTTTTCCACCGATGATCTCGTGTGCTACCGACGCTACCCGATCGCGCTGTCCGGGGTCGTGGCTCACCCAGAGCACGCAACCGCCGGTGCGGGCGCGCCAGTCGGCGACCAGCTGCTCGACCCGCGCGGCATTGCGCTGGTCGAGGTTGGCGGTCGGTTCGTCGAGCAGCAGTGCCGCCGGCGCATGGGCCAGTGCACGCGCCAGGGCCAGGCGCTGACGTTCGCCGCTGGACAGGCGTTGCACCTCCCAATCGAGCACGTCGGGCTGGAGCCCGAGTGTCTCCAGGTCGGCCAGTGACCATTCGTGCGCGTGCTCGCGCACGGTTGGCGCCCACCAGTGGCTCTCCGCCGCCAGGTAGCTGACCTGGCGGCGCCATGCGGGTCCGCTCATGCCGCTGCGCGGCTGCCCGTCCAGCCACACCTCGCCCTGCGCCTCGTCGAGATCGGCAATGGCGCGCAACAGCAGCGTCTTGCCGCTGCCGGAGGCGCCGAAGATGGCGGT
>Ga0116152_10001745_pt1 | contig 17838 bp, 17 predicted proteins | sample AD_UKC119_MetaG_FD_89894 | JGI IMG/M metagenome (GOLD analysis project Ga0116152, IMG submission 89894) | Active sludge microbial communities of municipal wastewater-treating anaerobic digesters from Hong Kong - AD_UKC119_MetaG | ecosystem: Engineered > Bioreactor > Anaerobic > Digestate... | reverse complement strand
TTTTAGGATATCCAACCATTATGCTTGGATCCATAGGTACTGAAGCTTCGTATTTTAGGATTGAAGCGATCGATTGATGATTTTTCAAATCACCATAAATCTGCAGATAATCATTTAAAGGTACTATTTCTGTTATCAGTGGCTTAACAAGAAGCTTTTTTGTGGCCAGAGCATGCAATACAGCTTCAAAATTTCTCTTTTCCGTCCAGCGCACATAACTGATAGGGTAATCAAGGCCTTTTTGTTCATACTCAGTATCGTACCGTCCGGGACCATAGCTACACGAAACTTGAAAGGTTAGTTCTTTTTCGTAAAAATCAGATCGTTGAATATTGAGTGGAATCACACCGGTAAGAACAATTCGCCCTCTTTTCCTGCACATGTTCGCGGCTTGGGAAATGATGGTATTGCTTTTAGATGATGCGGTGATCAGTACAGCATCTGCGCCAATACTTTGTGTTTCGTATTTTACAAATGCTACAGGGTCTATATCCGGTGTTATTTTTAGTGTAGTTATACCCCAGGATTCTGCCAGGTTCAATTTTTTGTCATCGATATCGAGTCCGATTACACGACAACCATGCGCATGTAATAACTGTGCTGCGATTAAGCCAATAAGTCCAAGACCCGTGACCACAACGGTTTCACCGAATGAAGGATTAAGGAGACGGATTCCCTGTAGCGCTATTGCGCCAATCACCGTAAATGAAGCTTCTTCGAAACTTACTTCATCTGGTATCTTGGCCACCAGGTTTTTCGGTACACAAACAATCTCTGCGTGATGCCCATTGCTAATGACACGGTCACCGATCTTAAATTCATTTACGCCATCACCTACAGCAATTACTTCACCTGCGTTTGAATAACCCAATGGTATGGGTTCCCCGAGTTTACGGAAAACCGCTTGCATGGTCGGCTTTAGTCCGTCGGATTGTATCTTTTGGAAGACTTGCTTTACTTTTTCAGGTTGTTGTCTGGCTTTTTGTAGGTAATTAGCCTTTCCAAATTCTACAAGCATCCGCTCGGTACCGAGTGAAACTAGTGATCGTTTTGTTTTTATGAGTACATGATGTGAATCTACATTTGGAGTTGGTACCTCAATTAAATTAGTTTCACCTGTTTTGATATTCTGTATTAGTTGATACATTGAAGAATTACTTTCTTTGATTGAACATTGTGTTTAACCATGTCCGTAATGAAAAGCATAATATAAGTTGAAATTTCAATTTCTTTCCAATCCCGTTGAAGGCTATTATTTAAAAATGGTTGATTAATGGATAGCTTATGGCCAACGTCTTTATAGAAGTACCGCTTTGTTATTTTTTTGTCGCGATTCCAAAGTGTAAGCCTTTTAAAATCATCAATATTAAAAATATTATCTCCACATTGTAAATTAATACTCTCCTTAATACCTTCGAAAGGTTCTGTTCTTGATGTAATAAATATTGAAACAATATCATTTAGTTCAGTTCGGATAGAAATATTCAAATTATCATCAATTTCTTCTGAATTTGCCTGAAGAATACAGATTTGGTATTCTTTTGGAATTGCTCCTCTTTGATTCATGAAATGAATCATTAGATCTATCCAATGACCTACGTTTCCACATATTCGGGTACCTTCTTCTTTATTTCTATACCAATGGTTTTCTGCAATTAAATGACCAGAAATAAAGCAAGATAGTGAAATTGGTTGTCCAGATTTATAAATTTTATTTACAATAAACCTTGCTGCTTTTGAATACGGCCTATTGTATCCCACATATATTTTATTTTGAGATTTAGAGATGGCCTCTTTTAGCAATGCAAATTGATTCCAATTGACAGAAATTGGCTTTTCAATATAAATATCTTTATTATTGTTTAAAGCTTTAATGGCATAATCGGTATGTGAATAGTGATTGCTAGCAACATATATAATTTTGCAAATTTCATTATTCATTATATCAGTAAAATTATCTACCATTTTATAACCAAAAAACGATGCAGTAAATCTTGATCTATTGCTATTTAAATCATAACATTCTAAAAGAATAGGACCGTTAACTTTTAGCAAAAAGAATGAAATTGCTGAAAATCCAAATTGACCACACCCAATCAGTGAGACATATTTATTACTTTTTATCTTAAATTTGAAATGATAACATATTAAATACTTTAACCACATTATATGTTTTCTTGAGGCTATTTTTACAATTGTTCTTTCAAAGCCATATAATGAAATATATTTTGCTATCTTTTTGAATTCTAATATTTTCATATCTTAATTAGATTACTAATCTAGATGGACAAAATCTGGTTTACTTTCAAGATTTAGTAGCCAATTATATAATATTTGTATTTTATGAGATATTGAATCAATTTGAAAATTATCAAGTATCATTTTTTTTGCATTAATACCCATTATATTTCTTTGAGTATTACTTAGCAACATCAATTCACTTAATGCCTGCTTTAAATGTTCAATGCTGATGTCAACCCATTTACCAGCATTATAACTTTCCAATAAACTCCATGGAGTACCCTTTGTAGTTATAATTGGTAAACCGCTTGCTGCAGCTTCAGCTACTGCTAATCCAAAATTTTCAGAATATGATGGAAGCACAAATATTTCTGAATTATGAAACGCCTTTATCTTATCTGCTCCAAATTTTGGTGCTAGTATTTTAACTTGATCTTCTATATGTAGATATGAAATCATGTTAGCAATTAAGTTTAAATAATCTTGAGATGAAGGAATTCCAATTATTAATAATTCCCAAGAATTTCTGATTTTGATATCAACGAGAGACCATGCATGTAATAATAATTCAATGCCTTTGATTTTGTGAATTCTGGATAGATATAAGACAACTTGTTTCGATTTTTTATTTTTAATTCTTTTCCTTTCAAATTCGTTTGCATCAATACCATTTGGGATGATTGCAATTGGACCAGTTAGTCCTATCCTTCTAAAGTTATATGCTTCTTGGTCTGAAGTAGCATGTAAACAATTTGCATTTTGCAAGTCATAAAATTGATAGAGAAGGAGTCCAATTTTTTTTTTGATATATTTATGTGCTAGAGACCATGGTTCTAATGTTCCTCTTGGAGATATAATATAAGGCGTTTTCATTTTCCTAGATATAACAGCCATTTGATGTATGGGTAGACGCCATAAATTATGACCATGAAAGATAGATGATTTAGAAAATATTAATTTTTCCTTAAAGTTTTTATTAAGGTTGAAAATATTATTATCAAAAAAGGTAATTTTTCCATTGGTTTTATCAAAATTTGTTATTATTGGATCTAAGGATTTAAAAGTTTCTAAATTGTAAATATTTTGTTCATAATTTGACATTAGGCTATTGATAAGTAGAGTTACACTCTGACTTGGCCCACCAAGTGATTTATCCAATGTTGAAATGCAATGAGTTACTTTCATATATTTTGTCTAATTAGCATTCTCTATTTAGTATTAATTACTTAATTAATGTACTTAATAAATTTCTAGACCAATAGTCATGTGTAATGCTATTGGCTAAATGCTGACTTAAATTGTGTATGTCATTCAAAAGATCTTGATTCAAGTTAAATACTTTGATTAATGTTTCTTCTAATTGTTCCCAATTACCGTCTTTGAATAAAAATCCATTATGTCCATGTATTAAAAATGATGTGAAGGAATAGACTGTGTCTGATAATATTAAACCTAATCCTGAAGCTACAGCTTCGTGCACTACAACACCCCAGTGTTCTTGGCTACTTGGTAAACATAAAAATGATGCTTGGGCGAATTTTGCGGGTAAATGAATGGGATCTAAAAATTCTGAAATGATTATTTTATCGCATTCATATTCTATTAACTCTTTTTTTAATGGTCCGTTTCCAATTAATTCGAGAGACCAGTCATTATTCTTATTGTCACAAAGTATTTTGGAAAATACTTTGACTAATTGAATAGGCTTTTTATATTCTACAAATCTACCAACGAAAATAATTTTTTTTTCTCTGTTTGAACTCTGCTTAAATCCATGTTTAAAGGAAGGAATATTAGCACAATATAATCCTTTTAATATATTATGATATTTGAATCCCAATTTTTTTGCATAAACATATTGAGGTGGACCAGCAACCCAACAATGTGAAAACATATGAGAAATAGTTATGTTACCTATTCCAGATAAAATGTACTGTTTGAATGACCCTATCCATGGGTTATCAAGACCAATTATAGTTGGTATCTTCTTTGAATAATAAATAGCTATTATTAAATATTTTAAATTATTCCAACCCGAAATATAAATTGCATTTGGTGAAACACTTTTTATCCAAGACCATAGATATAATGTAGATTTGAATTCGGTATCATTAATTATTCTTATTTTTTTATTATCGGCAAATTTATAAGGCGCATTTATATCTGGTGATTTACAAACTATATGTGCATTTATGTTGTGCTCATTAACTAAATGCACTATACATTGATAAAAATAATCAGCTAATCTAGTGTATAAGAAAATTATATTTATTTGATCCGGTTTTTGCTTTATTTGTTGAGACATTTTGATATAGTGTTATTTGTAGAAAAAACAATATGGTGTATGGGTTTAATGTGGCAACAATCCAAGACTCAAATGTTATTGATATATTGAAAGTTATTAGAAGAGGCACTATTATTGTTCTATCAATAAATTGGTAAAAGGAATAGAATATAAAGATATTAAAAAATATGAAACCAATTATACCTGTATCTAGTATCAATGCTAGTATACCACTATATGAAGCGTTCATTCCTCGATAATTATTTCTGATAAATGCCGATATTTTGGTTTGATATAGTGTTTGATCATATTTTAATCCTGCTCCAATAAAAGGGTGTTCTTTAATTTGTAAAATTCCCCATTTCCAAGATGATAAACGACCTCCAGCATCTGCTAATGTTTCAAACCTCAGCCGTTGACTTATATCTTTGTTTTGTTTGACTATATTAATTGTAACACTTGCAAAGATAATGGCAATCATTGGTAACGTAATTTTTAAAAATGCCCGTAAGTATAAGTTAAAATTATTTATGCTCCAATATATATAGAATAGTATGCTGCAACCTAAGGCCGTTCGAGAACCAGAAAGAATTATAGATATAAAAGTGGTAATAAGGATTATATTTCCGACGGGCTTTGATATCATTTTAGCCTTAATTGCATAGCTATTAATAGGTATTAATAGGAAACAATATATTCCTTGACCATTTGGATTTCCAAACAAACCAGAGAACCTGAGACTTGCACCTTCACCATATATAATAAAATAGTCTGGCAAAAGAAAATATGCTAAATTTCCAATTATTAAAATTAATGTAGAAAATATTAATAGATCACTAATCAAATAATTATTATATTTTCTTATTTCATCTTTAATCGTTATAAATGATATCACAGGTAACAATATGTAAGATATTGACCTAAAAAATGATTGACTTAAAGTTGGGCTATTAGATAAACTTAATAGTATGATAAACCAGAATGGTAATATTGCTAACAGATTATTGACTAACGATTTAGTTAATTTAGCGGAATATATAGAATAGAAGAATATTGTAATTATGCATATAATTCTGACTATTTCAAAATATTTTAAACTATTGCTTAAGTTATCACTTAACACTAAGCAAATTATAAAGAAGATAATAATCTTAGTAATGGATTTGAAATAATACAGAACTGTTATCAATATGAATGATAAAAGGATTGGGAAATATTGATTTAAAAGACCACTAATTAATACTATTATTACTGATAACGTAAACCAGAAATTTCTGCTAAGGAAATCGTAAATCAAATTATTCTTGTTAATCATTTATTTCTATCAAAATAAATTTTGGAAGGCAAAGTATGATTAACCCAGTTATTGGGATTAGTAAATTGACTTGATTTTTCGGGATTGTTGATATTGTACGTGGTATAGTTATTATTTATATAATTATTTATAATATTTTGATTACCTCTGTAACCATCTAAAATTATGGTTGAATTCGGTGATGGATTGTAATTTTGTAGTAATGTATCGTTCTGAATGCCAGGATACGCTTGGATGTCAATTAACCGTGCAATTCCTCTAAGATTTTTAAACGCTAGGAAAGTTGAACCAATATTGTTACGGTACGATTGGGTTTCGATCCATGAGTTTTGTATATTTATATAGTGATTTACTGTTGGAGAATTTTCTGAATCAATTAATATGTTATATCTTGGAGAATATCCTTCGCTTATGCAGTTGTTTATTGTATTATTATCTCCAGCTCTAATTTCAAAATGAGTAATTTGACCTATTCCGCCATAAACTCTACAATTTTGGATATAATTACAATTGAAGGCTGAATTTGATTTAGTTGCACCCGTCCAATCGCCGTAGCTGCCATAAAATGAGACAAAATTATTAGATCCAAACCTTAAATTTTGATATTGACCATTCAGGCTATATAATGAAATTAATGCTGTATCTAATCCAATAAATGTACATTGATCTATTTGGGGCGTATAATTCCCTCTAAGCTTAATGCCATTTCCAGATCTTCCTTTTAATGTTATGCCTTTGACAATTGGTCTGTAATTGTGTATTGTTCCATTGCGATTAATAAATTGAATAAATCCGCAATTTGAATTAACTAAATTAATTTGAGCCCCATAACCTGATATATAAAGTACATCACAATTAATATTATCGGGTAGGATAACAGGTTCATTAAATATGTATGTTCCAGCTGGTATAATGACCGTATAACAATTTGGAGATTCATTTAAGAATGTGAATAATTTGTTGAAAAATTTATCATCTCTAAGGTTGTCATTGGCGATAGCACCAAATAATTGAGGAGTTAAAGTATTTATATTATTATTAAGACGGTAATTGAATTTATTGTTGCAACTTATATTATTAAATAGCAGTATAATAAATATTAATATGAACTGAGTTGAATTAATTATGTTGTAATTTATATTTGTTATCATTATTAATGCTTATGGATTGACGGAGTACATGTTGATCAATTTTAAATATACTTCAGCACTTGAATATTTGTTTGTAATGTGATTATATACTTCTGTTGTGTTTGGTGTTTGCATTAGTCTAACAATATTTTGACCTATACAATCAATATCATTTGGATCTACTAACGCTACGGTTTTAGTTTTAGGATAATATTCTTTTGGACCTCTGATGTTTGTAATTGCTATATTGCAACCATATATTGATGCATCTAATGCTGCGATGCCAATTCCTTCATTAAGACTGGGCAAGGCAAACACCTTTGCTTTAGTGTATAAATTAATTAATTCTTTCATAGTTAAGTATCCTAGCACTTTAATATTAGCTGAATTTTTGATTGCTTTAAATATAGGCAAATACTGCGAAGGTGATCCTATGTTTCCACCTAAAAGAAGATTGAAATCATATTTTATGGCAGCTTTGATCAGCTTTACTACATTCTTGCGAGGCTGATATATTGAACTTAAGTGAAAGCAGAATTCTTCTTTATGATTAATTATTTGTTCTATATTTCTTGGTATATCAATACTATATGAAATGGGTATATGATGTAATTTTTTGGGATTTAGATTGTGAGAGATAGAAAGATATTTTGATTCATGAATACTTCTGGTACATATGCTTTTAAAGTATTTTAATGATTTATTTAAGACATAATTGTGACTATAAAGACGAAAATTTTGTAATCCGTTGTAAGTTGAAAGTTTATATAAAAAGTAGGAAGTATTCGAATCTATAATCGGAGAAAGAAATAGATTGGAATTTTTTAGAAATAATGCCTTTGCAAAATGATATAAGTTTAAATCGTATCCAAAAATATGGATTGCATCAAAAGTGTTCCAATCATAAGATTGCCAACTGTCAATTAAAATGCAGTCTTGTCCATTCGATGTTAGAATATTTTTCCATGTAATTGCTTGACTTCTTATGCCGTTAGCATCTCCATTTATTACTGCAGCTGGGTAAATAATGAATCCTATTTTCATTTTCTATTAAATATATTGGATATAGAATTGGTTAAACTAGACTTATAATGTTGTAATATTAATTTAATGGCAAACTTAATTTCCAAATAAAGGTTAATAAGCAGTGAATTGGAATTATGGTATTTATAATTAAGTATAATTAGTATTTCTTTTAATCGCCAAGCTAAATATGAATTAATTGGCACATCAGGATTGCTTAGCCATTTATTTGTATTTGTGGTTATCAGTTTTTTAGTGTTGTTAGATTTCCAAGGTTCCTTCATAGGAGAAAAATTATGATATTTAGATTTTGTAAAGTTATATATCATATTCTTGGAGAAATTTAAATCAAGAAAGTCAGATAATTTTCGTAACTCTTCTTCTGGGCTATTTATTAAATCTTCGTATTTTAAGTTGATTAGATATCCAAGTTTGGAATATTTTTCTATGATGGATATGTTAGATTTATATTTTCTCCAGAAATAATTTGGGTTTATATTCCAACCCGCATTTATGTTTGATTTAAATGTATCTCTGGGATCTCTAACTATATTTATGAACTTAGCATCTGGAAAATCTGAAATAATCTGTTCTATATATAAGAAATGCATGGGTGTTTTTTCACCCCATCTGTTAACATTATGTATATTTGCTTGATGATTGCATAATAGAGAAATAAGTTTTTTTGGATCATTAATCTTAGAATACTCCCTTTTCATATTATTTATTAAATTAGTGGAGTAGTAAGTTGTTTTTCGAAAAATTATGTGATCAAAATAGTAAGTAGAGAATGGAATTGATGAATTTTCTTTTACCCATAAATGATGTATTTCATATAAATGGGTCTCTTCTCCAATATATATTGACTCAGAAGCATTAATCATGCTTGTAAGGAGTGTAGTACCAGATCTTGGCATTCCAATGATAAATATTGGTTTGTTATTATGTGGATGCAATTTTATAATTTGGTTATAAATTTGTAGTTGAGATTTTCTATTAAATTTATATCTAAATATTTATTAATAGTATTAATTGATTTGGTATCTAATTGATTTCGCCATTCTTCGTTTATATAATATTTATAATAGTAATCATAATCTCTTGTGGGAGATTTTGTTGAATCAAAATAGTTTTGTAAAGGTTGTTTGCAATTTATATTTAATTTATTTGAAATTGTTTTAATTACTTCAAATGGATTTGCTATTAATTCTTCATATTTTATGATTGTTACTATATTGGGAAATAATGATTTTACCTTGAGGTAGCCGTAAGTTTTAATATTCCATAATTGGACTGAATTTAATATTATGTTTCCTAAATTTTCTCTACCAACCGGTTTCCATGGAGCTTCAATAAACTTTTCGAAAGTTAAATTTTTAAGTTTCCAATTGTGATATGGGTTGTTATGTAATGATAACAGGAATGAATAGGGGTTTTTGACGATAATTATTATTCTTAAATTATTGTTCTCATTTATTGATTTAAGCAAGCGATTGTTATTAATATCTGAGTGTTTCCATCCTAGGTTTTTATTGAAAGTAAGTTTGAAAAAAACATTTTTGTAGCATTCACTATTTAATAGATAAGATATTAGTGGTATGTTAATAATTTGATCAGCTGATCCCCTAAGTATGCGTGCATCAAAGTTTAATCTAATTAGTTTATCTAAATAATTAGTTCCTGTATTTCTTTCACCGTAGATTTTTATCTCTATCATTTTTTGAAGAAAATTTGTTAAACAATTTTACTGGTAAAGTGCTTATGCCAACTATCTTATTTACCAATATTACCTTGACAATGTTGTAAGTAATTACGGTAATTGCGGTTGCATAGGCGGCTCCTTTAGCTCCAAATGTAGGAATAAGTAATAAATTGAGTATTATATTAATTATTAGCGAAATTAATGTTATTTTACTTATTAATTTCTCTTTTCGGGTCATCATTAATATTGCTCCTGTTGCTCCGGTCCCTACATTAAACATCTGCCCAACGGTAAGGATTAGTAATATGGGATATACAGATTGAAATTCATCACCCCATATTTTTAAAATATATTTACCTAAAGTGATAAATGTAATTAAACTAATTAATCCAATTAAAATTAAAATTGTTGTTATTTTTTGAATCATTATTTGAATGTCACCTAATAAATTGCGATCATAGAGTAAGGCAATCTTTGGAGAAATAGCTGAAATAGTAATTGTATTAAATAGGCTTGTAAGTATAGCTATTCTAGAAGCAATATTGTAAATGCCAACTTCTTGTGCATCTGTAAATATGCCTAACATTATTGTGTCTATTGAGCTTGAAATTTTAGTTGTTGCAGTATATAACAATAATGGAATACTAGCTGTTAATAGAAATTTGGGGATGAATTTTGGTGAATCTTTGAAATTGAATGATGATTTCCAATATAAGTATACTGTCATTGATACAATAATTCTAGAAAGAAGAAAGCTTATGGCAATGTTAATAATCGATAATGGCAGCTTAAAAATCCTAATTAATCCAAGAATAGCCAGAGTTAATATTAAACTTGAACTTTCTGTAACAAAGTTGCTTTGCCATATTTTCCTTATACCGTTTAAGCCAGATGCATATATTCTCGAAATAGATTGAAATGGTACGGCAATTAAAGAAATCGATATTAATTGCTTTAGATTAAAAGAATTGAAGAGTGTGTTGCTCAACCAGGATGATATTATAAATGCAAATATTGAAATTACTATTGAAAATGGAATAATTATTCTTAATGCTGTCTGAATTATATTTAATATTCCAGCAGAATTCTTTTTGTCAAAATATATTGCTACCTCTCTAATTAATGTATTATTAATACCTAGCATAGTTATTATGAGACATATTGAAATTATTTGATCATTTAATGCGAAAACACCCACCCCTTGGGCGCCTAATGATCTGGCAATGATTATGCTTAATAAAAAATTAGCAATCATGCCACTAAGCCTGACTAGGAGTGATGAAGCTGATTTGCTTAGAACCTCTTTTGTGTGAATGTCGGCTCTATAAAAGTATTTTATAATTTTATTTATCAAATAGTATTTATTATATAATAAAAAAATACATGAAAAAAGAGGGAACTAAACATGTTCTGGATATCTGGATAATATAATTTTGGGTCATACATTAAAGAAAATTGAACGGATTGGTAGTGTTTAAAAGTGTGAACAATAAAATCAGTATATTAATGTGAAGGAATGGGCTACTTAGAAATTTCCTTGGTACACTCAACAAATAGATCCATATCTCCCGTGGTGCGCTGATAGCCATGAATGATGACTGCATAACCGCCAATTAACACATATTTTACTTCAGCGTTATTCAAGGCTTGAATAAAATCAATAAAATCTTCATTGAAAATATTACTCATTTCGTACACTGATTCTGAATTCGGAACGATCCAGTTTGTGTTTTGCATGGTAGGGCAGATTATAAGCGGAACAAATTAAATACCAGGCTGCAGCTAGTCTTTCTTCTACTGTCTTATTAAGCCAGAATTCCCGGTTCTTTCCCTTTTGATCCCAGGATACGATTCGAAATGCGTTACGGTCTAGTTTCAAGCGGAGAATTTATTGGCCACTAATTACACGTATTTATCTAATTTGAATTGGCCTAAAGATAACCTCAGACCATCACCGCATACTCCGGAGCTAATATTTCCAATCCTTCCTTTATCCGGACCAGTGGTTCAAAGCCGAGACCTTGTTTGATCTTCGAAATATCTGCAAGGCTGTGCTGCACATCGCCCAGACGACCGGGGCCATGTTTTGCTGCAAGTGAAGATCCGGTAATCTCCGTGATATAATCCCAAAGCTCGTTCAGACTGGTCTTTTCACCGCAGGCTACGTTGTAGACCTGGTTGACCGCAGAGGTATCTTGCGTAAAGAGTGCTAGTTTATTGGCTTCCACTGCATTGGCTACATAAGTGAAGTCACGGGTCTGACTACCGTCGCCATTAATTGTTGGCGGCAAGTTTTCCTGGACGGCTTTAAAAAACAGTGGAATTACGGCAGCGTAGGCGCCATTCGGATCCTGCCGGGGGCCAAAAACATTGAAGTAACGTAACCCAATGAACTCCATACCATATAATTTGGCAAACACCTGAGCATATAACTCGTTCACCAGCTTGGTCACGGCGTAAGGGGATATAGGCGAACCGATGATTTCTTCCTTTTTCGGCAATTCCTTACTGTCTCCGTAAGTTGAAGAAGAGGCTGCGTACACCACCCGCTTAATGCCCAGGTCCTTCGCCGCAGTGAAGATGTTCAGCGTACCGCCGATATTTACATTGTTTGTCGTAAGCGGTTGTTTGATGGAGCGGGGTACCGATCCCAAAGCCGCCTGGTGGGTGATCAAATCCATATCCTTACACGCATCAAAACACGTATTGTATTCCCGGATATCCCCCCACATGAACTCGAATTTTGAGTTGTTCATGAAGGGCTCGATATTTAACCGGTTTCCGGTAGCCAGGTTATCCAGAACCCGGACATAAGAAACACGGGAATCAGCAAGTAGCGCTTCAACGAGATGGCTGCCGATGAATCCGGCGCCGCCGGTAACGAGAATTTTCACAGGATATAATATTTTAATGATATGAAAACATAATCAACTTGTATCAATGAAGTTGAGAATTGTTTATATGTATATGTGTTTATTTGTTTGAAGTTTATCACTGGATTGTTTCTTTCAACTTGTAAAGCTTATTAGTAAGCTCCTCAACAATACTTCGAAGTTGTAAGACATCAGCTTCTTTTATAAATTGTTGATCGTGTGCTATTAATAATAAATTAAGTACTTCTAGAGTACTGCCATAACTTATTTCAAGAAAGCGCTGCTTCTCAATACGGGACTTCCTAGAAGTTCCTTCTGCAATATTCGATCCAATTGATACAGAAGCTCTTCTTATTTGTGAGGTAATGCCAAATTTTTCTTCATCCGGGAAGTTCCTGGAAATGGAATAGATATGATTTGTTAATCGTCGAGCTAGTTTCCATACCTCCAATCTCTCAAATGAGTATTCTTTCATTTTGTTAACAAGTCAAAAAACGACATACGACAAACAAATAAACAACACACAATTCCCTATCTATCCATACAATCGCATCCATTGCCCCAGCACCTGATCCCAGCCGGACAATTGACTGATCTCGGCTTCGAAGTTTTGGGCGGGCTTTTTGCGGTCAAGCAATTGATGCAGGAGAGGCATAATTTCTTCCAGTTGATCCACTTCATTCCATGAAATTCCCAAATCCTTTAGATCCTGGTATTCAAGCCATCGCCCGGCGATAACATGGGATCCGCAGAAAAGAGCCTCCTGCAATACTGCGGATAATTGATCCGTAACCGGAACATGAATTAAAATGGCGGTCACCAGCCTTAACCTGGCGACATCCTTATGACTGAGGTAGTTGGTGAATACGCTGGATGAAAATGGTGCTTTGGACAATAAGGCGTTGATCTCTCCCACATAGTCGTCGGAAGTGCTGCCATACGTTAATGTCAGGACGAGGTGAAAGGCGAATTCCGGGTTGTAGGATTGGATCATCTCCCGGAGGACAGGAATATGCTGATGGGCGGGAGATGCATTGTATCCCAGGCAAATGATGGGCAGATCATCCGGTAACCCCAGCGCTTTCCGCCATTCAGCTTCTCGCTCCAGAGATCGTATCCGACGGATAATGTCCAAACTGATCAATCCAAAACGGGCAAGATGCAACCGGCCGGTAAGTTTTGGATATTTTTGGGCAAATGCCTTAAGCGTACGGCTATTGGCAAATGAGATCTCATTCATCTTGCCGTAGAAGAGTCGAAAGATGCGATGCCTCCAGGCTGCGGTCCGATAAAAATCACTGCCCCAAATCGTGTGAACGAATTCTGAAGAAAAACGGCGCCACCAGAAATAAAGCGGAAGATAAACGATATGCGAATAGTGAAAGTGAAGCGCATCAAAGCCTTCCATGTTTTTTAGTGTATGGCTAATAGAGAAAAAACGCTTCAACAGCTTGACAGGATGTTGACCCGAAATACCCGGACTGGTCAATTCTCCATTGTGCTTAAGCTCGCCGGTAGCAATGAGGTAATGATAAACGTCATAATCTTGCTGATGGAGCAGACTGGCCAATTGTGACAAATAGGGCCGGTCAACAAGATAGGATACCAATAAAATGCGCTTTAACGGCATGACTCCAGCGTTCAATATCAAAACGGTTGGAATAAATTCATATTATGATGCTTCGGCATTGGAATCGTAATAATTACCGGTTATGACGTCTTGACTGTAAAATCATCAAACAGATTGTTACAATTCCGCGTATCAGAGGCGCAATCGACCAACATCTTTTTGGGCTTTTTCAAAATCCTGATGACGCCCGATATCCAGCCAATAGCCCAGGATAGGGTAATGCAGCACTTTTTTACCTTTTTCGATTAAAACATTCATCAAATCAGTTGCATCAAAGTGTTGATTGGGAGGAATGAATTGGATCATTTCTCTACGGAGCAGATAGATACCCGCATTGGAATAATAGGTGTAGGTGGGCTTTTCCCGGAGCGACGTTATGTGATCGCCCTCCGATTCAATGACACCATATGGGATCTTGACTTCGTAGGGTGTTGAAGCAATGATCATGTCTCCGTTTTTATCCACCAGCTCACGGTATAGATCCTCGAAATTGATATCGGTAAGCAGGTCTGAATTCATAACCAACAAGTAATCGTGTTCGAAATGTTCGACCATGCGAATAGCTCCAATTGTTCCAAGCGGCTCTGCTTCTTCAAAATAACGTACCTGGATTTTGCGGGAAGCCCCGTCCCCTAAATGACCCTTGATTTGCTGGCCGAGGTATTTTATGGTTAACGTATAATTCCAGACACCAAAAGAAATCAACCGATCAATGTTGTAATCAATGATGGGTTTTCCTGCAACTTTTAATAAAGCTTTGGGCGTATCCAGCGTCAAGGGCCTCAGTCGCTCGCCCACACCACCTGCCATGATGACGGCATCAATCGGTAGATAAGAACGTTGGATTCTGAAATTAACAATATCAATAATCTGATTGTGGTCGTTAAGCACCGGAATGACCCGGTAATTTTGCGACCGCCAACCAGCCATTTGTTCCAAATTAAATTCATTGCGTTTAAAATACCGGGGATTGGGTTGTATGAATGAAAGGATGGAATCATTGAGTCCCAGGCCCCGGATTAAGCCGCGGCGAATGTCCCCATCGGTTAAAGAACCCAATAAACAGCCGTTCGCATCCACAAGAAACAGAATAGCATCTGACGCTAACATTTCCAGACGCTGAAGCACTTCCCTTATAGTAAGGTCGGAATGGATGAGGTGTTTTTGGTAATCATTCATGCGATCAATCTAGCGGGGTTTCCGGCAATTTTCGCCCCATCAGGTACATCGTGCAGCACAACCGACCCGGCTCCAATAATTGCCCGCCGACCGATTTTTATACCCGGGATAACCGTACTGCCGGCGCCGATGAAAGATCCGTCTCCGACGGAGACATTGCCACATAATACTGCACCGGGCCCGATATGAACATAATTAAGGAGCGTGCATTCATGATCTATGCTGCTACCCGTATTGATTATTGTTCCCTGCCCGATGTAGCAGCCCGGATGGATAATTGCGCCGGTACCGACCAGGCATCCGGGCTCAATCTGGCTTGCTGGAGATATATATGCGGACTTGGCTATCGCTTGTACCGGAGGGAGATGGATCTGGTCATACACATAATGACTAACCCGTTCCCGGATATCGTTATCGCCAATGGCGACGAAATATTCATTTCCCGGTAATTTAGAAATGGAATCCGGATCACGTTCTGATCCCCAGTATGGAAGGTTTAAGTACTTGTTTTCCATTGCATCGGGTGCCATGTATGCCACCGGATGATAGCCCTGTGCCACCAGGATTTCATGGACTACCAGCGCATGCCCGGAATAACCAATTAGTATGATGTCCCGGTGATTAGCAGTCAATGGTATCTATTGTTTGATTCAGGTAACAAAACAATTTCGCGATTCCAATCCAGAATAATTAATCAAATGACCATACCCGCTGCTACGGTATTGTTCGTTCCCTCGTCGACCAATATGACGCTTCCGGTGATGCGATTCTGCCGGTAAGGGTCGGAGAACAATGGTTTGGTGGACCGGATAGCTATCCGGGCGATATCGTTCATCTGGATCTGTGGTTGATCCATATCCCGGTGCAGCGTATTGATGTTGAGCCGGTACCGGATGTCTTTGACCACACAACGGGCTTCCTGGGTGGCATGCCGGATGAGGTATTTACCGCGTAATTGCAAAGGTCTGGCCTGATCGAACCAACAAATCATCAGGTCAAGATCCTGGGAAACTTCCGGTTGGTTGTTGACCCGGACAATCATATCTCCCCGACTGATGTCTATGTCGTCTTCCAGAAGCATGGTGACACTCATCGGAGGAAAAGCCTCCTCGATTTCGCCATCGAAGCTGTCGATCTTGGCGATACGTGACGTGAAACCGGAAGGTAAGACGACCACCTCATCACCTTTGCGAAAGACACCTCCCGCAATACGACCGGCGTAGCCGCGATAATCGTGGTATTCGTCGGTATTGGGACGGATGACCTGCTGTACCGGGAAACGGCAGTCGATCAGGTTATAATCGCTGGCTATATGCACATTCTCCAGGTAATACATCAGCGTTGGTCCCTCGTACCAGTGCATGTTGACCGACCGGTCAACCACATTGTCCCCTTTCAGCGCGGAGATAGGTACAAACTGCATATCGTTGATATCCAGGCGACCGGCAAAATGTTCAAACTCATCCCGGATGGCCTCATAGACTTCTTGCCGGTATTCGACCAGGTCCATTTTATTGATACAGACCACCAGGTGGGGGATTTGCAGTATGGACGCAATGATGGCATGACGACGGGTCTGTTCAACCACGCCATGACGCGCATCAATCAGGATCAAGGCCACGTTAGCCGTGGAAGCGCCGGTCACCATGTTACGCGTGTACTGGATATGACCGGGCGTATCGGCGATGATAAACTTGCGTTTTGGCGTACTGAAGTAGCGGTAAGCTACGTCAATGGTGATGCCTTGCTCACGTTCGGCCCGCAATCCATCGGTTAACAAGGCCAGGTTGACTCCTTCTTCACCCCGGCGGGCGCTGGCTTGCTCAATGGCTTCATACTGATCCTGAAAGATCGATTTACTGTCGTATAATAGCCGGCCAATTAACGTTGATTTTCCATCATCAACAGATCCGGCAGTAGTAAAACGGAGAAGTTCGGTACTCATAAGCTATATGGTATACGCTACTCGGTATACGCTATACGCGATTCGCCAAGGTAAAATGAAGAGCGTATTTGTTAATTAATTTAAACGATTTATGAAGCTGGATACTTTCCTTTGCTCTTTATTGATGAGTTCAAATAATTCATCAAAATCAAGGTTTTCAATAGAATACCGTTGTTTCGTTAGAATTAGCTGAGTTTCGAGTTCATACAATGATCCTAGTGCAATTTCCAGAAATCTTTTAAATTCTTTTTCGCTTGATCTACCAGCCCCTTCTGCGATATTTGAAGGGACTGAAATTGCACTTCTGATCATTTGGCTTTGCAAGTTATACCTTTCAATTGATGGCATTTGGTCAACCAATTCATAAATAATACTGGCGATCTCCATGCCCAATCTCCATATTTCCAAATTTTTGTAATCTCGCATTTGATCACTATGCGAATCGCGAAAAGCGTATTGCGAAAAGCGGCCTTAAAAGTAACCCTGCTTTTTGCGGTCCTCCATGCTCGTCTCACT
>Ga0116152_10001742_pt1 | contig 17864 bp, 20 predicted proteins | sample AD_UKC119_MetaG_FD_89894 | JGI IMG/M metagenome (GOLD analysis project Ga0116152, IMG submission 89894) | Active sludge microbial communities of municipal wastewater-treating anaerobic digesters from Hong Kong - AD_UKC119_MetaG | ecosystem: Engineered > Bioreactor > Anaerobic > Digestate... | reverse complement strand
CTCAAGAGACGGCGCTGACGGCGATCAGACCAGCTTCTTCACCATCACCACCCCCGACGGCGCCCACCTCACCACCCACCACGACCGGCCACCCAGACCCGCACCCGCCTGAGCGCGGGACCGGCACCGGACCAACCCACGCTCCACCCACCCAGCCCGGGTCAGACCCACACCCACCGACCCCCGCGCCCCGACGCGGGCACGACCGTGCACGGGGCACACCCGCGTCGGTCGCGCTCGATCCGTCAGTAGCCGAGTCGTTCGAGGGAGCCGGGTCGGGACTGCCAGTCCTTGTCCACCTTCACGAACAGCTCCAGGTACGCGCCGTCGGGCAGCTGACGTCGGACGCGGGTGCCGACATCCTTGAGCACCGACCCGCCCTTGCCGATCACCATGCCCTTCTGCGACTCGCGCTCGACCAGGATCTCGACCCGGATGCGCGGCCACTCGTACAGGGTGGTGCGCGTGGCGATCGAGTGCGGGAGCTCCTCGCGGGTGACGGCCAGGAGCTGCTCGCGGACCAGCTCGGCCACCCGGAACCCCTCCCCCAGGTCGGTCACCTCTCCGTCGGGGTACCAGCGGGGGCCGGGCGGCATGAGCGAGCGCAGGTGCTCGACCAGAGCGTCGACGCCCTTGCCGGTGCGGGCCGAGACCGGGAAGTACGACGCCAGGTCGAGCTCGGCGGCCAGGGCGAGCTGCTCGAGCACGCGTTCCCGGGGAGCGCGGTCGACCTTGTTGAGCACAACGATGGCGTCGCCGGGCACCCGCTCGGCGATGTAGCGGTCGCCGGGACCGATCTTCTGGGTGGCGTCGAACAGCAGGCACACCACGTCGACCCCGGCCAGGGCGTCGGAGGCCGAGTCGTTCAGCCGCTCCCCCATCAGGGTGCGGGGTCGGTGGATGCCGGGCGTGTCGACGAACACGATCTGGGTGTCGTCGTCGGTGAGGATGCCCCGGATCTGGTGACGGGTCGTCTGCGGCTTGTCCGAGACGATCGACACCTTCTGGCCCAGGATGCGGTTGAGCAGCGTGGACTTGCCCACGTTGGGGCGACCGACGAGCGTCACGAAACCGGAGTGGAACCCGTCAGGTGCTGCGGTGCTCACGATCGGTCCTCCTCGCCTGCCGGCCCGACGCGCTGCACCCGGACCGTGCTCACGCGCCGACCGTCGACGCGGTCCACGACGATCCGACAGCCGTCGAGGTCGACCGCGTCGCCGGGAGCCGGCACCCGGCCGAGGGTCCCGAAGACCAGTCCGCCGACGGAGTCCCAGGTCCCCTCGGGCAGCGACAGGTCGAGCCGCTCGTTCAACTCCCCCACGTTCAGGGTGGCGTTGACCAGGAAGATGCCGTCGGCGACCTCGTCGACATCGAGGCCCTCCTCGTCGAACTCGTCGTGGATCTCACCGACCAGCTCCTCGAGCAGGTCCTCGAGGGTGACCAGGCCGGCGGTGCCGCCGTACTCGTCGACCGCGACGGCGACGTGGGTGTTGCGGGCCTGCATCTCGGTCAGCAGCTCGGCGACCCGCTTGGTCTCCGGCACGAAAAGGACCGGCCGGGCCACCTCGAGGACGCCGCGCCCGCCGCCCCCGGTTCGTTCGGCCTCGTACGCGTCCTTGACGTACACCATGCCGAGCACGTCGTCGGAGCTCTCCCCGTACACCGGGAAGCGGCTGCGGCCGGATTCCATCGACCGCTCCACCGCGTCGGTCACGGTCGCGTCGGAGCCGATCGAGACCACGTCGGGGCGCGGCACCATGATCTCCCGTACGACCGTGTCGCCGAAGTCGATGATCGACTCGATCAGCTCCCGTTCGGACTCCTCGATCACCGCGGCCTCGGCCGCCTCCTCGGCGAGGGCGAGGATCTCCTCCTCGGTGACGAACGGGCCCTTCTTGAGGCCCTTGCCCGGAAGGACGATGTTCGCGACGCCGATCAGCGATCGCGCCGGCCATCGCAGCACCCGGCCGATGAGCTCGACCATCGGAGCGGTCATCAGCGCGGCACGGTCTGTGTGCTGCAACGCCCAGGTCTTGGGCGCGGCCTCGGCGAGGGTGAACAGGACGACGACGTTCAACACGATGCCGATCGCGACGCCCAACGGCCCGAAGAGCCGTCCGGCCAGCACACCGACCAGGGCGGCCTGCACCGTCTGGACGATGTTGACGGCCAGGTAGACGGCGTTGAGGTCGCGCTCGAGGTTGTCGACGATGCGTTGCACCCGCCGGCCCCGCTTGGGATCCGACTCGGCCAGGGCGGCGGCGCGGGACCGGGTCATGCGGGTGACCGCGGTCTCGGCGACGGCGAGCACGCCGGCGACCAGCACCAGCACCAGGATCACGACCAACAGGACCAGGTCGGTGCCGTTCACCCGGCCCCCTCCCACGGATCGCGTGCCGGTGTGCGACCGAGCGCCGTCAGCAGCTCCCGCTCGCGGGCCCACATCCGGTCGCGTTCGGCGGGTTCGGCGTGGTCCCAGCCGCACAGGTGGAGGCCCCCGTGGGTGACGAGCAGGGCCAGCTCGTCGGCCACCGATCCGGCATGGTCAGCCGCTTGGGCCGCCGCGACCTCGGGACAGACGACGACGTCGCCGACGATCCAGTCCCGGTCGGCCGACGGGCCGGCCGACGCGGCGTCGTCGGGTCCGTCGGCTCCGTCGAGCGGGAACGACAGCACGTCGGTCGGACCGGCCGAACCCATGTGCTCGGCGTTGAGGGCGGCGATCTCATCGGCGTCGACCAGTTGCAATGACGCCTCGGCGGTCGCGGGGACGCCCTCGGCCGTCAGGACGTCGCCGAGCAGGGTGGCGAGATCGTCCAAGTCGACGGCCACCTCGGCGGCCCGACCCGGCTCACGGCCGTCGCGGCGGGCGACCGCCGGACGGTCCTCAGCCCCCACGTTGGGCGTAGGCGTCGACGATGTCGGCCACGATGCGGTGTCGCACGACGTCGGAGCCGGTCAGGTGCACGAAGGCGAGGTCGTCGATGCCGTCGAGGATCCGTTGCAGGTCCCCCAGTCCGGACCGGCCCCCGGGAACGTCGACCTGCGTGACGTCGCCGGTGATCACGGCCTTGGAGCCGAACCCCAACCGGGTGAGGAACATCTTCATCTGCTCCGGCGTGGTGTTCTGGGCCTCATCCAGGATGATGAAGCTGTTGTTGAGGGTGCGGCCCCGCATGAACGCCAGCGGGGCGACCTCGACGGCTCCCCGCTCGAGGAGCTTCTGGGCCGTGTCGGTGCCGACCATGTCGTGCAGCGCGTCGTAGAGGGGACGCAGGTACGGGTCGACCTTGGCCATCAGGTCACCGGGCAGGAACCCGAGACGCTCGCCGGCCTCGACCGCCGGGCGGGTCAACACGATGCGCTCGACGTCCTTGTTCTGCAGCGCCTGGACGCCCATCGCGACGGCGAGCCAGGACTTGCCCGTGCCCGCCGGGCCGATGCCGAAGGTGACGATGTTGCCGGCGATGGCGTCGACGTAGCGCTTCTGTCCGCTGGTGCGGGGCCGGACCCGGCCGCCACGGTGGGTTCGCAGCAGCTCGTGGGTGAACACCTCGGACGGTCGTTCGTCGGCGCGGACCATGTCGATGGTGCGCCGCACGACGTCGGGACCGATGCGCTGGCCCTGCTCGAGGACCAGCACGAGCTCCTGGAACACCCTCCCCACCCGGTCGTTCTCGTCGCCGTGGACCGAGATCTCGTTGCCCCGCACCGTGATGGCAGCGCGGGGGAAGGCGTCCTCGACCACGTCGAGGAGCTCGTCGCGGGGTCCGAGGAGGTCGGCCATGAGGTGGTTGCCCGCGACATGGACGATCGTCTGTGGTTCGGCGGTCGTCGTGCGAGCGGGTTCCATGGAAGGGCACAGTGTACCGATGGCCTCCCCCGAGGAACCGAGCCGGATTCCCGACCTCGATGCGGCCGCGGCCGACCTGCGCATCGATCTGGAGGTCGAGTCCCGGCGGCGGGAGCGCTGGATCCGGCACCGACTGGCAGAGGAGGCCACCCTGGCCGGGGCGTTGGCGGCCGCCGTCGGCCACGACGTCGCGGTCCAGGTCCTGACCGGTGACCGCGTGGCCGGTGTTCTCGCCGTGGTCGGAAACGATGTGATCGAGATGCGACGCCACCACGGCACCACCTGGGTGTCGATCGACGCGGTCACCGCTCTGGAGGTCCCCGTCGCCCTGCCCGCCGCGGGTCCGGCTCTCGACGGCGCCCGCATGGACGAGGTGCTCGACGGCCTGGCCGAGGAGCGCACCGAGGTGGTGCTCACCCTCGACGGCGGCACGTCGGTGCGCGGCGTGCTGGTCGCGGTGGGAACCGTGGCCACCGTCGACACCGGTCCGGGTGGTCGCACCGCCTACGTCCCGCTGTCGGCCATCGTGTCGGTGACACGACCCGGCTGACGACGCGGGGCGACCAGGGGGGCGGGAACCGGGCCCGACCCTGCCCCGGGCCCACCCGGCGCGGTCAGGTTCCGAGGTCTGCCGGCTCCGCCGGGTCTCCGTCTGACATGGCCTGATCGGACAGAGCCTGATCGGACAGGGCCTGATCGGACAGGGCCTCGAGCGAGCCGGGCTGGATGCGACAGCGGTCGATGAAGTCGGCGACCTCCGCCTCCTGGACCCGGATCACCCGACCCATGCGGTGCGCGACGAGCTGACCGTCGTCGATGAAGCGGTACAGCGTCCGCGGGGTGACCCCCAGACGCCGAGCCGCCTCCTTCGTGCTGAGCCATTCGATGTCCGCCGTGCCCATGCCGACACGGTACGCCCCGACCGAACCTCCGGCAACCAGCGGGCAGTCGACCGTGTCAACGCCCACGTTGATGGCTTTGATGATCTTTCTGGTCATTTCCTCCCTCTTGACTTTGTTCCAACTCGTCCCGTAACACTCTGCACATGCCGCAGAGCCGGGACGGAAGGACGACGACGTGACCGCAACACCGCCGATGACAACGCCGCCACCAGGCGGGCGGGCACGTCGCCTGATCCCCAGCGGCCGCGCCACGGTCGGCGCCGCCCTGGTCGTCGTCGCCGCGGCCGGCGTCCTGTCCACCCATCGAGCCGCCACCGCAGCACCCGACGAGCGGGTGGTGGTCGCGACCAGGTCGGTCCCCTCGGGGACGGTGTTGACCGCCGATGACCTCGGGACCGTCGCCATGGACCTGCCCGAAGGGATGGCCGCCGTGACGGCGGACCGGGCCGAGGAGCTGATCGGGACGACCAGCCGACACGACCTCCGGGAGATGGACCTGGTGCGCCGCAGCGACGTCGCCCGGGCCGACTCCGACCCGGCGGCGGGATCGACGATCGTCCCCGTCGAGGTGCCGCGGACCCGGGCGCTGGTCGACTCGGTCCACAGCGGCAGCCGCGTCGAGGTGCTCGCCACCGACCCCGACGGCACCGGCACGAGAGTCCTCGCCACCGATGTGCTCGTGGTCGGCGTCGACGACGGCGGTTCCGACGACGGGATCGGGGTGTCGGATCGGGTCGGGTACCGCCTCGCCGTCCTCGATGTCGAGACCGCTGCGTCGGTCGTCGACGCAGCGGTGCGCTCGGAGCTGACCATCGTCATGTCGACCGGCCGGGGAGGACCGACCGATGGCTGACCGCTACGTCGTGATCGGCCTCGCCCGGTCCCGGAGCCGGTGGTTCGGCGAGGTCGCCCGATGGGCCAATGCCGCGGCCGCCCCGGTGGACTTCGTCAAGTGCCTCACCAGCGAAGAGGCCCGCGCCGTGCTCGGGGCCGGTCGCCGGGTCTCGGCCCTGCTCCTGGACACCGAGCTGTCCCGATTCGACCGCGACCTCGTCGCGGACGCCGCCCGCGACGGCGTCCCGACGCTCCTCGTCGGATCCGCCGACCGTCGGGACTGGGAGGCGCTCGGCTGCGCCACCCGCCTGGATGCGGACTTCACCCGCGACGAGCTGGTGGACGCCCTCGACCGCTTCGCCCGTGCCGTCGCCGGCGACGACGAGCCGACCTCGGCCCGGGTCGACCTGTCCTCGGACCCGGTTGCCGGAACCCTGATCGGCGTCCTCGGTGCGGGCGGCGCCGGCACGTCGACCATCGCGATGGCGTTGGCCCAGGCGTGGGCCGCAACCGGAGCCGACACCGTGCTCGTCGACGGGTGCCGGCGGGGTGACCTGGCCATGTACCACGACGTCGGCGACGTCATCCCCGGCCTGCCCGAGCTCGTGGAGCTCCACCGCGGCGACGAGGCCGACCCCGACGAGATCCGCTCGCTCGAGTTCGAGACCCGCCGCGGGTACCGGCTGGTGCTTGGTCTACGTCGAGCCCGCGACTGGGCGGGAATGCGGTCGCGGGCCGTCGCGGCCGCCGTCCACGGGTTGCAGAGGACCCACGAGGTCTCGGTCCTCGACCTCGACGACGACCTGGAAACCGAGGCCGAGACCGGCTCGGCCGACATCGAGGACCGCCACGCGCTGTCCCTGGCCGTCGCCCGCCGAGCCGACGCCGTCGTGGTCGTCGCGGGAGCCGACCTGAAGGGCATCCACGACGCCTCGCGTCTCGCCCACGACCTCCACCGCTGCGGGACGCCCGCCGAGCGCATCGTCGTGGTGGTGAACCGCGCTCCCCGATCCACGGTCGCCCGGGCCCAGCTCGCCCGCAGCGTCCGGGCCCTCACCGACGACCTCGGGGACGACGGCATCGGTGCGGCCCTGACCGTGCGTCGCCACCGGCTCGAGGCCACCCACCACGACGCCACCGCCCTCCCGGAGGGGATCGGGTGCGCCGTGCTGAGCGCGACCCGCGGGGTCATCGGTGCCGGAGCGGCCCGACCGACAGCCGATCCGGTGCGCATCCGGGTTGGAGAGCTCGGCACCCGCCTGGAGTCGGAGCCGGTCACGTTCCACGGAGGTCGGCCATGAGCACGATCTCCGACTCCGACCTCCGCTCACCGCTGGAGGAGATCGAACAGCTGGTGCAGTCGAGGGCCAACGCCCTGGCCCTCGACGTCGACACCGCCGACGGCCGGTCCCGCCTGCGGGAGCTGATCAGCAACGCGGTCGAGGACTGGGCCGACGACCACGCCCGCGGCGTCCGGCCCCACGGCCTGCCCGACCCCCAGGGAGTCGTCGACCGCGCCTTCCGCAACCTGGCCCGCTACGGCCCGCTCACCGACCTGCTGGCGGACCCCGACGTGTGGGAGATCATGGTCAACGCCCCCGACGAGATCTTCGTCAAGCGGCATTCGGGCGGGAACCGCTTCCACCACGAGGTCTTCCACGACGACGACCACGTCACCCGGACGCTGACCAAGCTGCTCGACGACTCGGCCACATCGCACCGCAAGCTCGATCCCGCGGAGGGACTTCAGGACGCGCAGCTCGACGACGGCGCCCGGCTGCACATCGTGCACAGCGATCTCAGCCGAGGTGGCCACCTCATGGTGAACATCCGGAAGTTCACCGGCGTCGCCATCACCCGCCTCAACGAGCTCGTGGAGCGCGGTTCGATGACCCGGGGAGCGGCCCGCTTCCTCGCAGAGGCGGTACGGGCCCGGCTCAGCATCGTCTTCGCCGGAGCGCCCGGCGCCGGCAAGACCACGTTGCTGTCCTGCTGCGCGGCGGAGCTCGACCCGTCCCTGCGAGTGGTCATCGCCGAAGAGGTGTTCGAAGCCGACGTCGAGCTGGCCAACGTCGCCGGGATGCAGACCCGCCCTCCGCGGACGGACCGCCCCGGGATCGACCTCCGTCGGCTGGTCGCGGGCTTCCTGCGCATGGCGCCCGATGTCGCCATCGTCGGCGAGGTCCGCGACCGAGAGGCGCTGCCCCTGCTGTTGACCCTGTCGTCGGGCGTGACCGGATACACCACCATCCACGCCGGATCGGCTCGCCAGGGGTTGACCCGGCTGCGGTTCCTGGCCCAGCTGTCGGACTCCTCACGGGATCTGCCGCTGAGCGCTCTCAACAACCTGGTCAGCGACTCGGTCGACCTGGTGGTGCACACCGAGCGAGGCCCGGACGGGCCACGTCTCACCGGGATCGTCGCGGTCGAGGACCTCGTCTCAGGGCCCGAGGCCGTCCACTTCACGGTCACCGACGTGTTCGGCCGCGGGATCGACGGATCGCTGGACTGGTCCGGTGACGTGCCGGTCCGAGCGGCCGAGCGCATGGCCGCCCGAGGCATCGACCTGCGCGCCCTGCTCGAGGCGGCCGGACGATGACGTCGCTGATCCTCGCCGGGCTCGCAGCGACGGGCGTCTACCTGCTCGTCACACCCCGCCCCGCCCGTCGAGGCTCGACGAGGGAGCGGTTCGACGTCCGTGCCGTGGCGGACCGAGCGGAGCTCGCCCTGCAACGCGCAGGCCTCGACGGCGTCTCCCCCACCCAGTTCGCGGCGACCGTGCTGGGCGTCGCGGTGGTCGCCGCCGCCCTCGCGTCGTTGGTGATCGGGCCCGGCATCGGGGCCGCCCTCGTCGGACTCCTGGCCGGCTCGATCCCGGTCACCTCCTGGCGCAGCCGGCGCAGCGCCGCCCGACGGGCGGCCCGGGAGCACTGGCCCCGGCTCATCGAGGAGCTCCGGGTGCTGACCGGCCCGATGGGCCGACCCATCCCCCAGGCCCTGCTCGAGGTCGGGTCGCGAGGCCCGGCCGCGCTCCGTCCCGCCTTCGCTGCTGCTCAACGCGAGTGGAACCTGACGACCGACTTCGAACGGACCGTGACGGTGTTGAAGGACCGTCTCGCGGATCCCACCGCGGATGCCACCTGCGAGACGCTGCTCGTCGTCCACGAGGTGGGCGGTGAGCTCGACCGACGGCTGGCGAGCCTCGCCGAGGACAGGCGTCGCGACCTGAACGACCGCCGCGACGCCCAGGCCAGGTTGGCCGGAGCGCGCACGGCCCGGTTGTTCGTCATCCTCGTCCCGTTGGGGATGGCCGTCGCCGGGCTCAACGTCGGAGACGGCCGGGAGGCGTACCGCAGCACCATCGGCCAGATCCTGGTGGTCGCCGCCATCCTCATGGTCGGCCTCTGTTGGTGGTGGGCGGCCCGACTGATGCGCCTCCCGGTCGACGAGCGGGTGTTCGACCGATGAGCGGCGCCGAGTTGCTGCTCCTGCTGATCGGGGGCACCGGTGTGGCCCTGGTCCTCGACCAGTTCCGCTGGGCCCATCGACGATCCATGGCGCGACGGCTGACTCCGTACGGGTCGGCGGGACGTCCCGGCCCACGGATCGCCGCCGTGTCCTCCCCTGCCGCGGTGCTCATGCCTCTCGTGGAGCAGTCACTCGACCGGGTCACCCGGGCCCTGGGGATCGATGACGACCTGGCCACGAGGCTGGCCCGGGCCGACGTGGATGTGGATCCGGCCCGGTTCCGGACCCGACAGGCGCTGCACGCCGTCCTCGGTCTGGCCGGCGGAGCGGCACTCGCACTTCTCGTCCGCCCGGGTTCGTTCGTGTCGGTGCTGACCGTGGTCGGGCTCCCGCTCCTGTGGGTGCTGCTCGACGAGCAGCGGATCTCGAATCGGATCCGCCACCGATCCCATGTCCTGCAGGTCGAGCTTCCCGTGGTGGCCGAGCAGCTGGGGATCCTGATCGACGCCGGATCGTCGTTGCCGTCCGCACTGGCCCGGATCGCCCGGAGGGGACGGGGTGCCGCGGCCGAAGACCTGCAACGGGTGGTCCTCCGCATCCGCAGCGGGCTCGGCGAGGCCGAGGCCCTGTCGGAGTGGGCCGACCGGTCGGACACCGGGGCGGTCCGGCGACTCGTGTCGGTGCTGTCGCTGCACCGGGAGGCGGCCGACCTCGGGCAGCTGATCTCGGCCGAGGCCCAGGCGATCCGAGCCGAATCCCACCGCGAGCTGGTGGAGCGGATCGAGAGGCGGGGCCAGCTCGTGTGGATCCCCGTCACCGTGGCGACACTCGTGCCGGGACTCCTCCTCCTGGCCGTTCCGTTCGTGTCGGCCCTGTCACAGGTGACCGGCGCATGAGCACGCACCAGCAGCCACACCGACAGCGCCCACTTCGACAACAGCACCCACTTCGACAACAGCACACACACCGACAGGGAGACAGCCATGAGCAGTTCAGCCAGCAACACGACCAGCACGACCAGCACGACCGCACGGCGGCGACGGGTCCGATCCGAGATCGCCGAGGGGGTCATCTCCACGGCGATCGCGGTCCTGATCGTGGCGTTCCTCGGAATCGGCCTGTGGAAGGGGTTCGACGTGATGATGAACAGCGCCACGGAGAAGACCCAGAACCAGGTCGAACAGATCGGCAACTGAGGCCGGAGGCCTGGCCCGGCTCGGTCGCCGGGGTCGGCGAGCGTGGCTCCGGACTTCTCAGCACCCTTCTCGGGGTCTCCGCCCTGGTCGTCGCCCTGGGTCTCGCCACCAACGTGTGCGTCGGCCTGTGGACCCGATCGACGGTCGAAGCCGTCGCCCAGGACGCCGCCCGCGACCTGGCCGCCACCCCGGAGGGCGGCCTGGACCGAGCCCGGATCGACGAGGTCCTCGACCGGGCCCGCTCGCGCCTCGGATCGGCCGGGGCGCGCACCGACCTCCGACTCGAGGGGGTCGACGGGTCCGTCCGTCTCCGGGTCCGCCACCCGGGCGTCAGCCTGGTGCCACGGATGCTCAGCGGTCATGGAGCGTTCGGCTCGATCGACGAGGTGATCGTGGTCGGGCGGGAGGACACCCGGTGAGCACCTCACGCGGTGAGCGCGGAGCCGTCGCCGGCCTCGAGGGAGTGCTGTTCGCCGTCCTGATCCTGGTGACGGGGACCCTGGTGGTGACCAACTCCTGGTCGGTGCTGCAGGTCCGTCGGTCCCTCGACGGAGCGGCACGCGAGTACATCCGCGGGTACACCCAGGCTGCCGACCCCACCGCCGCGCAGCGTGATGGCCGGATCGCTCTGTTCGACGTGCTCGACGGTGAGGGGGTGCGGGCCGGCACCGTGTCGATCGACGGACCCGATCCGTCGGTCTTCGGCCCGTGTGCCACCGCGACGGTCACGCTGTCGAGCACGGTTCCGGCGTTGCTGCTCCCGTTCATCGGCCGAGTCGCGTCGACGACGGTCCGGGTGACCCACACCGAGCTCGTCGACGCCCACCGTGAGATGACCGTCGGTCGCTCCTACGACCCGGAGGCGACCGCCTGTGCGCGCTGAACGGGCCACGGCCCTGGTCATGGTGCCCGCGGTGGCACTGGTGTTCATCGTCCTGGCCGCGATCGCTCTGGACCTGACCGCGGTCGCCGGCGTCCAACGATCGGCTGAGCGGACCCTCGCCGCCGCGGTCGACGATGCGGCCGGGATGATCGACGGGCGCGCACACCAGGCCGACGGCTCGATCCGCATCGACCGGGCCCGAGCGGAACAACTCGTCCGGGCACGGATCGGGGCCGAGGAGCTGCCGGGGCGGGTCGTCGGGCTGACCGTCGACGTCACCGCGACCACGGTGGACGCCACCATGCGGATCGAGACCCCGCACATCTTCCTCCGCGCCGTTCCCGGCCTGGCCGACAGCACCCTGTCCTCCCCCATCCACCTGCGGGCCCGCCTGCGGGACTGACCCGAGACGAGACGTGATGGACCACCTCGAGACGCTGGAGCCCCACGCCCTGCACCGACTCGACCACGACCGCGCCCCCGGCCCGGGGATGACCCTGACCCGCGACCGGATCGGCGACGAGTCGGTGCTGCGGAAGTCCGCTCGGGGCGGACAGCGCGCCACTCTGCGTCGAGAGGCCGAGGTGCTGCGGGCCCTCGGCGGCCATGGTGTGGTGCGCCTGATCGAGATCGTCGACGGCGCGGACGTCACCGAGCTCGTCGTCCTCGACACCGGTGGGCCGTCCCTGGCCGCGGCGCTGGCCGACCCGGCCACCGACAGCCGTTCCGCGCTCCGACTGCTCGCGGATGCCTGCGACGCGGTGAGTCGACTGCACGAACAGGGATGGGCGCACGGCGACCTGCGCGCCGACCACGTGCTGTTGACCCGGCGACACCACATCCGGTTGTGCTCGCTCGGCGATGCCGTGTCCCTCGGCACAGAGCCCGACGGCGGGCGCGCCGATCGGGTCGCTCTCCTGCGCATCGTCGACGACTGGACCCGCTCGGCCGGGACGGACGGCTCCCCGATGTCGAGTCGCATCCGCTCCCGCGTGCTGGCGCGGCGCACCCATCGCCTGCCCGACGATCCCGACCCGCGACTGCTGGGCCGGATCCTCCGCCGCACCGCCGCCACCGGTCTGGCCGTTCCATCCCGGGACCGCATCCGCCTCCCACTCCCCCTCCGATCCGGTCGCCGGGTACGGCGGGTCGCGGTTCCTGCGGTCACGATCACCCTCGTCGCCGGGATCGCGTGGTTCGCGCTCCCCTTCCAGGGCCCGGATCCGGGGCTCGGCGGCAGCGACAGCGGGGGCGGCACGGCACACACCACCCAGATGTCCACCACCACGACGGTCGCCCTCGGCGCCGCGCCACCCGCGCCCGAGACGGCCGCCGCTTCCGGCTGTCGCGCCGTCGAGCGGTCCCGACCCGACGTCGACGGCGACGGCTGCGGCGACGACGTCAGCATCGAGCACGACGTCGTCGTCGCCGGCGGCCACCGCTACCGGGTGGGACGAGTCGGTGACCTGGCGGCGATCGGCGACTGGGACTGCGACGGCACCTCGACCATCGCCGTTCTGCGACCTGAGGACGGGACGGTCCACGTGTTCGACCGCTGGGCGCTCGACGGCCGGCCGGCGCAGGCCGCGACGTGGGGACGCGTCGACGGCGCGGCGACGATCGCGGCCCCCGCCGACGGCTGCGGTGCACCCCGCGTCACCACGACGGCCGGCGCGGTCCAGACCGTCACGCCGACCGGGTCATCGGACGCGACGCCCGCCGGGGAACGACCGTGACCGGGCGACGGGAACGCGCCGTCGTCGGGATGCGACTCGGTGCCGCCCTGGCCGCCGAGCTCGCCGGTCTGGCCCTCACCGTCACCGTTCTGAGCTCCCCCGGCAGCCAGCAGTCGACGACGACCGATCCGCTCGATCATGCGGGGCACGTCGCGGGGTGGGTCACGATCGCGTTGCTGGGCTACCTGCTGGTGGTCACCGGCATCCAGGCACTGGCCCTGGGGCTGCACGGAATCGCACCCGGACGTCCGGTCGCCGGACGCCTCGCAGCGACCGCCACCCGACTCGGGCCCCGGGCGATCGCCGGTGTCGCCGCGGCGGTCCTGCTCTCGGGTGCAACCGCCTGTCAGCCCACCGATCCCACCCCCGCAGGTCGCGATGGCCAGCCCGTTCCGGTGGCACTGGAGGCGGTGACCCCCACGGTCGACGCGACGGTCTCGATGGTTCTGGAATCGGAGCCGTCGGAGCCGGTCACCATGGAACTCGAGGCGGAGCCCGCTGTCCCGACCGATCCGGCTGCGCCGGCCGGTGAGGCCCGGACGGTCGTCGTCGGCCGAGGAGACAACCTCTGGGAGATCGCCCGACGCGAGGTGTCGAACCGGCTCGGCCGCCCTGCCACCGCGACCGAGACCGACCCGTACTGGCGGATGTTGGTCGAGATCAACCGCCCCCGACTGGTCGACCCGACCGTGCCCGACCTCATCTACCCCGGCCAGGTGCTCCAACTACCCTGACCACCGGTCAGCCTCGCTCGGTACGTACCGTCCCGCGCCGGGATCGGCCGGATCTGCCCGTTCCGCGCAGGCGCTACTCTCCGACCCGATGCGCGCCGGCCCCCCGACCCGATCCCGTCGGAGCGGGCCCCGCTGATGCAGACCGTCGGCCTGATCGTGTTCATCGCGGTGGCGGTGGGCTTCGACTTCACCAACGGGTTCCACGACGCCGCCAACGCCGTCGCCGCGTCGATCACCACCCGGGCGATCCAGCCGATGATGGCCCTGGGCATGGCCGCGGCGCTCAACGTGGTCGGCGCCCTGGTGTCCACAAAGGTCGCGGCCACCGTCGGCGAGGGCATCATCACGATCGAGCCCGGCACCCACGGTCTGGTCATCGTGTTCTCGGCGCTGCTCGGAGCGATCCTCTGGAACCTGATCACGTGGTGGTTCGGGCTGCCGTCCTCGTCGACCCACGCCCTCATCGGGGGCCTGGTGGGAGCCGGGTTGGCCTCGGCGAGCGTCATCCAGTGGGAGTCGTTGATCAGCCACGTCGTCATCCCGATGGCGCTGTCCCCGGTGATCGGCTTCGGCCTCGGCTACCTGCTGATGATCGCCATCATCTGGATGTTCCGCCATGGTCGACCGCACACCGTGAACCACGGCTTCCGGCGGGCGTCGGTGCTGTCCACCGCCGCCAGCGCGTTCAGCCACGGGACCCAGGACGCCCAGAAGACGATGGGCATCATCGCACTCGCCCTGGTCGCGACAGGTCACCTGTCGAGCTTCAGCGTCCCGACGTGGGTGATCCTGCTGGCCGCTGCGGCGATGGGCCTGGGCACGCTCGCCGGGGGGTGGCGGGTCATCCGCACCCTCGGCAGCCGCATCACGCCGCTCGATCCGCCCCGGGCGTTCGCCGCTCAGAGCTCGGCATCCGCTGTGCTGCTGGTGTCGGCCTACGTGTATGCCCTCCCGGTGTCCTCGACGCACATCATGACCACGTCGATCATGGGAGTCGGGGCCAGCCGACGTCTCTCGGCGGTGCGCTGGAGCGTCGCCCAACGGGTCGCCATGGCCTGGATCCTCACCATCCCGGGTGCCGCGATCTCGGCGTGGGTCGCCTACCTGGTGGTCAACGCCGTCGTCTGAGCGGGATCCCGCGAATCGACGACCGGGCCGGTCAGGAGTTCTTGACCAGGATCGACTCGACCACGTCGGAGACGTCCTCGACCGCGTTGCAGGAGCCCTCCAGGGACTGAAGCACGTCCTTGAGCTTGATCACCTCGAGAGGTTCGTAGTCGCCGTCGAAGAGCCGGGCCAGGCCGCGCCGGTAGGCGGCGTCGGCCTGACGCTCCAGGCCCTCGATGCGCTCCAGGCGGAGCCGGGCGCCGTTCTTGGTCTCGAGGCACTCGATGAGGGCGAGCATCTCGTCGCACATGGTCACGACCAGCTCGGCGATCTCCAGCAGCTCGGGCGGGCGCTGGTCGTGGAGCGCGAACTGGAGCACCGACGCGGCCTCGAACATGTCGTCGACGACGTCGTCGATCTCCTCGGTGAGGGCGTGGATGTCCTCGCGGTCGTACGGCGTGACGAAGCTCGCGTCGAGTCGTCTCAGCAGCTCCACGGTGAGCTCGTCGCCGCGCCGTTCGCACTCGGTGACCGTCTCGAGCGCACCGGCGGCGTCGCCGTTCGCTGCGGCCAGGCGGCCGAGCGCCCCGGCGCACTCGATCGCGTTCTCGGCGGCGGAACGGAACAGCACGAAGAAGGCGTCGTCGTGGGGCACCACCCGGAGTCGGCTGAGCCGGTGCATGACCCGACGCACCCCGCCGCGCTTCTCGGGCAGCGACTCGGAGTCGCGCCGCTCCCGCTCCGGCCGCGACAGGCGGACCAGCCGTCGTGGGGCGGCCATCTGGTCGACCCGGGCGGCCAGGTTCACCGCGTGGTCACCGAGCCGCTCGTAGAAGCGGGCGAGGAGGGCGAGCTGCGCCGCGACCTGCGGATCCGCGCCCTCGCGGGTGGCCTCGATCACCAGCCGGCTCGCCATGTCGTCGATCTCGTCGTCGGCTTCGCGCAGCGCCGGGGCGGCGTCGCGCGATCCCCGTCGGAACGCGGTCCCGGCCGACTGCCACATCTGCACCGCCACGTCGCTCATCGACTGGATCAACCCGCGGCTGCGGGCGGTGATGACCTCGCTCAGGTTCTCGAGAGTCTGACTGGCGACGTGCTCGGCGAGATCAGCGCTTCGTTCGAGCTCGGGCACGATCTGCAGGACCGCGACCAGGTACTCGAGCTCCTCGGCGTCGAGCACGGCGCTCGACAGCCGCTCCTTGACCACTCCGATGAGCTCGTCGCAGCGGTCGTCGATGCCCTTGTCGCCGTCGATGATCGCCTGGGCCCGCTCGGTGTCGTGATCGAGGAGGGCCGAGGTGCCGCCGCTGATCGCCTCGGTCACCAGGGCGAACAGCACCGCGACCGCGTCGTCGACCCGGCGGCGGAACTCCTTCTGGTCACCTCGTGCAGCCACCGCAGCAGGGTATCTGCTCCGCGTAGGATGGCCGGATGCTGACACTCGTCGCGGTGGGCCTCGTCGTTGCCGCAGCAGCCGCGTTCCGGGGGACCTGGTCGCCGTGCGGCCTGTCGATGCTGTCGACGGTGACCCCGTTGGCCGAGTCCGGTCGGGGCCACCGGTACCGGTGGACCGCGACGTGGTTCTTCCTGGGCGCGGTGCTGGGCGGCGCCACCACCGGCTCGGTCGCCGCGGTCGCCGCGGTCGGCATCGGGGCGCTCGACCTGTCCGCCCCGACCACCTACGCGATCGCCGGAGTCGCCGCGGTGTGCGCCGCCGGGCTCGACGGACGGCTTCTCGGCCCGCCGATCCCCCACCACCGCCGCCAGGTCAACGAGGACTGGCTCGGCCGCTACCGGGCATGGGTCTACGGGGCCGGGTTCGGCTGGCAGATCGGCACCGGCGTCGCCACCTACATCATGAGCGCCGGCGTGTACCTGGTCATCGCCCTCGCCGCGCTGACGGGCGACCCTCGCAGCGCCCTGGTGGTGTGCGTCGCCTTCGGCGCCGTCCGCGGCTCGATGGTGCTGATCGGAGCACGGATCACCTCCGCCGAACGTCTGGCCCGGGTGCACGAACGCTTCGAGGCGTGGCGCGAGCCGGTCCGGCGCGGCGTCCTGGGCGTGCTCGTTCTGGCCGCCGTCGTCCTCGCCGTCGCCGGTGGGGCCGTCGCCGTCGTCGCAGCCATCGCGTCGGCCACCGTCGTGTCGACGATCGGCGCCATCCGCCGCGTCCGCCGCGGGTCGCCGGCCCCGGCCGCGGATGCCTGCTCGATCGTGGGGGCCGCCGCCACCTGACACGGCGACCGCGTCAGACGTGAGGGCGCTTCAGACCGGAGGCGTCAGGGCGAGGTGCCGCCGTGCCCGCTTGTCGCGGTACATCTCCAGGTCGCTGCGGTCGATCACCGTCGCCAGCTCCGCGCCGTCGGCCGCTGTGGCGACGCCCATCGACAACCGGACGGGCACGTCACGGCCGTCGACGACGACCCGCCCCTCGACCGCGGAGCGGACCCGAGCGATCAGATCGTCACGCCTGGCGTCGCCGAGCCCGGGACACGCGACGACGAACTCGTCGCCGCCGAGGCGGCCCACGACGTCGACGGAGCGCACCGCGGAGGTCAACCGGGCGGCCACCGCGGCGAGCACCGCATCGCCGACGGCGTGGCCGTGTCGATCGTTGATCTCCTTCAGCCCGTCGAGGTCGGCGAACAGGACCAGGACCGGCTGTCCGTCGTCGACCGGCATCGAGCGCAGCTCCCGTTCGAAGCTGCGCCGGTTCAGGAGACCGGTCAGGTGGTCGGTGGTCGCGGCCTGGTTGAGCTGCCGGTCGAAGAGCGCCCGTTCGAAGGCGAGGGCGGCCAGGCCGACGACCCTCTCGATGATCGCGAGGTCGTACGGCGCGGGGTCATCGGCCCACGGGGCCTTGAGCACCATCGCGGCGACGACGTCGTTGCGGCCCGCCGACGGCACGGTGAACACCCATCGGATCGCGTCGATCGACTCGCACGGCGCGCCACGGTCGCGCAACGCGGCGAGGAGTTCGTCCGCGTCGTCGAGCACCAGCGCCTCCCGATCCCCCTCCACCACGGTGGACCCGTCCACGGAGTGGACGATGCACGCCGGCTGCTCGAAGTGCGCCCGCACGATGTCGAGCACCCCATCGAGGGTCATGGAGAGGCGCTCGCCGCGGCCGAGGAGTTGCAGCACCCGGTCG
>Ga0116152_10001739_pt1 | contig 17881 bp, 14 predicted proteins | sample AD_UKC119_MetaG_FD_89894 | JGI IMG/M metagenome (GOLD analysis project Ga0116152, IMG submission 89894) | Active sludge microbial communities of municipal wastewater-treating anaerobic digesters from Hong Kong - AD_UKC119_MetaG | ecosystem: Engineered > Bioreactor > Anaerobic > Digestate... | reverse complement strand
TCCGTCGTCATTTCCGGGTCCGGCACAGCAGCCAATGAAGCTTGTTTGTCTTCTGTCTTCGAGCAGGAGGAGGAAGCATTGCTGTTGAGCAACGGAGAATTCGGCGAGCGCTTGTACGAGATCCTCGGCAAATATCGGATCCCAACCACAAATCTCACTTTCGGTTGGGGCGTCTTACCCGACCTTGACCGTGTGGAAAAAGCCCTGAAAGACAATCCCAAGATCACATACATATGCATGGTTTTCCACGAGACCAGCACCGGTATGATCAATCCGGTGGGCGAAGTGGGACAGTTGGCAAAAAAATATGGCAAGCGCTTCTTTGTCGACTGCGTCAGCGCAGCAGCCGGCGAGCACGTGGATGTGTTGAAAAACAACATCGATCTGTGCACCTCTGTGGGTGGGAAATGTCTTGGCGCATACCCCGGTGCCGCTTATGTCTGCGGCAGAGAATCCCTGATTTCGACATTGACTCCGGAACTGGGCAGAAACGTTTACCTGAATCTCGCCAAACACTACCGGATCGCAAAAAAGTGCAACCAGACGCCCAACACACCGAATGTGACACTCTTCTGGGCTCTGGACGCTGCGCTGGACTGGACGTTGGATCGAGAGACGTTGGACGGACGTATTCAGCGCTACCGGGAATGTTCCGGCATCCTTCGCAACGGGATGAAAGAGATGGGGCTTCGCTTCCTGCTCCCCGAAGAGCAGATGTCCAGCACCGTAACCAGTGTCTTCCTGCCCGATGGAAAAAATGTTGCAGATTTCGTCGCTGGTCTTGCTCAGGATGGGTATACCGTGTATCCGGGAAAAGGGAAATATCTGGAAATGAACATGTTCCAGGTGGCAACCATGGGGGCCATTTATCCTGACGATTGCAGAAAATTCCTGGAAGTCCTACAAAAACACATATAGTCGTTTTTCTCCGGAAGAAGCCCCTCTCGCCTCTCAGGCGGGAGGGGCTTCTTCTTTCCTGTTGCACCGAACCGGCGCTGTCAACGAATGATGTCGCTCTCTTCCATCAATGTCAATAGGGTTCCGACCCCGGCTTTCCTTGCCTTCTCCAGAACCATCTGCCCCACGGCAACGTCGGACAGCGCCACTCCATGAGAGGACGCAATGACAAATTCGCTTTCGTCTGCCCGTCCGGGAGACTTTCCGTTGATGATATCGCCCAGTGTATGGTATTCTTCGGGCAGGCCGTCGGTGTACTTTCCGTCTTTTAAGTAAGTTTGCACCAAATTCCAGTCGTCGCAGACGAAGCGGTCCGCAAAACGGGTATACGTCTTCCCTTCCCATGCGGTGCTCTCCAAGGGAATGCCAAGCATTCCCTTGTGGAGCATCTCGCAATAAATGAGTGGCTTGTCACCGCGCTGAGTAGCGGTAAGCAAGATTTGGGAATGGTCGATCGCTTTCTGCCGGTCTTCGTTGGAAAAGAACGGAAGAAATTCCACATCCGGCATCAAGGGTCGCATTTTCGTCAGATAGCCCTGAATGACCTCTTCATTGATATCTCCGATGTAGATACGCCGGAGTTCGGGAATGACCAGTTTCAGCAGCCGTGCATTCCATCGCCCCTGTTCTCCGGCACCGATGATCGTCATGGAATGGGTATTTTGAACTTTGCAGTATTTTGCGGTCACTGCAGCAACCGCCGCAGTACGGATTGCCGTGATCCACCGGGCATCCATGATCGCCTCCACCGCACCGGTCTCGCTGTTGTTCATGACCATGATCCCCCAGGTCACAGGCAATCCCTTTCCGCGATTTTCGGGATATCCCGCAACCCATTTCAATCCGGTAATATCGTGTTCGCCGCCCACGTAGGCGGGCATGGCGTTGATATAGGTTTGGGGGCGGGTATTGACATGGATCTTCACCGGCAGTTGACAACTGCCTTTCCCAAATTCGGACATCACTTTTTCTGTCGCATCGATGACGTCTTTATAGGGAATATTCAAAGAGATGATATCCTCTTGAGAGAGGTAACGAAATTCGGCTTTCTGGATCATGCATTACTCCTGACTTCTATTTTGCCCAACCGAGACTGCGATTTGCCGCATCGAGCCATCGGGTCATGCGCTCTTCCCTTTCATCTGAAGACATTTTAGGTTCGAAGACGCACTTCAGTTTGACGTATTGCTTAACACTTTCGATTGACGCCAGCGATCCCAACGTAACACCGGCAAGACAGGCTGCACCGTAGGCCGCAGTCTCTTTCTCTTCGGGAACTTCTAACGGTATGCCCAGCATATCGGATTGAAACTGCATCACAAACCGGTTCTCCACCATGCCGCCGTCGACACGCATTACGGAACTGTCTCGCCCCAGTTCCGACCTCATGGCTCGATAGCAGTTCGCAACTTGATAAGCAAGCGACTCCAGAACAGCACGAACCATGTGTTCTTTGGTTACACCGGCAGTCAATCCGATAAACAAACCCCGGGCGTATTGGTCCCAAAAAGGTGTTGCCAGCCCGGAAAAAGCCGGCACAAAATAGACGTCACGCGTATCGGGCACCGACAGGGCCATCTGCTCCGTCATTCGAACATCATTTACGATACCCAGTCCGCTTTTGAGCCACTCCACCGCTGCCCCTGCCACATAGGACGCCCCTCTCAAGCGATAAAACGGCTTCCCATCGATCCGCCACAAACAATCGGAAAACAAGCCTTTTTTCGAAAGGATTACTCTGCTGCCGGTTTGAAAACTCATGAAACTGCCCGTACCGTAGGAAGTCTTCAGGATCCCTTCTCCCACACAGCCACCCCCTATGATACTGGCCGGTGTGTCTACTGCGCTGCCGGCCATAGGGATTTTTGCTCCGAGAAAGCATTCCGGCTTTGTATATCCATAGATCGTATTGGTATCACAGATCTCCGGCATATATTTTTCAGATACTCCGATCAGATCCAACAGGATCGAGCTCCATTCAGTTTGATGCAAATCCATCAGCATCATACAAGCGGCGCTGCTGGGATCTGTCCGGTAACTCTCTCCGCCACTCATCTTCCAGAACAACCAGGTGTTGAGCGTCCCCATCAACAGCTCTCCTTTTTCGACTCTGGCTCTGGCTCCTTCCACATGATCTAACAACCAATTTAATTTGAAAGCGCTGAAATACGCATCCGGCATGAGCCCGGATATTTTTCGTATCTCTTCTCCTCTGTTTTTTTTGAGTTGATCTGCAGCGTCAGAGGTTCGTCGATCCTGCCAGACAATAGCGTTATAGATGGGAATTCCGGTGTTTTTATCCCAGATCATGCAGGTTTCTCCTTGATGATCCAACCCGACAGCGATGAGAGATTGAGCTGTCGCGCCGGGAACTTTCTGAAGCACTTCCGCTGCTACAGCGATACAATTTTCATAAATCTCAATGGGATCATGCTCGACCCAACCCGGATTCAGATACTGTTGTTTGTGGGGTTTGGAGGCTTTCGCCACAGTGCACCATCTTTCATCCACCAAAACAGCCGTCGTTAAAGTGGTCCCTTGATCGATTCCCAAATAATATCCGGACATTGCTGACTCCTTCCCGCCTATTGATCGGTCCTTCCTTCTACCCGAATCATAAACACTACTTGTAGAGTTGTCAACTTTTTGACAACTTTTTGTCTTTCTCTTGAAATAATGCTGCAGTTTGAACTATAATAACAACATCTCCAAGAGAATGCTGTTGCTTTGTGAAAACGATATACTGATCTGTCCGTGAGGTGACATAACAAATGAAGAGAATGCGACAAAAAGAACTGGTCGACATGTTGGAGAAAGAAAAAGTAATCAACACGATTCAAATTGCAGCCCATTTTGGGGTTTCTGTCGAGACGATTCGGCGCGATCTGGACCAACTGGAAGCGCAAGGGATCCTTAAGAAGATCTATGGGGGAGCGGAATTGCGCTCCCCGGAGAGCATTCTGCCTTTGCCTCTTGAGAGCCGCAGAATGCTCCAATACAATGCAAAGGCAGCCATTGCCAGTCGAGCTGCCGAATACATCTCGGACGATTCCTCTGTTGCACTGGATGCGGGCAGCACTATTTTTGAGCTATGCAAATGCTTGCACGACAAAAAAGACCTCATCATTATCAGCGCCGATATCCATTCCGCCGGAGAATTGCTTTCTTCCGGCCACCGGAAAGTCTATATGATGGGCGGCTTTCTGACTCCCGACGGCGCCTCCGGCGGAACCTTCTCCAAAGACTTTTTCAACAGTATCAGCAGCATCGACTTCTTCGTTACCAGCACGGACGGCGCGACACCGGAAGACGGACTTTCTACCGATGAGGAAGGAATCAACAATCTCAAGAAGTGTTATCTGAAGAAAGCAACGAAAAGTATTGCCATGATCGACCACACAAAATTTAGAAAGAAAGGATTCTATAAACTGTGTGATTTTTCTGAGATCGATCTTGTGATTACCGATTCTCTTACCCCTTCGGATGTCCTGGATAAAATACGGGAAAGCGGGCCTGCCGTGGATATCGTTTCCGCCAGAACAAGGCCTGATGATTGTAACAGCACTATCTGAAGAAGTCAGAAAGGAGCAAGGACATGTTCATGGACACCTCACACGGCCTGACGGCAGAGCGCGCCTGCAGCAGAGCCTGGATCGAAATCAATCTGAAAAACCTCAGACACAACATTGCCCTGCTGCGCACGTTTCTGCAACCGAACTCGAATATCATTGCCGTGGCCAAGGCCGATGCGTACGGGCACAAAGCCAACATCGTTGTCCCCTGCATGCAGGAGATGGGGATCCGTTCTTTTGCCGTCGCCACATTGGGCGAGGCCATCGAACTCCGAGAAGCCGGAATCACGGGAACCATCCTGATACTGGGGCACACGGATCCCCTATTCCTGCGCGAGCTTCTGGAATACCGGATCACGCAGACGGTCATCGACAAAGCACACGGCATTCAACTTGATGCCGCCGCAGCACAAGCGGGTCAAATCCCGGAAGTGCACCTGAAGATCGACAGCGGCATGCACCGGTTGGGCATAGACACTCGACAACCCGAAGATGCCGCCGCCATGTTCGCTTTGGAGAACCTCAATATCACCGGCATTTATACCCATCTTGCAGCCACAGACAGCATCGCGGGAGAAGACATCGCCTATACGCGCAGGCAGATCGACGCATTCAACGGATTGCTCCGCACGTTACAGGGCATGAATATTCAAATTCCACTCACTCACATGCAAAACAGTTATGGACTATTGAACTATCCGGATGTTTGCTGCGACAGCGTCCGGATCGGAGCTTCCTTGTACGGGATGGGCTCCAAAGAACCCCATAAGTCCAACGTGATCATCGATTTGCGGCCGGTATTGTCCCTCCGGGCCAGAATCGTCATGATCCGAACCCTTGAGAAAGGAGAATGCTTCGGATACGGGATGATGTTCCGGGCTGATCGGAAGAGTCGGATCGCCATCCTTCCTTTGGGATACGTGGAAGGTCTCCCCAGGAAGCTGGCCTGCGGAAGAGGCACCGCCTTGGTACACGGCAGACGTGTGCCGTTCGCCGGACTTGTCTGCATGGACCAACTGGCTTTGGATGTGACGGACGTGCCGGATGCAAAACCGGGAGACACCGTCACTTTGATCGGTCGAGACGGAGAAGAAGAGATCGGAATCGTCGATGTGGCGGAAGCCGCGGAAACGCTCCACGTGGAGATACTCTGCAGGATCGGACAGAGAGTGGCCACCGTTGTCATCGATGAATAAACAATGGGGAATCCTATGTACACACTGAAACAATTGGAAGACATCGTCAAAGACTGTGGCCGATGTCCTTTGGCCGAAACCCGGACCCATGCGGTTTTCGGAGAGGGAAATGAACGCAGCAGGATCATGTTCATCGGTGAAGGCCCCGGCTTTCACGAAGATCAAACCGGAAAGCCTTTTGTGGGAAGAGCCGGAGAACTGTTTGACAAGATGATCCATGCCATTGGGTTGACGAGACAGGAAATCTATATTACGAACATCGTAAAGTGCAGACCGCCCGGCAACCGAAACCCCCAGGAAAGCGAGTGTAAAACCTGCATCGAGTTTTTGCGGTGGCAAGTCAAGATCATCGATCCGGATATTATCGTCTGTCTGGGCTCGATCGCGGCGAAGAATATCATCGACAAGAACTTTAAAATTACCGCATGTCGGGGGATCTGGTATCCAAGAGGCACATTCCACATCATTGCATCCTATCATCCCGCTGCGCTTCTGAGAGACTCTGCCAAAAAAAAGGATGCGTGGGAAGATTTTAAGTCCATCAAAAAAAAATACGAAGAAACACTTTGTTATTGACATATGCCAATAACTGGGGTATCCTGTGGATGAGCATACCGTCAATTACATTCACGGTCGATCGAAACCAATCGACGACTTCTACAAACAGTAAAGGAGGCAGCCATGCCATTCAAAGATGGAACCGGGCCCGACGGCAGTGGTCCAAGAACGATGGGAACCGGAAGGAGAGGGCGACAAGGCGGAGCTGCGGCAGGTCCCGCCGGGTATTGCGTATGTCCCAGTTGCGGAGAACGCATCCTTCACACCACAGGTGTGCCCTGCACATCCGTTTCCTGCCCGAAATGCAATACCAAAATGCTTCGGGAAGTGTAATATCACAGGAAACTTACAAACGGGAATCGACCCGATTCGGTTCAGAAAAGAGGCGGCCTTGCGGTCGCTTCTTTTCTCATATCACCTCCCTCATTTTTGTCAGTTTTCTATAATTTTCTCGGTGCCTTGAAAATAGGTGCGCTGTCGGGTAGAATGAAACCGGCGGGTCGATCCCTGTCCGACTGCATATCGGAAGTTGCGCGACCCGGCCGCATAAACAGCATAAGCAACCATACGGAGAAACACTCATGAAGAAACGACCGGAAGAACACGAACGCGAATTGTTTCGCACTGTATTTCAACGAGCGCCGATTGGTATCGCACTGGCAAAAGGTTTTCGATTTCTGGAAGTCAATGATGCATTTGCCAAAATTCTGGGCCGCACAACAGATACCGTCAATGGATTGACGTGGTCAGACATCACCCATCCGGAGGATCTGGACCGCGAGCTGAGGCTCTTTGAAACATTTCAGCAAAAAAAGATTGCCGAATATACGCTTGAAAAAAGATTTCTGAGACCCGAAGGAAGCTATGCATGGACGTTAATGAACGTTAGCGGGATTCCGGCAGCACATGACAGTAAAGAGTCCCCGCTGTACCTCTGCATTCTTCGGGATATCCGGGAACGAAAAGAAACCGAAGCACAACTGGAAGAAAGCGAGCGCAGCAAAAGTGTTCTGCTGGCCAATCTTCCCGGTATGGCGTATCGGTGTGATTTCGACAAAAACTGGACCATGCGTTACTTATCGGAAGGCTGTCTGGAATTGACGGGCTACGCGCCGGAAGATCTGATCGGCAACCACGTTGTCGCCTATCGCGATCTAATCCTCCCCGCATACCGGGATGTCGTTTGGGAAAAGTTTAAGCAGACCGTGGAAAAGAGAATCCCTTTTCGCTTTGAATATGAAATAATGACAGCCCGAAAGGTGCGAAAATGGGTGATGGAAACCGGGCGGGGAGTCTTCGACGAGACGGGAAAACAGATCGTCGCATTGGAAGGAATCATCCTGGATATCACCGAATCCAAGCGCCGGCTGGATCGGATCCAATACATGTATACCCACGACTACATCACCGGTTTGTGCAACCGGGAAAAATACGAGCGGGAAAAAAGTAAGCTGGAAAACACCGAAGAGCCACCCATATCCGTAATCATGGCAGACATCAACGGCATCCGCCTGATCAATGACGCCTTCGGACACGAAGAAGGCGACCGGATCATATGCCAGACCGCACGAATCATTCAGGATTGCTGTTGCGCTTCGGACATCCCCGCCAGAATCGGCGGAGACGAATTCGGTGTTCTTCTGCCAAAGACCGATCGGGCAGCAGCCTATCAAAGAGTGCAGGCGATACAGGATGCCTGCCATGCATACAACAGCACGATTGCCAACACAGAGCTGAAAATCAATTTGGCTCTTGGCTTCGGCACAAAAGACAGCCGGGCACAGAGTTTGCTGGATGCGGAAAAAGAGGCGGAAGAATTCGTCAATAAGAACAAACTGTTCCAGCGACAAAGCCACCACAGCGCTCTTCTGTCCTCTATCACCGCCACGCTGCATGAACACAGTCAGGAAACGGAAGCCCACGCCCAGCGCCTCTGGGAAACCTGCCGGAAGATTGGAGAATGCCTGCAACTGTCTCAGCAGAGCATGGAAGATCTGCGCTTGTTTTCCCGGCTGCACGATGTGGGCAAAGTGGGGGTGGATAATCACATCCTCAACAAGCCGGGCAAACTGACAGCGGAAGAGTGGAAGATCATGAGAAAACACCCGGCCATCGGCTACCGCATCGCCATGTCGGCGCCGGAACTGGCAGGCATTGCGGAATATATCCTCTGCCATCACGAGAGATGGGACGGTACAGGGTATCCCCTTGGGAGAGCAGGAGAAGACATTCCTCTTTTCTCCAGGATCCTGGCTGTTGCGGACGCCTGGGACGCTATGACCACGGACAGAATCTACCGGGATTCTCTTTCACGGGAAGAGGCAATCAAAGAGATCGCTACCCATGCAGGCAGTCAGTTCGACCCGCAAATCGCGGAGGTGTTTATTAGGATCGCATCGTCTGACCGCAATCAAAACTAAGGAGGGCTTGAACCATTCCAATGAGAACCCATGTGATGCAATTTCTTCACAACGGATACCGGCTGGAAGAAACCCATCCGGATTACAGAAAGACGTATCTGCTCAACATTACTTTCCTCATTTTTATTGCGACATGCCTTTCTTTTGCCGTTCTCAATCTGTTTGTTGTTGAGTGCCTTGAAAATCCATTGTTCCTTGTGGGGTCTTCTGCTTTTTGCCTGTTTACTTTGTATTATTTTCACCGGACGGACAACGTCCAAAGATCCGCGATTCTCCTGGTTTGGATCCTGGCTTTCACACTCCTCATTTATTTTCACGCTGTGCAGAATCAGCATTTCGGCCTGTGCTGGATGGTGGCTTTTCCGCCCATCACTTATTTTTTGTTGGGTGTACGAAAAGCGCAAATCGCATCGGTTCTGTTCTTTTCATACATTTTGTTCTTTATCCTGACGAACCGGAGTCAGTGGAGTCCCGCTGTTTTCAACAGCCAGTCTGTGCTCAATATCGCAGGGAGCACACTGGGTTTGCTCTTGCTTGTCAGCTACCATGAACGCAGTCGAAAGGAAGCTGCGGATGCTCTGATACAAACCAACAGTACATTGCACGAGAGCAAAGAAGATCTCCAATTGATTTTGGATACGGCAGGAGAAGGAATATTCGGACTGGACACCCAAGGCATATTTACCTTCTGCAATACCAGAGGATTGGAATTGCTGGGCTATTCCGGCGAAGAAGAACTGATTGGCAAACCCTTTCTGATGTCGGCCCAATCGTCAGCCGAGACCGATTATTCGAGTTCCTGGGAAGAGTGCCGGATTTTCCGAACGATCAAGAACAGCGAGAAAGTATATTCGGATCACGAATCATTTCGCAAAGCTGACGGCAGTTTTATGGAGGTGGAATACTATTCCTGCCCGAAACACAAAGGGGATCAGATCGCCGGCGCTGTAGTAACGTTCAACGATATCTCCGAAAGGAAACGCAACGAATACCGGATTGCATACCTGAGCCGGCACGATCATCTGACAGGGCTGATCAATCGCCAACAGTTGGACCGGGAACTGATCGCCTGCGACCGGCTCGAATTCCTTCCGCTTTCCGTCGTATATGCGGATCTGGACGGGCTGAAATTCACCAACGACATCTTCGGCCACGATGCAGGAGATGAATTTCTGCGGAAAGCTGCAAATATCCTGACCCTCTGCAGTGAAGAAAAAGACATACTGGCTCGGATCGGCGGAGACGAGTTTGTGTGGATCATGCCCCAAACCGATCCTGCGGCGGCAAAGGATCGGATGCGGTCGGCGAAAGATCGTCTGGAAGCAGAGGAAACAATGATAATCAAAGCCACCATTTCCATGGGATGCTGCACAAAATTGCACGCACACGAAGACCTGATTCAAGTATACAGGAATGCCGAAAATATCATGTATCAAAACAAGACCGCCCGAAAAAAAGGATACGAACAGGCAACGTTGAAGAATATGACCGAGCTGCTCTGGGAGCGAAGTTCCCGCAGTCGTGAACACGCCACAAATACCGCCTTTTTCTGTGAACGCATGGGTGAGGCCCTGAATTGGCCTGCCGCAGAAACGAAGAAGTTGAAAGACGCAGGGTACTATCACGACATCGGAGAGATCGTTCTGGAACCCTCGCTTCTCAATAAGACCGGCACGCTGACATCGACGGAAGAATACACAAAGCAACAACATCCCATCATCGGGTATCGCATCATGAACCTCTTCGACCATACGCTGGATCTGGCGGATGCCGTGTATTCTCATCACGAAAAATGGGACGGCTCCGGGTATCCGAGAGGATTGAAAGGCGTAGAGATCCCCATACAGTCCCGGATCATCGCACTGGCCGAACAGTACGATGACATTCTCCATGGACCGGCAGGATTGATGCTGAATGCGGAAGAAGCCATCCGCCGGTTGCAGAGTATGAGCGGCACACACTTCGATCCGGATCTGGTGCCGATCTTTGTGGACGCATGCCGTAGGACTTATTCGTAAATCGGATATTTGGCGCAGAGCGCCTCCACTTCACTTCGTATCTGATCCGCTTTGGCCTCGAAGTCCGAAGCTGTCAGATAGATGAGCCGGGCGACTTGCCTCATATCTTCTTCCACGAAACCCCGGGTCGTTACCGCAGGTGTGCCCACGCGGATTCCGCTGGTCTGCGCAGCACTTTGGGGATCGTTGGGGATTTTATTCTTATTGACGGTGATATACACTTCGTCCAACAGAGCCTCCATCTCCTTGCCCGTCTTCCCGAAGTTTCTCAGGTCCACCAGCATCAGATGATTGTCGGTACCGCCGGAAACCAGATCGAAGCCCGCCTTCAACAACTCCTCCGCCAGCACTTTTGCGTTCCTGATGATCTGCGCCTGATATTCCTTGAATTCGGGTCTCAATGCCTCGCCGAAGGCAACTGCCTTTGCGGCGATGATGTGTTCCAGCGGTCCGCCCTGGCTGCCGGGGAAGATCGCCGAATTCACTTTTTTGGCAATGGCTTCGTCGTTGGTCAGGATCATGCCCCCTCTGGGGCCGCGCAGCGTTTTATGCGTCGTGGTGGTGACCACGTCGGCATAGGGCATGGGGCTTGGGTGCAGTCCGGCGGCCACCAGTCCGGCGATATGGGCCATATCCACCATCAGGTAGGCCCCCACTTCCTTTGCGATCTCCGAGAACTTTTGGAAATCAATGATCCGGGGATATGCAGATGCGCCAGCCAGGATCATTTTGGGTTTGCACGCCAGGGCGATCCTTCGCAGTTCCTCGTAATCGATCACGTGGGTATCCTCGGTGACGCCGTAGGGAACGATATTGTAGTATTTGCCGGAAAAATTCACAGCGCTGCCGTGAGTCAGATGTCCGCCGTGATCCAGATTCATGCCCATGACGGTATCCCCCGGCTGGCAGAGAGCCATATAGCAGGCATAATTTGCCTGCGCACCGGAATGGGGCTGCACATTGGCGAAGCCGGCAGAAAAAAGCTTTTTTGCTCTTTCAATGGCCAGGTTTTCCGCGATATCCACAAATTCGCAGCCTCCGTAGTATCGTTTCCCGGGATATCCTTCGGCATACTTGTTGGTTCCGATGGATCCGGCAGCGGCCAGTACGGCAGGGCTGACGATGTTTTCCGAAGCGATCAACTCGATGTTTCTTCTCTGACGCGCCAATTCTTTTTCTATGGCGGCTCCGACCTCCGGATCGCATTGAGAGATAAACGCTGTGATTTGATTGACCATTTTTCCTTTCCTTTCTCGTGTCGCGGTATCTGTTGAAACGACTTTATGAAAAATCCCGCCTTTGTGTACGGGATTTTTGATTCTCAGAACAACTTGCGTCCGCCCAGAAGATCGCCGATCATTGATCCCAGATCTGACTTTCCGTCGTTGTCGTTGTCTCTGGTGGCGAGTTGGATCAGACTGCCGATATCCAGGCCCGAATCACCGGATCCGCCCGAAAGCATCGAGCCCAGCATCGACATCAATACATCCTTGCTGTCGCCGCTTGTTTTTTGCTTGCTCTTCTGCTTTTCTTTCCCCAGGATGCTCATGAGCAATGGTGCGGCCATGGACAGGATTCCGGCCACCTGTTCCTTTCCCGCTCCGGTCCTGGCGGCCAGATTTTTTTCGATACGCTCTGTTTCCCGGTCATTGCCGAGGATATGATTCAAGATTTTCATACCGTCTTCGGAATCCACTTGGTCCAAGAACGAAGTAATATCCGATACGTCGGTTTGGGCGTGGTCATCCAGCGCTATGTCCAATTGAGAGGCTCCTTCATCGGATTCTGAATTTTTCTGCATCCCGGCCATCAGCGCAGGTATTGCGGACATCAGCACCGCAGAAACCTGATCGGTGGATGCGTGGCTTTTTTTGCTCATTGTTTTTACGCTGTCTTCGGAAGCAATTCCTTCTCGCAGCAATGTCATCAGATCCATACGATTCTCCTATTCTTCTTCAGTATCCGGGTTTTCTGCGTCATCACCCAGCACATTCTCCAATATTGACTTTGATTCCCCTCCTCCGGCACAGAAATCACAGGGATCCGTCTTCCCGAGTTCAAAAGCCTCTTCGATGGTCCCTTCATAGATCTGGCTGGAATTCTGAAGCGTCCTGCAATCCGGATCAAAATGATATGATTTGGAATATTTTCCCCAATAAGCGGCGCCGCCGTACTCGATGGCCATCCGTTCCGCCTGATCGAGATCCGCCTGGCTCACAGGGTTGTATTCAATGGACATGCCCATGGTCAGAACAAAGGCGAGCGCCGCCACCACAGCAATGATCTTCTTGGCGCCTGCCGGCATATCCTTGCTGTTTTTCAACAGGAAATAACCCAAGGGGAGAAATGCGATCAACGCCATGATCACACCCAGTTGATTCTTCAGGAATTTCCCTTTCGGAGGATCGAGCCGATTGGCTTGTTTCCAGAATTGTGCGGCGATGATGCACAGTACCGCATCTGCAATGATCGCAGCCAATGAAGGCCACAGCACGCTGAAATTGTTGAACGTCCAGATCGCCACGATCTCGGCAACGATGGCCAAAGCCCACAATACAAAAGCAAAGATCCGCTTCTTCCCCGCATCCGATTTTCGCTGACTGGGCGGTCTCTTATCTCCGGGATCCCGATCCACGATCGATCCGTCTTTTGCGCTGAGAATCACTCTGTCCTCCCGCGCCTTTGATTTTTTCTTTTCTGCCATCGGCATCTACCTCCCCTGCGGCATCCCGGCGGGATGCGACTATTAACAGTATATCGAATCACACCCAATTTGCAACAAATTAAAGAAAGAATCGTTTTCTCGGCCATCGGTTTATGGTACACTATGCGTGCTTGGAGGATGCGCAATGACCCCTGAAACAGCGCAACGACTGCTCAGCAGGAGAAACCGGGTCTGCCGCACCGGAGCCGTTGTGACAAAGCGATTCCTGTCTGCGAAGGACTGCGCCGCGGAGCGAGACGTGTATGAAAAACTCGCCGGCAGCGGGCTTTCGCCTTCGCTGATCGAAGCCGGCGAACGCAGAATCGTCACGGAATATGTGGACGGTTCCCTTTTATTTGACGAACTGGAAGCAGGATTGAATGATCCGGCAAGACAGATGCAGCTGTTTGACTTGTTTTTCAGCTGGTCAGAGCAATTTTATCGGCAGACCGGACTGATTCTGGGTGATTCGAATTTTCGGAATTTCATTCTGGACAACGACCGGTTGTACGGTGTGGATTTCGAAACCTGCCGCCCGGGCTGTCCGGCAGAAGATGCTGTCTGGCAGGTTGCAATGCTGGCCACGCTCAAACCTGCTTTTACTTCGGAACGGATTCGCTGTGCCCGTCGCTTTCTGGCCCATGCACCGGAAAGGATCTACGGAAGCGCTTCGGAGATCCTCCCTCGCCTGCCGAAAGCCTTTCGGGCGATTTGCACGCGCCGCAGGGTTCCGCTGGACGCCAGCGCATACGATCTGATCGCATCTACATTGGATGTGGCTGCCTGTGTCCTTGCCGGAGGGCAGTCTTCCCGCATGGGCCGGGATAAGAGAACCTTGTTTCTTCAGGGAGATACCTTCCTCGACACTGCGCTGCGCACGGTCGAATTGTATTCGGAAAAATACCTTTCCCTGCGTGCGGAAGATCCGATGAACGCAGAACCGGGCTATCAGGCGATCCGGGACCGGGTCCGGGCAAAAGGTCCGATCGGCGGGATCTCAGAGGTTCTGCGCATCGCAAGAAATCCCTGGATCTTGTTTCTGCCCTGCGATATGCCTCTGATGGACTTTTCGCTGTTGGACGAATTGGTGCAGCATCGCAGACCGGACAGAGATGCTTTTCTCTTTACGGAACGAGGCGTTCTTCACACCTTCCCGTTGCTCCTTCGAACCGCCGCGGCATCGCCGGTGTTCGACGCCGCATTGAAAAGCGGAGACTTGAAACTTCGAAAGACCCTGGAAAAACACCTTCGAATCGAAACGATCGAAGTGACAAACAGTAGATGTTATCGGGAAAACGCCTTGAGCAATATCAACACGTGGGAGGAATATGAGCGGCTCCGGAAAATCACATAAACAGAACATGCACCCCGGTAGGACCGTATTGCTCCTGGCGCTGCTGCTGGTGAGCGTCTCCGCCGCATCTGCGCTTGCCGGAAGATATCCTCTGCACATGGAAGATATCTGGACGGTAATCCTGAACATACGACTCCCCAGGATCGTTATGGCTTGTCTGGCAGGCTGTGCCCTGTCTGCAGCCGGAGCAGCCTATCAGGGCGTCTTCCAAAATCCCATGGCTGCGCCGGATATCCTGGGCGCCACACAAGGGGCCGCTTTCGGAGCGGCTCTTGCAATACTTTTGGGACGGACAGGATCTGTCGTTACGGCTTTTTCATTCACCGGCAGTCTTTTCGCAGTAGCCCTGGTCTGGTACATCGGCAGAAAAACATCCGGAAAGAGAGTCCTGGGTCTCATTTTGACAGGCATCATGGTTGGGTCGATTTTTGCCGCGGGAACCTCTTTTCTCAAGCTCGTCGCAGACCCCTCGGATCAGCTTCCCGCCATCACCTACTGGCTGATGGGCAGTCTGGTGGGCGTGGGAAAGAACGATGTACTTCCGGCAGCGCTTCCCATCCTCCTGGGACTGTTTCCGCTGCTGATCTTCCGTTGGCATATCAACGTCATGACCTTGGGAGACGAAGTTGCACATTCTCTGGGTGTCGATGCGGACCGAATGAGAAAAATCATCGTACTGAGTTCCACCTTGGTGACCGCGGCAACCGTTTCTGCCACAGGGATGATCGGATGGGTGGGTCTGGTGGTGCCTCATCTGGCCAGAAGACTGATCGGAAATGATTATCGCACGCTCATGCCGGGATCCATGCTTTTGGGCGCTTTGTTTCTGCTTCTGGTGGATGATATCGCCCGGTCGGCGCTTTCAAGGGAAATACCCATCGGCATCCTTACTGCGTTCATCGGAGCACCCTTCTTTTTGTATCTGATCACGAAAGGAGGAGAAAAGTATTGAATACCGAAGTAAGGAACCTTTCCTTCTCCTATGGAGAGCAACCGATACTGCAGGATGTTTCTTTTTGCCTGAACGGAAGAGAAGTCGTCTCCGTGCTGTCTCCCAACGGCGGCGGTAAAACCACTCTCTTTCGGTGTATGCTCGGAATACACCGGCAATATACCGGAATCATAACCTACGACGAAAGAGATTCGCGAAATCTTTCTATTCGAAATCTTGCCCGCTATGCTGCCTATGTGCCCCAGAGCCACTATCCGGCTTTCAACTACAACGTTCTGGATATGGTTTTGATGGGAACGACACCCCTGCTCCGCAGCACGATTCAACCCGGCGAAGAGGAATACGAAATCGCAGAGCAGGCTCTTGCCCGTCTGGGGATCAGCACCCTTGCCCGGCGGGGGTTCATCCGGTTGTCCGGCGGAGAACAGCGCCTGGTGCTCATCGCGCGTGCCCTAGCCCAGCAGGCACCGATGATTATCCTGGATGAACCTACTGCAGACCTGGATATCGGAAATCAGCACCTGGTGATGACTCAGCTCCGAAGGCTTCGGGATGAAGGAATGACGATTTTATTCTCCACCCACGATCCCTCCCAAGCTTATCGCTGGTCTGACCGGGTGCTTGCACTGTCGGAGCAATCCATTTACGCAGAGGGCCCGCCGGCCCGGGTCATCTGTTCCCCCGTGCTGAATCACCTCTACCACATCGATGCGACTGTCGTCCCTCTGGATGACCGGGACATTCACATCCAAATTCACTCATGATTACGATGAAAGGAACGATCCATGAAAAAAGTCATCTTTACCGTACTTCTAGCCATGCTCCTGACTGTGGTGGGATGCACCCCCGAACGGCAGGCAACAGAATCTTTTGTGTTTACCGATTCCTGCGGAAGGGAGGTGGAGATTGTTGAAACGGATTCCATCGCCCCTACCGGCGCCATGGCCCAAATGGTCCTGATGCCCTTGGCCTCCGATCTTTTTTGCGGACTGGCTTCCGACTGGTCCTCCGATGCGGAGCGCTACCTCCAAGAAGAACTGCTCCGTTTGCCGCTCTACGGCCAGATCTTCAACGGGAAGGGAGATATGAGCCTGGAAGAAGTGATTCGACTATCTCCCGACGTGCTGATCGACATCGGCGAAACACGTCCCGGCATGGAAGAAGAACTGGACCGGCTGCAAGAACAGACGGGGATCCCTACCGTCCATATCCAGGCAACGCTGGACACCATGAGCACGACGTATGAAATGCTCGGAACGCTGCTGGGTCGTCAGGAAAAAGCGGAAGAACTGTCTCTGTATTGCGATGAGATATACCAAAGAACCGAAGAAATCATCACATCCCTGGATGCTTCCGAAATTCAAACGGTTGTCTATTGCCTGGGAGACAAGGGCCTGAACGTACTGGCAAAGGGGTCCTATCATGCGGAACTGCTGGATATTCTGTGCGAAAATGCTGCGGTCCTCGAAAATCCTTCCCCCAGCGGTTTCGGGAACGAAGTGGACATGGAACAGCTTCTGCTTTGGGATCCGGATTGGATTCTCTTCGCCCCCGACAGCATCTACGACTCTGTGGGGAGCGACCCGCTGTGGAACCGTCTGGCTGCAATTTCGAGCGGCCGGTACGCAGAAGTGCCGCAGGGACCCTATAACTGGATGGGTATGCCTCCTTCCGTCAACCGATACCTGGGAATGATCTGGCTGACAAATCTCTTGTACCCGGAACACACGAATTATGATTTATACGAAGAAATCTCACGCTATTACATTCTTTTCTATGACCATGCATTGAGCGAAGACCTGTTTTGACCCTGACCCGCTGACCGCCGAAAAAAGAAAAAACAATGGCAATTTCCGTGACCGGACTCATCATGAGCCCGGTCACGGCGTTTTATAGCGATTTATTCTGTCAAATCTCGTGATTACAGCACTATTTATCGCATATTTATGGTGTGACCGTTATATATTCGGTTATTCGTTGACACCCCCCCCCTTCAGGATTTACAATGAACGTGTACTTTATTTCTTTTTTCTTATTTCATACTTTGGAGGTGAAATAATGGGATTCATGGATTTAATCGACCAAGCCAATGCGATCGTCTGGGGACCGCCCCTGATGATCCTGCTGCTGGGTGTCGGAATCATCCTCAC
>Ga0116152_10001738_pt1 | contig 17883 bp, 9 predicted proteins | sample AD_UKC119_MetaG_FD_89894 | JGI IMG/M metagenome (GOLD analysis project Ga0116152, IMG submission 89894) | Active sludge microbial communities of municipal wastewater-treating anaerobic digesters from Hong Kong - AD_UKC119_MetaG | ecosystem: Engineered > Bioreactor > Anaerobic > Digestate... | reverse complement strand
CAAGGCCAAACGCTGGGCCAGGGTCGGACCGGTGAGCAGCGGCATGATCAGCCAGGGGCAACCGTTCGCTTGGCCATGGGCCAAGATCGGAAGCAGCGCGGGGTGGTGCAAGCGACCCAACAAATCCACTTCCCGGGCCATGGCATCGGTGGCTGGGCGATCTTCTGGGTCGACGACGAGCTTGAGGGCCACCGCAGTTCCCTCCGCAAAGCCCGCCAGTGGCGTTTGCAGGTACGCCAAGCGCACTCGCCCACCCGCACCTCTCCCCAACTCCGAACCCGCACCGGGTTCGGGGAAGCGGACCGGCGGAGGTCCCTCAATGGCCGGTTGCATGACGGATCAGCCGTTGGTGTCGGGCTGGGCCTCTTCTGGGGCCCCATCGGTAGGGACCCCCGGCCGGCCGCCACGGATGGCGGCATCGCGCTCGATGGTCTCCTGGATCAAGCGGTCCAAACGGGCCGCCTCGGCAATCGAATCATCGTAGACCCAACGCATGTTGGGGATGCGCCGCATGCGCAGGATCGATCCGACCTGGCGTTGGATGTACCCCGCCGCGTGGTCGAGCATGTGCTGGGTCTTGGAGAGGTCGGTTTCGTCGCCGAGCACCGAGTACGAGATCTTCGCCTGGGTCAGGTCGGGGGAGAGTTCGACCTTGGTGATCGTGACGAAACTAGCCCGCGGGTCCGCGATCTCATGCTGCAAACAGTGGGCAGCGCGACGCTGGATCTGGGCCTGGATGCGGCCAATCGTCTTTTCGCTAGCCATGGGAGGGGAGCATGGGCCCCCGCGAGGGGGCCACGGTTAGATCTCCAACTTGCGTTTGATTTCTTTGACCGCGTAGGTCTCGATGATGTCGCCTTCTTTGACGTCGCGGAAGTCGCGCAGGACGATACCGCACTCGAAGCCCTCGCGGACCTCGCTGGCGTCCTGGGATTCGCGCCGCAGCGAGGCGAGCTCGCCCGAGTAGACCTCGATGCCATCGCGGATCAGGCGTGCCTTGCTGTTGCGGAAGATCGAGCCATCGATCACGCCGCAACCGGCGATGACGCCGACTTTGGACGACCGGAAGACCGCCTTGATCTCGGCGTGGCCGGTGACCTGCTCCTCGAGATCGGGGGCCAGGGCGCCTTCCATCATGTCGCGTAGGTCATCCAGCAGTTCGTAGATGACGTTGTAGCGACGGATGGTCAGGTGGTTGCGCTCGGCTTCCTTGCGGACCTTGCCAGCGACCCCCACGTGGAAGGCGATCAACGTGGCGACCGAGGTGGTCGCCAAGGCCACGTCGCTTTCGGTGATCGGACCCACGCCCGAGTGCACCAGCTTGAATTCGACTTCCTCGTGCACCAGCTTTTCGATTTCGTGGCGGATGACCTCGACGCTGCCTTGCACATCGGCGCGCACGATCAGGTTGATGATCGTTTTGCCAGGGCCGCCTTTGCCGAGCATCAACTCCACGTCACGACGCGGGGTTTGGGCGTTGGCCAGGGCCTTGGCCCGGTTCGAACGCTCGCGTTCGGTCGCGATTTCCTTGGCCTTGGCCAAGTTGTCGACGATGAAGAAGGTATCGCCTACGCCGGGTAGGGTATCGAGACCGGTGACCGAGATGGGGGTGGAGGGACCGGCTTCGAGGATCGTTGCGCCCAGGTCGTTCTGGATCGACTTGATCTTGCCGTAGCCTTCGCCCGCGAGCAGCACGTCGCCCTTCTTGAGCGAACCGTCTTGCACGAGCAAGTGGGCGATGATGCCGCGGCCCTGTTGGATTTCTGCCTCGAGCACCACGCCGCGCGCGGAGCCCTTGGGGTGAGCCTTCAGACCCATCTGGGCTTCGCCCATCAGCACCAAGTGTTGGACCAGCTCGGCCACACCGTCGCCCTTGAGCGCGCTGATTTCGAACATGGCCGTATCGCCCCCGTAGATCTCGGGGACGAGGTGGAAGCCCATCAGCTGTTGGATCACCGTGTTGGCGTTGAAGGTCGGCTTGTCCTTTTTGTTGATCGCCACGACGATCGGCGTTCCTGCCGCCTTGGCGTGGTTGATCGCTTCTTCGGTGCTGGGTTTGACCCCGTCGTCCCCCGCTACCACCAGAACCACCACGTCGACCGCCTTGGCGCCGCGGGCGCGCATCGAGGTGAACGCTGCGTGGCCGGGGGTGTCGATGATGGTCAGCTTGCGACCGTCGGCCGCCGTGATTTGGTAGGCACCCATGTGCTGCGTGATGCCGCCCGCTTCGCCCTGAGCCACGCGCGTGGAACGCAGGAAGTCGATCAGGGTGGTCTTGCCGTGGTCGACGTGACCCAACACCGCGACGGTGGGGGCGCGGTCGATCAGTTCGCTGTCATCCACGGCGCTGCGCAACTCGCGCACTTCCTCGAGGTGTTGGTCCTCGGCGGACTTGTCTTCACGCACTTCCAGTTCGACCTCGTACTCCGAAGCGAGCAGCACCGCGGTGTCCTCGTCCAGGGTCGTGTTGAGCGTGAACATGCCGTACTTCTTCTCGATGGCCATCTTCTGGACCACCGAGGACTTGAGCTTGAGCGCTTCGGCCAGCTTGCTGACGGTGATCGGGGGTTCGATGGTGACCGAGCTACCCGCCATGGGGGAGTCGGTGACTTCCAAACGGCTGCCACGCCCGCCCACACGCACGCCACGCTTGGCACCGCCCGAGGTCCGCGAGCCGCCGCGGCGGAGGAAACGCCCCTGCTCGCGTTCGCGCAGCTGGGTGGCGGTCAGGTTGCCACGCGGGCCTGCCTTTTCGGTGCGGCCGCGGCCCATGGTGGGGCGCACGTCCGGAGCCACATCGTCCGAAGACACCAGGCGGCGGGCCTGGTGGCGTCCTTTGCCAGCTTGTTGCTGCTGGAAGGTGGCCGGGTCGATGAAACCAACCACGGTTCCCTTCGGGTTGACCTTGGCCGTGATCTTGGCTTTGGGGACCGGCTTGGCGGGAGCCGCTTCGCTGGGCTGGGCTTGGGCCTCCTCGACCTGGGAGGGGGTCGCTTCGTCCGCAGGCTTGGCGACTGGCTCGACCGCGGCGGCGGGTTGCGCCACTTCGGGCTCCGGCTTGGCGGGTTCTTCGAGCTTGGCTGCCGGAGGGGCAGCGAGCGGGTCGACCTCTTGGAGTGGGGCGACCGGCGGCTCTTCGGCGACTTCGGGCTTGCGGGGAGCCGCGGGCTCCACGGCTTTGGGGGCCGGTTCCACCGTCTCGGCGACCGGCTCAGAAGTCGGTGCCGAAGCAGCCGGCTCTTCGTGGGTTTCGGGCGCTTCCACCTCGTCAGGGGTTTCGGCGACGGTCTCGACCGCAGCGACTTCGGTCTTGCGCTTGCGCTTCAACAGGCCCCCCAAGGGCGCCTCCTCGGCCTTGGGCTCTTCGCTTGCGGAGGCCACCGGAACGATCCCATTGGCTTGGAGAATGCCTTCGGCTTGCACCAACTCGAAATCGTCGAGCGCGGACATGTGCGTCCGCGCCTTGGTGAAGCCGCAATCGCGCAGTTTGGCCGCCAAGTCTTTGCCGGGCATGCCATAGCGCTTTGCGAGATCGTGGATTCTTACCTTAGTACTCAATGGGTCGCTGCCTTGGGGAGCGGGTGTGGGGATGCGCAGGCCTTAGCCTTGCACGTCCTCGGGGGTGGGTTCGGTGTCGTCGGCGGTCGAGACAAAGTCCATGGGCTCGTCCGCCTCAAGCAAATCGCTGGGGGTCTTCGCAGCGGCGCCTGCGCCCGCTTCCGCGGAGCTGTCGGTGCCGTAGTATTCTTCGCGGGTCTTGATCTCGATTTCCCAGCCGCATAGGCGGCTGGCCAAACGAACGTTTTGCCCACGCTTGCCAATGGCCAGCGATTGTTGGTCCTCGTCGACCAGGACCACCGCCGAGTGGGTTTCCACGTTGGGGTAGATGTTGTCGAGGTGGATTTCCGCCGGCTTCAGGCCGTTCATGATCAACGTTTCGAGCGAATCGCTCCAACGGATGATGTCGATGCGCTCGCCGCGCAATTCGTCGATGGCTGCACGGATCCGGGAGCCGCGAACACCGACGCAGGCGCCGATGCAGTCGACCTTGGGGTCGGAGGTTTGCACGGCCATCTTGGTGCGGTAACCCGGCTCGCGGACCACGCGCTTGATCTCGATGATGCCGTCGGCGATCTCGGGGACTTCCAGCTCGAACAGGCGGCGCACCAAGTCGGGGTGCGTCCGGCTGAGCTGGATGCGAACCTTGTTGCCCTCTTCGCGGACTTCGACGATGATCGCGCGGATGCGGTCGGAGGGGGCATAGGTTTCGCCACGCACCCGGTCCTCGCGGGACAGGTAGCCTTCGACCTTGCCGAGGTTCACGACGAGGTCTTGACCCTCGTAGCGTTGCACGACGCCGTTGACCAATTGGCCGACGCGACCTTCGTACTCCTCGAACAAGACATCGCGCTCGGCTTCCCGGACGCGTTGCATAAAGCCTTGCTTGGCGGCTTGGGCCGCAATGCGACCCAGGGCGGCCATGTCCATTTCCTCGTAGACGCCTTCGTCGTCCTCCATGGACACGTCCCCGGATTTGCGGTCGATTTTGACCACCAAATCTTCGTCCATGCCCAGGCGCTTGCGCACCGAGCTCGCGAGGGCTTCCTCGAGGGCACGGAAAATGACCTCCCGCGGAATGTCCTTATTCGCGTGGACAAAGTCGATCATTCTCAGCACTTCTTCGCCGTTCATAATAGGTGGGCTCGGGCGGGGGGTCGAAAGGGGCGATTGGGCGTTGTACGAGGCGGCTGGGTAGGCTTAACATGCAAAGAAGTGGGGGAGACCCCACTTCCGGACGGGAGCCATCCCGAGGTCGGTTGTGTTGCTCATCTCACCCTTTCTTCAAGTGTCCATTCTTCAAGTGTCCATTTGCACTGGCGTCCATGGTCCACTATCGAGGGGGAAGATGAGCATGCAGTTTGAGCCATTGGGGCAAAAGAGTCAACCGCCGCAGGGGGTCCGATGAAGGTTTCCGGCGGATCCGTGGGGGTTCCCGTGGGGGGAGGGGCCGCTTGGCAGGCGTTTCTCCAGCGCTTCGATCGGGCCGCCGCCAGCAATGCCTCGTTGTTGATCTGCGGTGAACACGGGGTAGGACGCGGTTTCCTAGCCCACCGGGCCCACAGCCAGAGCCCCCGGAGCAAGGGACCCCGGGTGGAGTTGGACCTTTCCGAGGGTAGCCCAAGCCTGATGGAATCCTTGCTCTTTGGGCACGAGCAAGGAGCGTTTACGGGTGCTCACCGTGTGCGCTTGGGGGCCGTTCGCAGGGCGGAAGGCGGCACGCTGATCCTGCGTGGGATCGACGAATTGGATCGGACCCTGCAGGTCAAGCTCCTGCGGTTGCTCCAGGAGCGGGTGGTGGAGCCGCTGGGTAGCGAAATGTCCGTCCCCGTCGATGTACGCGTGATCACCACGGCCAGCTCCACCCTTCCCGATCGGGTGTCCCGGGGCGAGTTCCGGGAGGACTTGTACTACCGGCTTGCGGTCGTGGTTTTGGAGGTCCCGCCTTTGCGGACACGGCTGGAGGGAATGTCCCAATGGGTGGAGCCCCTGATCGAACTGGCCGCTCAGCGGGTGGGTCGTCCCTATCGGCCCCTGTCCTCCGAGGCCGTGGAGCGCCTATGCGACCATTCTTGGCCGGGCAACGTGCGCGAGCTCGAAAATGCCCTCGAGCGGACCCTGGTCTTGGGGGGCAAGGAAGCCGACGGCCGCGCCATCGAGGCTGCTGAACTCGACTTCCTCCCCGAAGCAGCCATCGCGGACGAGGCCCTACGGGACTTGGCCCGCCAAGGGCTGGCCCTGGGGGTGCCCGCCGACCGTTGGGAAGGAGCCCTGCTCGAACAAGCCATCCATGACCACCGCGGGCGGGTGGCGGCGGCGGCCCGGGCCCTGGGGTTGACCCGCAAGGCCTTTGAGTACCGCCTGCAGCGCTTCCGGTCGGGGCAGGCCGAGGAGGACGAGGGTTGAGCTGGCGCCCAGGACCCGGCCTGGTACTCAGGGTCGTGCTGGCCGCTTGGCTCGCGGGCTCGGGGCTGGCCCAGGCCCCTGCCCCCCAGGGCGCCCTCCCCCGGGAATTCGACCCCAGCCAGTCCTTGGCCGAGCGCCGGAGCCTGGCCCAGCGCTGGGCGGCGGAGGCCCCGGCCGAGGCCGAGGCGAAGCTCGAGGCGCTGCTCGCGGACCCCGATCCCGAGGTCCGGCTGGCGTGGCTGCACTGGGCGACCCGGCCCGACCTGGACCGCTCCGGGGAGGCCCGCCGGGCCGAGCGGGCCATCCGGGCCCTGGCCCAGGAATCCTCGCCCGACGCTGCCCGGCCCTGGCTCGAGGCCCTAGCCCGTTGGACGGTGCGGCCGGTCCTTGACTGGCTGCCTGGCCAGTGGTTGCGGGGCGATGTGGCCCAGGCCACGGTTTTGGCCCAGTCGGTCCGCCCCGGCCCGAGCCACGGGCCGCTGGTGGCTGGAGTCTTGGATGCTTGGGCCAACCGGCCCCAAGAGCCGGGACCTCCGCCCGAGGTTCTGGCGGAGTTGTTGCCCCACTTGGGGCCATGGCTTGGGGACCTGCCACGCGGCGATCTGGTGGGGGCGGATTTCCAACCGCTGGTCGTGGGACTGCACCATCCCAGCCCCGAGGTGCAAGCGGGCGCGCGCACCGGGCTCGCGGCCTTCCTGGATCGCTTGATCGAGCGCGATGATCCCGACCGAATCATCGAAGCCATCGGAGCCATGCAGCACAGCGGGCTCGAAGCTGAGTGGGTGGGATTCGAATCGATTCGGCTGGCGTTCTTTCCGCTTGCGGATGGCAACAGGGCGCTAGAGCAACTGCCCTTGCTGGCGGCGAAGGCGCGCTCGGTCCTGCTTCCGGACGCCCCCGAAGCCTGGTCGTCGGGTCGCTTCGCGTTCCGAGCCCACTACTTGGGCGGCATGGCGCACTTGAGTTTGCTGCAAGCGGCCGAAGCCAGCGAGGCCTTTCGCCTGGGGCTCGATCGCAATCGCTTGGAGTTGGATCGCTATGCGTGGATCGAACCATCCCCCGTCGCGCAGACGGTCCCCAGGATCGAACGCGAGCACCTCGGCGAACTCCTCCAGGAACGCATCCTGCTCTTGATTGGGGCCAACCTTGCCGATCACCTTGCGCAGCCCGATGGGGCGCTTGAGACGTGCCTGGCGCGCTTTCTCGAAGCGCATCGACTGCACCTGGAAGCCCAGGCCCATTTCACGATGGCCACCGGGCAGTCGCTGGGTGGTTGGGACGCACTCTTCGACCACAGTCTGTCGCCTTATCGCTTGCTGTTGCATGGGCGACGCTTTGCAGGGGGCCTCACCCTCGAGCAGGAGCTCGAATGGGAGCTGTGGTTGGCCCGTGGCCTAGCCACGGTTTCTCCCCTGGAAATGCCAGGATTCGAGCCCCTGCCCTGTTCGGACGAACCCCTCAAGAATCCCATGGCCGACGTGGAGCGTCGGACCTTGTTGGGGCAAATCCAACGGGCGCGGGTGGAGTTTCTGGCCGGCCAGATCGATGCCTTGCAACGCCGCGTTTCGGAGGCGCAGAGTTCCCCGGTCTTCCAAGTGCCCGAGAAGGAAATCGAGGAGTTGGCGCTGTTCGACCGTCAGCGACGAATCCTCGTGCAAGCGATCGAGAGCGGGGACTTGCGGACGCAGCCCAAGGCGCTGCTCGAATTGCGCGTCGCAGGGGGCCACGCGTTGCGCTTGGCGCGCAACTACCGGACGGCGGGCATGCGCGCGGAAGGGCGCGAGTTGGTGCGCCGCTTCCAAGCGGACCTGAACCAGGGCGGCATCGGTTCGAGTTGGTACTTCTTGGGTCAAGAGCGGTTGGCGCGCGCGGACTTGGAGTTGGGATCCAATCTGAGCGATGACGATCGCCCGCTCGAATCCGAGAAGGTGTTGCTGCTGGCGGTCGAACGCCTGCAAGGATTGGTCGATCGGCTGAAAGAAGTGGGGGCGCCCGAAGCCACTGCGGAGCCCTATCGCGATCTCTTGGCCAGCGCGCTGGTGAGCGTGGCGGTCAACGCGAACGTGCGCTTGGGGCAACCCGACCGTGCTCTGGAGTTCTACGAACGCGCGTACCTCCTCAAGCAAGACGAGTTCATGCGCGTCCTGCTGGCGTGCTATCGCGCTCGGTCAGGCAAACGTCTCGAAGCGTTGGACTTGCTGGCCAGTGTGAACCCGTCGCCACCGCTGTACTACAACTTGGCCTGCACGCATGCTTTGCTGGGCAATACCCAAGAAGCGTTGCGCTGGCTGCGGTTGGAGTTCACCGAGAACCAGCGGGAAGTCGCGGGGCGCGAGCGCCAAAAGGACTGGGCGCGGAAGGACCCGGATCTGATTTCGCTGCGTGATTTGCCGCAGTTCCAGCAAGCGTTGGAAGCCGGGGATTGATTTTTTGGGCCCGCCCAAGCGGGTCCATAACGGTGCCGTCATGGGGGCCCCGGATCCGGCAAGATTTCTGTTCGAGTCGTGTTTCGGGGGGGTATTTGCCTATCCCGGAGCTAGAATGGACGTCTCGCGGGCCCCCGAATCGTCCCAGGGTAGTGGATTTCCCATGTCCCAGGTTCCGGGCCCCACCGTAGACCTCCCCATGAAACGTTTTGCTCTTACTTTGACCCTTGGCCTGGCGGCCTGGGTTGCGAACCCCGCGATCGCCCAACCCAGTGGTGATGATGGGGTATGGATGGCCGATTTCGATGCCGCCGTTGCTGTGGCCAAGAAAGATGGCAAAAACCTGCTCGTCGACTTCACCGGTTCCGACTGGTGTGGCTGGTGCAAGCGCCTCCACAAAGAGGTCTTCGCCCACGAGATTTGGGAAACCACTGCGACCAAGGAGTACGTGTTGGTCGCCCTGGACTTCCCCCGCGACGAAGCCATCAAGAAGCTCGTCCCCAACCCCGAGCGCAACGCGGAGCTCTCTGAGAAGTACGGGATCGAAGGCTTCCCGACGATCCTGCTGATGACCCCCGACGGGGACGTCTTTGGGCGCACCGGCTACCAAGAAGGTGGCCCGGAGAAATACCTCGAGCACATGGCCGAGCTCAAGAAGACCGGCATGCTGCAGCTCGAAGCCGTCCACAAAGTCGTGGCCGCCTACAACGCCGCCACCGGTGACGAACAAATGGCCATCTGGGAGCGCGTCGCCGCGCTGCTCGAGAAAAACGGTGCCGATTCCGCTGGTGCGGGACAATTGGTCGAGATCGTGGAAAAGGGCATTGCCCTCGACCCCGACAATGCCAAAGGCATCCTGGCCAAGGCCCTCACGACCCTGCTGGGCGCCGGTAAGTACTCCGACGAGTACTTCGCCAAAGCCAAAGGGATCGACGCCAAGAACGAAACCGGTCTGTACGAAACGGCCGTCGCCGCGCGCCTCGACAACGTCAACAGCGAAGAAGCCATGCTGTCCTCGCTGGTGGAAGTCGACGCGTTCTCCAAGCTCGGCAAAGTGGTCGACAAAACCCGTTGCGTGCGCATCTACTCGATCGGTGCTTTCTTCGCCATGCGCTTCAAGCAAGACGAAGAATTGGCCAAGACCTACGCCCAAAAATCCGCCGATCTGGGTGGTTTGGAGAGCGAAGAGTTCGGTGAGCTGATCAAGGGCATCCTCAACCCGGACGCGGAAGAGGATGAAGACGGCGAAATCGAAGAAGGTCGCTAAGACCCGCTCCGGCTCGCTTTGGCAGAGGCCCTGCTCCCCGAAGACTCGGGGAGCAGGGCCTCTCGCTTGGGCCAGGGTGCCCGCGCCTAGGCGATGCCTTTGGTGGCCTCGGTGCCGGACTTGGGCTCCTCGCCGCGCCGAACCCGTTCGGCCTTGGCGATGGCTTGCCGCACCGCCATGGCGGTGTCGGGGGTCACCGAGATCGAGGTGATGCCGCATTCCACCAGGAAAGGCGGGAACTCGTCGGGGTAGTCCGACGGAGCTTGTCCGCAGATGCCAATCTCGATGCCCTTGTCGCGGAAAGTGCGCACCGTTTGGCGGATCATGGTTTGCACCGCCGGGGAGCGGGCATCGACCGGGAAGCGATATCCCTCCAAGTCATCGCGCGATACGGCGTACACGGTTTGCACCAGGTCGTTCGAGCCAATCGAACCACCCGCGAGGCCCATGGCCTCGATGAAGCGATCGCCCTCGATGACGTTCGAGGGAAGTTCGATCATCAAGAACAAGGGCACTCCGGCCTCGCTCCCCAGGCCGCGGTCGGCCAAGAGCGACCGAACGGCCGCGCCCTCTTCGGGGGTACGGCAGAAGGGGACCATCAACTGCAAATTGTCGAGGCCCAAGCGCCGGCGCACCAAGCGCAGCGCATCGCACTCCATCTCGAAAGCCGGGGTGAAGATCGGGTCCACGTAGCGCGAAGCTCCACGCCAGGCGATCATGGGGTTTTCTTCGATCGGTTCGAAAATCCGACCACCCAGAAGTTCGCGGTACTCGTTCGACTTCAAGTCCGAGAGCCGAACCAATACCGGGCGCGGGTGGAACGCGGTACAAATCAGCCCGACGCCTTCCATCACCCGATCCACGAAGAACTGACGCTTGTCCGCATAGGCGGCCGTGCGACGCTCGATGGCGCCCACCAAGAAGCGTACTTCTTCCTGGCCGAGCTTTTGGAGGGTCTCCTCCCAAGGCATCAACTCGGCAGCGATCTGACCGGTTTTGGAGTAGTCCGCCAGCTCCTCGTAGTACAGGAGCGCCAGGGGGTGCACCGAGACTTCGGAGGTGAGGATGAATTCCAAACGAGCCAACCCGACCCCATCCACGGGGAGCTGCGAGTCGACCAGAGCCTTGGTGGGGAAGCCTACGTTGAGCTTGATCTTGGTTTCGAGCTTCTGCGAAAGGTCGATGTCGTGCTGTTCGATCTCGAAAGGGTGGAGCCCTTCGAAAATCAGGGCCATGTCCCCTTCGGCGCAGGTGCCGGTGACCTCTTGCAGGGGCGCGAGCTTGCGCGTGGCGTCCTCGCAACCGACCACGGCAGGAATGCCGAATTCCCGCGCGATGATGGCGGCGTGCGAGGTCCGCCCGCCCTTCTCGGTCACGATCAGCGAGGCGTCCTTCATCATCGGCTCCCAGTCGGGCGTGGTCATCTCGGTGACGAGCACATCGCCGGGGTCGAAGACGCGTTCTTGGTAGGGGATGTCTTCCAGCTTTTCGCCCGCCTGCAAGCGGTTGCGCAACTCGCGCTTCTTGAGGATGACTTCCTCGTAGCTCTTGTACAGCCGCACGCGCCCGGCTCCGATGCGGGTGCCCACCGCTTCGCCCGTGGCGAGCAGCTTGCCGCTGTTCTTCAAACTTCCGATCAAACCGGCAGCCATGGTGTAGCGCGTCATGGTGGCCGGGCCGCTCACCGAGTGCACGGTTTCGGGGCGCGCCTGGACGATGAACAAATCTTGACTGCGACCGTCCTTGGCCCACTCGATGTCCATCGGCTGGCCGTAGTGGGCTTCGATCTTGAGTCCCATCCCCGCCAGCTCGATGATCTCCTCGCGCGAGAGCGACCAGGAGCGGCGCCGGGCCGAGGAGACGTCGATGCTTTCGGTTAGGGCTGCGCCCTGGCCCCCGTAGACCATGGCCACGTCCTTGGCACCCAGGTGGCGGTGGACGATGGCTTGGTAGCCGCGCCGCAAGCCTTCCTTCCAGACCGTGAAGTGGTCGGGGGAGACGCTACCCTGCACGACCAACTCGCCCAGGCCATAGGACGAGGAGATGTGCACCACGCCCTGGTGTCCCGAGTCGGGATCGAGGGTGAACATCACGCCGGAGGTCGCCAAGTCGGAGCGCACCATCTTCATCACGACCACGGCCAAGGCGCTGCGCAGCGGGTCGAGGCGGTTGGCGAGTTGGTACGACACCGCGCGCTCGGTGAACAACGAGGCGCAGCACCGTTTCCAATGCTCGATCAGCGAGTCGACCCCGTGCACGTTGAGGTAGGATTCGCATTGACCCGCAAACGAGGCCAGCGCCGAGTCCTCGACTGTGGCCGACGAGCGCACGGCCACATCGACTTCGCCACCGTACTCGGCGCACAGGGTGGCATAGCCTTCGCGCAGGGCTGCTTCGATTTCGGGCGGGACGGTGGTGTTGACGATCAGATCACGCACCAACATCGTGCGCGCGTGCATCTCGAGGTGGTCGGTCGCATTGGCGCCCTTCGAGCAAGCGCGCAGGGCTCCGGCCAGGGTGGTTTCGCTGAGTGCGGCCCGGCGTACGAGGGCCATGCCTTCGGGCTCGCCCACATGGGTCCAAGTGCCCGGAGGCACTTCGGCTTCCAGGAACAAACGGTAGGCGTGGGCCGTGGTCGTGAAGCCGTTGGGTACGCGTACGCCCTGGGGGACCAATTCGCGGTACAGCTCACCGAGCGAGGCGCCTTTGCCGCCGACCAATTCCGCGTCTTGTTTGCCGACTTCGGAGAACCATAGGAGCAAGGCTTGGGAACGATCTTTCATGGGGGTAGCTAGGGGGGCCTTGGGGGATCGACTCCTTTGGGCCCAGGCCTTAGGGAGATCCCCCCTTGGAAGCGTCAAAATGGGCTGCGACGCCGCACGAAAGGCGGCGAATCCCCCTTCCGGGAAGGGCGCAAGCCAGCGGCTCCGACCTCAGGCGTCCGGAGCCTCGTTTTCGGATTTGGAAGGGGCTGCTTCGCGCTCCATCCCTCGCGAGCGGTACCAATACTCGCCCAGCATCTCCATGGCCTTGGCAAACACCGTGCCCTCAGCAAATTGGCCATCGGCGTCCGCGGTACCTGCCGGCACGCCGGTCAGCAATTCGATGGCTTGCTCGATGCGGTCGATGGCGTAGATGTGGAAACGCCCGGCGTCGCAGGCCTCGACCACATCCTGGCGCAGGACGAGGTTGCGCTTGTTCGCGGCGGGTAGCAGCACGCCTTGGTCCCCGGTGAGGCCCGCGTCCAAACAGGTCGCGAAGAAGCCCTCGATCTTCTCGGATGCCCCGCCGATCGGCTGGATGTTGCCGAACTGATCGATGGCGCCGGTCATGGCCAGGTTTTGGCGGATGGGGATGCCAGTCAGGGCCGAGAGCAGGCAACAGGTTTCGGCTCCCGACGCCGAATCCCCATCGACCCCGCCGTAGCTCTGCTCGAAGGCGAGCGAGGCGGTGAACGCGAGGGGGTGGCGCGTGCGGAAAAGGTGGCGTAGGAGCCCTCCAAGGATGTGGAAACCCTTGGTGTGGATGCTCCCCGAGAGGCTCGACTCGCGTTCGATGTCGACCACTCCGCGCATCCCCGGACCGGCCGTCGCCGTGATGCGTGCGGGGAACCCAAAGGTCAGAGGACCCGCGGACATCACCGCCAGCCCGTTGATTTGCCCGATGACCGCGCCACGGGTTTCGATGCGCAGGGTCCCATCGGCGATGCTCTCGCGGAAGCGCTGGGATGGCCGGCCCGCTCGGCGACGGGTGTTTTCGATCGCGCGTCGCACGTGCTCGCCGGTGGTATGCGCCTCGGTCGGATCGAGCACGGTGTTGATGTAGGCCGCCTCGCGGGCCAAGTCGTTCAACCTGGCAAACTTGGTCGTCAACCGATCGTTGCGCCCACTGATGCGCGTGCCGTGTTCGCACAGGGCCGCCACCGCTTCGCGCGTGAAAGGCGGCAAACTCTCACGCTCGGCCAATCCCGACAGATGGTGCGCGTAGAACATCATCGTTTCGTGGTTGAGCGGGAAGTCGCCCTCGAAGTCGGCCAGAACCTTGAACAGCGCCGAGAAGTCGGGGTCCCCCGAATCCAGCGCGTAGTACAGCGAGGATTCGCCGATCAAGACCACCTTGACGTTGATATCAATCGGCTCCGGCGACAGCGGGGACCCGCCGCCCAGGATGCCCAAATCGTGGGGGACGATCTCCAGCTTGCCAGTACGTAGCGTCCGAACCAACATCTTCCAGGCCCCCGGCTCGGACAGGAGGTCCATGGCATTCAGGATCAAGAACCCAGACTCCGCCCGTAGCAACGATCCCCCTTGGATCATCATGTGATCCGAATGGATGCGTCCACCCGGCAACAGCGAACGATCGATGTTGCCCAAAAGGTTGCGCAGGGTGGGGGTGTTCTCGACCACGACCGGACAACCTTCGGTGCTGTGGTTGACCAGGACGTTGACCTCGTAGCGATCGGTGGGGTCCTCCTCGCCATCGCCAAGGACTTGCAGGATCTCGACCACGTCCTCCAGGATGGCATTCAGGAAGCAGGCTACGCCTTTGCTTGGGAACTCCTTAGCGATGGCGTTCATGCGCGCCTGCATCAAGCGCCGCGCTTCGCTTTCGAAGAGATTGCGCAGCGCCTGCGCGTGATCGGCTTGCACCTGGGCCGCATGGGCGGTGAACTCGCGGAAACGTTCGCGGAACCCAACCAAGGCTTGGCGCAGACGCTCGGCCTCCTCGTCTTGGACCTTGCCCTCCTTGCGCAGGGCCTCATAAGCCTCGGGGGAAACGGGCTTGCCCTCATGCAACGGCACGATGGCCGTGCCGACCTCCTCGCCGTTTTGAATCGGGACCATCGCGAGGCCCGCCTGGGCGAGGTCCTTCTCGAGCGCGCTGCTGTCGATCGATTGGCGCATGGCCGTTTCCAGGGCCCTAGCCTTGGCTTGGATGGGCTCGTCGGAAAGCGCCGGAATCAGCTCCTGGCGGATGTAGGTCGAAAGCTGATCGATCCGGCGCGCGAAGGCGCGACCCATACCCCGGGGCAGGCTAAGCAGCTTCGGCCGATCGGGCTGCTGGAAGTTGTGCACGTAGCAGCGATCCTGGGCCAGCGGGCACAGGGGTTCGATCTGGTGGATGATGCGCCGGACCAGCTCAAGGCGACCCGTCCCGGTCAGACCCCGGACATAGATGTTTTGACCCGGGGCGTGCACCTGCAGCCCGAAGCGCAGGGCCTCGACCGCCTCGTCTTGGCCGGAAATCCCCTGCTGGGGTTCGACTTCCCGGGTGGTTGCGAAGGCGAACTGGGTCGCGTCCACGTGGCGTCGCAGGTCCGGGGTGGGGATCCGCAGGGGGGATTGATGGGGATCGGTCATGGGGCTCATCGGGGAATGGGGGGCATCGTAACCCATGGGCTGGCCGCTTGCCGGGGTTCCCGGGCGTCCCAAAAACCGCTCGGTACGCTCGATCTGGCCGTTGCGAGCTGGCCGGGGCTCAAGGATCGGAGCCTGGGCGCCGATGCTCTCCCCATGGCCTCTACCCTCGGTTCTTCGAACTGGTATCGCTACTTGCTCGCCCCGGCCATGCTGGCCATCTTGATCGGTGGACCCGTGGCCAGCATCGCGGCTTCCGAGTACGGGCTCTCCTGGTGGGCAGTCTTCTTGGCTGCTTCGGGAGGGCTGGCGCTCTTCTGGGATTTGGCTATGCACCGCGAGGAGGACTCGCATCGACCGCTGGAGACCCGCGAGGACCCCGTCTTTGGTCGCCTCATGTGCTACGAACCCGGGATCTGGCAGGCCCAAGAGCGCGTCCAGATGGAAGGTGCTTGGTTACCGGTGGCGGTCGAAGCGGGCAGCGAAGGTCCGAGCAGCGCCCAGCAGGACACCTACCGCGAGTTCCTGCGCGACCCGAGCGCGGTCCGAGCCGAGCTGGTCAAGAGTTTGATCGGGGTGGCGGGACAAGCCACCCACCCCGGCATGGTTCCGGTGGGGATGTTCTTGCCCAAGCACGAAGATCCGGCCGCGCCCTCGATGGAAATCGAAGTGATGGTGGATGGCGATGAGACCGGGCCCCACGAGGAAGTGGTGGGGTTCCGCGCAGGGCGCGCGCTCAGCGTGCGCCACTTGCCTGAGACCCGACCCGGGCGCGTGGCGTAGTTCCGACCACACCGCAAGCTAGCGAGCCCCCAAACGAACAACGGCCAGGCACCCGAGGGTGCCTGGCCGTTTGCTTTCTGGCATCGACGCCCTACGGCATGCGCGTGTAGTCGATGTGCAGCATGCGGTACCAGGTCCCGTCCGGGCTGAAGCCCCACATGTCCCACTCGTGGTGGTCCTGGTCGACGAAGGTCAAGACTTCCTTCATGGGTTGCTCCTTGCCGGTCAGCGGATCAAGGATCGTGCGGCCCAGGGTCAACGTCTTGCGATCGGGCGACATCTGGCCGGTGGAGATGTTCATCATTTGGGTGCCCATCGAATCGACCCAATAGCCCACGTACGACTCGCGCACCTTGTCGTAGCCCATATGCCCGAAGCCATAGAACGGCTGTCCCATCATTTCGCCCGCAAAGTGTCCCTCGAGGAATCGGCCACCCAGGGCCCAGCTGCTTTGCATCGAGCCCACTGACAGCAGCGGGTCGGCTTCGGGCGACATCCACAACTTGACCGCCGCTTGGAATTTGCCTTCTAGGCTGTTCAGCACTTGGTGCTCGGGGCCCGGGGTCGCCAGTTCGAGCATGCGGGCTTGCAGGGCGGCCATGTCCATCTCGGGCGAGATTTCATCGACGGGCTTGGGCGCTGAGGCTTCGGCATAGTCGACGGCTTCGGTCTCGGTCTGATCGAGCTGTTCGTCGAGCTTGGCAGCGCGCGCCTTCTCCACGGTGGGGTCGCCTAGCACGCTGTGCTCGAGTTCGGCGTCTTGCGCGGTCGCCTGCTCGAGCGGGGCTTCGGCGATCTGTGCATCGATCTCCGCACGGGTCTGCTCTCCGCGGTCCGCCAGGTCCTCCAGTCCATGAGTGATGTCGTCCAAGATCGGATTGTCTTGGGAGAGCGAATCTTCCAGCATCGGTTCTTCGAGAACGGGTTCCTCAAAAACGGGCTCCTCGAAAGTCGGCCGCTCAAACTCCGGCTCTTCCAAAACCGGCTTCTCGAGTTCCATGGCAGCTTCCGAAGTCGAGGCGACCGCTTCGGTGACCCCCGCCAGTTGACGCTTGAGCCGCTCGTATTGGGCTTGCGCTTCATCTTGGACCGCCACGGAGGCTGCTTGGATGTCTTCACGCAGCGTGGTGGAGCTGGCCTCGATGGCTTCGCCGACCTGGGTGGTGGCTTGCGCGGCAGCTGCACTCGCTTGCTCCGTGCTCGGTTGGGCTTGCCGCTGAGTCGGCTTCGGGTTCGAATCGGTCGATTGGCACGCGGCCAAGACCAGGCTGGCTGCGGCCAGCAAACGGAAATGCTTCATGGGGAGGGGCGCACGGGGTGCGCGAAGGGTTGGGATCCCGAGGGATCGCCCCGCATTGTTCCACTCCCTCCCGCAGGGGTCCAGTTGGGATCCGTACAACCCCTACCCGCAACCTCTTTGGGGCCCTCCTAGGGACCCCTCTAGGGGCCCAACCTGGGGCTCTGCGGCGCCCTAGGGGAGGAAATTCTTTTTGTTGGCCAGCTTGCGGGGCAGGTACTCCTCGAGCACGAAGTTGAGACCCCACTTGGCCAGGGCCTGTTGTTCGGCGCGCACACCCATCTTGAGCAGCTGGTCAAGGGCCTTCTTCCAGGCCGGGTGGGCCTTGAAGAAGGGGTCGTTTTTGAGCGCATCCTTGGCGCGCTTGATGTCGACCGCCTTGAGCGGGTGGGTGGCGTCTTCGAGTTGGAAATCGAGGATGTCCTGGGGCGTGACCCCCAGGAATTGGGCCTTGGGTACGCAGAAGAAGCGGTTGATGTGCGCTGCATTGCCCGAGCCCACCTTGAGCGTGCGGTAGATGTTGGCGATACCGTAGGGGTCGCAGTCGACGAAGCAGTAGATCGGCAGCTTCTGCTCGTCCGAGAGGCGCCGCATGAAGCGTCGTTGGGCGCGCGAGGGCACGCCGCCCATCGAGATCAAGATGCAGTTCGCCGTGCGCCAGTATTGGTGGTCGTTGAGGCGGTGGAACATACCGCCGGTTTCGATGGCCAGGATGAACTTGGCCTTGGTCTCGAAGCGCAAATGTTCGACCGAGGAAGGGATCGTGTAGGCACCGGTGCGCATGGCGGT
>Ga0116152_10001736_pt1 | contig 17889 bp, 14 predicted proteins | sample AD_UKC119_MetaG_FD_89894 | JGI IMG/M metagenome (GOLD analysis project Ga0116152, IMG submission 89894) | Active sludge microbial communities of municipal wastewater-treating anaerobic digesters from Hong Kong - AD_UKC119_MetaG | ecosystem: Engineered > Bioreactor > Anaerobic > Digestate... | reverse complement strand
TACCGAGTACCACAAGGGTCTAAAGGATGGCAGCATCAAGAGGTAGCATTCTTATTCCCTGACCTATGCAAAGAAGCGAGTAAACGACCTTACAAATAAAGTAGAAACAGCTAAAAAACTTTGGGCATAGTTCCCAAGCAACTTTTAAAAGATTTACCCAATGGATAAAGTAATTGTAATATTCCTAACGGACGAGTGCCACAGAAAAAGTAGTTATTTCTTGGAGGCCATATTCCCGGACGCAAAGCCAATGACAAACCGAAGCGTCACTCATTGCGTCAGTGAAATCAATGGGAAATTATACGACATATCCGGGGAAATCGAAAAACCATTAATTGACCTATATTTCCCAGCAGATGAAAGAATGATCGACGAAATGTCTGACTGGTCATTCCACGAAAACAATGTTTTAAGGATTACCGATTGCGATTTCTGTGGTGAACCTATGGTCATAACCCCTGACGGCGACATACGTTCCATATACGTCGAATAAAACAATTTATCAACTCCCCAATCCCCAGCCCGGGACCGGACCACCCAATCCGCGCCCCGGGTTTTTCACTTCAATACCCCTTCGGGGTCGGATTTTTTTTCGCATTTTCGACGACCCACTTGTTCACCGACTTATCAACATTCCCCCAATCGCCGGAATCACTTTTTTTCGTACCTTTCACCCATTCACAAAACCCCAATATTTCAGCAATGGCTTGGAAACCCGACGACATCGAAAAAGTCTTCACCGAAATCTGCCGACGTATCTCGGAGGAGGGATATTCAATCCGAAAATGTTTACTCGACCCGGAATTCCCCGGTTCGGAAACTTTTTACAAATGGCTTGAAGATGATCCCGAAAAGGCGAAACGATACGCACGCGCGTGTGAGGAGCGCGAGATTTTGATGCTTGAGGACATTATCCACATTGCCGATGACACGACCCGGGATGAAAAAATCGTGATGATGGGTGATGCTGCGATCGTGACCATCGACAAAGAACACATCCAAAGGTCAAAGGTTCGGATCGACGCGAGAAAGTATTATTTAGCCGTCACAAACCCCAAAAAATACGGAAATAAGGTTGACGTGACGTCCGACGGTGAATCAATCGCCAATATGACACCGGAACAAAAGGACAAAATGCTGGCGACATTGTTGAAAAAAGCGCAAGATTTGGATGGGACTGAGTGATTCGGAATTAAAATTATTGAACGAACTACTTCGGGACAAGGAAATTCGCCAACTGAATGACGGGCTGATCAATTATCACGGCAAAACAAACCCGAATTATCGATTTCTTCGTGATTCCCTATTATCCCAAGCTTACGACGTTTATGGTGAACTGGTTGACGGGGTTCGTGGTTGCGTTTTGGAGGGTTCGTCGCGGTCCGGGAAAACGTGGTCCGGTATTGATTTGATTTTCTTCATTGCACTGGTTTATGATCCGGGTTCAACGATTCACATTTACCGGGAAACATACAACGAATTCAAGACGACCCTTTATGATGATTTCAAACGGCGCCTTGACCATTTCGACCTCCCGAACAAATTCCATCACGCGCAGGACGTCAAAACATTTAAAATCGGAAAAACCAAAATCACCTTTTTAGGATGCGACAAAATTGGAAAGGCTCACGGGGCGGGTTGTGATTATGCGTTTTTTAATGAGGTGATGTTCATTCCCCGCGAAATATTCGATCACGTCGAAATGAGGTGTCGTAAGTTTTGGTGGATGGATTACAACCCATCAGTAACACAACACTGGGTTTTTGATTCCGTAATTCCCCGGGGCGATGTCGGATTTTTACGGACCACATTCAAGGACAACCCATATATTTCACCGCAGGAACGAAATAAAATCCTTTCTTACGAACCTTGGGAACCCGGGACATACGAGGTCCGCGATTCGGAAATATACTACAAGGGTAAACCCGTGACCGACAAACATCAACCGCCCCCACATTACAAAAACATCGAACAGGGGACCGCTGACGAGTACAATTGGAAGGTTTACGGATTGGGGCTTCGAGGGGCGATGGAGGGCGTCATATTCAAGCACGTCACTTGGATTGACCAATTCCCGACGTTCGTGGACGAGTTTACATACGGGAACGATTTCGGGTTCACTGTTGACCCGAACGCGACGGTCCGTTATGCCGAGGACCGTGATAACATCTGGATCGAGCCGTTATGTTATTCATCCATTGACAACCCTGACGACCTTTCCGACTTTTGGGAGGAAATCGGATTGTCCCGGTCCGACATCATTACCTGCGATTCATCGGATAAATACACCGGGGAAAACAAAGGGACCGTTGAAATGGTTTCGGCGTTGGAGGATTTGGGCTGGAACGTTTTCAAGGTATCGAAAACAAAGTCGGTGATGTTTTGGCTTACATCGATGAAGCGGAAAAAAATTCACATCGTTCGGAATCAATATTACAAGGAGGTCAAAGCGGAGCAGGAAAATTATGTGATGAAAGAAATTCACGGAATCCTGATCAATCAACCGATCGACAAATTCAATCACTTCTGGGATGCTGCAAGATACGCGCATATCGCGCACAACGAGGAATCAGCTGCGGTGCATTGGTAACGGTGCATATTTACAGTAAAATACAGAAATAGGTCCTTAAAGCACCCAATTTTTACTGTAAATTTACAGTATTCAACTAATAGAAAAATCTACCAATATGGCTAAAATAAAAAAAATACAAAGAAGCGAGAATCAATGGAATTATCATTTTTTCTGTCCCGCGATGGGTTTTTTTCGTTATATAAAAATTAATTTGTAAATATTCGTATTCTTGTACTAAATTTAAGCCCTAAAACGATGGAACTCGACAAAGACCAGATACTCGACCGGATATTATCCCCGTCAAATCCAAACATTTCGACGTATCGTGACGACCACCAAATTCTTGATATTTTACACAACGGGGGCGATGTTGCTTCGTTATTGGAAAAGGTCAAGAACTTCGAAAACGAGGAACAAAAGGAACTCCGAAACAAAATCGCACGATCCACCAAAGACCTCCTCGCCTATCTAATCACCCCAATCAACAAAGTATTTTCCGCGTCCGGTTTCGTGACCAAAATTGAAGCGAAAACCGAAACCACCACCAAAAAAGCAAACGATTATATCGAGAAATTGCCCGAGGGGGTTTCATTGCGTCAATGGATGCAGGATTTTTGGGTCCCCGCTTACATTTCGGACCCGAACGGGGTCATCCTTGTTGAAACCAACGAGGAGGGCGAAGCATATCCGACAATCAAATCGATCGATTGTATTCACGACTTTAAGGCGAAATGGGAGGATTTTGAATATTTGATTTTGCTTCACAAAAAGGTCGATATGAAAAAGGACGATTCCGATGAAATGGAAAAGGTTCAAATATATCGGGTTTACGATTCGGTCAAAGACGCGCTTTATTACGTGAAAGGCGAGGGTGACAAAGCAAAACTTTACGAATACGAGGACGACGAGGATCAACATATTTACATACATAATCTGGACCGTGTCCCCGCGTGTTTCATTAGTAATATCAAATGTACCAAAACCGGGGGTCGAAAATCATTCATCAACGTAATCGACGAACACCTCCGCGAATTCCTCAACGATTCTTCAATCCATTCGATTTATAAATTCCTTCACGGATTCCCAATTTTCTGGCGTTATGCGACCAAATGTTCGACGTGTAACGGGACCGGACGTATAAAAAGGCGCCAATCAACCGAAACTGACGACGGTTACGATACCTGTTCGACGTGTAACGGTAAAAAGGTGAAAATCACGAACGACGTTTCCGATGGTGTTGTTATCCCAATGCCAAAGGAGGGGATCAGCACCGGGGGAAATGACATCGCCGGATATATTCAACCTGACCTCGAAACTTGGGGGAAACAGGTCGAGGAAATGGACGGATCACGAAAGGAAATGTTTTTCGCGTTATGGGGGACCCATTTAACCGAACCGGACGGAGTGGAAAAGACCGCGACACAGGCGTTTATCGACGCCCAGCCCGTTAACGATGTACTCTGGAACATCAGCAACGTCGGTGAATCGATTGAAGAAAAATTAATGTTCAACATTTTGGATATTTCATTCCCGGAAATGATCGACGAGGAAAAAATCGTTTCAAAATGGGGGCGACGATATTTGACCGAAACCCCAGACGTCCTCTGGAATAAATACACGGAAGCGAGAAAGGATCAATCGCCAATCACGACCCTTGATTATCTTTACAAGCGGTTTTTAATGGCAGAATATCACAACGCCCCGACGATGTTGGAGCAAAAAATGAAAGAATTTTACTTGGAACCGTTCCCACATTATACCCTTAGCGATATGCGTGGGATATTCAAACCGAAAGAAATCCAGAAAAAAATGTTATTCAGCGAATGGGTCGCCGATGACATCGATTTCAACAAGGAAAAGGACGTGTTAAAAGCGGAATTTGAACAATTCGTCACCGCAAATATGGACCCCATTGAGGAACCCAAACCGGGCGATCCACCACAGCAATAAATTTTTATTAACCCGTAATATATTACACCTATGAAAACAATTAAAAAAGTGAAGTACATCGTCATCGACGGCGAGGTAAAAAAAACCGAGGACATCCTCGAAAAAAAGGAAAAATTGGGGAAAGCCGAGCCAGTTGTTAAAAACGTTCTGGATTCCACCGCGACCAATTTGGTGAACAAAACCAAAGTCGAGCTGGCGCGTGCCAAAGCTAAAAAAGTGACCATCGACATCGACGGCTGGGAAGAAGTTGAAAACAAAGCGGACAATTCCAACACCGCCGAAGCGAAAGCCGGAAAGGGTAAAAAACCAGCCGACAACAAAACGCAAGGTTCTGGCGATGGTGATGAATTCGACCCAAAAACGGCAAATAAGGAACCGCTGATCGCTTACGCCAAAGAAAACAACATCGACCTCGGTGAAGCGTCAAAGGTTGACGAAATCCGTCCGATCGTTGTCAAATGGCACGAGGAAAACGCCCAAAAAGGCGGGGAATAAACCCGGGTAAACGATGACGCCCGATTTGTTCATCACGATTATCAAGGAAAGCAACCCCCTCGCCGTTGAAATATACACCCGAGGGGGATGTTTTAAATTCTTTAAAATATTGCAATCGAAATTCCCGGAAGCGGAGGCTTTCTATGATGGGGACCACGTTATCACGAAAATCGACGGCAAATATTACGACATCAATGGGGTACAAAACCCCGGCAATCATTTACGGATGACAACGGAACAGCAGGACGACGCTGAATCGTGGTCGCCAAACATTAAACAAATTATTTCAGATATGTTAGATCAAACCACAATCGACAAAATTGCTGCAGCATTGAAAATCAAGCCGGACGATTTCAAGGCAAAATTAACCAGCGACAAGGAAGAAGGAATTGAAATTCCGTCCGGGACCTATTTAACGGACGACGATTTAAAAACCCGTGACCGGAACAAGTACAATGAAGCGAAAAAGGCTTTTGAGGAAATGACGGTCAAAAAAATCAAGGAGGAAAAGGAATACACCGATTTCAACGGGACCACGTTCGAGGAACTATTCCAACACCACGATAACAAATTGAAATCGAAATACGATTCATCTGCCGATGACCGTGTTAAAACCCTCGAGAGCGATTTGGAAAAAATGAAAGGCGCTCACGCGACCGAAAAACAGCAACTTTCGGACCAAGTGAATGACTACAAATCCAAATTTGAACAGGAACGAATCGACACGAAAATTCTTTCGGCAATGCCAAAGGAAACAACGATCAAACCCGAGGCAATCGTGACCCTTTTCAAATCAAATTATCAATTATCCCTTGATGAAAACGGAAACATTGTTGTTTCTAAAAACGGGGAGGTTTTGAAGGACGCCGGAACCGCGTCACCGTTACCATTCGACAAGGTATTCACCGAATATGTTGACGCCGAAGGATATATCGGGAAACGTGGCGGTCGTGGCGGTGGAAATGACGGCGGAGGGGGTGGTGGAACATCCACTGAAGAAGATTTTATTGAAAAATGGGAAAAATATAACGGAAAAAAAATATCTTCGCAGGAAGGTGTTGACGCCCTCGTCAAATTCCAAGCCGAACAAGCCAAATAATTAACGGGGGTCATATCGACCCCCTTTTTTATGGGTATCACTACAAAAGCCAAAGATACTGGCAACCCATAAACGCCAAAGATACTGGCAATATCGCAACGCAAGACGCGCCGTTGTATTAAAATCGAAACATTAATTTTTTTAATTTAATTTTTTTCACAAATGGCAAATTATACAGATGCTATTCTTGCGAAAGCACAGGCGAAAATCCAGTCCAAATTTGGAGCTCCTGAAAAGCGATTAAAAGCAAACGGAGCATTTACCCCGTTCGCAAGAAACACACAATTCACGATCCCTGAAATCGAGCAGATGCGTGTATCGAATCAACGCCCGATCGAAGTGAATTTCTTAAAACGAACCGTCCGATCCGTCGGGTCCGCGCGTGAACACGATCACGCCGGGAATCAAGGGGATTCTGGAAAGGTTAACCTTTCTTGGAATACCTATCAAGACAAAGCTTCAACATCGTTGAAACTATCCGAAAATTTGATCTTCACTAACGAGGACATCGTCGCGAACGAGATCGAAAATATGTTGAAAAACATCGCAATCGCTACCCACGCCGACGCGTTGTCATTCCTTGACACCAACAAAACCGGGGTAAACGCTGCAACTGTGAACGGGTCCTTTAACGGGACAAACGACGTATTTGAAATCTTGGGGGCTGACGCCGATCTTTATTTCCAATTCGGGGAATCAATGTTGATGCAAAATTACTATAATGGTGGTTTTGAGGTCATCGCTGATCCTAAATTGTACGCGAAAGCAATCCGTCAAGGAGCGCAAGGCGCCGGGAACCAGACAAATTACGGTTATCAATTGCAAAACGCAATGCTGAACCAAGCGATCGGATTGGCTGACGCCAATTACACCGCTGGGGTTTCGTATTTCATCCCTGAGGGGACAATTGGTGCTGTGGATTGGACCGAACCGAAAAACCGTCAGAATTGGGGAGATATTGAATCTTACGTCGGTGGTTTCCGAACCATCCGAAACCCGTTCTTGAATAACATCCTTTGCAACCTTCACGCATACGTCGCACGTGCCGACAACAGTGGTGCTGGTGGTGATGCTCAGGACGTTAAGATTTTCTGGGAAATTTCCGCAGATATTGCCCTTGTTAAGGCTCCGTTGTCCGTCACCGACGAAACAACAATTTTCAGCGTTGGTCAACTTTAATAGTTAGGGCAAATGACACGACTTGAATTAAGAGATTCATTAATCGACAGGGTGGGATGGAAAAATGATCCGTCCCTTTCCCTGACGGTTTCCGCTGAAAACCAGACATCCGATTCCGGGCGTTATTTTCAAGACGAACATTCGATCGTCAGGTTAAAAACGATTCACGAAATCACATATCCGGTCGATGCGAATGAATCCGATTTCAACGACGTACTGGAGGACCTTAGAAAGGTCGTAATATTCAACGTCATTGATGACGTTTTCGAGGAATCGATTATCGCCGAGCTTGACTTGGAGGGCAACGAAAACCAATTCGATGCTGCGATTTCCAAAAAAATGACCATCAAAATCGCTGAAATATTGATGACCACCGAAAGGGTGAATTTCACCGAACGAAAGGGAAAGGATTTTTTAAAGAACATTTTCTTTGAAATCAACGGAAACCCGAATTTCCCGGACAAGGTGAGTATCGCGTCGATGTACCGAAAGGAAATCGATTATTTAAGGGATATTTATAATTCCGTGAATATGTTGGATTCAATCACATTGACCAACAACACCGGGATTTTAAAAGAGGATCAGTACCGTGTCTAACAATAGAAAAACCGCCCCTGTTGGCGTTGACATCGAAATCGACAAACTGCAGGTCAGATTGTACGAAAAAACCGGATTCACCAACATTGACGGTTACGGGAGGGTTGAATTGGTCCCAAAGGACAAAAAGACGGTCCCCCATTATTTCACAAAACCGGATTATAAGGAGGTTTTGATGGATGACAAATTGAACGGAATATTTTTCTTCGTTGAAAAAGCCTCCGCGAAATTTAACGATCAAAAGATCGAATCCGAAATCGACATATATTTCCTGCTCGACCTTGTGAAATTATACCCGAATGTCGTTCATCGAGCGGACGAGGAAGCGAGGGTTGATATATTGGACCAATTGACGCGGTCACGGTGGTTTCAGAATAACGAAATCACGATCGTAAAGGGTCAGGACGCATTGAGCGAATTTGACCACAATTTGACCGATTTACAACCGTATCACTTTATCAAATTTTCGGGCAAAATCAAATATCAATTTAATTGTTAATATTCATTCAAAATGAAAAATAAGAACATCCCATTTATCTGCTTAATCACGGTGATAAACGAGGTTTGTGGTTCCGATACCAAAACCGTGAAAAACACCGGGGGACGTAAGCAATGCTTAGAGGGGGCTGTGCGCGTTTATGCGTTGGCGAAAGATACCTTTTCTTTCACCACATTAGCCGAAGCGAAAACTAAAACGGCTTGGGACACCGCCAAAGAAGCGAAAGACGTCGTTATTTTTTACGACGTTGAAGAACTTGAACCGTCGAACACCGAAGCGGTCATCAAAAACGGACGATTCCGTGATTTTGACATCAAAGACGCGATTAAGGGCGTGAATTATACTCATTACCTTTCCACGTGTTCACACGAGGCTTTGAAGTCTTATCAAAATTCGGAATATACCCGAATCTTCCGTATCACCGAAAAGAACGAGGTTCTTTGCGAGGTACAGGATGACGGATCGATCAAAGGGGAGCCTTTGACATCGTTTATCGTTGGAATCCGTGATGATGCACCAGCCGACGGAACACCATCAACCAAAGTGAACCTGAAATTTGACGCTTACGCGCTATCAATCTTCGAGCCGTCGTTCAACATTGCGACCGATTACGAGGGGATTTATAACGTGGTGATGACTCAGGTTTCAGCTTCGTCAACCGTTATCAAATTGACGGCAGCGACCGAATGTTCAGGGACCAAAATAACAACGTTTGCGGACGGTGATTTCCAAGTCCTTGACGCGTCCGGGGACCCTGTCGCCAGCACGTTCTCGGGTCCAGACGCCAGTGGGGTTTATACCCTTACCGGGACCGGATTCGCGACCGGATATACGGTTGAAATCGTTGACGTTGTTGTTGAAACAGACGTGATGTACGAAGGCGCCGAAGCGCTGGACATTACGGTATCGTAAACATTATTCCTTGATGTCGTTTACGGGTTGGGGAGCCACGAGGGGGAAGCGATTTCCCTTTCGTGGTAAACCCAATCTAAAGCGATTTAAAAGGGTAGCCTTTTTTTATAATGTTCGACGATGGCAACATTCAAGGAAGCACAGGAACGAGCGGAAGCGTTAACACCCGAAAAAATATCAAACGATTTCTTCCAATTTGTTCGATCATTGGAGCCGTATTTGGCGCAATTGAACAAAGCTGCGATTTTCATTGATAGTGAAGATATTTTCGGGGACCCGATCGGATTTTATTCACGGGCGACAGAGGTGATTAGTCAGGGAAGAAAAAGGGAGGGTCAGCCGTTTAACCTATTTGAAACCGGGGATTTCCTCGATGGTTTTTTTGCCGAAGTAAAGGACGAAACCATCACGTTCGGGACCAGAGATTCCAAGAAAGAAAAAGTCGAAGAAAACACCTTGTCGAATGACCTTTATGGTTTACGAGACGAGGATTTGAAGAAGGTGATTGACGAAAAGTTATCGCCTTTTTTTAGTGAATATTTTAAACGTGAATTATAAATGACATACGATTCCCTCGATATTATCCCGGCGAAATTATACAACCGAATCGAAATGACCGGGGATGTCCGATTATTGACGGATGACCCAAAGGTCCCGACATATTTTCTGGAGGAACTTTGGTCCATATTGGAAAAGGAGGATTTGCGTATTTCATCCGACAAGGAGGTCGGAAAAACGCTGGATATATCACGACGGGTCGAGGAATTGAATTCACAACTTGAGGGGGTAACGCTTGCCGTTCACGTGTTGAAAAGCGTTGTCGATTGGGATTTAATCGATAAATTGAAGGAGTATCATTACGATTTCAAATTTGAATCAATAGAGGATAAAAGACGGTCACGGCGTCAATACAAAAAAGACCTCGAAAAAATAGAACGTCACGCGAACACAATGGAGGTGAGGATTGGTCGTCTGCGTTCAAAATTGCCGAAAAAAGACGATGACGGTGATTCGGTGACGGTCACGACATTCGACGAAACGATTTTATCGTATTCGGCAGTAGTTGGAACCGGGTTCGTTGACACCAACGCGATCACCCGGACCCAATATCACGCGCTTATCAAAACTGGAAACCAAAAAATGAAAGCGCTCACAACCAATATGAACAACAAAAAGTCTCGCAATGGCAAACGATAAAATCACCCGCAAGGATCAGGTCGATGATAAAATTTTCGACATTGGTAAGGATTACGCGAAATCGATCCAGCCGGCTATCGAAGCAAACGACGACTGGGTTGATTCATTTAAGGCGGTCAAAGCCGTCGCCCTCGAATATTTCAACATCGGGAAAAAATTCAAAGACGCATCCGGTCGGACCGAATTCATAAAACTAAAACAGGAGGAAGCGAAACTCCGAAAACTAAGCGCCGACGCGGTGAAAGCCGAGCAGGACGCATTGAAAAAATCGCAAGAGGTCGCCAATAAACTACTGGACGCCGAAAAAAAATTGCTGGACATCGAAGCCAAAAAACAACGGGCAAAACGAACATCGACCAAATTAAGCGCCGAGGAACGTTTGGAACGTCAGCGCCAAAATAGAGAGGAAAAGGACGAAGCGATCCTTAAATCCAAAACATCAACATTGATTGAAATATTAAACGTCAAGCGACGTCGTGCAGCGACCATTGTTCAAGATTTGGTCGCCAAGAAAAAACTTTACAATAATTTATCCGACGCCGAACAGCGCGAATTGAAGGAATCGACCATCCAATTCAATCGATATGATTTAGCAATCAAAAAGGCGAAGGAAACAACCCGTCAATTTCAGGAAAACGTCGGTAATTATCCGAAGATTTTAAAAATCGGGTTATCATCCATAAAAAGCCTTATCCCGCTGATCGGGGCGGGGCTTAGTTTAAGAGCCGCTTTTGATTTCGGAAAAGAAGCCAGACAATTGGCAATCGAAGCCAAAGGGGTCGATTTTGCGTTCGAGCGAATCCAGAAACGTGGCGAGAACGTCGAAGCGGTATTGTTACGGGTTAAGGAAACCACCCGGGGGACATTGTCGGATTTAGACATCAAGAAATCGATTGTCGAATTTGACAACTTCGGGTTATCATTGCAGGAAATCGACACATTACTCGAATTCGTGACGGTCCGGGCAACACAAACCGGAAAGGGGTTTGAATATTTAAAGGATTCATTGGTCGAGGGTCTTTCCAAGGAATCGAAACTCCGTATTGATAACCTTGGTATTTCGACCGCAGATTTGAACGCCGAACTAAAGAAAACGCCGAATTTCGTTCAAGCGGTGGCAAACATCGCCAAGCGGGAAATCGCCGAAGCTGGCGATATTTTGGATTCCGCGCAAAATTCACAGGCGAGATGGAACGCCGATCTTGAAAATTTCAAGTTATTGGTCGGGAACAGTTTCATCAAAAGGGTTTCTGATTCGATGTATAATTTCGGGTCCGCGATATTACGCGCAATCACCCCAACAAAAGACCTTACGACCGAAATCACCAAGGAACAGGTCGAATTGAACACTTTGGTCAACCGAATCACCGACGTCAATATCGAAAATGACGAACGCGAAAAATTGGTAAGTAAATTGACCGAGGAATATCCGTTTTTCCTAAAACTAATCAAGGAGGAAAAAACCGACAACGAATCACTATCGAACGCACTCCGCGAGGTAAACGATTTGTATATCAAACGAATCGTATTACAAACCCAGCAAGAAAAAATCGATAAATTGATTGAAAAAGCCGGAGCGAAGGCTTTTGAAAACGTGAACCGTCGCATCCAATTAGAAAGGGAACTTGAAAAAATCAACCGGGAACAATTGGGGGACCGCGCCGTTGATCTCACAAACAAATCATTCGAGGAGCGTGTCCGGTTAATCAAAGAACAATTACAACTGACCGCAGAAACAAAAAAGGTAGGAAGTCGTGTCGTTAGAAACGAGGACGCCGTCGCATTGCAAAGGGTTAATACATTGTTGACCATTTACAACGGGGGTCTTCAGGGGTCCGTAAATCTAAATAAGGCGTTAAATGACGAACAAGACCTTTTGGCACAAATCGAGGGGGAAATCGGGATCACATTGGCGCAAATAAACGATTTATTCCAATTAAACACCCAAAGAAAAAACGACAACACCAACGCGACGAAACAATTGACCGAAGCGGAATTAAAAGCTTTGCAAGCGGAAAAACGTCGTTTATTGGATAACAAATTCAAACTCGAATCATTCAATCTTCAACAACGTATCGACGACCTGAAACGATTAGCCGAATCCGAGGAGGAAACGTTTGACGTTCGCCGGGCAGCATTGGAGGAATATTCCCAACTCGAGGAAGAATTGGCTTTTTTGACGGCAAAGAACAAATTTGACGTCGCTAAAAATTTCAGCGACAAAGAAATCGAAGCGTTGTTGACCAAGGGCGAGGTGTCGAAGGATGTTTTGAAAAAGGTCACCGACGAAGAATTACTGATCATTGCCCAATATCAAGCGCAATTAAAAAATATTCAGCGCGAAAGTGATAATTCAGCGACCGATTTGGATGTCGAAGAATTCACCCAAAAGGCAAAAATAAAGGCACTCGCCAAGGAAAAAGCGTTAAATGAAGAATTACGCCTTGAAAACGATTACTTCCTAAAAAGCGAGGGGATATATGCCGGAGCTGAGGACGCGGTTGAATTGCGCGAAAAGCGAATCGCGGAAATAAAAAAGAAATATGCCCTTGAGGCTTTAAATACCCAAGTTGCTGCGGTCGAAGAATTATTGAAATCGGCTGTAAAACGCGCACAATTGGAAGCGGAACTTGCGGACCTAAAATTACAAATATCCAATTTGACGACCGACGCGTTTATCGAAGCCAACGACAAGGAGGTTTTATCGACGCAGGAAAAGGTGGAACAAATCCTCGATATTTCACAACGGCTCGCTCAAGCATTGGTCGAACTTGCCGATTCCATATTCGAGGCTCGAATCCAAAAAATTGACGCCGAAATCGAAGCCAATGACGAAAAAACCCAGCGATATTTGGAAAATGAAAATTTATCCGAGGAACAACGCGCCGAAATCGAAAGGAAGGGGGAGGAACGCCGTCAACAATTGGAAAAGAAAAAGCGCGAGGAACAACGCAAACAAGCGATATTAAATAAAGCAATGGCAATCGTTGACATTGGAATCGCGACCGCGTTGGGGGTGATGCAGGCTTATGCTCAATTGGGACCAATCGCCGGAAATTTTGGGGCTGCGTTGGTGATTGCTTTGGGGGCAATTCAAACCGCAGCTGTTATCGCAAAACCGATTCCGAAATACGCCAAGGGAACCAAAAATCACCCCGGGGGTCTTGCGCTTGTGGGGGAAGAAAGACCCGAGGTAATTACGGAACCGGGCAAAGCGCCGTATGTAGTTGATAAACCGACAATTTTGAATCTTAGGTCCGGGACCAATGTAACACCGTCACTCGACGAATATAAGGACATAATGAGGGAGGCTGCAATTCGCCAAATCGCACGTAATTACAACAATGTTTCAAATTTCGCCGAAAACAATATTTTGAATTTTGACGATTCGGGGATGATCGAGGAATTACGGTTGACCCGAGAAGCAATATTGAAAAACCGTCAAAACATCATTTTGAAAACCGAAAAAACCGACATTCCGTTCGCAATTTTCCGAGCTGGGGTCATAAACTGGGGTAATTAATGGGAATATCAAATCCAACATATCGCGACAGGGTTCGTTTTACATTGTATCACGACGATTATGGGACGTTAAGGATTGACGATCCGGTCGGATGGGATGAGGACGAGAAGGAATACGCCAGAAACACAAAGTATCACGGTATTTTCACGAAATTCTCAAACTCCCTTAAATTCGTTTTAAGCGGTGCTGAATTCATCAACAATGTCCGTGATATTTATGGGGTAAACGCCGAAATCGTATTGACAAAGGACGAAAGACACCCTCAGACGGACATCTGGACCCGCCGTTACGAGGGAATTTTGGATTTGTCTGAATGGGAAAAGGAGGACGGCGAGGTTTCGGTGAAATTTAATTCTTCCGGCTTGGAAAAGGAATTGAAATCCCGCGAAAGCGAGGCTGTCGAAATTGAACGGGAGACAACGATGGACGGGGACACGTTGGACCCATTATCAACAAAAACAGTATATCTGGAAGGGCGACAAATATTCCTTCAATCCGCTTTCGATGTTGGTCCGACAAATAACGAAATAGGGGTTTCGGTTGAATCCAACGCCGGAAATACACGCAATCAAACAGGGGGAATCCCTTTAAGATTAGTTTCAAACAGTCACCAAGAAATTTTACAGTCGGTTTATCCGCAAACAACCGGGAGCGAAAACAACGGGGACCTCGGAATGATGTTCCTTTTTGATTGTGACCGTGACAGAACATTCAATTTCCAATTAAACGGAACTTTAAATGTTAATTTTAGCCAATATGAGAATGTTCAATGGTGTCGATACAAGGTTTGTCTTACGGTTTACAAAGACGGTTTTGATTTCAACTTAAAAAATCGTTATGTAATGCACGAACTAAGGTCCGAAAACCCGCCCGAAACGAACGACATTTCCCAGCTTGTCCTTCCGTCGGATGTTGATTTCCCGGTCAACCCTTTCACGATTAACGGGGTGAATTTTTCGTATTCAAATGAAAACTTTCAAGTTTTGGAGGGCGAAAGTGTCGCGTTGGAGGTTTATTTAAAAGCGGATATGTACCGGGACAACAACGCCGGGGTAAGGGCGAAAGCTAAGGACATCGTGGTTGATTTCACCATCGAGGAGGATAGCTTGACCGAACCATCAACATCAAAGGCGGTTATGGTTCACGAATTGGGGGAAAGATTGGTTAAAATAATGACTGGGCGCGAGGATTGCTTTTATTCCGAAATATTGGGTCGTTCTGACATTGGTTATCCCCAAGACGGGGAGGCTTCTTTGCTTGGGTTGGCTCACGGAATGTGGATTCGTCAATTCGACAAATATCCAATCAATGATGAAAATAAATACAAACCATTTACAACCAAATTCAAGGATTACACCGATTCGCTGGAGGCGATTTGGAACATCGGTCTGGGGATTGAACGCGTTGGTTTTCGTGAACGGGTCCGAATGGAGGATATGAGTTATTTTTACAATAACAACGTCTTGGTGAAACTTGGCAAACAAACCGGAAATCAATTTGAATATATCCAAGTAAAAAAGGTAAAACGATCCTGCGCGAAAGAATATTTGTTCTCGGCAATCGATACCGGATATTCAAAGGGTGGTGAATACGAGGAAGCGATGGGATTGGATGAATACAATGGTAAAGCAAATTTTAACACGGTCATCACCCGGGTAAAAAGCATTTTGACCCAAATAAGTAATTATCGGGCAGATTCGTATGGTTTGGAATTCGCCCGGCGAAAACCAAAATCAGCATATAAAACCGAGGACACTACTTACGACAAGGATGTTTTCTGGATGGATTTAAAACGTTTCGGAAGCATTTTCAAAATGCGCAAATGGCAGGACGATTTCGCACAACAGCCGACCGGGGTTTTTAGTCCCGATACTGCCACAAATTTAAGGCTTTCCCCGGTGAATATGACAATCCGTCGAGGGTGGTTTGTTGCTGCGTCGTTGGTTTCTTATCCGTTGGATTATATCCGTTATGGATCATCAACGGCAAACAGTAATTTGAAAACCCGCCTTATCGGTGGCGATGAATATTCAGAAAACGGCGACGATGAACAAAGAATCATCCAAAACCAAGAATTAAAAAAGGCTCGATTCGTCCCGGAATGGGTGGAATTTGAATTCGAGGTCGATTTTGATATTTCGGAACAATTGGAGGGAACAACGACAATCTTGGGGCGCAAGATTCCCAATAAATACGGGCTTATTGAATTTAAAAACGAAAACGGTGAACTGGAGCGGGGATTTTTATTTAATTTAAAACCCAACAAACAGGGAAAATGGAAATTATTAAAGGCAAACAGATAAAATGGCAACATTCGCACAAATACAACTGACATTTAATTCGGATTTGACCGCCGGAGAATATCTGACATTTTCCTTCGGATTGGGAACCATCACCGAAAACTGGGTCACAAAAAGAATCGCCCCAAATCAGGCGGTCATTGGAACACCGACAGAAATTGACGGCGAACGATCAGCGATTTCATTCGTTGACGCAATCGAACTCGATTACACTTATTTACAAGTGGAAATCACCCGCGCTGATAACGTCGTGACTATTGCTGCAACTGACCCTGAATATCAATTCAGTTTCGATGGTGGTGAACCAGTCGCAGACGTGACCCCGGTTATTGATAACACAACCGAAACCCCATTGACGATTGATTCGATCACGTTCACAACGGCAGACACTGACCCGGATGAAAATGTAAAGGTCAACATCGAAACAAACATCGCAATCGCAAAAATGACATCACCGATCGAAATTGACCCGGTGTCATCAAACCCTTTCGATTTCGACTATCCCCGGGGGACCAAAATAAAACTTGTACTTGAAACATCAGGGGGGCAAATGGTCGAGGAAATTGTGGAATTGCCCTCCGCTTTAACAGCTGCCGGAATATCAATCGAACAAATACAAACACCGGAGGGGACCACGATTGTCGTTTCTTCCGACACGAATACCGAAACGATTCTGGAGTATAGCTTGGACGGGGTCACTTATCAATCATCGTCATCATTTCCCGGACTTCCCGAGGGGGAGCAGACAGTTTATGTACGAGATCAATTTGGGATCGTTAGGACAGTCGATATTGATATTCAATTCGGCGCTGTTTCCCCTTATTTCCAAATTTCAAAATCGAATTCTTTCCGAATGGCTAATCGCATCACTCACGGCGATTGCGGAAACTATAAAAACGAGGAAAATACGTTATCCTGCGAGGAAAATGTCCCGAAACCATACACGGAAATACAACAGTTTCAATCCTGCGATATAATTACAACACAATTTCGGTCGAATTACCCGCAAGTAACAGCAAACGTTCATATCGTGGACGGAAATTCTGTTATTGGGGTGAATGGAATGGAACAAATCACAGAAAACATCGATCGGAAGGATCGCCGGGATTGTTTTAAATTCACATTGCCCGACGGACGCCTTGGGATATATTTCACATCCGGCAATTTATACGATTGGACGACCGGGGTTGATATTGGGGATTATGTTTTAAATGGGGCGCTTCCCGAATGGGGAATCGTTGGGAACTACCTGCATATAAACGGAAGCTGGAAATTGATTCAAAACATTGTTTTTGACGACGACCGTGACGCCAAGGTTTTAGTAGTGAACGACACCGTTCCGGTTTCCGGGGATGTTTTGACGCAGGTAAGGTCACGTTACAACCGCGAGGAATACGAAATTTATGAATTCACCATCGACCTCGTTTCATATTTAGGACAAAAAATTCAAGTTGAAATCCGTAATTTTGACTCATCGGTGAACGGATGGGAAACGATTTCGTACAAATCGGAAATTATCGACGTTCAGGTTCGACACGCCGATACGGTTGAAATTCAATACTGGGG
>Ga0116152_10001734_pt1 | contig 17892 bp, 13 predicted proteins | sample AD_UKC119_MetaG_FD_89894 | JGI IMG/M metagenome (GOLD analysis project Ga0116152, IMG submission 89894) | Active sludge microbial communities of municipal wastewater-treating anaerobic digesters from Hong Kong - AD_UKC119_MetaG | ecosystem: Engineered > Bioreactor > Anaerobic > Digestate... | reverse complement strand
GAACAGAATTACCTCAGTGATGAAGGTCCGGATTACACCGGAGAATTTACAGATCACCTGGGAGGTGTATTTATTGAAAGTGAAATTAAATTTTCGAAAAACCTGGCAATTCGTCCAGGTATCAGAAGCGAATATTCATCTGTCATCAATGAATGGAACCTGGCACCTCGATTTGCAGTGGCCCTGAAAACAGGTGAAGAAGCTCAGTTTTCAGGAGCGTGGGGTTTGTATCACCAAACACCGCAGGCTGATTATCTGAAACTTACCCCTAACCTGGATTTTGAAAAAGCCTTACATTACATTTTAAGTTACCAGTTTGGAAATGTTTCTGAACGTCTTTTCAGAGCCGAAGCCTATTACAAAACTTATAATAACCTGGTTACCTATTCAGCAGGAGAAAACGGATTGCCCGAAAATTTGAAAAATAACGGAAATGGTTACGCCGGAGGACTTGATATTTTCTGGCGCGATCAGAAAAGTATTCGAGGTCTGGATTACTGGATAACTTATTCCTACATAAATACAAAACGCAAATACAAATATTATCCAGAGAAAGCAACTCCCGAATTTATTTCAGATCATACTTTTTCGTTTGTTGGAAAATACTGGGTGAATAAAATCAGTACACAAATAGGCATGTCATTTACCGCAGCCAGCGGGCGTCCTTATAATAACCCGGAATCCAGCATTTTTAATGGTGAACGCACCAAGATGTATTCTGATTTGAGCCTGAATTTCAGTCATGTTTTTTATATCGGAAATCAATATTCTGTACTGTATTGCTCTGTAAATAATATTCTCGGAAACGATAATATTCTGAGCTTTCGTCCTTCGGACATTGCCGATGCTCAGGGCAATTACACACTTATTCCGGTTAAACGCGATCTGAAACGCATGGTATTTATCGGGTTGTTCCTCAATTTTTAATTAATCAAACGTCAAAATGAACTCGAATGAGCATTTGTGCGCGAGGACACTGGATCAGGTTGGAAATGACGATTAGAATTACAATTCATCCCACAAAATCAACAGTTCAGTAAAGAACAATTTTTAATCCATCACAATCAACTGAAATTTAAATTAGTAAATATTCAGTAACAACAATTAAAACTTTACACAATGAAAACAATTATTACAGTTTTATTAGCAGCAATCGCCAGTGTGGCTTTTTCTTCAAAATACGAAGAAGTAATGAAATCCAATATCGATAAGATGAATCAACTAACTTCTTCTGCCGGATTACAAAGTCTGGGTGCACAATTTGAACGAATCGGAAATGCCGAGCCAGACAAATGGTTACCAAATTATTATGCTGCTTATTGTTACGTGTCTTCAACCGTATTCGATAACATGGAAAACGATGCAAAAAAAGTACAACTCGACAAGGCACAGGTTTTAATTGATAAATTAATGAAGGACTACAGCAACGAATCGGAGATTTACACTTTACAGGCATTTTTGTATCAATTACGAATAACTGATATGATGTCGGGAGCGAAATATTCCGGGAAAGCTGCCGAAGCCATCGCCGTAGCCGAAAAGTTAAATCCCGAAAATCCACGGGTATATTACCTGCGCGGAAGCAATACTTTTCATACACCTAAATTTGTTGGTGGTGGACCGGAAAAAGCCAAACAAGACCTGGAAAAGGCAGCAACCATGTTTAGTAGCCAGAAACCAACCGATCCGCTCATGCCAACATGGGGAGCCATTCACAATAACCAGTTGTTAAGTCAGTGCTCTGAAGGCAAATAAATAAGATTGACTTCAGGCAATGCAAAAGCTCTATTACGGTTATCATTTCCCTTTGGTAATTAATCTATTCTAGCGATTTTAACTATCTTGAAACACTTATTCACAATCATGTTGATCGAAAGAAAAAAAGTCAAAGTCAGTTGGATAATAGCAGCCATTGTATCCATTTTAATAGGGTTGGTTACAACCGTACTGATGGGTGGTTCATTAAATATGTCTGTTACTGATTTTCTATGGAATGCAGGCTACTCACTAAGTCTTGGGCTTCCACTCTTTGCCAACAGTATCCTTTTTAATTGGTACGAAAAAAGATTCATTGACTGGATAAATCGTCCAGTAAAAAGTGTGGCCTCAGCACTCCTTATGCACTTTATTTATTCCAGTATTGTAATCTGGACAGTCAACTGGTTTTGGTTTATTTTTGTAATGGACTTGCAATGGAATACGTTTTGGACATATAATCGCGGAACCATTATTTCTGAATACATCATTTTTGTAATCATTGCCGCAATCATCTACGCCATTTCCTTTTTCAGAGCCTGGCGTGAAGAAATGTACCAGAAAGAAAAAGTAAAACGCGAGGCTTTATCATTGCAATATAAAGTTCTTCAGGAACAAATCAACCCGCATTTTCTTTTTAATAGTCTGAATGTGTTAGGCAGCCTAATCGATATCGATGTGGAAAAAGCGAAAACATTTACCCACGAACTTTCTACTTTTTACCGCGATGTCCTTCACTTTAAAAATCAGGATATCATTTCATTGAAAGAAGAGATAGATTTTGTTAAGAAATACATCTACCTGCAACAGATACGTTTTGGAGAAGCATTACAGGTTGACATTATCGCCAATGAAAAAGTAGACGGGAAAGTTATTCCTCTTTCGCTGCAATCACTCGTTGAAAATGCCATTAAACACAATCAAATGTCGGTAGCCGATCCGCTAAAAATAGTGATTGCCATTTCGGATGATTATGAGTTGGTGATAGAAAATAATCTTCAGCCTAAAAAGCAATTAGAAAAAACAAGTCAGACCGGACTAAAAAACCTGGCAGGGAGATATGAATATTTAACTGGCAAGAAGATGGTGATTACCAATAACCAAAGATATTTTAGGGTGAGTATGCCACTGATAAGGATAAAGGATAAATGAAGATACTAATTGTAGAAGACGAACCACTGGCAGCGGCCCAACTTGCTGCACACATTTCAGCCTTACGACCAGCCGCGCAAATCGTTTCGGTTTGCGACACGGTAAAAGCAGCGGTGAATTGGGTGAATACCAACGAAAAACCTGACCTGGCATTTTTCGACATTCAGTTGGGCGATGGATTGAGTTTTGAGATTTTTGAACAAATCGATTTTCAGGTTCCGGTTATTTTTACAACTGCTTATGACGATTACGCTATCAGAGCTTTTAAGGTAAACAGTATCGATTACCTTTTAAAACCGATAGATAGAAATGAGTTGGAGAAAGCAATTCAAAAATTTGAAAATCTCTCGAAGCCTATCTCCTCTTCTCTTTCTCCTGATATAATTTCTGAGCTTGTAGATTCGCTCGGAAGGAAAAATTACAAAGAACGTTTCCTGGTAAAAGTAGGTGCACATTTGCGTGTGATTGAAACAAGTGAAATCCTTTATTTCTACAGTTATGAAAAGGGAACCTTTGTTAAGCTTAATGATGGGAAAGATTATCTTCTTGATCAGAGTCTTGAGATAATCGAGAGCATAGTTGACCCCAATATTTTTTTTAGAATTAATCGAAAATACATCATTGCTCTCAAATCAATAACAGATGTTATTACTTACAGTAATTCGCGATTAAAACTAAAAGTGCAAAAAGCAAATGACGATGATTTTCTGGTTGCGCGTGAAAAAGTAAAAGACTTTAAAAACTGGTTGGAAGGAGTATAAATTGTCAGAAATACATAATCCCCTTCAATTTTGAATTACATCAGTGGACATTTCAAAATACCCCTGAAAATTTAACCCTGCATGATTTTAGCATTGGTTTAATTGATAAAAATATTTTTACCTTTACTTTAAACGATTGTGATAAATCATGTTCGATACAAATAAAATTCCATTGATAATAGGGGGGATTGAAGAAGAAAGACTCGTGCAGCGAATGGTAAATGGAGACCAAACTGCATTTGAACTTTTGTTCAGATATTATTATCCTGGACTCGTGGTTTTTGCTTCAAATATTGTAGTAAACAAAGATGAGGCAGAAGAAATCGTTCAGGATTTTTTTGTTAGACTCTGGGAAAACCGTAGCACAATTAAGGTTGGTGGAACAATAAAAAGTTACCTTTTTACTTCCGTTAAAAACCGTTCTATCAATTATTTAAAAAGCAACCAGGTGAAACAACACGTAGTCGACGAACTGAAGAAGCAGATGGAGACCGAAATGCGTTACAATCCTGATATTTACGTTGATACCGAACTACAGCAACGTCTGAAAATTGCTTTTGAGAAACTCCCTCCCCGTACTGCCGAAATTTTTACTTTAAGCCGATTCAAAGGATTTACCAACGATGAGATTGCCAACGATCTTGGCCTCTCGAAACGAACAGTTGAAACCCAGGTTTCCAATGCACTGAAAATTCTTCGCAAAGAATTAAAAGCATACATTACTCTCCTGCTTTTTTTCTAAAAAAAGTATTCCTGAATACGTGTTTTATTCATCTGCTTTGTATTATGAGCAAAACACAAAAAGAAATTAATAAACAGGATATATTTTGAAGCAAGGAGAAGAACATATAAACCAACATCTTTCTGAATTTCTGGATTTTAGTGCCCGATTAACAGAAAAGGAGAAGGAATTACAGGCCGCAGCCATGGTTAGGCTAACCAAAGAAGTTGATGTTGACCAGGCTCTAAAAAAAGTACTTGCACGTACTGCGAAACAAAAAAAGACTTTCCAACTTTTTCAACAGCTCATAAAAGTTGCAGCTGTTCTGGCTATTCCATTGTTGGTTTACACATCGTGGAGTGTTTACAAGCAACTTTCAGTTAAACAGGAAATGGAGCAGTTTGCTGAACAGGAGTTTGTTAGTCCGGTTGGCATGCGTTCATATGTGATTTTACCAGATGGCACAAAAGTCTGGCTAAATGCCGAAAGTAAACTTCGTTATACAGTTCCTTTTATAAGAGAAAACCGAAATATTCAAATTGAAGGTGAAGCTTTCCTAAACGTTGCTCATAATAAGAAGTCGCCATTTATACTCGAAACAGCCAACACCACCATTGAAGTAACCGGAACAAGTTTCAATGTTAAGGCCTATCCGGAAGATGAATATGTTTCGGTTGCATTACAGGAAGGGTCGGTCAAATTATCAGCAAATAATGGAACTGAAAACAATACGGCTGAAATGAAGGCAGGAGATTTTTTTATGGTTGAAAAAGGCACCAGCAATATTAAGAGCGTCCCAACCAGTATTGAAAAACAAATTGCATGGCATAACAATATACTTGTTCTTGACGAAACCCCTATGGAAGAGGTAGCATCACTTTTGGAACGCTGGTATGGCGTAAAAGTATTTATTGCAGATGATGAACTAAAAAAATACAAGTTTAGTACAACTTTTGAAAATGAACCGTTAAACAGGGTACTTGAGCTACTTGAGTTAAGTTCTCCTGGTATAAAAATTACATATAAACCGGGTAAACTAAATAAGAATCCGGGAGAGAAAAATTATTCTGTAGTAACTATTTCAAAAAAATAAATTGCCTATGAAAGATTAGTATAGGAAGTGCTAAAAGAAGGAGAAAGTGCGCCAACACTTCCTCCTTGTTACCAAAAATGGTGTGTAATTAAACTAATAAAAAAACATTTAAAGGTATGAAAAAATTTGTGAAACCCTTGTGGTTGCTTGTTCAGCGCCATAAGAAAAAACTTATGATTATGCGTAATGCATTGTTACTTATTCTTCTCTCTGCTTTTCAGGTTGTTGCATCAAGCAGCTACTCTCAAACTAAGAAGTTGAGTGTAAACATGGATGCGGTAACTGTAAAGCAGGTTTTGGCAGCTGTTGAAGAACAATCCGAGTTCTATTTTCTATATAACAGTGAGCTAATCAATGTAGATAAAAAAGTGAGCGTTTCTATAGAAAACGAAACAGTTAATTCGGTTCTGGACCAATTGTTCGATAAGAATGAAGTGGGAATTCTTATCAACGACAAGTACATTATTTTAACACCAAAAACGGCGAGTGCTGATGATCAGAAATCAGTAACAGGAAAAGTAACTGACCAAAATGGGGAAGCCCTTGTAGGAGTTACGGTTATTGAAAAAGGAACAACACACGGAACCATTACAAATATTGACGGGTCCTATACAATGAGTGATTTAAATCCGGATGCAGTTTTAGTATTCTCGTTTATTGGTATGCAGTCTCAGGAAGTGAAGGTTGGTAGCCAAACTTCGATCAATGTTACATTGAAATCAGATGCCATCGGTATTGAAGAAGTTGTTGTTACAGCTTTAGGTATAAAAAGAGAACAGAAAGCGCTGGGTTATTCCGTACAGGCCGTTAGTGGTCAGGATTTACAAAAAGTTACCGGTGTTGACGTAAGCACTTCACTTACCGGTAAAGTAGCAGGGGTGCTGGTTCAAAACTCCAGTGATTTTAACGTTGATCCAAAAATTACAATTCGCGGTGAAGAAAATCCATTGATTGTAATTGATGGGATAGCTTATGCAAATAAAAGCCTGAGTGATATTGCAGCCGAAGATATTGAATCAATGTCGGTACTGAAAGGTGCAACAGCTTCAGCACTTTACGGCTTCCGTGGAGAACGTGGTGCGATCCTCATTACAACTAAAAACGGGAGTACAGGTAACAAAGGAGTATCCGTTGATTTAACTTCGAACACTATGTTTACAGCAGGCTTCCTGGCTATTCCTGAAAAACAAACCGTGTACGGACGTGGATATAATGGCAACTACGACATTAAACAGACTCAATCGTGGGGTCCGCTTATGGATGGTACAGTAAGAACTCAATGGGATCCCTACCTGATGGATTACAGAGACTATTCCTACGAAGCTGTTGGTTCTAATAATTTCAATAATTTCATTAACCCTGGCTATGTGTCAAATAATAATGTTAACGTTGGATTCAAATCAGATAATATTGCAGTCCGAAGCTCATTGAACTGGACACAACAGAAAGGTGTTTATCCAAATTCAAAACTGGATAAATATTCTTACACTTTAGGTGCGGATGTTAACCTTGATAAATTTCAATTAACAACCAACATGTCCTATACAAAAAGGGAATCGCCTAACATGGGCTCAAATGGGTATACTTCGTACGACGTTATGTATGCCCTGTTAATTTATTCTCCGGCCGATTACAATATTCTTGACTACAAGAACAATTACTGGCTAATAAAGGATGAACAACAAAACTGGACTTATCCAACCGGAAATATCAATAACCCTTATTTCGACAGGTACGAAAAAATCAATGAAGTCTCGCGCGACATTTTCAACGCCGACCTCACAGCAAACTATGAACTAACAGATTGGTTAAAAGTAACTGCTCGTTCGGGTGTTGATTTTTACGTGGACCGCGGACAACAGAGAATTGCCAAGGGCTCCTGGACTTCTTCGGGAAATACAGCTGTTCCTGGTATTCCTTACCCATGGAACGGAACCAAAACAGGTGCATATATGACCGGTAGAACCCAGGGATTCAGTATCAATAATGATTTATTACTGCAAGGCAACAGGAAATTTGTCGATGATAAATTTCAACTTGAATACCTGGTAGGGGGTACTATATATTACCGCCGCGATGATAACATTAACGGACAAACCACAAACGGTATTTCAATTCCGGGATATTACTCGCTGAAAGCTTCGGTTGATGCTGCCCGTGTTGGAGAATCTACCAATGCCGAACAAGCCAATTCTTTGTTTGGTCGTGTTGGACTTTCCTGGGACAACTTCATTTTTGTAGATGCAACTTTACGTAACGACTGGGTCTCAAGGTTAGCTAACCCGGTAGTTCCTAAATCAGACAGATCTTATTTATATCCGGCTGTTTCGGGTAGTTTCATTGCATCAGAGTTATTCCCCGAATCGACAAAAAGCTGGCTGAGCTTATTAAAAGTAAGAGGATCGTGGACTAAGGCAAAAACAGCGCCTCCGGTTTATGGAATTAACAGCGTATTTACTGTAAATGCAGGAACATGGCTGGCTTACAACGGAGCTTCAGCACCTCACACCGTTTACCTCGATTCATATAGCCCAAACGATTATGCAACTACTGAACTTGGTTTCCAGACCATACTGTTCAAAAACCGTTTGTCATTTGATGTATCGTATTACAACAAACGAATTTACAACCAATTGGTTTCTGCTGCCAGAACTCCGGCTTCAGGCATAAGCAGCATTTATCTTAATTCAGACGAAGAAAGAGCTCGCAGAGGTTGGGATGCTGTAATGAATGTAACACCGGTGAAATCAAACAATCTTCAGTGGGATTTAACCTTTAACTGGGGTACTTATAAAGAGGTTTACACCAAAATAGACCCGATAAATACTGTAAACGTAGACAAGGATTGGGTAAAAGAAGGTAATCGCACCGATTATATTACCATTCAGGATTTTGAATACCAACCTGGAACAGGAGCAATTATCTGGTCAAACGGAAAACCGTTAAGAAGCAAAATCTATACTTTCTATGGATACAGACTTCCTGACTGGAACTGGGGTATCAGCTCCACATTGCGTTATAAGGATTTCAGCTTGTTTATGTCTTTCGACGGTGTAGTTGGAGGCTTAATGAATACGGTTACTGAAAGTTACATGTGGCAGGCAGGTGTTCACCCGGAATCTGTCACCGAAACCAGGGCTCTTGATGTAGCCACTCCCGGTTCTAAAAACTACATAGGAGAAGGAGTTAAAGTTGTTTCCGGATCAGCTACTTTCGACGTAAGTGGAAATATTCTTACGGATGACCGTGTATTTGCTCCAAACGATGTACCAGAGTCCTATCAGAATGCAATAAGAGCACTACATGCCAGTAGTGTCTGGGGTGGAACACCAACTCCGAATGACATTTATGAAAGAACATTTTTTAAGCTGCGTGAGATATCACTAACTTATACTGCTCCTAACCAACTGGCTGCAAAAATGGGCCCGATTAAAGGTGCTTCAATAAGTTTTGTTGGACAGAACGTCTTGTTCTGGGCAAAAGACTTTAAATATTCTGACCCTGATGGAGGAAGCGAAGATTTCTCTGACCCATCCGTACGATATCTCGGAGGTAATATTAAACTATCATTTTAATAAAATACCATCATGAAAAAATTAAAATATATCATCATATTAGCTATTTCTCTGAGTTTTACCTATTCCTGTAATAACTTCGAAGAAATTAACACCGATCCGAATGCTACCAACCAGGTTTCGCCCGGAATGCTTGCCACACAAGTATTGAAAGATACCTACCGATTCTGGAATGTAAACGCGGCTGATTTCTTATCAGGCAATTTATTCAATCACCATCTGATTCAAACCAATTCAGAAAATCCGGGTCAGTATTATTGGTCTTACTGGCCTTGGGGCAGTTTTGACAGATACCTTAAGTTGACCGACCTTAATTACATGGTTCAATTTTCAGAAGGGAGTAACTACGAACCATCTTACAGAGGTTTAGCGCTTTTCATGAAAGCCTGGTATGGATTCAATATGACATTGGACATGGGAGACATCCCTTATTCTGAAGCTGGTTTAGGTATCGCTGATGGAAATTTCCGTCCTATTTACGACAAACAGGAAGATGTTTTCAAATATATTCTAGCCGACTTAAAACAAGCCGAAGCGTACTTTGCAGAAGGAAAAAGTTTTGACGGTGACATTATGTTTGGTGGAGACGCCTCAAAATGGCAGAAACTCTGCAATGTGATGCAGTTGAAGGTCATTCAAACCATTAGCAAAAAAGTATCTGCCGATCAAAAATCGCGTTTTGCTGAAATTGTAAATTCAGGAGTTCTGATGACCGGCAATGCCGATAATTTCAAATTGAATTATTCGACCAATGCCAACGCCGTTTTCCCGTTCTATCAAAATGGTGTTCAATACAGAGAGTATGCAACACCTTCTAAATTATTGGTTGATAATTTACAAAATCTGAACGACCGCAGGTTGTTCTATTTTGCCGACCCGGCACCGAAAAAAATTGAGGAAGGTTTAACTGAATCAGATTTCAGCGCCTATGTTGGTGGTCTGAGTTCTTTAGCTAACTCGGTGTTGCAACCAAACGCCCTGAACGGAGAATATTCATTTGTCAATAACCGCTACACCATGTTTCAGGACAATGATCCAATGTTGTTGGTTACTTATTCTGAGCAGTGCTTTATAATTGCCGAAGCGATTGAAGAAGGTTGGGTTTCGGGCAACGCACAAACCTGGTATGAAAACGGAGTAAAAGCACAACTGGAATATTATATGAATCTTCCTCATACTGCTGATTATGTGCACGGAATGGCCATTGATCAGAATTATATCGACGGTTATTTTACAGGTGAAGCTGCTTATAAAACAAGTGGAAGCAAAACAGATCGGCTGCATCAGATATGGGTGCAAAGATGGTTGATCGATTTCTTCCAGGGTAATGGAGGAAATTATGCACAGTTCCTTCGCACGGGTTACCCGGTTTATCCGATTGACCCAACAACCAACCTGAACCAGGATAATAAAAATACTTATCCAAAGCGTTGGTATTATCCAACAAGTGAACAGGCAACAAATCCGGATAATTACAACCAGGCCATCAATGATCAATATGGCGGAAACGATGCTACAGACCAAACCCCCTGGTATTTGAAATAGTTTTTAAAATTAGGTTGTCAATAGTTTAGTTTAGTTCGAGAGGAATGGGTAATTTACCCATTCCTTTCTTCACATAATGCTTATGAAAAAATTACTCTTATTATCGATTATTCTTATACTGTTTACCCAATGTGGAAATAGTAAAAAAGAAAATGCAACAGCTAAATCAGCAGAAAAAGATGGTTGGAATCTGGTATGGTCCGATGAGTTTGACGGAACCAGTATTAACCCCGAAAACTGGAACTTTGTTTTATGGGATGCAGGACGTGTAAATAATGAATGGCAACAATATGTCGAAGACACGGCCTATTACAAAGTTGAAGACGGCAAATTGTACATTATCGCTGCTAAAACAGGCCAAAACGAAATGGGAGGTTACACTTCAACCAGGTTGAACAGCAAGGGCAAACAGGAATTTAAGTATGGCCGAATCGAGTTTAGAGCCCAAATGCCTGATTCACAAGGGAAAGGTACATGGCCGGCTTTATGGATGCTGGGCAGTAATATCGATGAAAAAAGTTGGCCTGAATGTGGAGAAATAGACGTTATGGAATATGTTGGTTTTCAGCCCGACACCTCCCATGCCAATGTACATACACAATATCAACATGGCTCTACCGATTTTCATGCGATTATTCCATTGGCTAGTGCCGAAGAAGAATTCCATAATTACGGACTTATCTGGAACAAAGACTCATTGAAATTTTATATCGACACACCTGACAATGTTACAAATATATATGCCCCTGAAGTTAAAACAGCCGACAACTGGCCATTTGATCAGCCGTTCTTTTTGATAATGAATTTCGCTGTCGGAGGTGCCTGGGGAGGCCAGAAAGGAGTTGATGAAACGATATTTCCTCAATCTATGATTGTTGATTATGTAAGGGTTTATCAGAAAAACACCTCTGAATAACAATGAATGAAACTGAATTTTAAATTCTTAACCCTAATCATTCTCACTATCTGGATGTTTTCCGGCTGTTCCGAATCGCTGAAGAATACAGAAGAAGTGAACTCGTTAATCGAAGTTGCAGACACAAATGTCGTCCTTCCTCCGGCCTGGGCTTTTGGAGTTTTGTACGGAGCATACACCAACCAGGAACAGTCGGTCGAATTGATTGACAAAATTATTGAACACGACTACCCTATCGATGCCTTCTGGATTGACTCGTGGTTCTGGGATTGGCAAAACCAGGGGCTGGGACCTAAAAAATACATCGACTTTATTGCCGATACTGTTTCGTATCCCAACATGAAAGGGATGTGGAATTATATGCAAAGCAAGAACATCAAAGCAGGTATGTGGATGTGGGATGCGATTATGAAAACCGGGAATGAAGCAGCATACGATGACTTTAAATCAAAAGGATTTTTCAAGTCAGAAAACATCCGGACAGATGGTTGGCACAATGGTTTGAGAACTACCATTATTGGCGACAACAGTCAGAAAGTAAGCGGGACCTGGTGTGGCGATATCGATTTTGAAAACCCTGAAGCCACTGCTTATTTTCAGCAAAAAGTAAAACACTTTTTCGATGATGGGGTCGATTTTATAAAATTAGATAAAACAGATGCTATCCCGGTTTGCAAAGCCATGTTCGAAACCACACAAAAACTGGGAAAAGAAACCAAAGGACGAGGTTTTATTCTTTCACACAGTGGTGGAGTGAATAGTTCCGAGTATAAGCGCCATCCTGCAAAATGGACTGACGATACCCGTTCCGACTGGACTGTTGAAAATCCATCCCATGAATTTTCGCCATGGTTGCCAAAAGTCGCTTTTAAAGAAAATCTGGCGATGTATACCGATACCACCAGGCATTTTTACAAGATCCCCTTCATGGCAAACGATATGGGAGGTTTTGCGGTCGGTCTCGATGGAAAAGTTGATGAAGAGTTGTATATCCGCTGGCTCGAATTTGCACATTTTGTACCACTCACAACTCCCTTTTCGCAACCCGAAAACCCGACCGGTAATATCCCATTCAACGTTTCAGAGCAGGCCGACTCGATTTTCCGCTTTTATTCGCACCTGAAAATGGAATTGTTCCCGTACATCTATTCTTATGCTCACCGTGCACGACTTGATGGAGTAAATATCATCCGTCCTACCCGTTTATACGAATATTTATTTGGCGACGAGATTCTGGTGGCACCTGTTTACGAGCAAGGCAAACGCGAACGTAACCTGTTTTTGCCAGAAGGATCGAGATGGACAAATTACTGGACCGGTATTACACTTGAAGGCGGACAACCGGTTTCGGTAGAAGCGCCGCTCGATCGGATTCCGATCTTTGTTAAAGAAGGTGCTATTATTCCAAAACGTGCGTATGCCCGCTCAATAGAAAGCGGAACAAATGATCTGCTAACTTTGGAAATTTTCTCGGGAGCCAACGGAACTTTTAGCCTAATTGAAGATGATGAAACCAGTAATGATTATCTTGACGGGAAATACGCTGTTACAAACATTGAGTATTTGGCTAATCCATTGGAAACCAAAATTATTATTCATCCTGTTGAAGGGAACTTTACAGGCATGAGCGATACGCGAAGCTGGAAGTTCATTATACGTGGTGATAATAAAATCAGAGAAATTCACCATAATGGTGAAAATATCGAATTTGAAATCAATCAGGCAAGTATCCAATTTGAACTTCCTTCGTTAAGTAAACACCAAAAAACTGAAATAGTATTTTCGAGGGAGAAGTAGATTACAGACTGATGGACAGTAAGTCTGAACCTTTAAGCCGGAGATCCTATGCTGGAATCCGGCTTTTATGTTTTGCAGGAATCAAAAAAGCCGATTTCCCATTTTTTCAGGAAACCGGCTTTTTGCTGCTGTTTAATCGTTTTCTATTTCTGTTCTTCGTTTTCTTCCACTTCCACATTTACTTTCGTTTCATCGCCATCTTTCGATTTCTTGATGATAATTTTTTTACCGTCTTTTTCTATTACTTTGGTTCCTTCTTCCATATTTTCAATAAGCATTACTTTGCCGTTTTCAAGAATTTCCACTTTGCCGTCGTCGTCTGCAAATACTTTAATCTGTTTAACACGAACTGGTCCACCGCTGTGCATTATCATTGGGGCATCGCTGTGCATTATTATTTCATTACGGATTTCCTTTTCTTCATCCGATGGCTTTTCACGCACAATCACAATCTTTTCTGTTCCATTTTTCAATTCTTTCTTTTCGTAAGAAATAATTCCTGGATCACTCAGGTCGATCACATTTTCTTTTTTTAGTTCAGGAAGAAGCATCATACGATGATCAGGAACGGTATTAAAAATTATATAATCTTCATCTTTGGTTGTCCATTTCATTACGTTTACATCGTCACTATCTCCTGATTTTACTACGAAAACCTGGCCGTTTCCTAAATCCTTTACATCAAAATTAAAGGTTGAATCAAAATTAAATTCACTGCCTTCCATTAACCATTTCAGATTCTTATCACCATCAATCGTATCGCCGTTCCATACGAAAACCTGGTCGGCAGAAATGATGGTATCTATTTTAGTTTCTTCGCCATTTTCAACACGAACCATACTAATATGTTTCTTTGCTTTCTTCGGCTTGTCCTGCGGGGCATCCATAAAAGTTATTGCTGAAGTCAAGAGGAAAGTAAGCCCGAATAAGGCTGCTACTGATACAAATTGTTTCATTTTGCTAGATTTAAAATTTTTCTGAAACAAAGATAGCTTCCAAGCTGTCATTCAAGCCGTTAAAGCCTGGTTAAAGTCTGTTAAGGAAAAGTTAAAGTCCGAATTGAGCAAGTGTAAATAACTATATTTGAGGGATGAACAAAAAAATATTTACCGGACTGATCATTCTGATGGGTATCTCCATCCTTGGGATTATTGCCGTCCAACTGGTTTGGATGAATAATGCCATCCGTGTAAAAAATGAAATGTTCAGCAGGAGTGTCAACGAAGCACTTCTTAGAACTGTTAACCGCCTCGAAGATCTTCATAACCTGGGAGTAGTAAACGAAATGATATTTGAACCCGATTCCGTCGCCTGGACATTGGATTCGGTTCGTTCGTTTGATTTCAGTAATCCGGAAGAATTTGAATTTATGGGACAAGATTCGTTGCATTTCCTTCGTCGTCAGGTTGTACCTTCGTCGCGAAAACCAGTCAAAGTTATTCGCGAGTTTTCTCCCAACAACAGCGAAGCTACGATCGAAATTAAACTGGGAAGCGATAACAATAATGAAAATAGCCAATCTTTCTCGTACAAGGTAAGTTCCCGTGAGAAAGTAGCTGATCATATCATAGTAACGGGCAATACTACCGGGCAAAACCTGGTTTTTCTAAAAAGTGACACCTTGATTACGGATGCAGATTCTCTTTATACGATTAGCACAATTCGGATAGATTCATTCCTCACCGACCTCGATACATTTAATGTACTTCGTCCCGATCTGACTAAACGTATCCAGTTAAAAGCCGGCAAACTGAAGCGGATAGCAAACAAAGTTGTTACTGAAGTCTCAAACTGGGATGTAAATATGCTTGACGAAAAACTCATTACTGATGTGCTGAAAAAAGAATTGTCTCAAAGCCAGATACCACTTGATTTTGAATACGGAATAATTCGCGACAGTGTGACTGATTTTCCCGTAATGGTGAGCGATTCACTGTCGGTGGCGCAGTCGGAATACAGGGTAAATCTTTATCCCAACGACATTTTTCAGAAAAACATTGAACTGGCAGTCTTCTTTCCGGGAAAAGACAGTTTTATATACCGCTCACTCAACTGGTTGTTACTTGCCTCCTTTTTCTTTTCACTTTTTATACTGGTAACATTTGCCCTCAGCATTTTTTACATTCTCCGACAAAAGAAAATTTCAGAGATGAAATCGGATTTCATCAATAACATGACGCACGAATTTAAAACGCCAATTGCAACTATTTCGGTGGCAACCGACTCCATTGTAAATGAAAAAGTGGTACGCGACCCGGAACGAATCAGATACTTTGCAGGAATGATCAAGAAAGAAAACACCCGGATGAACCGCCAGGTGGAAGATATTCTGACTATTGCCCGGCTCGACCGGAGAGATTTTGAATTTAATTGGGAAACCATTGATGTACACGAACTGATCAGTGATGCGGTACAGGGAATCATTCTTCAGGTTGAAAAACGTGGCGGAAAGATCGATCTTGATTTGAATGCTGTAAATCCAATGATAACCACCGATAAGAACCATTGCACCAACGTGGTATACAACTTGCTCGACAATGCCAATAAATACTCGGCAGAAAAACCGAGCATAAAGATTTCGAGCCGAAACATAAAAAAAGGTGTTTTAATTACGGTGGAAGATAAAGGAATTGGCATGAGTAAGGCGGTGCAGGCAAAAATATTCGAACGTTTCTACCGTCAGACCAGCGGAAACATTCATAATGTAAAAGGATTTGGGCTTGGATTGAGCTATGTAAAAGCGGTAGTAGAAGCCAATCTGGGAATTATCACCGTGAGCAGCGAACCTGGAAAAGGAAGTAAATTTGATTTATTTTTACCGTTTGTAAGGGAGTAAAACCTACTCCCTTCCGATTAAATCGGGAGTACTTCTCCTTCAAGGGGAGAAGAGTTGACGACAGAAAAAACGAGAAAGACAGTGATATTTAAACACATAAAAAATTCCCCTCCTGAATCAGAAGGGATGTCCCGACGAGAATGTCCGGACGAGGTGGTGAACTAGAACTGAATGGAAAACAAACAACACATATTCCTGGTAGAAGACGACCTGAGTTTTGGGGCTGTACTGAAATCGTATCTCGAGATTAACGACTATGAAGTTACCTGGGTTGATGACGGGAAATTTGCTCTCGAACGTTTCCGAAATGGAAATTATCAAATCTGCATTCTCGATGTGATGCTGCCTAATGTTGATGGTTTTACTATCGGAAGAGAAATCCGGAAAATCAACATCGACATACCGGTGGTTTTCCTCACAGCAAAAACCCTGAAAGAAGACATTTTGAAAGGCTACAACGTAGGCGCCGACGATTATATTACCAAACCTTTTGATACCGAAGTGTTGCTGGCCAAAATTCAGGCAATAATCAAACGGCAGTCGGTTAAACCTATTGAGCATTCTACCATTTTTAGGATCGGGGACTATGAGTTTGATTCGAAGCTCCGCAGCATTTGTCGTAATAACGAAAAGCAAAAGCTTTCTCCCAAAGAAGCTGATTTACTAAAATTGCTTTGCCAGAATAAAAATGAGTTGCTTTCGCGGGATACTGCCCTCAATAAAATTTGGGGAGAAGACGGTTATTTCACCGCACGCAGCATGGATGTTTTTATTACCAAACTCCGCAAATACCTGAAAGACGATCCCAACATTGAAATCAAAAACATTCATGGAAGCGGATTTTTACTTGAAGTGAAAACTGAATAGTTGTTGATTTTTTCTTCGATTTTTATTTCCGATTTTCAGGTCGTATCTTTCAGAAAAAACATCTGAATGCTTATTGAAAAGAAAATTGCAGTGATCACAGGAGCTGGAAAGGGAATCGGTTTAGCCATCTCAAACGGCTTGGCAAATCTGGGATATCAAACGGTTTTAATTAGTCGCAATGCAAACGACCTGCAAAACGCAAGCAACGAAATTATCGGTGCAGGAGGATTGGCTCCGCAAACTTTTCAACTTGATATTACCGATACTCAAAAATTAACGGTAATTGTTAATGAAATTGTCTTAAAATATGGCCGGATTGATTTGTTGGTAAACAATGCAGGTATTTATCTCGACGGTACACTTGAACTTACTGAAAGCGAATTAAAATCGATGATCGATACTAACCTGGTTGCACAATTCAATCTCACAAAACAAGTGGTTCCGGTAATGGAAAAGCAAGGTTCAGGTTATATTTTCAATATTGTTTCACGCTCGGGAAAAGTAGGTTTTGCCGGAAGCGGAGGATACAGTGCTTCGAAATTCGGTATGCTCGGATTAAATGAGGCTTTATACCATGAACTGGTTCCGAAAGGAATTCGGGTGACTGCCCTTTGCCCGGGCTGGGTAAATACACGTATGGCGTTTGATGCCGGTACCCCTTTAAAAGAAATGGAAATGATTCAGCCTGAAGATCTTTTCGAGACTATAAAATGGTTACTTTCACTTTCGGCAGGAGCGTGCGTTAAAGAAGTCGTTCTGGAGGCACCCTTCAGTATCAGTTAATTTGCTCCATACTAATAACTTAATTCAACAAATAAATTCTATGCCCGAATTACAAGACAAACCAACACTCGCAAACTTCCAAAAATATGTT
>Ga0116152_10001732_pt1 | contig 17895 bp, 14 predicted proteins | sample AD_UKC119_MetaG_FD_89894 | JGI IMG/M metagenome (GOLD analysis project Ga0116152, IMG submission 89894) | Active sludge microbial communities of municipal wastewater-treating anaerobic digesters from Hong Kong - AD_UKC119_MetaG | ecosystem: Engineered > Bioreactor > Anaerobic > Digestate... | reverse complement strand
CCATCGTCATGGTCGCGATCATGGTCGGCTGCGTGCTCGTGTTCGTCTGGCAGTATTTTCTCAGCGGGTCTGACGGCGTACCGCGGATCGCTTATGCGCTGGGATTGGTGCCAGCAGTGTTGTTTGGACGCGAGCAGCTGCCGCCCGATCTCACCTGGGTGCCGCCTGCCGCGACTGTGATCACATCGATGTTCCTGCACGGTGGCTTTCTGCACCTGGCGGGCAACATGCTGTTCCTCTGGGTGTTCGGCAACAACATCGAAGACGCGATGGGCCACGCGCGCTTCGTCGTGTTCTATCTGCTGTGTGGCATCGCCGCGGCACTCTTGCAAGCGTTCCTCGATCCGGCCTCTGTGTTGCCGATGATCGGTGCGAGCGGCGCGATCTCCGGCGTGTTGGGCGCCTACATGCTGTTGTACCCGCGTGCCCGCGTATTGTTGGGATTGCCGATTGGCTTCTTTATTGTTCAACTGGGTCGATTTCCAGCCGTATGGGTGTTGGCGCTGTGGTTTGTCCTGCAAGTCGTCATGGGTGCGTTCAGCGCGCCCGCAGTAACGACCGCGGGCGAGGTCAAGGGTGGCGTCGCCTGGGGCGCGCACGTCGGTGGCTTCATCGCCGGCATGTTGCTGATCCCAATGTTCAAGAATCGCGACGTGCCGTTATGGCGCGCAGGCAGGTGATGCACTGCAGCGTGAATATGCTACATTGCGCGCCGGTCTCTCGAGGGTAACCGTTGGCTGAGAGCAGCGTCTCCGGGTTCAGCGTCGCGGAACAAAACGGCGCCAGCCACGCCATTCAGCGCGTGGCCTCCAACATCGCCGCGTTCGTCGGCCGGGCCCTGAAAGGGCCCGTCAATCAACCCGTCACCATCCGCAGTTTTGCCGAGTACACGCGTGTCTTCGGCGGACTGTGGCAACCCTCGACGCTCTCCTACGCGGTCGAACAATTCTTCGAGAACGGCGGGCGAGTCGCACTGATCGTGCGTGTAGTCAACGGCGCGCGTCCGCCCACGCTGTCCTTACCCGCGGGCGGTGAGGTATTGCAGCTACGGGCGATTGCGCCGGGCTCGCGCGAGTATCTGCGCGCCTCGGTCGACTACGACGGCCTCGCGGCGAACGACTCGGATCGGTTCAATCTGGTGCTGCAGCGGGTGCGCGCGGCTGGATCCGAGCTGATCGAAGACCAGGAGATCCTGCGCGGACTGTCGGTGCTGCCCGAGGCCAGTCGTTATGTGGCTGACGCTATGACCGACTCCCGCTTGGCGAGACTGCATGGCAGTGTGCCGAGCCGCCGTCCGCAGCGTACGCCGGCACAAGCATCCGGTACGGTCGTGGGCTATGTCAGTTCCAATCCCGATGGTCACGACGGCGCGCCGCTCAGCGACTACGACATCATCGGTAGCAGTGCCGAAGAAACCGGCATCTTTGCGCTCAAGGCGGTGCCTGAGGTCAACCTGCTCTGCATACCCCCACTCACCCGCACCCAGGACGTGGGACTCGCGGCCTTGCTGGTTGCTGCAAGGTTTTGTCGCGAGCGGCACGCGATCTTGTTAGTCGATCCACCGGCCGGCTGGGCCGATCCGGCTGTCGCGCTGGCCGAGTTTCCAGCGTGGCCATTTCGCAGCGAGAACGCGGCTATGTTCTATCCGCGCATCGCCGCATACGATCGGCTGCGTGGGCGTGTCGAGATCTTCGGCTCGTGCGGTGTCGCGGCAGGTTTGATTTCGCGCTGGGACGACAACTGGCCGGTTTGGGCGGCGGCGGAGGGCGATGACGCCGCGTTGCGCCCAGGCCTGCGCCTCGCTGTTTCAATTACGGATCCACAGCGCGTACGTCTCGCGCATGCCGGGCTCAACGTGCTGTCAGCGGTGCGTTTGCCACAACGGCTGATGTCGAGTCCGCGCACGCTGGCGGCGGGCGCGGTCGCCAGCACAGACTGGCGCTATCTCTCGAGTCGCAGGCTCGCGCTGTTCATCATGTCCTCGATCTCGAGTGGCACGCGCTGGATGATGTTCGAGCAGAACGCCGCCCCGCTGTGGCGCCGCGCCCGCGGCCAGGTGGAGGCGTTTCTCGAGTCTCTCTATCAGGAAGGGGCATTCGTCGGTCGCGAAGCATCGGACAGTTACTTCGTCATCTGCGACGAACGTGTCAATGGGCCCGCCGAACTTGCGACTGGCAGCGTCAATCTGTTGTTCGGTTTTGCAGCCTCGCGCCCCGGCGAATTCCATGCCTGTCTCGTGACGCATCGCGGCGGCGCTAGCAGCGTTCGGCCGGTGAGCGTCAATCGGATGACGACCTCGAGTGGCCAGGTAACCGAGGAGATCGAGACGTCGATTTTGCGTGGGATTGCGGCCGAACAAGCGGTTTCGTGACCGCGCGCGACTATTCAGGTGTGGGTTGGTGCGCTTTTTCGTGGCGACACGTACATGGCAATGCTGGCACGCACCACCTCGTGGGCTTGTTCATCGTGGACGCTGACCTGAACGTCGACATTCGTCGCTCGCGACCAAGCCGTTGTCGTTAGTCGTGCAGTTGCGGTGACATTGGTCGCCGCCTTCGCCAGATAGTCGATCGACATACTGCGCGGGATCCACCGCATGGTCACCGGAATCGTGACCTCCGTACACAGACCAGCGGCGAGCTCGCAAAGATTGCCCATCGCGAGCGCATGTACGGTGTGGATATGGTTCTCGACCGCGCGGCGCTTCTGCATGGCAACGCGGCACACGCTGGGCGCGAGTTCGAGGAACTGCGGCCGTATCGTGGCGAAATACGGCGCGCGGCGGCATACCGTGCGAGCAAACAGCCAGCGCCCGAACGCGTGGCGCTCGGCGCGTTGCCACGCTCGCAAGGTCGCCGGGATGGGGCTACCCGGGTTCATCGTGGCTCAAGATGCAACACACGTTCTAGACTATAGCCACCCTTGGCGCAAATCACGAGGTCGCATGGCTCGCCCGCACATTGAATTCGTTCACGCTCTGCAACTCCCCTGGGTCGACGCCGGCCTGCGGCATCACGGCTGGCAGGCTCTGCAGGTCAAGACCTTGAGCCAGGATATCGGCACTGGCGGCCTGACTGCGCTGCTGCGCTTTCCGCCCGGGTTCGCCGACGCGGGATTTACGCTGGCCAGCTACTTCGAGTTGTTCGTGCTCGAGGGCGGCCTCTCGATCAATTCGCACGCACACGGGCTCGATGGCTATGCGTTCCTGCCCGCCGGCTACCAATACTCGCAACTCGCCAGTCCGCGCGGTGCAGTTGTGTTGGCGTTCTTCGATCGGGCGCCCGATCGAGTGGTGGCGCTGCGCGGCAGGAGCGGCGCGCCGGAAGGTTTGATCGAGCGCATCGATACGTACGCGATGCCCTGGACCTCGGCCGATATCGATCCGGCCGTCCAGTTCCTGCGTCTCAGCCACAAAGTGTTGCGCCATGTGCCGACAACCGGCGAGAAGACCATCCTGCTCGCCACAGGCGCTCAGACGCATCCACAGGGTTTTCGTGAGGCGCAGCTGCAGCATGCTTGTGTCGAGGAGATGTACTTGTTAGGCGGCGAGATCACCGGTGAGCGCGGTGTGATGTATGAAGGCGCATATTTCTGGCGACCGCCGGGCAAATGGCACGGACCGTTCGGCTCGCGCCGTGGTTCCTTGTCGTTGGTGCGCTTCGTCGACGGGCATCATGAGAATGTCTGGTCGGATGCAGCGCTGCCGTTCACGTTCGAGCCGGGCTACTCGCCGGAGCTGCCAAGCGGACTCCGGGCGCTCGCAGGCGAGCCATGGGCACCGCCGCGATACTAACGACTGCGGCCGGTCGGCGTACGGCGATACTGCAAGCCGTGCGGGCGATCGAGCCCGGTGCGATCGCGAGCTATGGCGAGATCGCCCGCCGTGCAGGCTTGCCGGGACGAGCGCGATTGGTGGGTAGTGTCCTGCGGGACGAGACTGATCCCGATCTGCCCTGGCATCGGGTAACCGGTGCGGGTGGTCGCATTGCTGTGCCGGCTGGGAGCAAGGCGTTTCGGGAGCAAGTCCGACGCCTGCGGCGAGAAGGCCGCCAGGTCGAGGGTGGGCGTGTCGCCATCGTGCCAGTCGCGCCGGAATCACTCGATCGGCTGCTGTGGACCGGCCCGGACTGATATCCCGAACCGCAATGCAGCACAGCGTTACAATTCTGCGGTGAAGAGTCGCCACGTCGTATTCTCACATGGCCAGGAGAGCGGGCCATGGGGCACCAAGATCACGGCCCTTGCTGCGGTCGCCGCAGGCGAGGGCTACGCCACGCATTCGGTGGACTATCAAGGTATCGCTGATCCTGGTGCGCGGGTTGCCAAATTGGTGGCCGAGAGCCAGGCCTGGTCTGGCAATTTGCTCTTGTGCGGCTCGAGTATGGGTGGCTATGTCTCGGTGGCCGCGGCCGCTGCCTTGCGCCCGCGTGGCGTGTTCCTGCTGGCGCCCGCGTTCACACTGCCAGGCGTGCCGTCGTTGTCGAGCACGCCTTTGGCTTGCCCCGCGACACTCGTGCATGGGCTGCGCGATGACATCGTGCCATTCGCCGAGAGCGTCGCCTACGCCGAGCGCTTTGGGCACACGTTGCATCTGCTGAACAGCGACCACCGCTTGCACGACCAGCTGCCGTTCATCTGCCAGTTGATGCGGTGCTTTCTGCATTCGTTGGCGCCCGCGGCGAGCGGCGGCTAGCGCGATGGAGTGGTTCCTGCGCCGGTTGTTCGGGTTTTGGGTGCGCACGAGTCTGCGACCCGATGACGTCGCTGGACGTCTCCGTGAGCAGGGCGAGCGCCAATGCTACGTGCTCGAGCGCCATAGTGCCTCGGATCTGGCGGTACTCGCCAATGCCGTCAACCGCCACGATCTGCCCGCTATCGAGCGCAAGCTAACGACTGCACGCGGCGCGGATCGATCGGTGTTCGATGTGGGCCGGCGGCGCGGCTTCTGGGATGCCGCACCGCAATTGCGCCCGCCGCGCCAGTTGCTCGCGCTGGTGCGCGCCGCCCGCGCGGACCCATCCTTCGACGTCTTGCTGATCCCGACATCGGTCTACTGGGGGCGGGCGCCGCAGAAGGAGGGCTCGTGGTTTCGCTTGCTGTTCGCGGAATCCTGGACACTCACGTCGCGGCTGCGCAGGTTTTTCGCGGTGCTGATCAATGGCCGCGACACGATGCTGGAATTCGGTGAGCCGATTTCCTTGCGCAGCTTGCTGGAGGAGGAGCCAGTAGCCGCGCAAGCGCGCCGGGTGACGCGGGTGTTGCGCGGCGTCCTGCGGCGGCAGCGCGCGACCCGCATTGGGCCCGACATGTCGCATCGGCGCACGATCCTGGCACGCGTGCTGCGTGCCCGTGCCGTACGGCAGGTGGCGGCGCAGGAAGCGCGTGAGAAGAAGATCTCGCGGCGCCAGGCCTTGCTGCGCGCGCGCGGTTACGGCGAGGAGATCGCCGCCAACTATTCGCATTCGTTCGTGCGGTTCCTGGCGCTCATCTTCACGCGCATCTGGAATCGCGTCTACGACGGCGTGATTTTCGCGCATGCGGAGTCGCTGCCGAGCGTCGCGCAGGGCAACGAGATCGTGTACGTACCCTGTCATCGCAGTCACATGGACTATCTGCTGCTCTCCTACGCGATCTACACGCAGGGTTATGCGATTCCACATATCGCTGCGGGCATCAATCTCAATATTCCCGTGATCGGGCGATTGCTGCGCAAGGGCGGCGCCTTCTTCATACGGCGCAGTTTCGGCGGCAACGCGTTGTACACCGTGGTGTTCATGAAGTACCTGGCCGCGATCATGGCGCGCGGCCATTCCATCGAGTATTTCATCGAGGGCGGCCGCTCGCGCACCGGCCGTTTGTTGCAGCCGAAGACCGGCATGCTGACGATGACCGTGCGCAGCTACCTGCGCGATCCGGTGCGGCCAGTGGTGTTCATGCCCGTGTACTTCGGCTACGAGCGAATCGTCGAGGCGGCTACCTATGTCAGCGAACTGTCGGGCAAGCCCAAGCAGAAGGAGGGTTTCCTCGATTTCCTGCGCGCGCTGCGCGTGCTGCGCGAGCGTTTTGGCGAGGTGCACGTGAATGTCGGTGAGCCGTTGCATCTCGATGCGCTGCTCGATCAGCATATGCCCGATTGGCGGTCACGCACTTTCGATGACGACACCCGCCATCCTGGCATCAATGCGGTCGTCACAGATCTCGCCACCTCGATCATGCAACGAATCAACGCTGCGGCGGCCGTCAATCCCATCAATCTGCTGTCACTGTGCCTGCTGGCAACGCCGCGCAGCGCACTGGTCGAGAAAGACCTGTTGCGTCAACTGCAGTTGTATCTCGGCTATCTCGTGACTGCGCCCTACGGCGATCGCGTGACGGTGACGGGTCTCGGGCCATCCGAGATCCTCGCCTATGCAGAGTCACTCGGCATCGTGACGCGGGATCCGCACAAGCTGGGGGACGTCATCCGCATGACGGACGCCAATGCCGTGCTGACGACTTACTACCGCAACAACGTGCTGCACCTGTTTGCGATGCCGTCGCTGATCGCCTGCGCCTTCATCGCCAATGCGGAGATGCGTACCGAGGATATCCAGCGGTTGGCCTGGCGGATCTATCCGTACGTCGCGTCGGAGCTTTTTCTGAAATGGCGAGAAAGTGAGGTGCCGCGGGTGGTCATCCAGACGCTGGGGGTGTTGCGCGAGCGGGGTGTGCTCGAGTGCAACCCGGAGCAAACAGTGTGGTGCCGACCGCCGCCGGCTTCGCCGGGTGCGATGCAGCTGTCGCTGCTCGCGCAGCTCACACTCCAGTTCATCGAACGGTATTACCTGGCGATCGCGCTGCTGATCGAGGCGGGCTCGGGCCAGATTACGCAACGGGCACTGGCCGAACGGTGCCAGCTGATGGCGCAGCGGATGACCTTGCTGTACGGCTTCAATTCGCCAGAATTCTTCGACCGCGCGCTGTTCGAGAATTTCATCGACCTGCTGCGGGAACGGCGCGCCCTCCGGGTCGGTGAGGGTGGCAAGCTGCATTTCGACGAGGTGCTGGCGCAGGTGGCACGGGACGCACAGATCGTGCTGTCCGAGCAAATTCGCCACAGCATCTTGCAAGTTACGCACGACTAGCGCATGTTGCGCTGCAGCGTGAGGTGTCTGCTTGCGGTTCGCGTCGTCGGCCGCTGCTATACTGCAACGCATAACGCGGCGGGGCGGTGGGCTATGGGGGAGTCACTGACGCGCGGCGACAACAGATGCTCTCGACTTGGGGCGATCAGCGCCACGGCTTAACGATCTTTGGGGATCCACATGAGCAATAACCACTTTCCGGTCGGTCGATCAGGGGCAATGCTCGCGATCGCAGTTTTGGGTCTGATCGCAGCACCTGCTGCCTTGGCGATCGATTTTGCCAGCGAGTCTGGCAAGTTCACTGGCAGTCTGGATACGACCGTCAGTTTTGGCCAGGCTTGGCGCATCCAATCGCGCGATTGCAATCTCGTCGCGATCGCCGATGGTGGCTGCGGCCGCTCGCCCAACATCGACGACGGCAATCTCAACTATGACACCGGGCTCTATTCCAGCGCCTTCAAGGCGGTCAGTGAGCTGTCTTTGCGCTACGAGAAAATGGGGGCGTTCGTGCGCGGCTCGGCGCTCTATGACCTGGCGGCGGACAACACTGATCGCACGCCGCTCACCGGCGCGTCCAAGGATCTGGTCGAAAGCTACACTCGTCTGCTCGACGCATTCGTCTATGGTCGCTTCGATATCGGGGGGCGCCCCGCCGAGCTGCGCCTTGGTCGGCAGGCCGTCAGTTGGGGTGAGAGCACGTTCATCCAAAACGGCATCAACGTCATCAATCATTTCGACGTGTCGGCGCTGCGAGTGCCTGGCTCGGAGCTCAAAGAGGGCTTCTTGCCGCAGGAGATGGCGAATTTCAGCGTGCAGATCACCGACAACCTGTCGGCGCAGGCCATCCTGATCACCGACTGGAATGCCACGGTGCCTGAGCCCGCCGGTTCGTACTTCAGCGCTAACGACTTTGCCGTGACCGGTGGCGAGCGCGTGATTCTTGGTTTTGGCGGCTTCTCGGATGCGGGCGTCGATTTCCGGCCGCTCGGCGGCACCCTGATCAGCGATTTCCAGAACGTGAAACGCTTGCCCGACCGCAATCCGTCGGATTCGGGCCAATATGGTTTCAACGTGAAGCTGTATGCGCCGAACTTCAACAACGGTACGGAATTCGGCCTGTTCTTCCTGAACTACCATAGCCGCCTGCCCCTGATTTCGGGTCGGACCGGCACGCAGGCAGGCCTCGGCAATGCCTGGGGCGCACTCAATTCGGTAGGCGCTGCGGCGCAGGGTCTGGCTGCGGGTCTGCCGATTGCCTCGGCGATCGAGACGGCAGCGCAGTTGGGCGTATCGCGGGCGGCGTCGCAGGGTGGCAATCTGTCGCTCGCCACAGCGCGTTCTTATGCTGCCATTGGCGCTAACACACAGCTCGGTGGCGGCGACGTCACCAGCCAGGCCACCAACATTGCGACGCACGAGTACGCGATCACCGCCGGCTACTTCGTCGAGTATCCCGAAGACATCCAGTTGATCGGCTTATCCTTCAACACGCAGCTGCAGGCGAGTGGCATCGCGCTGCAGGGCGAGATCTCCTATCGCAAGGATGCGCCGCTGCAGTACGACGACGTCGAACTGCTGTTCGCTGCGCTCACGCCGTTCGAGCAAGGGCTCGCCACGCTGCGCAACACGCCGCTGCCGCCGGTCTGCCCGCCCGGCGTGCCCGCGGCGGCGACTATCTCGCGTTGCGGCCAGCTGGGCGCCTACGGGCTCAATCAGGAGATTTCCGGTTGGGCCCTGCACGATGTCTGGCAGGCGCAGGCGACCGCGACCAAGACGTTCACCAACGTGTTGAAGGCTGCGCAGATGGTGGTCGTGGCAGAGGTCGGCGTCACGCAGGTGCAGGATCTGCCTAACAAGCTGAGCGGCGGGCCGAACGGACGCGGCTTGCGCTACAACGGCCCCGGCACCTCGGTCAGCGGCAATGCGGAACTGGCCGGCCGTCATTGTCCGGCGCTGCCGCCGGCGCAGTGCCTCGCACTCAATCTCGTCGAGCCGCAGAACGCGTTCGCGGATTCCACCTCCTGGGGGTATCGCCTCGCGGGTCGTTTGGAGTATCCGGGTTTGATGGGCCCATGGAACGTGCTGCCGCGGTTTTCCTGGCAGCATGACGTCGATGGCACCACGCCCGGACCGGGCGGCAATTTTGTCGAGGGCCGTTATGGATTGACGCTCGGCGTCTCGGCGAACCTGCAGGCCAAATGGGAACTGGACATGGCCTGGACGAAGTTTGGCGGCGCAGGTCGGTACAATGACCTGAACGATCGGGATTTCGTCGCCGCCACGGTCAAGTATTCCTTCTGAGCCGAACACATCGAGGGACACGATATGCGTAGCATCAAGACTCATTCGCTGCTTGGCGCGCTGTTCGCCGCCGCCACTTGCTTGACGGCGCTGCCGGCACTGTCGCAGGCCACGGCTGCGGAGGCTGCGAAACTCGGCGGCGAGCTGACACCGCTGGGTGGCGAGAAGGCTGGCAATGCGGCTGGCACGATTCCGGCCTGGGATGGCGGCATCACGTCCCCGGCCAAGGCGGGCTTCCCCAATTTCAAGCCCGGCCAGTTTCATCCCGATCCGTATGCGAGCGACAAGCCGCTCTATACGGTGACGGCGGGCAATATGGGCCAATACGCCGGCCAGCTGACCGAAGGCCACAAGAAGCTGCTGCAGACCTATCGCGACAGCTACAAGATGGAGGTCTACCCATCGCGGCGCAGTGCGGCCGTGCCGCAGCGCATTTACGACGCGACCAAGCGCATCGCGACGACTGCCAAGCTGGCGCCGGGCGGCAATGGCGTGCTGAGTGCGGGTGAGGGTATTCCGTTCCCGATCCCGAAAGAAGGCGTGCAGGTGTTCTGGAACCACATCCTGCGCTACCGCGCGGATTCAGCCATCCGCATCTATGGGCAGGCACCGGTGACGGCCGGGGGCGACTACACGATGGTGCGCCTGAAAGAAGATTTCTACGTGCCGTACAGCTTGCCGGGCGCCAGGACGGAGAATCTCAACAACACCATCATCTATTTCATTCAGGAGACGCTGTCGCCGGCGCGCCTGGCGGGTGAAATCCTGTTAGTGCACGAGACACTCGACCAGTCGGTCGAGAACCGCAAGGCCTGGATCTACAACCCAGGTCAACGCCGCGTGCGGCGCGCGCCCAACGTGGCGTTCGACAACCCCGGCACCAATGCAGACAACCTGCGTACTTCCGATCAGCTGGATCTCTACAACGGCAGTCCGGAGCGCTACGACTGGAAGCTGGTCGGCAAGCAGGAAATGCTCGTGCCGTACAACGCCTACAAGTTGCACAGCGACAAGGTGAAGTATTCGGACATCCTGCAGAAGAACCACATCAATCAGGATCTGGCGCGCTATGAGCTGCACCGGGTGTGGGTGGTGGAGTCGACGCTCAAGAAAGGCATGAGCCATTTGTACAGCCGCCGCACGCTCTACGTCGATGAGGACAGCTGGCACATTCTCGCCGTCGATTGCTACGATCGCCGTGGTCAGCTCTACCGGGTGCAGGAAGGCCACGTGATCAACTACTACGACCTGCCCACGGTCTGGACGACGCTGGAAACGGTGTTCGATTTGTCGAATGGCCGCTATCTCGCGCTCGGTCTCGATAACGAAGAGCCACGGACGTACGACTTCTCGGCCAAGTTCTCGCCGGCGAATTTCCAGCCGAGTGCGCTACAGCGCCGCGGCGTGCGGTAGCGCCAGCCACCGCGTTCGCAGGCTCGATTCACGTTGTTTCGACGGGCCGGTTGAGTGATCAGCCGGCCCGTTGTCATTCGTCAGGGACGGAATCCCATGTTGAGTCGCTTGATCGGCATTCTGGCGGTGAGTTGCTTCACGGTGCCGACGCATGCGGCGCTCGATCCCAATGACGAAGCTAACAAGCCGGCCGAGATCATGCCGCTTGCCGCGCAGTCGCTATTGTTGGATGTTGCGCAGGCTGGCGCGCGACTGGTGGCGGTGGGCGGTCGGGGTCACGTGCTGTTGTCCGACGACCAGGGCCTGAGTTGGCGGCAGGCCACGGCTGTGCCAACCCGCACCATGCTGACCGGCGTGTTCTTCGTCGATGCTGAGTACGGCTGGGCGGTGGGTCACGACGAAACCATCCTCGCGACGACCGATGGGGGCGAGACGTGGCAGCGGGTCTACTTTGCGCCGGAAGCGCAGCAACCCTTTTTCGACCTGTGGTTCGCCGATAGGCAGCGCGGTATCGTCGTGGGTGCATACGGCGCCTACTTCACGACGACTGATGGTGGCGCAACCTGGACAGGCAGCAAGTTCGATGCTGCGCCCATCGATGCCGCCGCGCCGGAGGACGAGTTTGCGCCCGACTATCACCTCAACCGCATCGTTCCCGGCGGCGATCGGCTGTTCATTGCCGCCGAAGCGGGACACCTGTACCGATCCGCTGACGGCGGCGAGAGCTGGCAGACGTTGCCGTCGCCCTATGAAGGGTCGTTCTACGGCCTGCTGCCGCTCGCGGGCGACGAGCTGCTGGCGTTCGGCTTGCGCGGCAACCTGTGGCGCAGCGCGGATGCGGGCGCGAGCTGGACGCAGATAGAAACCGGTACCACCGCCATGCTGACCGACGGTCTGCGTCTCGACTCCAGCCAACTCGTGATCGCCGGCTTGTCGGGCGTGTTGTTAGTAAGCAGTGATGGTGGTGCGAGCTGGACGCTGCAGCAGCTGAGTGACCGCAAAGGCATCGCGGCGCTGGCCCCGGCAACCGACGAGACCGTGGTGACAGTGGGCGAGGCCGGCGTCAAGCGAGTCGCGCTGGGAGAACAGCCGTGACCACAGGTTTCGCCGCCTGGCTCGAGCGGACGATCTTTGGCCAGCGGGGCATCATCATCGTGTTGTTCACGCTGCTGACTCTCCTCATGCTGGCGATCGCTGTGCGCGGCTTGCGCATCGACGCGTCGTTCACCAAGCAACTACCCCTCAAACACGAGTACATGCAGACCTCTCTCGAGCACCAGACGGACTTCTGCAGCGCCAATCGTGTGCTGATCGCACTGATCGCACGTGATGGCAACATGTTCACACCGGAGTTCTTCAATGCGTTGAAGAAGGCCACTGACGAAGTGATCGTCATGGACGGCATCGATCGCGGTCGGGTGCAGTCGTTGTTCACGCCCAACGTGCGGTACCTGGAGGTGGTCGAGGATGGTATCCAGGCTGGCAATGTCGTACCGGCCGATTTTCAACCCACGCCCGAGAGCCTCGCACGGGTGCGCGAGAACATCCTCAAGGCCGGTATCGTGGGGCGGCTCGTCGCCAACGACTTCTCGGGCGCACTGATTTCGGCCATCGTGCTGGAGAAGGACGCTACCGGCGAGCCGGTCGATCCCATCGTGATCGCGAGCAAGCTCGAAGAGCGTGTGCGCCAGCAGATCGAGAGCGACGCCGTCGACGTCCACATGATCGGCTTCGCCAAGGTGATGGGCGACGTCGCAGCCGGTGCGCAACAGGTCGTGTTGTTCGCGCTGGTGACGATCGTGCTGACCTTGCTGGCCGTGTGGATCTACGTCATGTCGTTCCGAGTTGCACTGGTACCGGTGGTGTGCTCGGTCATCGCCGTGATCTGGCAGCTTGGCATGCTGGCGGCACTCGGCTACGGCATCGACCCGCTCGGCCTGCTCGTGCCATTTCTGGTATTTGCGATTGGTGTCAGCCACGGCGTGCAGAAGATCAGCGCGGTGAAGGAAGCCGCGGTCGAGGGTCTCGACAGCATGGAAGCGGCGCGGCGTACGTTCCGGCAGCTGCTCATACCAGCCGTCATCGCGTTGCTGGCCGACCTCGTGGGTTTCGTGACGATCCTGCTCATTCCGGTGCAGGTGGTGCAGGAGATGGCGATTACCGCCAGTATCGGCGTGGCTGTGGTGATATTGACCGATCTGATCCTGCTGCCGGTGCTGATCTCCTTTGTCACCTGGGACGCGCGCTACCGGGCTCGGGTCGAGAAGCGCCAGCTACAGCTTGGCCGGCTGTGGCACAGGCTGGCATCGATCACTCACCGCGGCCCGGCGATGGTCATCATCGTCATCGCGGCGATCCTTGCTGTCTTCGGCTGGATCAAGGGCCGCGAGACGCCGATCGGCGATACCCAGGCCGGCGTGCCCGAGCTGCGCCCCGACTCGCGCTACAACATCGACAGCAACATCATCACCTCGGAGTTCTCCATCGGCGTCGATGTGCTGACCGTCATCGTCGAGACCGAGCAGCCGATGTGCACGAGTCATGCGCTGATGCTGGCCACTGACAATTTCTCCTGGCACATGATGAATGTCGAGGGTGTGCAGGAAGTGGTGTCACTGCCGTTGATCGCCCGCATTGCCATCGCCGGCTGGAACGAGGGCAGTCTCAAGTGGCGTGCGATTCCGCGCGAGCCCAATCAGTTGACGCAGTCGACGCGTTATATCGAAACGAGCACCGGACTACTGAACGCGCAATGTGACGTCGTGCCCGTGATGCTGTTCCTGACCGATCACCGTGCCGAGACGATCGAACGAGTGGTTGCGGAGGTGAAGAAGTGGCGCGCTGAGAATCCTGTGCAAGGCGCGGCGTTCAAGCTGGCGACCGGCAACGTTGGCGTGATGGCGGCGACCAACGAGGAAGTGAAAGCGAAGGAATTCCCAATCCTGGCCGGCGTCTTCGGCGCCGTGATCCTGATGTGCCTGCTGATGTTCCGCTCGGTCATGGGCGCCGTACTGGTGATCATTCCGCTCGCGCTGGTATCGATACTCGTCTATGCAGTGATGGCGATCGTCGGCATCGGTCTCAAGGTGAACACACTACCGATGGTTGCGCTCGGCGCAGGTATCGGCGTCGACTACGGCATCTATCTCTGGAGCCGGATGCGCGAATTCCTCGATCAGGGTTATCCAGTGCAGGAGTCGTTCGAGAGAACCATGCGTGTGACGGGCGCCAGTATCATCTTCACAGGGTTCACGCTGGCCATCGGCGTGTTCACCTGGGTGTTCTCGCCCCTCAAGTTCCAGGCCGATATCGGTGTCATGCTGACCTTCATGTTCTTCGTCAATATGTTGGGTGCCGTCATCTTGATTCCGGCCTTGGCCGCGTGGACGGTGAAACCGAGCGCGCCGCCGCCAACGCCTCAGGCGCCCGCGACAGCTTTGGCCGCATGACGTCCGACGAATTCCGGCGGCTCGGCCACGAACTGATCGATTTCATCGCCGATTACCGGCTACGCACCGAACGCGGCGAGTTTCCGGTGATGGCGCAAGTGCAACCGGGCGCGCTGCGCGCACGATTGCCGGCGGCGCCACCGCAGCGGGCGGAGTCGGGCGATGCGTTGCTCCACGATCTCGAGCAGCTGATTCTGCCGGCGTGCTCGCACTGGCAGGATCCACGCTTTTTCGGCTATTTCCCCTCCAATAGCTTACCGGCGGCCGTGCTCGGCGATCTCGCCAGCACCGGTCTCGCGCAGTTAGGTCTCAACTGGCAGGCCAGCCCCGCGCTCACGGAGCTGGAGGAAGTGACGACCGACTGGTTGCGCCAGATGCTCGGGCTGAGTGACGCCTGGCGCGGTGTGATCCAAGATACGGCGTCGACCGCGAGCTTCGTCGCGCTGGTTTCTGCGCGCGAGCGTGCTACCCAGTACGGCGCCACGCGCGGCGGGCTGCAGGCTGCGGCCGCGTCGCTGGTCGTGTACGTATCGTCGCAAAGCCACAGTTCCGTGGCGAAAGCCGCGATGTTGGCGGGGTTCGGGCGCACGCAGCTCCGAGAGGTGCCGGTAGACGAAGCATTCGCGATGCGCGCGGATGCGTTGGCGCTGATGCTCGCCGAGGACCGCGCAGCCGGGCGTGTACCCTGCGCGATCGTTGCGACTTGCGGGACGACCGCGACTACTGCACTTGATCCTATCGACGCGTTGGCGGCATTGGCCGAGCAGTACGATGCATGGCTGCACGTCGATGCCGCGCTCGCTGGCTCGGCCATGATCCTGCCGGAATGCCGCGGCCTGTGGCAGGGCGTCGAACGGGCGGATTCTCTGGTCGTCAATCCGCACAAGTGGTTAGGCGTGGCGTTCGATTGCTCGGTCTATTATGTGCGCGATCCAAAGCACCTCGTGCGCGTGATGAGTTCCAATCCCAGCTATCTGCAGACGGCGGCCGACGGCGCTGCGCCCAACTACCGCGACTGGGGCGTGCCACTCGGGCGACGGATGCGCAGCCTGAAGCTGTGGTTCGTCATCCGCGAGCAGGGGGTTGAGGGGCTGCAAGGGAGGATTCGTCGCGACCTGGCATATGCGCAATGGTTTGCCGCTGCGGTGGACCGCGCCCGGGATTGGCGCCGGCTGGCGCCCGTACCGCTGCAAACCGTCTGCGTCCGGCATGAACCGCCCGCGCTAACAGGTGCCCAGCTTGACGCCCACACACTCGCATGGGTAGGGCGGATCAATACGTCGGGACAGGCGTGGCTCACGCCGGCACAGATCGACGGCAAGTGGATGGTACGCGTGTCGTTCGGTACCCACACGACTACGCAGCAGCATGTCGAGCAGCTGTGGGCACTGATGCGACGCGAAGCCCTGGCAGATATCCCGGGCGGCGGGGGCTCGTGACTCGGTTTATCAGTCGTGATCCGGCGCGCCGAGCGGAAAGTAGCTGCGGTAAGGCCGCGCCTCGTCCACTGCACGCGCCACGGACGGGCGAGCCAGCAGACGGGCGCGATACGCCCTGAGGTTAGCGTAGGTCGGCGGAACTCGGTGCGCCCAATCAGCATAGAAGAGTGACGGAGCCGCGGCACAGTCCGCCAAAGTGAAGGCACTGCCAACGGCCCAAATGCGACTGGCGAGACGCTCGTCCAGCCACGCGTAGATTCGGTCGAGCACACCGCGCGCCTCGGTCACGCCGTAGGAATCGCGATCCGGCGCTGCTCGAAGTTGATCAAAGACGATCTTCTGCATCGGCGCCATGACGTAATTGTCGAAGACCCGATCAAGCATCCGAACCTCCACGCCAGCATCGCCGTCCGCGATCAATTGAACAGGGCCCGGATGGTGAATCTGTAGATGCTCGATGATCGAGCTGGATTCCAGGATCGTGAGGCTCTGATCCACGAGAACGGGAAAGCGCTTGAGCGGCCAGTGCGCTTCGAGCTCGGCATTTGCCGACGGATCCTCCAGGCTGCAGTAGTCGAACGGCGTGGCATTCTCGTAGAGGGAGATCAGCACCTTTTGGCTGTAGGAGGAGAACGGGTGGGCGTATAGCTTCATGGACTCGTCTCCGCATGCCCGCCAGGCATCAGTCGTCGCGCCGTCTCGCGCGGTAAGTCATTAGCGCGCCATGCGACAGCTGGAGCAATAGCTTAGGGATTTCTTGGCCTGGACTGCCCATTCGCATCGACAACATCGGAGAAGTCGCTTTTACTCGACATGCTTATCGGCAGTTGATGCTTGACCACCAGACCAATTGCGCCCGTTACCTGTGGCGGCGGCTCATGATCCGGATCCTCGCGGTAATACCAAACAATCCCATGCATCGCTTTCAGATCGCGAAGCGCGGTATCCAAGGCTTCCAACGTTACCGGCTGACCATCAAGCAATAGCTGGCCGCTGGCCAGTGCGCTCATCCTTGCGATGGGCTTAGCGGGTGAGGCTGGTAATTCGCTTGCGCCGATGCCAAGTAAGCTAGATAGAAAACGCTTGAACATACAACCTCGAACTAGAGCTGACCGCGGGACATGTTAGGCTGCGGATTTCCTACTTTCGCAGCCGTCCTCGCCGCTTGCAAGCTTGTTGGCACGGACCACCCGATTGCGGCCAGTTCAGGACGATCACTCTGCCAGCAGTCCTTGACGTGCACTGACGCGCTCTAAAGCTGTCTTCAGCTATGGGTCAGACCTTGGCCCGCGGTCTACTGCGCAAAGCGACCCGTGGCGTCACGATCGCGCTCGTATCGTTTCGCGAGCGGAAACGGCGGCAACCACGACTCGCGGCGGACGATCCAGGTTTCGTATGTTGGTATCAATTGGTCAGGGGCATCCAGGGATCCCAGGTTGACTTCGATTTCGTCCGCCGTGCGAGCGAAAACGGACGAGCCGCAGCGGGGACAGAAAAACCGCCCGGCATACTCGCGCAATTCGCCATTGATCGTCACAGCATCCTGAGGGAATACCGCGGAAGCGTGAAAAAGGGCCCCGTGATGCTTGCGGCAGTCGAGGCAATGACAAAGGCCGACCCGGTATGGCAGTCCCGACGCCGCCAACTGGACTTTGCCGCAAAGGCAACCGCCCGTGTATTGATCCATTATGCCGCACCTCTCAAATGAAGCAGTCGGAACGTTTACAACGAACCACGACCGGCGTCCACCCATTTTTCAATCGGCCAAGAAAGCGTGCCGGCGGCAGACATCGCGAGCGAGGAGAGTGACAACGCCATGGAGTCGCGCCCGGGGGGATATGAATGCACGCGGACGCCCTACTTGGTTGTTAGCGACTACGGATTTGGTGGGAACCGGATAACCACCAAGCGAGAATCAGAACGGGCAGCGCCACGATGTCGGTCCAGAATATTCGGCGGAGTGAGTCACTGTGCGCGTCGATCGGAAGCGCCAGTACGCGGAACGAAGCCATGCTTGCAACCGCTGCAACAGTAGCGACTCCGCGAAGCTGCGGTCTGAACGCCGCAGCAATCAGTAGTGCACCCAGCACGCTAGACAGGGCCGCTCGATGCTGCATCAAGAGCAGCAGGTCCGGGTCCGTGACCGTCTGGCCGTACAGTGCCGCGAGT
>Ga0116152_10001731_pt1 | contig 17899 bp, 16 predicted proteins | sample AD_UKC119_MetaG_FD_89894 | JGI IMG/M metagenome (GOLD analysis project Ga0116152, IMG submission 89894) | Active sludge microbial communities of municipal wastewater-treating anaerobic digesters from Hong Kong - AD_UKC119_MetaG | ecosystem: Engineered > Bioreactor > Anaerobic > Digestate... | reverse complement strand
TCTCTTTCTCTCTCCGCATGCCACGTCGTATAACCAGGTCCGGCTGGTGTTCGACTGGGGGCCGGTGAGTCTCGTCTCGGTCACCGCCGGGCTGCAGAGCGGGGAAAAAGAGGCGGAAAGCCTTATCGAAGATCCCGGTGCGGATCCCAAGGAGAGCTACAGGAAGAAATACCTTGCCGCCCACCGCCTGGAGTTCAACATCGCCGGGCGCCATCATATCGCCTTCCAGGAGGGCGTGATCTATGCTGATAAAGGGGTCCAGCTGGGATATGCCATCCCCTTCAATTTTTTCTGGAGCGAACAGCATTATGAAGGTGACCGGGATAACGTGGTCATGGGCGCTGACGGTCATTTCTCGGTTACGGACAGGCTTGTTTTTTTCGGCGAGGTCCTTCTGGATGATCTCAGTGTCCGAAAACTCAGGGATTTCAGAAGGACAAAATCCGCGTACTCCCTGGGGTCCCGCTTTTATCCCTCCTTCTGGGAGGATTCTCTCTTCTCGCTGACGTACACCAGGATCAATCCCCTGGTCTATACCCACCGCTATAATATCGACAACTACACCCATTACAGCTCTCTTCTGGGCAGCGCCATGGGGCCCAACAGCGATGATTTCCGGGCTTCTCTTGTGTGGGGGCTTTCTGCTTCCTGTGATGTGGGGATGGATCTTTTCTTCACGCGGTCGGGAGAAAACTATATCGATGAAGAGCTCCGATACATCAATGTGGGCGGAGATGTGGAGCGTCCCGACCTCCTCAGCTCAGATGTGCCCAGGGAGTATGCCTTTCTCGGCGGAGTACGGAAAGAGACCCGGGGAATCACGGTATCAGCTCATGCTTTTTTTCTGACAGGAGGACGCGGCCTTCTTCGCAGCCGCCTGACCCTGGACGGGGGCGTGACCCTTCAGGAGACCCGCTTCCGGCGGCCGGAGGATCTGGGAGAGGCTCTTTACGGAGAAGGGTCCTCCACGAAGGCCTATCTCATGATCGGGGTCAATTATGGGTATTGATCAAGGGGAGGAGCCCCTTTTTTCTGTCCATTCGTTCTTTAATGCCTACCTCATCTGGCTGAGAGGTGTTCCCGCGGGCCTTCTTCCCGTGGCCCTGATGATCGCCGCTGTGGAAGCCGGGTCCCCGGGGACACTCATGGAGATCGCCCGCAGCCGCCATCTCCAGGCCTTGCTTCCCCTCTATATCCTCCTCCTGGGCGCCCTTTTTATCCTTCCCGGATACCGGGTGAGTCTTCTGAAGAGACGTTATCTCTCCTCGGGAGCCCTTTTTTTCAGGGAGAGGGTGACCGTCTTCACAGGGATCCCCGGACGGAACAGGGCTGATCTGCCAAGGTCTCTTCTCAGAAATGTCCAGGTTAAAAGAGGGCCCGGCCAGAGACTGGCCGGGCTGTGCACCCTGCTTCTCAGGGGAAAGGCGCTGACGGTGAGAGTTCCGGATATTCCCTATGACCCTCATCTGCCGGCCCTGATCCGGGGCTGGCTTACTGAGCCGGAGTCTTCTCCATAAAGGGATAGGCAGGGGACTTCGGCGGATTGAAGGTCTCTTTAATCGTCCGGGGACTGATCCAGCGCAGGAGATTCAGTTTGCTTCCGGCCTTGTCATTTGTTCCCGATGCCCGTGATCCGCCGAAGGGCTGCTGCCCCACAACGGCTCCCGTGGGCTTATCGTTGATATAGAAATTCCCTGCGGCATATCGCAGTTTTTCTTCGGCTTTGGCTACGGCGCTGCGGTCACGAGCGAAGACCGCTCCTGTGAGGCCGTAGGGGGAGGTGGAATCGCACAGGGCAAGGACATGGTCGAAATCCCCGTCGTCATAGACAAAGACCGTGAGCACAGGCCCGAAGATCTCGTCTTCCATGGTGAGGAAGTGGGGGTCTGTGGTGAGGATCACCGTGGGCTCGATGAAGTAGCCCCTCTCCTTGTTGCCCTCTCCGCCGAAAAGGATCTCCGCATCTTTGGAGGCTTTGGCTTTTTCGATGTAAGACATGATGGAATCATAAGACTTCTCATCGATGACCGCGTTGAAGAAGGCTCCTATGGTCGTGGGCGGTTCAGGAGAGATCTCTTTGAGCATGGCCCCCATGGCATCGAAGACCGGCTGCGATAACGAAGAGGGAAGATAGGCCCGTGAGGCTGCGGAACACTTCTGTCCCTGGTATTCAAAGGCTCCTCTGACAAGAGCTGTCGCCACTTGCCGGGCGTCAGCCGAGGGATGGGCGACCACAAAGTCTTTTCCCCCTGTTTCTCCCACAATACGCGGATAGGTCTTGTATCGGGCGATGTTCTGCCCGATGACAGACCACATATGGTTGAAGACCCCGGTGGATCCGGTAAAATGGACACCGGCCAGGTCAGGGGACTCAAGGACGATATCTCCCACCAGGCGCCCGGACCCGGGGATAAAGTTGATGACACCGTCGGGGAAACCTGCTTCCTGAAAGATCTTCATGAGAAGATAGTTGGAGAGGACCGACGTCGAGGCCGGTTTCCAGAGGACCGTGTTGCCCATAAGGGCGGGAGAGAGGGGAAGGTTCCCGCCGATGGCGGTAAAGTTAAACGGGGTCACGGCAAAGACAAACCCTTCCAGGGGCCTGTGGTCTGTCCTGTTCATGGAGCCGTTGGCCAGGATATAAGGGGGCTGTTCCCCGTAGATCTGAGTCATGTAATAAGCATTGAAGCGGAGAAAATCGGCCATCTCTGCAATGCAGTCGATCTCAGCCTGGTAGATGTTCTTGCCCTGGACCAGCATAGTGGCGGCGTTCATCCGGTAACGGTATGTCGTGGTCAGGAGTTCTGCGGCTTTCATCGCCATGGCAGCCCGCTGGTCAGCCGGGACTTTTTCCCACTCTTTGCGGGCGGTCATGGCGGCCTCCACAGCCAGGCGGATCTCCTTTTCTGTCACCTGATGGAAGACACCCAGGCTGTTCTGATGGTCATGGGGCTGGATAAGGCGTCCCGTGGACGCCGTCCTGATCTCCTTGCCGCCGATGATCAGGGGGATATCCCATTTTTGAGAAAGCATCTCATCAAGCGCCTGCTGAAGAGCGGCCCTCTCGGGAGAACCCGGGGCATAATCAAGGACGGGTTCGTTTTTCGGTAACGGGATAGAAAAAAGAGCATGAGTCATTATCATCACCTCCGTTATGTATGCTCGTGCATATCGATAAGCCATGGTATCTCTTTTCAAAGGGATGTCAAGGGAGGAAACCTCCCTTGACGTGATTTTTTACACTATTTCAGATAGGTGTCAAACCACCGGAGGATGTGGTTCAGACGGAGGATGCGCCTGTCGGTCCTCCCGCCCCGGGACAGGCCGTGGGGTTCATCGGGAAAACGGACCATCTCGGCCTCCACCCCGAGATACTTTAAAGCCACAAAGACCTGTTCTCCCTGTTCGATATCGCATCGGAGGTCGTTCTCACTGTGGATGACCAGTGTGGGTGTCACGGCATGGCCCATGGCGCTCATGGGAGACTGCTTCCAGAAATTCTCATAATCCTCCCATGGCGGCTTTCCGCCGAACTCCATCTGAAAGGACCAGTTGACATCGCTGGATCCCCACATGCTCAGAAGGTTGCTCACACTGCGCTGGGTGACCGCGGCTTTAAAACGCCTGGTATGGCCGATGATCCAGTTGGTCATGTACCCGCCGTAGCTTCCGCCGGTGACCCCCATGCGCTTTTTGTCGATGTAGGGTTTTTTCTGCATCAGGTCGGCAAAGGCCATGAGGTCGTCATAATCCACGCTGCCCCATTGATTCCAGATCGCAGCGGTATGGTCTTCACTGTATCCCCGGCTTCCACGGGGATTACAGTAATAGACCACATAACCCCGGGCGGCCAGAACATGAAACTCATGCATGAAATGAAAGCCGTACTGCATCCGCGGCCCGCCGTGGATCTCAAGGACTGAAGGATATCTCTTCTTCTCATCGAACCCCGGGGGTTTGAGGATCCACCCCTGGATCGTGTGTCCCTGAGAGGTGAACCTGACCTCTTCCGGCTCGGGGAGATGCCGTTTGGAGAGAAAGGCGTTGAGGTGTGTGAGGACCGTTGTCTTTCCTGTTTCCAGATCCGTGAGGACAGCCTGGTTGGGGTCTGTGGATGTGCCCAGGAAATAGGCCGCCTGTCTCTGAGCCTTATCAAGAGAGAGCCCTCCCACAACACCCTGCGGGGCAAGAAGGTCGCGGATTTCTCCTGTTGACAGAGAGACCTCCTTGACGACATTTTTCCCCTCTTCAGGAACGGGGAAGAGGATCGCCGAAGAGTCGTTCTTCCAGATGGGGCGGAAGAAGGGGGCTCCTCCTGTGTCGTTGAGCGTCAGGAAGGCGATGGTCAGGTCATGGTTCTCTGTGACGTTCACGGGTTTCCCTCCCTGTGAGGGCATGGTCCAGAGCCCCTGGTTCTTCCACCACGGTTCTTCACCGACAAATCCCACGAATGCGATCTGACGGCCGTCGGGAGACGGGGCGGCCCAGGACTTCTGTCCTTTGAAATCGGTGAGCTGTTCTGTGGATTTCCCGTCCAGGGAGATCCGGAAGAGCTGCTCATCGAAGGGGTGCAGCGCTGGTTCTTCTGTCCTGTTGGAGGAGAAGAGAAGAGACGTGGAATCCGGCATCCAGACGGGGTCCTCCTCATGGAAAGGTCCCTTCGTGAGCTGTCTTGCCTTTCCGGTCCCGGTGTTGACGATCCAGATATGCCACTTGTTTTTCGGGAGAAAACCGGCTCCGTCGAATTTATAGAAGAGCGATGTGATATGACGTTCGGGGACTCCCAGTTTCTTCTTCTTGTCATCCTCTTCCCGTTCAAGGACAGCGGTATCTGTCTCGCGGAAAGCAAAGGCCAGCCATTTGGAATCCGGGCTCCAGGAGAGAGAGGCAAACGATCCCTTGAGGCTGGTCAGAGGGCGGGCTTCCCCTCCGTCGGCGGGGAGGAGATGGATCTGAAAGCGGCCCTCTTCTCCGCGGTCGGAAAGAAAAGCGAGAAAGCGTCCGTCGGGAGACCAGAGGGGAGTATGGTCAGAGGCCCGGCCGAACGTGTATTGACGCTCTTTTCCGGTCCGGGTATCGACCATGAAGAGGTCGGAGATCTTCTTTTCAGTCTCTTTTTCCACCCGGAGTCTGGAATAGACGAGTTTCCGGCTGTCAGGGGAGAGGGAGAGCCCTGTGAGGACTTCAAGCTGATAGAGGTCCTGTGGAGAAACAGTTTTTTTTTGAGCCATAAAAACCTCCTTATTTTCCATATTTTACGCCTTCCGAAAGATTTGTAAAGAGAGAGCGGGGGATTCTTGACTTTTTTTTCAGACCCGATAGAGTAGGGAGATGAAAAGAGGGATCTTTGAAAAGTACCGGGTGGAACCGGGCCGGGTCCGTCATATGGAACGGACAGCGGCCTTTATGGCTGAAAAAGCCCCGTTGTGGGGTGTTCTGCCTGAAAAGGCTTATGTTGCCGGGCTCTATCATGACCTGGCCAGGGATCTTCCTCACGGAGAGATCCTTCGTCTCTGCCGCGAAGCCGGGACTGTTCCCGAGCCCTGGGAAGAAAAGCGCCCTCTTCTCCTTCACGGGGAGGCCGGGGCCTGTCTTGTGAGAAAAGAGGGCCTTGCCGATGATGATGAGGTGCTCACCGCCATTGCCGGGCATGTGACTGCCCGGGCGCCCATGACACCGCTGGCGTGCCTCCTCTATGTGGCAGACAAGGGAGAGCCGGGACGGAAATGGGAAGAGGGGCGCCTGTTACGCAAGCTGGCCGGGACAGACCCTCAAAAAGCTTATGAAAAAGCCCTCTCTCTGGTGATCGCCTATCTGGCCTCAGAGGGTCTCTTTATCCATCCTGCCACTGTGTCCGCCTATAACCGTATCCTGGATCCCCTCGCGGATGAGATCCGCCGGGACTGCCCCTATTGCGGCCGATGGAGAAACCGGCCGGCTGTGGTGGACGGGATCGTCCTGAACAGGGCCGGGGATCTTCTTCTTATCCGCAGGGGACAGGAGCCTTTCCGGGGAGCCTGGGCACTCCCCGGGGGGTTCATGGACTGGGGGGAGACAGCCCGTGAGGCCGTGATCCGGGAAGTCCGTGAAGAGACAGGGCTTCTTTTTGAACAACCGCGTTTTCTTGCGGTCTTTGATTCTCCCGGCCGGGACCCCCGCCGGGGAACCGTCTCCCTGGTCTATTACGGCTCTGCGTCCGGGGAAGAGCTCCTTCGCCCGGGCGATGATGCCAGCGGCGCCGGGTGGTTTCCATTGTCCGCTCTCCCGCCCCTGGCCTTCGACCATGGAGAGATCCTTTCTCTTTTTCTGGAGAAAGGCCCCTGCTGACTCCGAGATTTGCTCTTGAAACTCTTGCCCCCCCCTGTATAATGGAGGAGACACACTGGGCAGGTGTGTCATAAAATAATGGAGGTGGTTGCCATGCACAGACTTACCACAGTAGCTGTATCGACCTATCTGATCGAGGAACTGGACAGGATCATCAAAGAGGACCGTTTTTTTGAAAACCGGACGAAAGCGTTAAATGCGATACTGGATGAGTATCTTAAACGATATAAAATGGCCAAAGTGGCTGAAGAGACATGGGAAAGAACACAGAAAGTCAGTGAGGGATGATGAAAGAGACTGATAAGATCGAACCTTTGCTCCGGGCATTTCACAACGAGTGTGATGCCGCAACGTCACCGGAAGAGTGGAATGCCGTCAGGGTCAAATACCTCGGGCGGAAAAGCGCCATCATGGAGTTCATGAAGCTTCTCAAAACGGTTTCCCCGGAGGAGAAGAGAGTCCTCGGGAAAGCCGTCAACAAAGCCAAAGCTGAGATGGAACGGGCCCTTGAGGAGAAGAAGAGCGATGTGGAGAGCGGCAGCGGACAGAGACACCCGGACTGGACATTGCCGGCGCGGGGAGTCCTTCCTGCAAAAGTCCACCCCCTCACCACCGTCCGCAGGCAGATGGAAGATATCTTCATCCGTATGGGATTCGATATTAAAAAGGGTCCCGACATGGAGACCGAGTGGCACTGTTTTGATGCCCTGAATATTCCCGAGACTCATCCCGCCCGGGATGAACAGGACACCTTTTATCTCAACAGGGAGAAGATGGTCCTCAGGACACATACCTCCCCGGTTCAGATCAGGACCATGCTGGAGGAGAAGCCTCCCATCTACATGATCGCTCCGGGACGCGTCTATCGAAACGATGTGCCCGATGCCAGCCATTCGCCTGTTTTCCACCAGGTGGAGGCCCTGGCTGTGGATGAAAACATCACGTTCGGCGACCTCAAAGGCGTCATCTACGCCTTTCTGAGCGAACTTTTCGGCAACACCGTGAAGACCCGTTTCGACAACTCCTTCTTTCCCTTTACCGAGCCCTCCGCTGAAGTCTATATGAGTTGTTTCTGCGGCGGCAAAGGCTGTTCCGTCTGTAAAGGAAGCGGATGGCTGGAGATCGGGGGCGCCGGCATGGTGGATCCGGAAGTCTTCAGGGCTGTGGGGATCGATCCGGAGAAGTATACAGGGTTTGCTTTCGGGTTCGGGCTTGAGCGTATGGCCATGCTCATGTACGGTGTCCCTGACATCCGTTATTTTTATGAAAACGATCTGCGTATGCTGACCACCATGTGAAAAACGAGGAGAACGAGACATGAAAGTGACCTGGAACTGGCTGAATGAATTTGTGGACCTGGACGGCCTGACGCTTGATGACCTCGAGCACCGGCTGGCCTCCCAGGGCCTTCATATAGAGGAAACCGTCTGCCTCCGGGACAAGATCAAAGAGGTCTATATCGGGTATATTACCCGCGTGGACAAACATCCTGATGCCGACCGTCTGCAGATCTGTCAAGTGGATATGGGCGAAAAAGGGGATCTTCAGATCGTCACAGCAGCGCCCAATGTCCGTGAAAAAGTTTTTGTCCCTGTCGCCGTGGAAGGAGCGCTCCTCCACAGCGGGATGACGATCAAAAAAGCAAAACTGAGAGGCGTGGAATCCCGGGGGATGTTCTGTTCCCTCGAGGAACTCGGCCTTGAAGAGCATTCTGACGGGATCTATCTGATGGAAGAGTCTCCGGAGCCTGTGAAAGGGGCGTCTGCGCTCCCTTACTTCGGGCTGGATGATACCGTGATCGATTTTGAGATCACCTCCAACAGGCCCGACTGCCTCTCTGTGAGAGGGATCGCCCGGGAAGTGGCCATGGCCGCGGGACGTCCCATGAAAGATCCCCCTCTTCAGATCAGGGAGGGAGAGGTGCCCGTGACAGAGCGTGTGGGCATCGAGGTGGATGATTTTTCAAAATGCCTTCGTTATACAGCCCGCGTGATCCAGGGGGTGACCGTCAAAGCGTCTCCCCTTGCCGTGCGGAGCCGCCTGGCCCTGGTGGGGCTGAGGAGCATCAACAATATAGTGGATGCCACCAATTACGTGATGTGGGAATACGGACTCCCTCTGCACGCGTTTGACCGGAAGAGTGTGGGTGGTGCAAAGATCGTCGTCCGGCGGGCCTCGCCGGGGGAAGGGTTTGATACCCTGGCAGGAGACCATCTTGACCTCACGGATGACGACCTGCTCATCGCCGACGCATCGCGGGGGATCGCCCTGGCCGGAGTCATCGGAGGGGAGAACTCGGAGATCACCCGGGACACAGAGGATGTCGTCCTGGAAGCGGCGCTGTTTGATCCGGTCTCCATCCGGATGACGGCGAAACGCCATGGACAGAAGACGGATTCCTCCTACAGGTTCGAACGGGGGATGGATTTTCATGCAGTGGAGGCTTCTTCACAGCGGGCAGCCTCTCTCATCGCTCTCTGGGGAGACGGGACATTATGCCGGGGGATGGTGGACAAAAGAAGCACCACCTTCGACCCCTGTCCGGCGCTCTCCCTCAGGATGAGCCAGATCTCACGCCACCTGGGGATCTCCCTCTCCCAGGCCGAGGTCATCAGCCTCTTTGTGAAACTGGGATACGATGTGGTTGAAGAAAAAGAGGGATTAATGACCCTGAAGGTCCCGTCAAACAGGTACTGGGATATCAGCAGGGAGATCGACCTCATCGAAGAGATCGCCCGGTTTTACGGCTATGACCGTATTCCGGAAAGCCTGCCCCTCCTGAAGATGAGGAAGGGAAAGAGCGATAAGCGCACTCTTTTCCGGCAGGAGGCGGAGACGCTCCTTCTTTCCAACGGATACTATGAATGTTATCTCTATCCTTTTGTCTCTGAAGAGATCCTGAAAAAGTGCGGCTATGATCCCGGCGAGCGGCCCCGGGTCGTCAATCCCCTCAACCGGGAGATGGAGTATATGAACCCCGAGCCTCTGCTCGGCCTGGTGAAAGCCGCTGAAACGAATCTGAAAAGAGGCGCCGGGGCTGTCCGGCTTTACGAATGGTCAAAGGCCTACCCCTCCTTTGAGGGAGAAGAGGAGGTCCTCTCTTTTCTTTGTACAGGAGAGGAGCCGAAAACAGTCTATTCACCGGGCCACAGCCTGGACTATTTTAATGCCAAGATCATCGTCGACGGATTACTGAAGAAGACGGGCGCCGCGACCATCGAGCGAAAAGAGAGCAGCCGCCCTGTCTGGGCACCGCAAACGGGATTTGTCTATAGCACACAGGGAGAGGTGCTCCTGGAGACCGGGCTTCTGCGCAGAGACCTGGCCTCTCTTTATGATATCCGGCAGGATGTCTGGGGCGGCTATGCGCGGATATCTCCGCTTACGGAAATGTTCAGGGCAGGACGGTCCTTTGTTCCGTTTTCTCCCTTTCCTCCGGTCTATTACGATCTGGCGTTTGTGGTGGACGCCTCTCTCCCCGCCGGGGAGATGGATCGTGAGATCGTCTCTCAGGGAGGGGCTCTCCTTGAGGAGTGCCGTCTTTTTGACAGGTATGAAGGAGACCATCTTCCCCGGGGGAAAAAGAGCCTGGCCTTTTCCCTGACATTCCGGTCACGTGAAAGGACTTTGACGGAAAAGGAAATCGATGATATAATTCAGAAGATAATAGCCCGGATGAAAAAGGTTTTTCATGCGGAATTGAGGTAAAGATGGAAAAATCCCTGGCTGTCCTGGAAGAGAAAGTCTTCGGCCTCATCGAAAAGGTGGAAGAGCTCAGGCGCCAGCTTCGGGAGAAGGAGGATGCCCTGACTGAAGCAAGGGAGTCCCTCAGGATGCTGGAAGAGGCGAGACACAAAGAGCAGCTCAGGCTCCAGAAGATCGTCGATACCATTGAAAACCTCGGAGTTTAGAAAATGAGTAGCTTAGAGCTTGATATTTTGGGAAAAAAGTATAAAGTGAGTTCAGATAAAGGCAGTGGGGAGATCACAGCCATGGCCCGGTTCCTCGAAGAAAAGATCGATGAAGCCAGGACATCGGGCGGGATGGAGTCTCCCAAAGATATCCTGGTTTTAACGCTGTTGACGATTATAGAAGAATATTGGGAGTTGAAAGAGGAGCACCGGAGGATCGTTCAAGAGATCGATGAAATAGAGAAAACCATAGAGAGACACCTATGAATTATATTGCATTGGCACCGGTCAAGTGTTATTATATAACTGCCTGCGGCATGAGAGGATGCCTATTTTTGTTGAGCCAACATTTTTCCCTTGGGAGCCCTATTCGGGCGGTGGAATGGAATCAGGAAGCCGCTTACAGGGCGCCCACTTGTAAAAAGGGACTCAACTAAAAAGGAACGCCACTCTGTCGCGGGCTTTTTCTTTTCATCCCTTCTCCTGAGCTCCTCCCGGAATAACATATCGGAGGTGTGTATGGAATCGACGTTGATTATCGTATTCGTTTCAACAGGAGTCCTCCTTGGATTTTTCTTAAGGATATTCATCGGGAAACTCAATAAAAAAAGCGCTGAAATGCAGGCAGCGCATATCCTGAACGATGCCCAGAAAGAGGCAGAGTCCATCAAAAGAGAAGGGCAGCTTTTAGCGAAAAGCGAGCTCTATGAGATGCGGAACAAGTTTGAACAGGAAAAAGATGAAAAAAACCGCACGCTTCAGAAATTCGAACAGCGGCTTCTCCAGAAAGAGGAGAATCTCGACAAACGCATCCTGACTCTTGAAAAGAGAGAGAGGGAGCTTGTGGAGACCGAGCGCAAGTATGACCACAAGGAGAAGGCCCTGGAAGAGCGGGCCCGGGAAGTGGACGAGATGAAGCAGAAAGAGATGGAAGAGCTCAGCGCCATCGCTTCGCTCACCCGTGACGAGGCCAGAGAGATCTTTCTGGACAAGGTGGCCCGTGATTCCCGTGAAGAGGCCGAGCACCTGGCCAAACGCGTCAAAGAAGAGATCCTGGAAAAAGCGGATGAAGAAGCCACAAAGATCATTGTCGAAGCGATTCAGCGGACAGCCGTGGACACGGTCACCGACCATACGGTCTCTGTGGTGGCTCTGCCCAGCGACGAGATGAAAGGGCGGATCATCGGGCGTGAGGGACGGAACATCAGGACGCTTCAGCGTGTGACCGGCGTGGATATCATCATCGATGACACTCCCGAAGCCGTGACCCTCTCCTGTTTTGACCCCATCCGCCGTGAAGTGGCCCGTCAGGCGCTGGAAAAACTTGTGGTGGACGGGAGGATCCATCCCGGCCGCATCGAGGATATCGTCCAGAAGACGCGCAAAGATGTGGATAAAAAGATCAGGGAAGAGGGCGAGAAGACCATTATCGACCTCAACATCCCCCATGTCCATAAAGAAGTGGTGAAGCTTCTGGGACGGCTTCAATACCGGACCAGTTACGGGCAGAACGTCCTGAACCACAGCAAAGAGGTCGCCATTGTCATGGGTGTCATGGCCGGAGAACTGGGGATCAACGTCCCCCTGGCCAAGAGGATCGGGCTGCTTCACGATATCGGGAAAGCGGTGGATTTCGAGATGGAAGGGACCCATGCCCAGATCGGAAGCGACCTGGCCAAAAAGTACGGCGAAAAGCCCGTCGTGGTCAATGCCATCGGGGCTCATCATGCCGAAATCGAACAGGAGTCTGTCTTTGCCGTCCTGCTCATGGCCGCCGACGCCATATCCGCCGCCCGGCCCGGGGCACGGCGGGAAAGTATCGAGTCCTACATCAAACGGCTGGAGAAACTCGAAGGGATCGCCCAGGCCTTCAAAGGCGTGGATAAGGCTTACGCTATCCAGGCCGGCCGTGAGATCCGGATCATCATCTCTCCTGATGACGTGGATGACATGAACGCTTCAAAGATGGCACGGGAGATCGCTCAGAAGATCGAAGGAGAACTGGACTATCCCGGGATGATCAAGGTGAATGTCATCCGGGAAAAACGATATATCGAGTATGCCAAATAAGCCCTTCAGGACCTTATTTGTCGGGGATGTCTATGCCGGCCCCGGACGGGAGGCGTTCAGCGCGCTTACACCACTTCTCGTCCGGGAGCATGACATCGACCTGGTCATCGTCAACGGCGAGAATCTCGCCGGCGGAACGGGGCTGACCAGAAAGACCGCGGATGAACTTTTTCATGCAGGAGCGGCCTGTATCACGTCGGGAAACCATGTCTGGCGTCAGAAAGAGGCCTGTGATGTCCTTGAGGAGGATAAGCGGGTCCTCCGCCCTGCCAACTATCCCCCCGGAGCGCCCGGGCGGGATTTTGTCCGTCTGCGGATCCGGGGCTGTGATGTGGCCGTCTTTAATCTTCTGGGACGGGTCTTCATGGAACCGGTGGATTCTCCCTTTTCAAAGGCTGAGGCCGTTCTGAACGAGATCGGGCCGGAAACAAAACTGATTTTCTGCGATTTTCATGCTGAAGCCACATCAGAGAAGATGGCCATGGGATGGTTTCTGGCGGGACGCGTCACAGCTCTCATGGGGACTCATACCCATATCCCCACAAGTGACGAACGGATCCTGGAAGGCCACACGGCCTACCTCACAGATGCGGGAATGACAGGGAGCTACCATTCTGTGATCGGAGTGGACAAAGAGGTCATCCTCAAACGGTTTGTCACCAATCTCCCTGAACGCTTCAGGGAAGCCCGTGATGATGTCTGGTATAACGGTGCGGTGATCGAAGCTGACCCGGTGACGGGGAAAGCTCTTTCGATCAGGCGTATTCAATACAGGGGGGTGGAGAAAAATGGCTACTTTGTTAGAGGGGAAGACGCTGGCAGGACAGATTAATGCCGTCACAGCCGAGTATGCCGCAAAGCACGATTTGACTCTGGCGGTCATCCAGGTGGGTGATGACCCGGCCTCCGGAGCTTACAGGGAAGCAAAAAAACGCCAGGCCCACCGCCTGGGGATCATTTTTGAAGAGTATCTGTTTGACACTTTTGTCCCGGCCCGGGAGATCGAATCCCTCATCCGTCAATTGAACAGCCGTGAAGAGATCACCGGGATCTTTATCGAGCAGCCTCTGCCCCGGGGATACGACCCTGTGAGCCTTCTGGAACTTGTGGACCCCGTCAAAGATATCGACGGCGTCACATCCGCCAATGCGGCCAACCTCTATCTTAACCGTCCCGGGCTTTTCCCGGCTACTGCCGAAGCCCTCATGAGGATCCTTGAGTTCTATCATATCGACCCCAAAGGAAAAGAAGCCGTGATCGTCGGACGCAGCAATATTGTGGGAAAGCCCGCAGCGCTTCTCCTTCTCCACCGGCATGCCACAGTCACCATATGCCACTCCCGGACGCAGGCCTTGAAAGACGTGGTCCGGAGAGGGGATATCGTGGTCGCCGCCGTGGGGAAAGCCGAACTTCTCAAAGGGGATGACTTCAAAAACGAGGCCGTGGTCCTGGACGCCGGATACAATGTGACCGAAGGAAGGACCGTGGGAGACGTGGATTTTAAAGGGGCAGTGGCGCACGTTTCAGCCATCACGCCGGTCCCCGGAGGGGTGGGAAGTGTCACCACGGCGTCTCTCTTTCACAATCTGGTGAAAGCCCGTCAGTTGCAATATGGGACCTAAGACCTATACCGTATCGGAACTCAACGCCCTCATCGGGAATCTCCTCGAGGACTCCTTTCCCCGGGCTCTTTACGTGGAAGGGGAGATCGGGGATTATAAAAAAAGCGCTTCAGGGCATGTCTATTTTACCCTTCTTGATCAGAAGAGCCAGATCCAGTGTATTCTCTGGAGAAGCCGCGCGCAGCTCCTGCCTGAGACTGTTGCTGACGGGACAGGAGTGATCCTCCGGGGAAAGCTGAACCTCTACCGTGAGGGGGGACGTTATTCTCTCATTGTCGAGACTGTGGAAGTCGCCGGGAAGGGGCTTAAAAGCCTGCGCCTGAGGGAGCTGAAAGAGAAGCTTGAAAAAGAGGGGCTTTTTGACCCGCAGAGGAAACGCCCCCTTCCTTTTCTGCCGGAAACAGTTGGTGTGGTGACGTCCCGTTCGGGAGCGGCCTTGAAAGATATCGTCAAAGTCATTCGGCGGCGCAATCCCCATGTCTCGGTGATCCTCTCTTCGTGCAGTGTCCAGGGAGAAGAGGCGCCTGCGACCATTGTCCATGCCCTGAAAAGGCTCGCTGCCTGCGGAAAGGCTCAGGTCATCATCCTGGGGAGGGGAGGAGGAAGCCGGGAAGACCTCTCTGCGTTCGACGAAGAGAGTGTGGTCCGCGCTGTGGCGGAATCTCCCTGTCCGGTGATCTCCGCTGTGGGCCATGAGATCGATGTCTCTTTAACGGACCTTGCCGCCGACTTCAGAGCGGAAACACCCTCGGCAGCAGCGGAACTGGCGGTGAAAAGCCTGTCAGAGTTGGATCAGGAGCGTCTGAAAAGAGAGGTGGCTCTGGTCAAAGCTGCCAGGGCATGCCTTTCAGAAAAAGAAGAGGAGAGGAACCGCTTGAATCAGCGTCTCCGCCGCCGTTCGCCCGACACGGTCCTCAGTGCGCTCTTTCTCAAGACAGACGAGTTGGCCGGACGTCTCCTGCGCCGGGCGTCCAGGGCAGCAGCAGAGATGAGAGAGAAAAGAGAAGCCCTGGGAAAAGCCATGGCCACACAAGGGGGGCTTCTTCTCCTCCGGAGGAGCCGGGAAAGCGGCGTTGTCAAAGCTCATCTGGGAAGAGTGGCCCCGGTCACACGGATACAGCGGGCGGTTTCAGAAAAGGAGCGTCTGAGAGCCCGGATGGAAGAACGGCTCATGTTTCTGATGAATGAAAAACGCAATGCCTATATGGATTTCAGAACCCGCCTGCAGGGATCCAGCCCCCTGGACCCTTTACAGCGGGGATATGTCATTGTCCGAAAAGAGGGGGAGGCTGTCAGTGACCCCGCTCTCCTGTCTCCCGAAGACAGCGTGGAGCTGGAGTGGAACAAGGGACGGGCCAAAGCCCGGATTACAGAGGTCGCTCCCGGAAAGGATGAAAATGGAACCCTTTGAAAAGAAGATGGCCAGGCTGGAAGAGATCGTCGAACGTCTGGAAGAGCGGGATATTCCCCTGGGGGAAGCTCTCGCCCTGTTTGAAGAAGGAGTCGCCCTCGTCCGTGAAGTCGATACCATCCTCCATGGAGCTGAGGGAAAGATCCGTGAGCTCATGGATGATCTCAGGCTCAGGGACATGGATGCTGAAAAATCCGAAGAAAGCGATTGAGAGGGCGGTCTGTGAAGATCGCCGTATCCGCTGCGTTCGGCCTGGAGAGGGTCGTTTCAAAAGAACTCTCTTTTCTGGGGCTGGAAAAATGCGGGGGAGAAGACGGACTTGTCCTGATCGACGGGGATGAGGCGGCCCTGGCTACGGCCAATATCATGCTGCGCTCAGCAGACAGGGTCTCTCTTCTGTTGACAGAGTTCGAAGCTCTCTCTTTTGAAGACGTCTATGAAGCCGTCCGCGCTGTCCCCTGGGAAAAATACCTGAAAAAAGAGTCAAAGATCATCGTTCAGGCCCGAAGTGTCAGATCCCGCCTCTCTTCAGAGCCGGCTCTGCAGTCTGTTGCGAAAAAAGCCGTTGTGGATTCCCTCCTGGCCCGGGTTCACGGAACGGTGCTCCCCGAATCGGGTTTTCCCGCGCGGATCTTTATCAAGATCCTCAAAGACCGGGCCCGGATCTTCATCAACGCTTCGGGAGAAGCCCTTCATAAAAGGAATTACGCCGTGAAGAGAAGCCGGGCTCCCCTGAGGGAGACCCTGGCCGCCGCTCTTGTCCTTCTCAGCCGCTGGAAGGGGCGTGACGTTTTCGTCGACCCCTTTTGCGGGGGAGGAACGATCCCCATAGAGGCGGCATTGATCATGAACCATATCTATCCGGCGAGGAACCGGCGTTTTGATGCGGAATACTGGCCCTCCGCCTCTCCAGGACCCTGGGAAGAGGTCCGGCGCAAAGCCGGTGAAGAGGCGCGGGACAGCGGATGCTTTATTCTGGGCCGGGATATCGATCCGGAGATGGTGGCCTTGTCGGAGGCCTGCGCCGGGAGAGCCGGGGTGGGTCAAATGGTGCGATTTGAACAGGGAGACGCACGCTCATCGAGTTTGCCCGGAGAGACGGGCCTTCTTGTCACGAACCCTCCCTATGGGGAGCGTCTTCTTGACGGGACAAAGACAGCGGGGTTGATGAGAGCGCTGGGAGAAAACATGGCGCACTACCCCCGATGGGATATCTCTCTTCTGACAGCGCTGGACGGTTTTGAAGAGGCCTTCGGACGAAAGGCTGACAGGAACAGGAAGCTCTATAACGGAGCGATGAAGACCTATCTTTATCAATATTACGGAGAACGACATGGATAAAAAATGGCTTGCCATCATCAATCCCCATGCGGGAAACGACCGGGGCTTAAGGCATTGGGATAAGATCGAACGTCTTCTCATGGAAGAGGGCGTGGAAACGGCTCCTGTCTTCACAGGCTACCGGATGCATGCGGCTGAAATCTGCAAAAAGGGCGTGGAGGAGGGGTGGCGGCGCATCCTTGCCGTGGGAGGAGACGGGACACTCAATGAGGTGGTCAACGGCCTCTATTCCCAGGATGTGGTCCCTCCCCGGGAGGTGACCGTGGGGCTTTTCCAGGTGGGGACGGGGAATGACTGGGCCAGGACCATGGAGTATCCTTCTTCCTATGAAGCGATGGCCCGCTGTCTGGCCAGAGGGCGCACCTTTCTCCAGGATGTCGGGGTGGTCACTCTGGGGAAAGAAAAGAAACGCGAACGCGTCTTTGTCAATGTGGCCGGATTCGGTTTCGATGCCTGGGTGGCGGAAAAGACCAACCGGGCCAAGGACAGGGGAAGAGGAGGGCGCCTGACCTACTTTTCAAGCCTGATCAGGGGACTGGCCGCTTATAAGGCTTCTCAGGCCACACTCACCCTGGGACACACGGTGAGAAACGTGGACCTCTTCAGCCTGGGGGTGGGGATCGGCAAGTATAACGGCGGAGGGATCAAGCAGCTCCCGGATGCCGTGATGGATGACGGGCTGTTCGACGTTGTCCTCTATAAGAAGATGTCCCTCTGGCAGATGTTGTCCAGCCTGAAACAGTTGTACCGCGGAGAACTTGAACATCATCCGAAAGTGGAATATCACCAGGCCGACAGGGTGACCCTCAAAGACGCGCCGGACCTGATCTGTGAATGCGACGGAGAGTCTGTCGGATACGGGCCGTTCACCATCCGTCTGATTCCCAGGGCTTTAAGGATCGTGAGCGCCTGTGCGAAAGGAGGAGTATGAACGTCCAGTCTGAGATGAGCCGTTTTGCCCGGAGACTTGACCGGTTTCTTGATTCCGTCCTCCCGGCAGAGGACCTCTTTCCCCGGGAGTTCCACAAAGCGATCCGGTACAGCCTCTTCGTGGGGGGGAAACGGCTCCGCCCCTTTTTGCTGGAGACTGTCTACGGCCTGTTCCGGGATGACAGAGAGCGGACCCTTCCCTTTGCCGCAGCACTGGAGATGATCCACACCTATTCGCTGATCCATGATGACCTCCCCTGTATGGATAATGATGCCCTGAGACGGGG
>Ga0116152_10001729_pt1 | contig 17902 bp, 13 predicted proteins | sample AD_UKC119_MetaG_FD_89894 | JGI IMG/M metagenome (GOLD analysis project Ga0116152, IMG submission 89894) | Active sludge microbial communities of municipal wastewater-treating anaerobic digesters from Hong Kong - AD_UKC119_MetaG | ecosystem: Engineered > Bioreactor > Anaerobic > Digestate... | reverse complement strand
GCACGCTCCGGTACGACGGCCCTGCGAATGGTTCCGTCACCGGCTATGCTCTCCGTCTCGAGTCGCAAGCGGCGGGAGCCGTCCGGGCTGAAGCCGGGCGGACAAGGAGCGTCATGTCATCTCGCACGCCTCCGGTCTGGCCTGGCTCAAGACAGACGGCAGCCACCGGATTTTCAAGCGGCCGATGCGGGCGCACGAGCTGGTCTACGAGAAGCCGTTCCAGGAGCTGCTCGGACAGGTCGACAACGAGACCACCATCCTGATGGGCCACACCCGCTGGCGCACCCGGGGCAACGAGTTCAACAACCGCAACAACCATCCCATCCGGGCCGGGATCGTCATCGGCACTCACAACGGCACCATCTACAACGCCGATTATCTGTTCCGCCGTCTGGGGCTGCCGCGCTACGCCGAGGTGGACAGCGAGCTGATCTTCCGCCTGGCCGACCGCTTCGCGCCCGAAGGCCCCATCGACCAGGAGGGCTTGAAGAAGGCGCTCGCCCTCTGTCGTGGCCAGATGAGCGCCGTGCTGGCCTCGCGGCTCGACCCCGGCACCATCACCGTGCTCAAGGGCAACAAGCCGCTCTGCCTGCGCATCCACCGCCAGCACCGGGTGGTGCTCTACGCCTCGGAGGCCGCTTTCATCGACTTCGCCGTGGACAACGAGAAGGGCTGGCGCGAGCTGGAGGTGCCGCCCATGACCATGCTCACCATCCGCCACGCAGATGTGCGAGCTATCGAAAACAGCGAATTCCGCTTCATCCCCCAAGAGCGCAAAGGGACTCTTCCCGAAGGAGTGAATGCATGAACATTGGAGAATCCTCGAAGCTGAACACAACCCCGGAAGACACTCCCGAGACCATCCTCCGGCTCTTCGTCTACGGCACCCTGAAACGGGGCTACTGGAACCATCAACGCTTCTGCACCCAGGCCCGCAGCATCGAACCAGCCGTGGTCTGGGGCAGGCTCTACCATCTCCACGCCGGGTTCCCGGCGCTCGAAGTGCCGGAAGGGCTGATACTGGCCAGGGGCACCGCCGACCCGCTGGCCGACGCCCGCAGACAGCAGGAGAGCGGCACACCGCGTTTCGGCCGCCCGACCGGCGATTGGGATCTGATCCATGGGGAACTGGTGACCTTCACCGACCCGCAACGAGACCTGCCACCCATCGACCGGCTGGAAGGCTTTCGGCCCGGCGGACACAGCATGTACCAGCGGGTGATGGTGGCGGTGATGTGTGGGCGCAACTCGATTCCTGCCTGGATCTACTGGATGCCATGCCCGCCTTACGCGGAGAGAGTCGCCAGCGGCGAGTGGTTACGCCTTTAAGCCGATCTTTGCGGCCTTATCCGGACGAAAGCGTTTGACAATCGCTCCCTGCCTAAATATATTAGAAGCTATTTTAAGTTGGGGAAGCTGCGCCCAGCATCCCCGTTACCGCCTCTGGCGTGGCAAGAAAACCAATTGCCCATGAGGACATAGAGAAATGGCCGAGATGGAAGACCGCTGGTTATCAGTAGACGAGATAGGCAAGTACCTCGGTGTCAGCAGTGACACCGTTTACCGCTGGATCGACAAGCATGCGATGCCCGCCCATCGCATGGGCCGTCTTTGGAAGTTCAAGAAAGACGAAATCGACGAGTGGGTGAAGGCTGGCGGCGCGGCGGACAAGAGCAGACAGGATCAGGCAGAATGAACAACTACAAGGAAACCGAACGCGCGGATCTCCACAAAACCATCTGGCGCATCGCCAACGATCTGCGCGGCAGCGTGGATGGCTGGGATTTCAAGACCTATGTGCTCGGCATGCTGTTCTACCGCTTCATCTCCGAAAATCTGACCAGCTACCTCAATTTGCAGGAGCGCAAGGCAGGCAATCCGGACTTCGATTACGCGACTCTGAGTGATGAAGATGCCGAATTCGGCCGCGCCGAGACAGTCAAGGAAAAGGGTTTCTACATCCTGCCCTCCGAACTTTTTGTCAATGTACAGGCGCGGGCGCGACATGATGCCAACCTCAACGAGACCCTGAGCCGTGTCTTTGCCGATATCGAAGGTTCTGCCATCGGCGCGGAGAGTGAGGACGACTTCAAGGGACTGTTCGACGACCTCGACGTCAATTCAAGCAAGCTCGGTCCCACAGTGGCCAAACGCAACGAAAAGCTGGTGAAGCTGCTCGATGCCATCGGCGACCTGCCCTTGAGCAATGGTGGTGGATTTTCGCACAACACCATCGACCTGTTTGGCGACGCCTATGAATACCTGATGCAGATGTATGCCTCCACCGCTGGAAAATCCGGCGGCGAGTTCTACACCCCGCAGGAGGTCTCCGAGCTGCTCGCCCGCATCACCGTGGTCGGCAAGAGTGAGGTCAACAAGGTGTACGACCCGGCCTGCGGCTCCGGTTCACTGCTGCTCAAGTTCGCCAAGGTGTTGGGCCACGATAAGGTGCGTCAAGGTTTCTTCGGCCAAGAAATCAATCTGACCACCTTCAACCTGTGCCGGATCAACATGTTCCTGCACGACGTAAATTACGAGAAGTTCGACATCGCTCACGGCGATACGCTGACCGACCCCGCCCACTGGGACGACGAACCCTTCGAGGCCATCGTCTCCAATCCGCCGTATTCAATCAAATGGGATGGCGACGCCAACCCCTTGCTGATCAATGACCCGCGCTACGCCCCTGCGGGCGTGCTCGCCCCCAAGAGCAAGGCCGACCTCGCCTTCACCATGCACATCCTGAGCTGGCTGGCGGTGAACGGCACTGCGGCCATCGTCGAGTACCCCGGCGTGCTCTATCGCGGTGGGGCCGAGAAAAAAATCCGCCAGTACCTGATCGACAACAACTACATCGATGCGGTTATCCAGCTGCCGCCGGATCTCTTCTTCGGCACCACCATTGCCACCTGCATTATCGTGCTAAAAAAATCCAAACACGACAACGCCACCCTGTTCATCGACGCATCCAGCGAGTTCATGCGCAACGGCAACAAGAATAAGCTAACCAAAGACCACCAAAAGAAAATTCTGGATGCCTATATCGGGCGCAAGAGCATCGACCACTTCGCGCGGCTGGTGGACAACGTCGAGATTGCCGAGAACGAATTCAACATTGCTGTCTCCTCTTATGTTGCGCAAAAAGACGAGCGCGAAGTAATCGATATCAAACGGCTTAACGCCGATATCGCCCGTATTGTGGCGCGGCAGATGGAATTGCGGATGCAGATCGACGCCATCGTGGCCGATCTTGAAGGAGAACAAGCATGAGTAGTATTGACGACCTCATCACTCATTTGTGTCCGAATGGTGTGGAATACAAAGCCATTGGCGACTTTGGTGAATTAGTACGTGGCAACGGGATGCCGAAATCCGATTTCGTAGAGTCTGGGGTCGGCTGCATCCATTACGGGCAGATTTACACCTACTACGGCATTTGGACGACCGAAACGATTTCGTTCGTTTCAACAGAGAAGGCAAAAAGGCTTGCCAAGGTTGACCCCGGCGATCTGGTCATCACAAACACCAGCGAAAATATCGACGATGTATGCAAGGCGGTGGCATGGATCGGAGATGCCCAGATTGTTACGGGCGGTCACGCTACTGTGCTCAAGCACAACCAAGACCCGAAGTACCTCTCTTACTACCTACAAACACCGCACTTCTTCTCTGAGAAGAAGAAGCACGCGACGGGCACGAAGGTCATCGATGTCTCTGCAAAGAACCTCGCGAAGATCAGAATTCCCGTCCCGCCCATCGAAGTGCAGCGCGAAATTGTGAAAGTGCTGGACACGTTCACTAAGCTGGAAGCGGAGCTGGAAGCGGAGCTGGAAGCGCGTCGGCGGCAGTACCAGTACTACCGCGACGCGTTGCTCAGCTTCGATGAGCAACGCGTCGCGGTAGCAAGCAAGCAAGCAAGCAAGCAAGCAAGCAAGCAAGCAAGCAAGCAAGCATAAGGTGGGCGACCTTGAGTGAGATAGGAAAATTTACGCGCGGACGTCGATTCACTAAGGGCGACTATGCACCTGATGGAATCGGATGTATTCACTATGGCGATATCTACACACACTACGGAACGTCCGCGAAGGATGTAATTTCGTACGTACGTGCTGACTTGGCCTCCACCCTACGTTTCGCTAAACCAGGTGATCTCGTCATCGCTGCTGTCGGCGAGACGGTCGAGGATGTGGGTAAGGCGGTCGCATGGCTCGGTGATGGAGAGGTAGCTATTCACGATGACTGTTTCGCATTCCGTCATTCGCTGAATCCGAAGTTCGTTTCATATTACTTCCAAACTGCGGCCTTTCATGCAGAAAAAAACAAATTCGTGGCCCGGGCCAAGGTCAAACGGTTGTCCGGGGAGAATCTTGGCAAGCTCACAATCCCAGTCCCATCGACTGAAGAACAAGAACGCATCGTCGCTATTCTCGATAAATTCGATGCCCTGGTGAACGACCTCGGGAGCGGTCTGCCCGCCGAGATTAAAGCCCGCCGTCAGCAGTACGAGCACTACCGCGACCGTTTGCTCGATTTCCGGGAGGCTGCATGAGCGAAGACCTCACCCAGTACCGAATCGAACCGATTGCGCTCTCAAACGAAAGCACGGTCGTCGCCGAATTTCTGCCCGATAGGGTCCGGGAGACGGCCTATCAGTCTGAGGCAGAGCTGGAAAAAGCCTTCATCAAGCAATTGCAGTTGCAGGCCTATGATTACCTGCCGCTCACCTCTGAGGCCGATTTGGTCTCCAATCTGCGCCTCCGACTGGAAGCCCTCAACAAGATCGCTTTTTCCGATGCCGAGTGGGAGCGCTTTTTCGGTACCTGTATTGCCAGTGCCAATGATGGCATCGTCGAAAAGACTGCACGCATCCAGGAAGACCATATCCAGGTGCTCAAGCGCGATGATGGCACGGTCAAGAATATTTACCTGATCGACAAGCTGCATATCCACAACAACAGCTTGCAGGTCATCAACCAATATGAGGTGGAGGGTAACCGGGCCAATCGCTACGATGTGACGGTGTTGGTCAACGGTCTGCCAATGGTGCATGTGGAGTTAAAGCGCCGGGGCGTGGACATCCGCGAGGCCTTCAACCAGATCAACCGCTACCAGCGTGACAGTTTCTGGGCGGGCTCCGGCCTCTTTGAGTATGTACAGCTATTCGTCATCAGCAACGGCACGCTGACCAAGTACTACAGCAACACAGTGCGTGACGGACATCTGGCTGAACAACGAAGCAAACGCTCGCGACAGAAAACCTCCAACAGCTTTTCGTTCTCCAGCTGGTGGGCCGACGCGAAGAACCATCCCATCACCGAGCTGACAGGCTTCACCAAGACCTTCTTTGCTAAACACACGCTGTTGAACATTCTGACCCGGTATTGCGTGTTCGACGTAGACCGCAAGCTACTGGTGATGCGGCCCTATCAGATCGTGGCGGCTGAACAGATTCTGCAACGCATCGCGACCAGCACCAACCACCGGCAGCTGGGCAAAGCAAGCGCAGGCGGTTACATCTGGCACACCACCGGCAGCGGCAAGACGTTGACCAGTTTCAAGGCGGCGCAACTGGCGCGGGGCCTGCCGGAGATCGACAAGGTGCTGTTTGTGGTGGACCGCAAGGATCTGGATTACCAGACCATGCGCGAATACGAGCGGTTTGAAAAAGGTGCGGCCAACTCCAACACTTCGACGGCGGTGTTGCAGCGGCAGCTGGAGAACCCACACGCTCGTATCATCATCACCACCATCCAGAAGCTAAGCCGCTTCGTGACAAAGAATAAAAAACACCCGGTCTATGATGCACATGTGGTGGTGATTTTTGACGAATGCCATCGCAGTCAGTTCGGCGACATGCATGCCGAAATAACCCGGGTCTTCAAGCGCTACCACTTGTTCGGCTTCACCGGCACACCGATCTTCGCCGACAACGCCGGGAGCCACGGCAACCCGCTCAGACGCACCACTGAGCAGGCCTTTGGCGACAAGCTGCACACCTATACGATTGTCGATGCCATCAATGACAAGAATGTGCTGCCCTTCCGCATAGATTACATCAACACGATCAAGTCACGCCCAAGTATCAAGGACAAAAAGGTGTCGGCCATCGACACGGAGCGGGCGCTGCTGGCCTCGGAACGCATCACGCAGGTCGTGAGCTATATCCGAGAGCACTTCGACCAGAAAACCAAGCGCAGCGCCAGCTACCGCCATGATGGCAAGCGGCTGGTCGGATTCAACTCGCTGTTCGCTACCGCCTCCATCGACGCGGCCAAACGCTACTACACCGAATTTGCCGAGCAAGAAAAAGAGCTGCCGCCCGCACGGCGTCTCAAAGTGGGCCTGATCTATAGCTTTGCTGCCAACGAAGAAGAAGTCGATGGACTTCTGAGCGAGGAGGAATTCGAAACCGAAGGGCTTGATCAAAGCTCGCGCGATTTTCTGGATGCCGCGATCAAAGACTACAACGCCCTGTTCGGCACCAGCTTCGACACCTCGGCCGACAAGTTTCAAAACTACTACAAAGACTTGTCGCAGCGTCTGAAAAAACGCGAGCTGGATATGGTGATCGTGGTCAATATGTTCCTGACCGGCTTCGACGCCACCACGCTCAATACCCTGTGGGTGGATAAGAACCTGCGTGCCCACGGGTTGGTCCAGGCATACTCACGCACCAACCGCATCCTCAATTCGGTCAAGACCTACGGTAACATCGTCTCCTTCCGCGATCTCGAACAGGAAACCAACGATGCATTGGCCCTGTTCGGCAACAAGGATGCCAAGGGCATCGTGCTACTGAAACCTTACGCCGAGTACTACAAGGAGTACCAGAAGCGGATCGAGGAGTTGGTCGAGAAGTTTCCGCTCGGCAAAGCCATCGTCGGCGAAGCGGCTCAGAAGGCGTTTATCAAGCTCTTTGGCTCGATCTTGCGGCTGAAAAATATCCTTACGGCATTCGACGATTTCGCAGGCAACGAAATCTTGAGCCAACGCGATTTCCAGGATTACCAGAGCCTGTATCTCAACCTGTATGCTGAGTTCCGCAGCACGTCGGAAGCGGAAAAGGAGTCGATCAACGACGACGTGGTGTTCGAGATTGAGCTGATCAAGCAGGTCGAGATCAACGTTGATTACATCCTGATGCTGGTCGAAAAGTATCTGAAGAAGAAAGGCTCGGGCGAAGACAAAGAGATCCGGGCGACTATCGAACGTGCGATCAATGCCAGCCCCAGCTTGCGTAACAAAAAAGACCTCATCGAACAGTTTGTGGATTCCGTCTCCACGAAAGCCAAGGTCGATGCGGAATGGGTCGCATTCATTACCACCAAAAAGGCGGAGGAACTTGACCGGATCATCGCGGATGAAGGTCTCAATGAAGACGAGACGAAGGCGTTTGTTGACAACGCGTTCCGGGACGGCGCGATCCCTGCCACCGGCACCGCCATCACGAAGATTCTGCCGCCGGTTTCAAGGTTCAACAAAAACAATGGCCATGCGATGAAGAAGCAAACGGTGTTGGACAAGCTGGGGGCGTTCTTCGAGCGTTTCTTCGGCCTGATCTGAGGACATGACGATGACGGCGAAACGGGAAAAAGCAGAGGGGGGACACCATGGACGTTAAAACGGCCGCCATTCAGGTTTTGCAGCAGGCCGGAACGGCGCTGCACGCCAAGGATATCGCCGAGCAAATCATGGCTGCCGGTCTCTGGCAGTCCGGAGGTAAGACCCCAGATGCCACCGTCAGCGCCCGGCTCTACTCCGACATTAAGAGCAATGGGGACAAGTCGCCCTTTGTAAAAGTCGGCCCTCAGACCTTCGCACTTCGAGATTCCACTGAAATATCGAGCGGCGCTGCGCCGGTTCCTGTGGCCGTCGAAGAAGCCCCAAAACATCATCCGAACGCGGGTTTCTCCTTTACCGATTGCGCTCAGAAGGTGCTCGAGGAGTTCGGCGGCAAGAAGCCGATGCACTACAAGGAGATCACCGAGAAGGCCCTACAAAAAGGTTGGCTGGTGACAGGCGGCAAAACGCCCGAGGCCACCATGTACGCCCAGGTGATCACCGAGATCAAGCGCCAGCAGAAACGCGGTGAGCGGCCCCGCTTCGTTCAGCACGGTCGTGGCTATGTGGGCCTGAGCCAATGGATGGGGCGTGGACTCGCATTCCAAATCGAGCAGCACAACCACCAGGTCCGCAAGGTCCTGCGCGAGCGCTTGCTGGCCATGAAGCCCGGTGAGTTCGAGGAGCTCATCTCTCAGTTACTGGCGGAGATGGGTTTCGAGATGGTCGAGGTAACCAAACTCAGCGGCGACGGCGGCATCGATGTCCGGGGCACCTTGGTGGTCGGTGACGTGGTCCGCATCAAGATGGCCGTCCAGGTCAAGAAATGGAAGCTTAAGAATAATATCCAGGCTCCGGTGGTACAGCAGGTGCGCGGCAGTTTGGGGGCGCACGAGCAAGGCCTGATCATCACCACAAGCGACTTCAGTCCAGGAGCTGTCAAGGAAGCAGCTCAGCCCGACAAGACTCCCATCGCCCTGATGAACGGGGAACAGCTTGTGATGCTCTTGATGGAACACGGCATCGGCGTCCATCGTTCGACGTCTGACTTGTTTGAGATCGACGAAGAATTTGGGCCGGTGATGAAATGACGGTGAAGCAAGTTTTTAGAATACAAAAGGGAGATGCATATGGCGGACTCTGAACAAACCACAACGAGCCCCGAGGCCATGAGGGATGCGGTGATCAGCATGGCGGTTGAATCCTGGCGCTTTGGCCGGGTGTTCGACCGTCTGCTCACGAAGCTCGATGCCGGAGAACAGAACCGATACAAAAGCCAGTTCCGATGGTTCATCAAAAAGGTCGAAGAGGCTTTGGAGCAAGCGGAACTAAGGATCGTCAACGTCGAGGGGCATCCTTTCGATCCCGGCATGGCCGCCACCCCGCTGAATATCGAAGAGTTCGATGCGAAGGATGCCTTGATGGTCGATCAGATGCTCGAGCCGATCATTATGGGGAAAGAAGGTTTGGTTAAGACCGGAACCGTCACTTTGAGGAAGGTGGAACTATGAAAAATTTCGTCGGCATTGACCTGGGTACAACAAACAGCGCGATCTGTTCCTATGACGGTTCCGAGACCCGCATCTGGAAGAGTCCCGAGCAGAATGATGTAACGCCATCGGCGATCTATATCGACCGACGCGGCAACAAATACGTAGGCAAGCGTGCCTACGATTCGGCTCCGCACAGCCCGGATAATTCCGCGCTGTTGTTCAAACGGCTCATGGGAACGAGTACGCCCGTTCAGCTTTCTGCGGTAAACCTCACCAAGACTCCCGAGGAATGCTCCGCAGAGGTGTTGAAGGTCCTGTTCGGCTACATGCCGGAAGAAATCAGGAATGATCCAGATACCGGAACCGTCATCACCGTTCCTGCGGCGTTTAACCAGATGCAGAAGGACGCCACCATGCAGGCCGCCAGCATGGCAGGTCTCGGCAAGGTCGCGCTTATGCAGGAGCCTGTCGCAGCGGTCATGAGCGTGATGCGTGCCCGCAATACCGATGGCATGTTCCTGATCTATGACCTGGGTGGCGGCACACTGGATATCGCCATTGCCGAAAGCATTGGTGGGCGGGTTAACCTCCTCGCCCACGGAGGTATCGCCATGTGTGGCGGCCGGGATTTCGACCGCGTCCTTGTCGATAACGTTGTCCGCCCCTGGTTGCTGGAAAACTTCGACCTGCCAGAAGACTTTTCTGTGAATCCGAGCTTCAAGTCGCTGCTTCGTCTGGCCATCTGGGCCACCGAACGCGCCAAGATCGAACTCTCGGCCCGCGAGGATTCGGTCATCAGCCTCTCGGAAACCGAGGCCCGGGTAAGGGACCTCAACGGCAATGAAGTCTATCTCGATATTCCTCTGCAGCGTGACACCTACGACAAGCTCATTGCCGAACGCGTTGGTGAATCAATCGAGTCTGCCCGGGAAACGCTCAATAAGGCTGGTCTTTCTCCGCACGACCTGGAGCGTATTGTGTTCGTCGGCGGACCGACCAATTACAAACCCCTGCGCGACAAAGTTGCCTTTGAGCTGGGGATTCCGGGGAACACCGATGTGAATCCCATGACGGCCGTGGCCGAAGGGGCGAGCCTGTTTGCGGAATCCATCGATTGGAGCTCCCAGAACCGGTCACGCAAAAACACCCGTGGGCAGATTTCCTCTGGTGGTGGGCTGGCGCTGTCTTTCAACTACATTGCCCGCACCCCGGATGTGAAGGCCAAGATCGCTGTTCAATTGGCTGGCCAAGCTGCGTCAGGCTCAGAGTTTCAAGTCGACTGCGTCGATACTGGTTGGACCTCCGGCCGCCTGCCTCTCAAGCATGGCGCAACCATCGACGTCACCCTGACAAAAACGGGTGACAACACCTTCAAGGTATTTGTTTTCGATTCCGTAGGCGGACCCATTGCCCTGGAACAGGACAAGATCGTCATTACCCGAACCGCTGCCTCAGTGGATGCCATTCCAGCCTCTCACTCGGTTGGCATTGAGGTATTGGAGAAACTTGGCGGCCGACCCGTACTCGACTATCTGGTTCGCTCGGGTGACTCGCTGCCCAAGAAGGGGAAAAAGGTATTCAAGGCCGCTGAGTCGCTCAAATCCGGTGCCTCGGGATCGCTCAACCTGAAACTTTGGGAAGGCGAAATTGAAGACCCCATCACCGACAACCGTCCCATCGGGGTATTGAAGATTTCCGGCTCAGATTTCGATGACGGCGTGATTCCCGCCGGTGCCGATCTGGAATGTGAATACGAGATCCTGGACTCCGGCAACATCAACATTGAGGTCTCCGTGCCCTGCATCGGCGGCACCTTCCACTCCGGTAAGAACTTCTATTCCCGCCAGGAGGGACAGCTCGACTACACCGCTGCGGCCGTCATGGTTGTCGAGGAAGGCGAAAGAACGCTGAATCGCATTGACGAGATCAACGAGGTGGTGGACAACCCGAAACTGGACCAAGCACGGCAGAAACTTGAATCTGCAGTCTCGCTCGATCCAGATGAAGCGGAAACAGAGAAATCCCAAGAAGCCATGGAGAAGGTTCTCGAGGCACGGAAACTTCTTGCCCAGGTCCGAAAAGAGCATCTGAAGGAAATCCGGCAGATTGACCTCGACGGCGTTGTGTCCTTTTTTGATGAGCATATCCGCCAACATGCCCGCCCGTCCGAGGCGTCGGCCTTTGACAATCTGGCGAAGACGGCCCAACGCTCAATCGACCGAAATGACAAAGACTTCGAGCACCACCTTGATGAGCTGAAAGGCAAAAACTTCGAGATCCTCTGGCGGCAAGATTGGTTCGTGGTCGAGCGATTCAAATGGATGGTCAGCTCGCCCCATCAGTTTGCCGACAAGCACCGTTTCGAGGAACTCGCCCAGATCGGCACACAACTTATGCGCTCCGACGACATTGAAAAACTTCGCGCCGTTGTCGCCCAGCTTTCGATGATTCAGATCGGCGGCGGCCCAGACAACGAGATGTTCGATGTAGCCAACATTATCAGGGGATGATTTATGGCGAACGACTTATGGCTGCCTAAAGGGTACGAGATGCCGGATGGTTCGAAAATCCGGTCACTCCTCTATTCCGGCGACGAGTGGCAGATTTTTGATACCAATGGCTCCAACAATATTCTGGTCACGCACCCGGAGCTGATGCGGAAGTGGAATGATTGCGGTTATCTCGACGAATCCTTGTTCACAGAGGTTTCGTCTGGAACTGAATCATTCCGCAGTCTGAGCAGCCATAAGAAGTACTCCCTGACTCCAGTTGAAAATGGCAAGTCGCCCGAAAGCAAGGTTGATGCACTGGCCTTCGCTTTCGCCCTCAGAGAGTCTCGGAAGCTATCGCAGGATGCCTCATTTCATGATGCTGTTTATGTGGAGCAGTACTCCAGACTGCTCCCGGCCTGGACGCTGACACCCCACATCGATGATGAAGTGGTTTTGGGTACTTGGATAACCGGAGGGGTCGTCATCTCCACAGAGTCCTTCAGGCGTTTGACCAACTTGACAGGGTGGATGCCTGCTGGCGATCTGGCCGAAATCGTAAAGGCCGCTGGGTTTACCGTACCTGCTGATGCAGGTCTACTGGCTAAGCGCAAACCCGCCTCTCAAGCCAAGACCGAAGCAAAAACCGCCATCTCCAAGGAGGCTGTCAAACCTGAACAGCCGCAATCCCCAGAAGAACCGGCCGAGGCTAAAATATTCAGGCTTCCTGGGCGTCCACAGCTCGAAGAGTTTTTTAACGAACACGTCATCGACATCATTTTCAACGCCGAAAAATACCAGGCTATGGGCATCGATTTTCCTTCCGCCATCGTCCTACATGGGCCGCCGGGCTGTGGAAAGACCTTTGCCGTGGAACGTCTTGTCGAGTTTATCGATTGGCCCAGCTACTCGATTGATTCCAACAGTGTGGGCAGCCCCTACATTCACGAAACCAGCAAGAAGATCTCCGAGGTTTTTGACAAGGCGATTGATGGCGCTCCGTCCGTCGTCGTTATCGACGAGATGGAATCTTTCCTGTCGGATAGGCGCTCCGGCAGCTCCTCCGGCTTGCATCACGTCGAGGAAGTAGCGGAATTCCTTCGTCGGATTCCGGAGGCCATCAAGAACAAGGTACTGATAATCGCCATGACGAACCTGATCGAGATGATCGATCCGGCCATTCTGCGTCGCGGCCGCTTTGACCACATCATCGAGGTGGGCATGCCGTCGAGGGAAGAAGTGGCATCGCTGGTGGACTCACTCTTGAGCAAACTGCCGAAGGCCGACGACCTTAACGTGGACAAGATCCTCGATGCGCTCACGGGTAAGGCCCTCTCCGATTCGGCTTTTGTCATACGCGAGGCCGCACGGCTCGCGGCCAAGGTCGGGAAGACAGAACTCGATCAAGAGAGCATCGTGGCAGCGTTGAACAGCCTTCCTAAAGACCAAGAGAAGAAAAGCAGACGCATCGGATTCGTCTGGGATGACAAGTAACCGGAGGGGAGCATGGACCTTTTACAAAATCCTTTTCACATTCTAAATGCCAGCCCCCGCGACAACCGTCGGCGGATCATGGAACTGGCTGATGAACGTAGCCTTCTGCTCGACTCAAGTGAGTGTATGGAGGCGCGTTCAGAGTTGACCAACCCCCGGAAAAGGCTCTCCGCTGAAGTCGCCTGGCTGCCCGGTATTGGGCCGAAACGAGCCGGAGAGGTGTTGTCGCTCATCGAATCCTCGCCAACGGATTTGCTTGCGGTCGATAACCTGTCATCAATTGCTCGGGCAAACCTACTTGCGGCAGGCCTCGCTCGTTTGCCTGACCACAATGCCGATGACGTTGCGGAGTGGATTCTTGAGATTGCCTGGGCGTTTGAGGACCTCGACCCCGATGAGCTGAGTGTGATCATCAACGAGGAACGGATTGTTTCCGGCTTTCCGGAGGTGTCGGACCTCTCAGCCGTTGAAGCTGAAATTCAGGAACGGCGGAGACACTATCGCAAGGTCATCAAGTCGGCCCTCGACAACCTTTCCCCAAAAGAACTCGTGGAAGCAGTTACCGTTGCTGTCGAATCCGCGACGGATGATGGCGAGGAACACGGCCCTATTATGATAGCCGACCTCGTCGATTCGTATGAGGTCGAAGCACAGGGATTCCTTGATAAGGAAGAAGGGAACATAAGAGCCCTCGTCGAAAAACTGCGAGCCGCCGTCGATGCGGAACGGTCCGATTCCACATTGGCCCCCATGGTGAACCAGCTAATCCAGGTTGTGAGGAACTGGGATACCGTTGCTCAGCCGATTCAGGTTAGCACGAAGAGCCGAGGGCTCGATCACGACGCGAGTCACCGCGTTGCCGGTCTGGTTCGTGGTCTGGCGATTCATATGTTCAACGAGCACGGCAAGCTCGATTTCTCGCAGCAACTCACGAATATGCTGCAGGAAGTGTTCGCGGAGGTTGGGGAGGTTGCCGAACGCACCGCTGAGGATGCAGATGCTCTTGGTGAGATAGCGGAGCAACGGGTTCTTCATTCAGAAGTTTCAAAAGTCGAGGAGCTCACTACCCAGATTAAAGCCGACGTTGATGGTGGGCGACCGGATACATATTTATCACCAAAAGTTAATCAGCTTTGCCAGCTCGTCATGAATTGGGAAATCGATCCCGAGCATGATGCGAGTCAACACGCTGCATGGATTGTTCGAGACTTAGCGATTCATATATTCAACAAGCATGACAAGCTGGATTTTGCTCAACAGCTCACAAAGGCGCTCTTTGGAGTATTTGATGATGCTGGTGAAATTTCTGATCGCATTGCCGATGATGCTAAGGCTCTTCAAGAAATAGCCGCAAGCCGAAGCAAGCTAATTTCTCAATTCCGAGAATTTAACCTAAACGGCAACTCATTTTCATTTAAGGGCAGAACATATAACACGAAAGATATTCGTCATATTGGATTCTATCGAGCCGTTACAACTCATAAGACCAACTTTATCGAAACGGGAAAGACTGAGCAGGCCAATATTTACCTTACGATGTCTGGAGGGCAAGAGGTTAAAATCTCCGTAGATGAACAAGGATTTTTCTTCAATAAGGACAAATCAGCACAAATCAAGACGGTCGTCGAGTTCTACTCATATTTGTCTCACGTTACGTTTGATCACCGGGTTGATTTTTATGAGTCTCAAATAAAGAGGAACGGCTATTTTGAGTATGACAAGTGTCATTTCTATCCGCGTAAGAAAATAATATTCCGTGGGCGAGATTTCGACCTGACATCAACTTCGTTTTTGCGTGGGTATGGCTACGTTGAGATGAGGAAAAAGGATTTTGGGATTCTCGATAAAATAAAGAGAGAAGTATCTCTAACCAAAATTCCACAATTCAGCACCATAATCGACACAGATGTGATTTTCCATTTGTTGGATAAGCATTTCTCATTGAGGTGGAATTCGTAGTCAATGAACAGTCTTTAATGGCCGATTTTGAGGGGCATCTATGGATAACAAAGACAATAAACGCGGATTTTCTGGGCTCTCCGATCTGACCTCGGACACCAGGGCTATTCCTCAGGCTCAACCCCGTCAGGCCAGCCCACAGCCATCGACACCTCAAAAAACGGTGTTCGCCTTGTTGGAGTTGACCAAGTGGCCAACTCTTCCGGCTCCATGGTCGAGCGTTGACAGCGGCGAGACCTGGGTCTGGGGGGATTTCTTCCTGACATTCCAGAAAAAGCCGAAGACCGTTCTTGACCTCACCATGGAAATGCAGGGGAAGAAGGCCGAGTACGGAGGGATGACCTACCACTACGCCATGTCGGTTTTCTACCGCATCGACAGGAATCCTCACGGGCCATCGCACCGTCCGATTATGACCGTTGCCCTCGAACAGGCCGATATGGGCATGCTGGCCAAAATGCTCGGCAGCGAAGCTGGCGAACTCCTTCAAGCCGAGGGTGGCAGCAAATTGGGGTCGCTGATGATCGGACTCTTCACCGGCGAGACACGATTGAACCTCGGAGAATATGAAGGCGGCACAAGCTCTCAGGCAGTCAAGCAGAGGTTTTTCGAGATCTTGGGTCGACAGTTGGGAGTAAGCGGCCAGCCAAAGATGATCGGCGACCTGGCGCAGGCGCATGGACATCCGGAAACGGGACTGCCCGCCAAAAAGAAAAACTCTGGATGCGCTCCGGTGATTCTTTTGTGCATTGGCATTGGCGGTCTGGGCGCTTGGGGGCTGACGTTCATATGAGGGAGCTCGGCATGAAATTTATGTGCGAAATGGAAGGGGTCAATGCCCATGGCTGGTGATAACAACAAGGACAAAAAGGGCTTCTCCGGGCTTTCAGACTTGGCATCCGAGGTCAGTGGTATCGATGAGCCCATAAAGCCGGAGCCAAAGGCGGAGGCTAAGCCCTCAACGCATAAGCAACCACCCCAGCCTCAACGGGAAGCAGCCCCTTCCGAACCCGAGCGGAAAACCACAAGCTCTCCTCCGCCTATTGAAACCGTGAGCTCTGGCAAAAGCGGCGGTGGTTTGGGCGGCAAATGGATTCTTGGCATTATCGGCGTCATCTTTGTGATCTGGGTGATTAACAATGCCGGGCAGAGCAACAAAAAGCCCTCGTACACTCCGCCATCGTCGTCGCAAAACTACAGCTACCCGCAGAGCACTCCGGCTCCGGCAGTTCAAACGCCAAGCACAACCCAAAGCGCCGGACTGCAATATACAAAGCCTTCGGTCGGCACCAACAACGTGCTGTCCGTTCCGGAAATTCGCTGGTGTATCCGCGAAGGCATTCGCATTGAAGCAATGCGGGACGTCATCGATAACAATGCGGGCATCGATGAGTTCAACCGAATCGTCAACGATTACAACAGCCGCTGCGGGAGCTACCGGTATCGCGAAGGTTCCCAGTTTCGAGCTGAACGTGATGTCGAAGCCTACCGAAGCCAGATTGTCTCTGAGGCCATTAGGGATGCCAGGCAGTTGGGCAGCCGCTCGTACCCATCGGTATCGCCAGGCGCATCGACCAGCAGCGCTCCCAAGAAGCCCAATGCCGAATATACCAAAGAGGCCCAACAGCTTCTTACCGATCTCGGCTACGACCCTGGACCGGTGGATGGCGATTATGGCCGCCGGACTGCTGAGGCGGTGAAGGCCTTTCAGCGTGACGTTGGAACCACCCAGGATGGTTGGATTGATGAAGACTTGCTGAGCACACTGCGGAGAGCAAAGGCCGCTTATAAACCGCCTGTCGTCTCGCAACCCAAGCCTCAAACCCAGACAAGTTTGCAGCCGCGTCCCAGCACTTCTTCGGCGACCACCACGACGGCGGCAGGCCACTTTACTCGCGGCTCACATCAGGACGAGGTACTGCGGATTCAGGGCAGGCCAGACGATATCAATGATTATGCAGCTCTTGGGTACCAGGAATGGAAATACGGTTACAGCTCTATAAAGCTATCGAGCCGGGACAGGCGAGTTTTAAGCTGGACCAATCAAGGCAACTTGAAGGTCCGCTTATTGCCAGGAAACAACGTCACATCCTCTACTTTTTATACACGTGGTTCACATCAAGACGACGTCCTAAGAATTCAAGGCACTCCCGATGACATTAATGATTATAGTGCTCTCGGATACGAGGAGTGGAAGTACGGGTATAGCTCCATAAAAATATCCAGCCGGGATCGGAGAGTGCAGAGTTGGACAAATCAAGGCAATTTGAAAGTTCAGCTCCCACCTGGCAGGAACACAACAACCGCCCCTGTTTTCACGAGAGGTTCACATCAAGATGATGTGCTTCGAGTGCAAGGAACCCCTGATGATATTAACGACTATAGCGCTCTTGGCTACGAGGAATGGAAGTATGGCTATAGCTCCGTGAAGATTTCCACTCAGAACCGCAGGGTGATTAGCTGGACCAACCAAGGAAACTTAAAGGTTCGGTTGTCTCCAGGTTCGAACACAACTTCCGCACAATACTTTTCACGAAACTCACATCAGGACGATGTCCTTCGTTTGCAGGGCACTCCCGACGATATCAACGATTATTCTGCTCTTGGATATGAAGAATGGAAGTATGGCTATAGCTCTGTGAAGATTTCCACGCGGGACCGCCGAGTCATGGGTTGGGATAATAACAGCGGCAATCTAAAAGCGAGATGATGTTCAAATGCCCTGGATCTCGAAACACACTAAATGGTTCGATGAAAAAACAAAGGAGGACTCCCCATGAGCGTACCTGACAACCTTGAGACAATATGGGCTGCTCCATTTAGTGACGCTCTGGAGGCCCTGGACGCGCTTATGGCCCAGCATGGCAGAGTGTTTCTCATTGGTGCTGGCTGTAGTAAATGCGCTGG
>Ga0116152_10001728_pt1 | contig 17905 bp, 18 predicted proteins | sample AD_UKC119_MetaG_FD_89894 | JGI IMG/M metagenome (GOLD analysis project Ga0116152, IMG submission 89894) | Active sludge microbial communities of municipal wastewater-treating anaerobic digesters from Hong Kong - AD_UKC119_MetaG | ecosystem: Engineered > Bioreactor > Anaerobic > Digestate... | reverse complement strand
TTAAGACCTTTAACCAGGCAGGCATGGATCATTCGGCTTGAATGGGCACTTTCACTACCGCATCGTAAAATAGATGCATTTCCGGATTTCAGGCAAAGTGTACCGGCATCTGCTGTTACATTGGGTCTGGATTCAAAAATAATACCGATCACGCCGAGGGGAACCCGAACCTGCGATATTTTAAGACCATTCGGCCGTATTTTTTCGCTTAAAATGTCACCGATAGGGTCTTTTAAATCTATGATATCTTCAATGCTGCGCGCAATCGATTCGATTCTGGTTTCATCAAGCATAAGACGGTCCAGCATTGCACCGGCCAGTCCGCGACCGACGGCAATATCCATATCCTTTTTATTTGCCGCAATAATGTCATTCTTTGCTTTACGGATTTCAGCGGCCGCCGCTTTTAAAGCGTCATCTTTTTGTTTGGTTGGTGCAAGGGCCAATATTTCTGAAGCACGCTTTGCCTTCTTGCCTATTGACTGCATTAAAATTTTAATATCATTTTCATTTGTCATTACACTAACCCTTTAACTCATAACCATATCGCTGCGGTGGATCAGTTCCTCCCGTCCACCGTAACCAAGTATTTTCTCAATTTCATTACTTTTTGCACCAATTATTTTTTTTGCATCTTCAGATGAATATGCAACAAGCCCGCGGGCAATTTCAACATTATTGGCACCGGTGATTTTGACGGTATCACCGCGAACAAATTTTCCAATGACCTTTGTAACACCGGCGGGAAGAAGGCTCTTACCGTTTTTAAGGGCTCTTTCTGCACCGTCATCAATAACGAGCGTACCAACGGGTGATAAGGCCCCGGCGATCCATTTCTTCTTGGATGCAAGTGAAGTGGTTGATGCCTTAAACCAGGTACCCCGACCATTAAGGTTATAGTCTTTAATCGGATTATTAAGTTTACCGTTAATAATCACCATATTGCACCCGCCTGTTGTTGCAATACTGGCCGCCGCTATTTTTGTAATCATGCCGCCGCTGCCAAATCCGGTTGAAACCGGGGCTCCGGCCATTTGTTCAATTTCAGGTGTAATTTCATTGACCTGTTCTATATATTCGGCGTTAGGGTTTGAATTCGGATCTGCCGTGTAAAGGCCATCAATATCAGACAGAAGATATAAAAGGTCGGCTTCGCACATTGTTGCAACACGCGCTGCCAGGCGGTCATTATCACCGAAGCGAACTTCATCTGTGGCAACTGTATCATTTTCATTGATGACGGGTACGACACCCAGCTTTAAGAGCCGTTTTATGGTGCCTCGGGCGTTCAGATATTGGCCTCTGTCTTCAGTATTGCTAAAGGTGAGAAGAACCTGGGCTACCTGAATATCATGGTGCCGCAGTTTCTCCCTGAATGTTGCGGCCAGTTCAATTTGCCCAATAGCCGCGGCGGCCTGATTTTCGACCAGTTTCTTGCTCATTTTGAGCCCAAGAATTTTACGCCCCAAAGCAATTGAGCCTGATGAGACGATAATAACATCTTTTCCTATACTTTTAAGTTCGGCAATATCCTCGGCAATGCTGGTCAGCCATTCAGAGCGTATTTTTCCGCTTTTCTGGTCAACGAGTAAAGCAGAGCCGATTTTAATTACAACCAGATGCATTTTATCTAATATATTGATTTTGTTTTGCATTTTAAATTGGCGACCATGGTTCGGAAGATGTGTTAACGTCACCTTCTTCCCGTTTTTCGTTTTCTTCATTTTGCTCGGCCATACGGACTTCTTCAACATTTTTCAGAAGGGCCCGCAATATTTCTTTTACGCCGTATCCTGTTGCCGCGGAAAGTGGCATAATTGGCGATTTTGCGACCTTTGAAAGTTCTTCAGTCAGCATGGAGGTGAGCTCGTCGTCCAAGGCGTCTACTTTATTAAGAGCAATGATTTCTTTTTTGCCACTTAAATCCTGCCCATATTGTTCAAGCTCATGACGTATGGTTTTATAGGCAGCGACAATATCCTCGCCTGTAGCGTCAATGACATGCAAAATTGTCGCGCAGCGTTCAATATGGCCAAGAAAGCGGTCACCCAGGCCCAGTCCTTCGTGGGCGCCTTCAATAAGCCCTGGGATGTCCGCGATTACAAATTCTTTATTATCCACATAGGCGACACCGAGCTGCGGTTTTAATGTTGTAAAGGGATAATTGGCTATCTTTGGCTTTGCGCGGCTGACGCTAGACAGGAAAGTTGATTTCCCTGCATTAGGAAGTCCGACAAGTCCGGTATCCGCCATCAGTTTCAATTGCATCCAGATCCACATTTCTTCTGCGGGGCCGCCGTCGGTTGTCTGGCGTGGTGCTTGATTTACGGATGTTTTAAAGCTGGAGTTACCACGGCCGCCTCGACCGCCTTCCAGCATGAGAACGGATTGACCGGCTTCCGTCAGGTCAGCGAGCATGACATCATTATTTTCATCAAAAATCTGCGTTCCAACAGGTACTTTCAGAATGATATCCTTGCCTTTGGCACCAGTCCGGTTTTGCCCCATTCCGTGCATTCCTCGACCGCCTTTGAAATGCTGCTGATATCGATAATCGATAAGAGTGTTCAGTCCCTCGACCGCTTCAATGATAACGTGGCCGCCTCTGCCACCATTTCCACCATCAGGTCCGCCAAATTCAATGCTTTTTTCGTGGCGAAAACTCAGGCAGCCTACGCCGCCCGCACCGGATTTGATATATATTTTACATTGATCGAGGAACTTCATAATTAATCCAATATTTATAATACTATAGCCAAAAATTAAAGTATAAGCGTAAAAAAAGGAGAGTGATAGATCAATCTCCTTTTCCAATTCTCATATGGCTTAAAAAATTAAATTTTAGGCGTCTGTATCGACAGTAACGAAATTCCGTTTTAGTCGGCCTTTGTAAAATCTTATTTTGCCTTCAGTCAGAGCGAAAAGTGTATGATCTTTACCAATACCTACATTGTCTCCCGGGTAAAATTTAGTACCCCGTTGACGAACAATGATGTTACCCGGGATAACAGCTTCACCGCCGAATTTTTTAACACCAAGGCGGCGACCTGCTGAATCACGACCGTTGCGGGAACTACCACCAGCTTTCTTATGTGCCATTGTTATTTCTCCTTAGTTTTCGTTGCGGTTTTTTTAGCTGCTGGTTTTTTTGCAGCGGCTTTTTTTGAAGCCTCTTTTTTCTCAGCAGCTTTCTTAGGAGCGGCTTTTTTAGGGGCTTCTTTTTTCTCAGCTGTCTTTTTTACGTCAGCTTTTGGCTCTTCTTTTTTAGCGGCGGCTTTTGGCGCTGCTTTTTTTGCTGCACCACTGCCAATATCTGTAATTCTTAACACAGTTTGCTCTTGTCTGTGTCCTGCTTTACGGCGGTAATTCTGACGGCGCTTTTTCTTGAATACAATAATTTTTCCAGCGCGGGCCTGTTCAAGGATTTCTGCTGTAACGACTGTGCCGGCTATTGCGGGTGTGCCAACTTTTACACCTTTGTCGTCACCGACCATCAGTACATTATCAAGCGATACTGTTGATCCTGCTTCACCTTCAAGTTTCTCAACTTTAATTACATCGCCGACTGCAACTTTATATTGTTTTGCGCCGGTTTTGATGACTGCAAACATAATCTGTTCCTATTTTATCTTCTGGTCATAGCCGGTAATGGACCTCGTCCATATTTTCTGACCGGTTTATGACGAATGTCATCTTTTATATTGTGGGACTCTGAATCCCACACTAAAAGTTGGCGAAATATAGCGTGCAAAGCGCAGGTGTCAAGGGTTTTTGTTATTTTTTCATCCGCCAGAGGCGATTAACTGCAGCTCTTCAATATCAATAATTCTAACCAGAGGGCTGTTTTCGAGAGAAATTATGTTATCTTTTGCAAGAATAGTAAACTGGCGGCTTACTGTTTCAATGGTCAGACCAAGATAATCTGCAATATCAGCCCGGCTCATTGGCAGAAAAATGTGATTTTTTTTCATAAAGCCCACTTTCGAAGAACGGGCATTGATAGTGAGCAGAAAGGAACATAGTCTTTCCTTAGCATTTTTGCGGCCGAGAAGCAGCCTTTGTTCCTGTGTTTCCAATAGTTCATGAATTGTTATGTCCAGTATTTTCTTGCTGAAAGCAGGAATTTCTTTGATTTTTTCTAAAATTGCGTTTCTTGGCATGCGACAAAGATTAACATCTGTGATTGTTTCAGCAGAATAATTATAGCCGTTATCGCAGACTAATCCAAAATAATCGCCAGGAAATAGAAAATCTATTATCTGTCTTCGACCATCACTGAGCATTTTTGAAATACGGACACAACCACTTTGGACGTTATAAAGATATTCAGCCATTTCGCCTTCTGCACAAATAACCTGTTTGGACCTTTTGGATATATTTATTGAAATATCAGATAGGAGTTTAATTTCATCGTCTTTTAAAGCGCTGCACATGGAAACAGAACGTCCGATGCATTTTTCGCAGGATGTCAAGCTGCATCTGACCACAGATTTATCCTCTGCTTCATCAAATACTGGATGAGTTTCCTTCATTAAATCCATACGCTACCCGGAGTCCCGTTTTTTTAAGTTATTATATATTTTATAGAATATATTAAATTTATAAAATATTCAATGAAACTAATATAAATCGGTTATATGGATGGAACCTTAATTCAAGCTGAAATTTTAGCCTGAATTAAGGTTTAAGGTCGATTTTTTTTAAATTGTCTGCTTAGTTAGAAATCATAATTTAGAGAAAGCCTGAAATTTCTTCCCGGCATTGGCAGCATATCCTTTAAGAATGACGTGTGTTGCCGACGTTCTGCATTGGTAATATTTTGTGCCTGAAAACGGACATCAAGGTTTTTCTCGTCTCCAAATGGGCGCCAAGTGACTGAGAAATCAAGTGAAACATACCCGTCTGTGGGCAGAACATTGGTAGCGGTTTTGGTTTTTTTGCCAACAAAACGGGCCTCTCCCCCAACATCAAACATTTCAGCTTGATATTCTATACCTATATTCGCACTGGCGGCAGGGATGCGGGGAACAACACTTCCATTATTAAAGGTTGCATGGACATAGTCACCGGATGCGTTCAGGACGACCTGATAATCACTTTCGTCAATAACGGTATAATTTACCTCCACTTCCGCGCCATAAAATTTGGCATCACGAGCTCTGAATTCCAAAAGGTTAAGTCCGTCGATAAGTTGCCCGGTTTCATGTTCATAAATGAAGTTTTTATACCATGTATGATAGATATTGAGACTTCCACTGAACAGACCTACATCTCTCTTGAAAGTGATTTCACCACTGATTGCCTGTTCGTTTTTCAGGTTTAAATTTCCAAGTTCATACGCATTGGTGGCAAGATGAGGACCATTTGAAAACAGCTCCTCTGGCGTAGGGCTGCGTTCTGACCGGCTTATGCTTATGCCAATCATATCATTTTCAGTTGGATGTGTGGCAGCACCAGCAGAAAAGCTGTAGTTATTAAAGGATTTGGTTAGATTTGTTGCTTTACTTTTGCTTGACTGATGATCAAATCGGCCACCAATTTCAAATGTAACCGGTTCCACTTCAATTTCCTCAACGACAAAAGCACCCCACTGAAATGTGTCTGTCGGCGGGACAAATGCTTCTTCGCCGATTGCCGAAAATTCTCTTTTTCTAAGTTGGACACCCATTGAACCGCGAACATCGCCAAGAGTTTGTTGCAGCAACTCCATTCTGCCTTCCCAACCTTTATTATTAAAGCTGGTGCCGGGAGAACCATCTTCCAATTCAACATGTTTATAGTCAGCATAGCCAAATCGCATACGGGCCTCTTCAAAAATAAGAAAATCATTCTCGACATTGCCTTTTACATCGAATCGTTTCTGATCAAGATCAATTCGGACTGGCTCTTCCTCTCCGTTGGGAACGCCGTAATTGCTTTTATTTAAGTTAAATGACACTCCAAAAAGGGCGTTTTCTCCGATCAAACTCATACCAAGGGAGCCGCCTTTATTATCAACATCAGAATTTGCAACAGTTCCTGATTGTGGTTCCGGATTGTCATAACCCGGAGAGTTTCTTAAATATGAACTCTCCGCAAAACCAGGAATGCTATAATCACCGGTTCGGCGGTAATGGCCATCTGCGTGCAACACAATCGAGTCAGAGGCAGCAACATTTATTGATCCGCCGGCAGACCGGTCATTTGTTACGGAATCAATTGCAAGCCTTGCTCTACCTGATGCACCCATGTCCGGGGCAACTTCGGGGATACGGCTATCTATGATATTGACCACACCCCCTACGGCATTATTTCCATATAGGAGCGTGCTCGCACCACGTAGAATCTCAACCCTTTCCGCCGTCAGCGGGTCACCAGCAACGGCATGATCAGGGCTGGTGCTCGCGGCATCAATACTGCCAATTCCGTTGATCAGAACACGGATACGATCACCACCAAGTCCACGAATAATAGGACGACTTGCACCTGGGCCAAAAAATGTTGATGAAATGCCGGGGATTCCTGACAGGGTTTCGCCTATCGTGGCTTCCATTTGTTTATTTAATTCTTCATCACTTAATATGTTGCTTCCCTGTAAAACATCAAGGCGGCTTTTTTGATGCGGGGAAGCGGTTACAAAAATAAGATCCATTTCATGTCCATGGTCATCCGGATGATCATGGACAGGTTGCTCTGGGTTTCGCTGTGTTTGTGTCGCTTCCTGACTTTGTGCATTCGATGCACTCAATAACATCAAAGCCATAATACTGATACTTGATGCCGAATGTAGTTTTTTCATTTTTTATACCTATAATTATTACTCAATATAATATTTGGACATAAAATAAGATGTTATAATATAACATTCAAGGTCTTTTTGATTTTAATATAATAATTCATAGATTGTTATAGGGACATGTTGACAACCTCCGGTTTGAAACTAAACTATAGTCCAGTTGAACTTTGGTTTATTTAAATCTATAGTTTAATGAACTTTGGAGCGTTAATGGCGTATTTAAGACAACATTTGAAAATTCTTTTAGTGCTGATTTCAGTCTCTTTTGTCTGGATGCACTATTTAATGGCAGAGCATGAAGGTATTGACCATTCTTTGTCAGACGATTGTGTTATCTGCAAAATTACTAAAAATTGTACTTACACAGTTAATGTTACGAATGCGCCAAAAGCTGAATATAATATTCATAAAGATTTTGTTCAACATGTCCTGTTTTCCAAGGTTTATTTCATTCTTTGGGATAAGCCACTTTCCCGTGCTCCACCTGTTTCCTGATCATAATTAATTACCAACCTTAATTTACGGCCATCTCTCGTGGATGTTTCGTAATTAATTTGTATGAATTGTCGAATAATCTATTGCCACTAAGCAGGAATTATTTGGCATCATTATGAGGAAGCAAAATGATAAACAGAACTGCTTTATTGAAAAATGAAAAAGAAAAGGCTATCTGCTGTCCGCCAGTGATAATGGCAAAAAATCTACGCCTCACCGCAAACCAGAAAATGGTCTATGACATTTTATGCCAGTTGGACCGTTCTGCGGGTGCATACGAAATACTGGAACTGCTGAAGAAAAAAGGTGTTAATGCTGCAGCAACTGTCTATAGAGCATTAAATGAATTGCAAAATAAAGGATTAGTGCGTCGCATATTGAGCACGAGAACCTTTGTTGCATTAAAAAGTCCAAAAGAAAAAAGTGATGAATCAATTTTGCTTATTTGTCAGCATTGCGGTGAAGTATCATCAATTAATGATAATAAGCTGACAGAAGTATTTGATCAGAATATAAAACAAAGCGGCTTTCAGGTAAGCAAATATCATTTGGAGCTTATGGTTTCGTGTGATGGATGTACCAAACATTTGTAGGATAATTCTAGTCAGACAAGTCCTGGTTTTGTTTTAACATAACATAATTTATCAATGCCTTGGCATCGCCTGAATTCCAGTCAGCTGGACCAATCAGGCGGCCAACCTCATCCCCTTCAGCATTGATCAGAATGCTGGTGGGAAGGGCATTGGTCTTTAAACTGCGCGCCACCCCTCTGTTGCTGTCGAAATATGTGTTTAGGCAATCTATCTTGTTTGATTTTAGAAATTCAATTGAGCTGTCCATTCCGTCCTGATTTTCTGAAACGAGTACGACCTGGAATTTTTCACCACCCAAAGATTTCTGAAGTTCATTCAAATCAGGCATTTCCTTTACGCATGGCGCACACCAGGTTGCCCATATATTGACCAGAATTACTTTTCCCTTAAAGTCAGAAAAAGTTACATCGTTACCGTTTTCGTCCTTAAAGACAGCGTTGGTGGCGGGTACCGGGCTATTATGAAACTCAAATCTTTTCATTGCCCCTGCGGTAAGACCTTGCGGTACGCCATTATTTGGCGTATTCCCTATCATGTAAAAAGAAATAGCAGCAATGCACAGGGCGATGAAGGATAGGATATAAACAGATTTATTTTTCATATTTACCTCGTGCAAAAAAATAAAGAACAGATGGATGAACGATAAAACACAAATGCCAAAAGCAAACACTCTCTGGGGCGGCCGGTTCGAGGGAGGTGTATCTGAAATTATGGAAAAAATCAACGCCTCTATAGATTTTGATAAAATCTTATACCGTCAGGATATCAGAGGATCTATTGAACATTGTAAAATGCTGGTGTCCTGTAACATCATCTCAAAAGAGGATGGTGACGCTATTCAGTCTGGCCTAAAACAGATTGAAAAAGAAATAGAATCAGGGACTTTTTCATTTTCAGCAGCCCTTGAAGATATCCATATGAATGTTGAGGCGCGCCTGACTGAAATTATCGGACCTGCTGCTGGCCGGTTACATACGGCGCGTTCAAGAAATGACCAGGTGGCCACTGATTTTAAAATCTGGGTTCGGGATGCCTGTGATCATGCTGACAACGCTTTAAAAGCCCTGCAATTGGCTCTGGTTGACAGAGCTGAAGAAAATGCAGACGTAATTCTGCCCGGTTTTACGCATCTTCAAAGTGCCCAGCCTGTGACATTCGGTCACCATCTTCTGGCATATTTTGAGATGTTTACAAGGGACCGCTTAAGATTTCAGGATGCGAGAAAGAGACTTAACGAATGCCCATTGGGTTCTGCGGCTCTTGCGGGAACGTCTTTTCCAATTAACCGGCATCAGACAGCGGAAGCGCTTGGCTTTGACCGGCCAACGGCAAATTCAATGGATTCAGTTTCTGACAGGGACTTTGCCCTTGAATATATGTCAGCGGCGGCTATCAGCGCGGTGCATGTCTCAAGATTGGCGGAAGAAATGGTTACGTGGTCTTCTGCGCAGTTTAAATTCATTGAAATGTCAGACAGTTTTACAACAGGGTCTTCCATTATGCCGCAAAAAAGAAATCCCGATGCTGCTGAGCTTTGCCGCGGCAAGTCGGGCCGCATCATAGGCTCACTGAACAGTCTGCTTATAACGATGAAAGGACTGGCACTTACTTTTTCAAAGGATATGCAGGAAGATAAAGAGGCCACTTTTGACGCTGCCGAAACATATGAGCTTATAATTGCTGCTATGACGGGCATGGTTGAGGATATGAAAGTCAATGCTGATAAAATGAAAAAATCGACCGATGTCGGGTTTATTACAGCAACAGATCTTGCGGACTGGGTGGTGCGCGTTCTCGGCCTGCCATTTAGAAATGCTCACCATATAACCGGCAGCCTTGTTGCCATGGCTGAAAAGAAAGGCTGCGATCTAGACGGTCTTACATTAGCGGAAATGCAAACGGTGGAGCCTAAAATTACGGAAGATGTCTTCAGTGTTTTAAGTGTTGAAAAGTCCGTTGCAAGCCGGGTTAGCTTCGGCGGGACGGCGCCGTCTGAAGTGAGGCGCCAAGTGGCGATCGCCCGGGAAAGGATCGGCTAGTTTATGAAGCATATTATGAAGTTGATTTTGATTGGAATTTTATGTTCTATGTCAATATCCTGCGGCAAGCGTGGTGAGTTATTACCCCCTCCGCAAAAAGATGCACCATCAAACAATAACTAAGCCGGGGTTGGCATGAATTTTTTTGAGTATCGTGACGGTGAAATGACCGTTGAAAATGTTAAAGTTGCTGACATTGCAAAGCAGGTCGGTACACCTTTTTATTTATATTCCAGTGCATCATTGGCATATCAGTATAACCAGTTTAAGGAGGCATTTGGTGATCTTGATGTTTTAATCTGTTATGCAGTTAAGGCGAATACTAATCAGTCGGTTATTAAATCATTTGCTGAGATGGGGTCTGGTGCTGATGTTGTGTCCGAAGGTGAAATGAGAAGGGCGCTCCTGGCAGGAATTCCAGCAAAAAAAATAGTTTATTCCGGTGTTGCTAAAACTGTTGATGAAATGGCCTTTGCGCTAGAGCAGGGAATTTATCAGTTTAATGTGGAAAGCGAGCCGGAGCTTTACCAATTAAGTGAAGTCGCAACAAGGCTCGGCAAAGTGGCGGATATAACTTTCCGGGTTAATCCGGATGTAGATGCTAAAACCCATGCAAAAATTTCAACAGGAAAATCAGAAAATAAATTTGGTGTTCCGTGGGTTAATGTCCGTGAAATTTGTGCAACCGCGGCAAGCCTTTCCGGTATAAAGCTTGTAGGGCTTGATCTTCATATCGGGTCCCAAATTACCGAACTTGATCCGTTTGAAGAAGCATTTAAAAGAATCTCAGGTCTTATTGAAACACTTCGGGAAGACGGACATGAAATTACCCGCCTTGATTTGGGCGGTGGTTTGGGCATTCCTTATCAGGGAGAAGAATTAACACCCCTGCCTGCTGAATATGCAGAAATGGTCAAAAGAGTGGTCAGTCATCTTGGCTGTCAGATTATCATTGAGCCGGGCCGGTTTCTTGTGGGCAATGCCGGTATCCTTGTTTCCAAAGTTGTTTATGTGAAAAAGGGCCAGGAAAGAAAATTTCTGATAGTTGATGCGGCGATGAATGATCTCGTCCGGCCGAGCATGTATGATGCCTATCATGAAATAGTTTCAGTTAATGAAAGTCATCAGGACAGAGAGCTTTTTGATATTGTCGGGCCAGTCTGTGAAACCGGTGACACTTTTGCAACCAATCGCTTAATCACCCCAATGGAAAGTGGCGATCTGTTGGCGATTCGCTCTGTCGGGGCGTATGGTGCTGTGATGGCATCGACCTATAATACAAGACGGCTTGTACCAGAAGTACTTGTAAATGATAAAGAATTTGCCATTGTCAGGCCAAGACCAACATATGATGACATAATTGGACTTGATCAGCTTGCCCCATGGCTGTCAAAATAGGGTAAGTCTAAAAATAAAAAGGGTTGATCTGATAGAAGAGCAGGATAAATCAACATCAGTACAATTGTCTGGGGCTTCCGGTCTGGTATCAATATCGGGCGGAGTTTACTCAGCGGCGACTATTTTATGTTTATATGTCAGCATTTCTTTCCTTGATCTTTGGGCTTTTGTTCCATCCTGGATACAGGCAATATTTTATCTGGCAGCTATTTTGGGCTGTGCCGGATTTATCATGCTGGGTGTATCAGGCAGAATAAATAAGGCCGGAACTCTTTTAAAGTCCGGTTTTTGTCTGAGCGCACTAGCGGCAAGTGTTATTTTATTTGTTAATTATCAGGATTTTTCCAGATTATCCGAACTTGCCGTAAAACCAAGGGCTCTTTTTGATTATCCTTCTGCTGAAATAAAAATAACGGTTACAGCACCTCTTTATCTTAAAGAGGATACTGTAACCATAGACTTTAAAAAGCCGGATGAAATTAAGACAGCGTTAAACCCAATTTATGAAGGCAGCGTTCTAGATGTCCATGTAAAAGGGATAAAGTGGGCACCAAAAATTGAATTGTCCGATGGTGCCATAATTTCATTTGAAGAAATGCCAGATGGCAGCTTTAAAGCCAGTGCGAAAATAGATAATCAAAATTTTTGGTCATTAAAACAGGGCGCATTCACAATTGCTTCCTGGCCGATCGATCTTATTGATGATCCGGCACCGGTTATTAATCAGTTTGCCCTGGAAGATTATAAAAACAACAAAGGCTATCTGGCATTAAAAGTTGAAGTAAAAGATGACAGAAAAATCATGAAGACCTCTGTGGGACTGATTGATGCGGCTGGAGTACAGAGTGATATCAAAAATTTAAAGGCCAGTAAAATAGAGGCATATAAGAATATTTTTTACCTGGACTTTACCAGTTCTGATCATGCGGGGGAGACGCTTGATCTGGTGTTATCTGTTGAAGATGAGGCGGGTCAAATTTCGACAGCGGTTATTCATAAAGTACAAATTCCGGAAAAATTTTATAAAAATGAAATAGCGAGCAAGCTAATATCCCTTCACCGTGAATTGGCTAAACCTGACTATGAATTAAATTCGATTGCCCGACAAATCAGGGCATTGGGACTGTTGACGGAAAATGAGTTTCTGCCACCCGTCTATTATATGGCAATGCAATCGGCTTACAGACGGCTTTCTGATCCGGTTTATCCAACCGATAGAGAGATGGCGCGTAATTTGCTTTGGGATATTGCGCAGAAACTTGAGGATAGTGAACTTGGGCCGATTGAAAATAGTTTACTCGATTCACTGGATCACCTTAAACTTTCCATCAACCAGAAAAAAGAGGTTCTGGACATTAGAGAAAATTTAAGGGAAGTCGACAAGTTGTTTCAGGATTATGTATATGCAACATATACGACCACTTCGGCAAATTACCCTCTTGATATTGATATTGGAGCCTTAAGAAAATTATACAGCTATATTCTGACCTTCAGCGATCAGGGTAAATATTATAATGCGGCCCTTATTGTTGATTTTATGCGTAAAGGACTTGTTCAGAATGATGACCTTATCTTTGGAAAAGGGGGTCTTGGAAATTATTTTGCCCTTTCTGAAAGTCAGAAAATTATTGATAATTTAATTGCCATACAAAAAACATTGCTTGCCAGTTCCTTTAATGATCAGATGAGAGTGAAATTGGCCAGTACAATGAGGGAAAAATCAGGACTGGACCTTCGCAATAATAGCCAGGAAAAAAAGATCAGCCAAAAACACAGTCAGATATTGCTCCAGACCAAAGTGGGTAATGCGGTTAAGCTTCTGGGGGAGAAAATCTCATTTACCGGCGATAGTTCAGATTATCTGATACAAAATGCTTCAGAGCTGGTAGAAGAAATTCTGGCTGGAATGAAAAAAAGTGAGATTAATCAGGTAACTCAGGATCAAACTGAACTCATTACTGTGATGAGCAATCTGAAAAGGGTTCTGAACAGGCCAATCTTACAGTCACCGGAGCTCCAGAATATAATGAAGGAAATTACTTCTGCGCCGGTATTGTAATCAATGAACCTGCTGATAAGCCATCAGGACCTCATCAACGGCATGACAAATTTCATCAAGTGAAAACGGCTTACTGATAACGTTATTAATTAAGCTGCCCATGTTATGGGCGCGCTGCTTTTCATGGACAAAGCCTGTCATCATTAATATTGGCATTGCCGGATATTCAGCAGTTACTTTTAACGCCAGTGAAATGCCATCCATAACCGGCATTATAATGTCGGTCAGAAGCAGATCATATTGATTATTTTGCAATTCTACGATTGCCGCGCCACCATCCGCTACACCCATGGTGTCATGACCCCGAAGTTTTAGTGCCCGACAAATAAATGTACGAACGGCGACTTCATCTTCTGCGATTAAAATTCGTGCCATAGTCAGTCCAATTGTTACTTACAACGGCCATGAATACACATAAATTCTTTATATTTTATTATTTTTTCAGTTATTTTTTACAAAATCAATGCTGATATCTTTTGCTTCCGGCGGCGGAGATGGCAGCGAAGTTTCAAAGTCTACTTTTTCTGAAGGATTAAGCAGAGATTTTTGTGTTTGAACGCTCCATTCCCTTATTTTTCGGCGATTTGAATCGAGCAGCATTATTTTAATAGCCGGAACGGATTGTATTTCACTCGAAATATTTTCGACAAAACCGGTAATGACAAGGTTGGATACATTATTTACATTTTCACGTCTTGGCGTAATGCCACCTATACTCAAACGCTCTTCAATTGGCGCGAGTTCGGCTTTAACAGGGGCTTTTGTTACATTTCCCTCTTCTAATCCGATTGCTACATAAAGCTTCTTCGAAGCGGGCCAACTTTTTATGATAGCATCCTGAAATATCATGAAGGAGCAGATCACGGCCGTAACAAAAACAGCAAGCGAAATCCATCCAATCTTATTGGATCCATATTTTTGATTTTGGAGCGCAGGCAGATTAGATCCTTTTGGGACCGGTCTGCGTCTTTTAGGCGGTTTATTTATAGGGAAGTCAAAATCTTCCTCACCACTTTCATTACTGCTGTTGTCGGTTTTATCTGTCGCCGGACTTTCATTCGGAGGAGGATTGTTATTTTTTTCATTTACTTCCTCATTTTCACCTGTATTTTCAGGCTCAGCCGGTTCCGGATTTTGAGAGGTTTTAGCAGCAGCAGGAAATACATTTTCATCCGGCTTTTCTTCAAACCAGCTATGGCTGCATTTTGCACAGCGTACAGTCCTTCCCCTTGGCATTAATGCCGCAGGGTTCACAACATATCTGGATTTACATTCCGGACAAGTCAGGATCATTTAAAAAGGCCCGTTTTCTGTATTATAGTTAATTTAAAAAACACGTTATAGTATGCATAGTTACGATTATCAATAGGATATGATTTTGTTCCAAAAATTTTCCCAAATAATATTTTTGAAATTATAGCCGTCAAATTGACAAAGTTTCGTTAACATATAGTGTATTTAAAGTAATTCAAGACATCCTCAAAGAAGACTGTTTTATTCTTTTAGGATCGGTAATTGGGTTTGCATTATTAAAAGGACTATGGTCTAAGAAGAAAAATCCGAAATTAGAATTTTAAAGGGTTCTTCATTGGTTGAATTTAGAAATGTAAGCATGAGTTATGATAAAGGGCACGAAGTCCTGAATGATATCTCATTTAAGCTCGAACCAGGTTCGATGCATTTTCTAACGGGCCCAAGTGGCGCTGGTAAAACGTCACTATTGAAATTAATGTATCTTGCGCAAAGGCCAAGCTGCGGGGAAATTATGATGTTTGGCCGCGATGTTGCCAAAGCTATGCGTGATGAACTTCCGAAGCTTAGACGGCGAATTGGCGTTGTCTTTCAGGATTTCAGGTTGCTTGATCATATGACGGCTGTTGATAATGTGGCATTGCCCTTAAGAATTGCCGGGGGAAGTGGTGCGCAGATTAATGAGCATGTGGAAGAATTGCTGCGATGGGTCGGTCTTGAAGATAAAATGCTCTCTCTGCCGTCAACATTATCGGGCGGGGAAAAACAAAGAGTGGCCATTGCCCGTGCGGTTATTAGACGCCCGGATATTCTTCTTGCTGACGAGCCAACCGGGAATGTGGATCCGGAAATGGCGGAACGGTTAATGTATCTTTTTGTCGAGCTAAATAAATTAGGCACAACAATTGTTATAGCGACCCATGATAGCGCACTTGTAAAAAAAGTTGGTGCTCCAAGGCTTCATCTTGTTGGAGGTAGACTTCTGCATATTGAGGGCAATAAAAAAGATATTTCAGACTTTAATGTCGGAAAAGAGCGGGATCAATGAGCCGATCTTTCAATTTTCTACCAACGGTTAAAAGCGGGGAAGCGACAAGGTTACTGCCGTGGGTGATGGCAATTATGGTCTATTTAAGTGCACTCGCAGCGACCGGGAGTTTGCTTCTGCACTCAGGGTTTGACAATTGGGCGAGTAGTCTTCAAGGACGCATTACTGTTCAAATTACAGGTGAAGATAAGGACCAGATCACAGCTGAGTCTCTGGAAATTCAAAAGGCCTTAAGACAGACGCCGGGAATTGAGGAGGTCAGGATACTGTCGGATCAGGAGCTTAAAACACTGCTTGAGCCGTGGCTTGGTTCAGGCAATATTACGGATGATCTTCCGGTTCCTGTTATGATTGATGTTCAGACAAGTGAAGAGGCTTATGTCAATTTGGACGCTCTTGAAAGTAAACTCAAACAGATAAGCGATAATGTTTATCTGGACGATCATGCAAAATGGCTCAGCCATTTTTATAACCTCGCCTATACAGTTGAATATACAGCTCTGGGTATTCTGATCATGATATTGCTGGCATCTGTGGGCATAGTTATTTTTGGTACAAAATCAAGCATGTCAGAACATAAAAATATTATTGCTATTATGCACCTGATGGGTGCTCATGACCAGATGATAGCAAAGGCCTATCAGAAACGGTTTATGTATTACGGCTTAAAAGGAGGTCTTATTGGCCTTCTGCTTTCCTTTATAACAGTATATGGTCTGTTAAATCTGGTGCAGGATCTTTCGGGGGGACTGGTTGAGACACCGACACTTCCTTACCTAAAAATGTCCATATTACTTTTTTTTCCTTTATTATTTGCATCACTGGCCATGGTTACAGCACGAATAACGGTTATGCGGGAATTGGGAAGGATGGTATAACGGCGTTATGCGAAGTCTATTAAAAATCATAATTTTTCTGGGCCTGATCTGGTTTGGTGGATTTTTATGGTATATAGATCAGCTTTCATATAAACCACCCGGTGGCACACAAAAAACGGATGCTATTGTCGTTCTGACCGGTGGGCAAAACCGATTGGATGTTGCCGTTAAGTTATTGGAAGCCCATCTTGCCGAGAAGTTATATATTTCCGGCGTGGATGAAAAAGTAACACGTGAAGAATTATTAATACTTTTGGGAAGCAGCCCTGATCTTGAAGAATGCTGTATTGAAAGCGGTAATAAAGCAGTGGATACAGTGGGAAACGCAATTGAAACAATGCAGTGGGTTGAATTAAACAATTTCAAAAGCCTTAGGGTCGTAACGTCACTTGAACATATGCCGCGGGCAATTGTGGAATTTAAGAGATTTATGCCAAATATAGTGCTAATAGAACATCCGGTTGGCCGCTGGCGTCCTGAAAACATAAATTATTTTAATTTGTCACAGGAATACAGCAAATATGTTGTCAGCTTACTTCGGGCAAAAATCTCAAGTCCGGTTTCTGAGGGTATTTCCGCATAATGACAAAGGCAGGAGATCGATAATTGATCGCAGTTAGATCCGGTATTTTTAAAGGGGTGTTTTATGGATGGACGGCATTATTTTGCATCCTTTATCTTCCGTTATTCTGGATGCCACGAAATGGCCTGATCGCATTTCAGGGAATATGGTCAAGGGGTGTGCGGGTTATTTTGCGACTGATCATGAATATTCGTCTAGAGGTCAGAGGGGTTGAAAATATTCCCCATGGTGGTGCGCTTATTGCCATGAAGCATCAATCATCATTTGATACATTTGTAATGCATACTGTGGTTAGTCATCCGGCTTTTGTCATGAAGAAGGAGCTTCTTAAAATACCTCTTTATGGCCGGTTTTGTTTAAACACTGGGATGATCCCCGTAGATCGTGAAGGTGGGCTTAGAGCCTTGAAAAAACTGATGCAGGATTCTGCACAGTCAATTTCTGAAGACCGGCAGCTCATTATCTTCCCGGAAGGCTCAAGAAGTCTGCCCGGACAAAAAGTTGAATATCAACCAGGCATATTTGGTATATATAAACATACTCAACATGCGGTTATCCCGGTTGCCCTGAATTCGGGCGTATATTGGCCTAAGAAAGGTCATCTGGTTCCGGGTGGGGTGATTGTTTTTGAGTTTCTTAGCCCTATTGAGCCGGGAATGGATAAAGATAGTTTTATGGCTGCGCTTGAAAATAAAATAGAAGCGGCCAGTTTGGCCCTTCTGGAAAATTCTGATATTCAGAAAATTGAACAATAATTTTAATAGGTAGGAAATTATGAAATATTTA
>Ga0116152_10001720_pt1 | contig 17948 bp, 16 predicted proteins | sample AD_UKC119_MetaG_FD_89894 | JGI IMG/M metagenome (GOLD analysis project Ga0116152, IMG submission 89894) | Active sludge microbial communities of municipal wastewater-treating anaerobic digesters from Hong Kong - AD_UKC119_MetaG | ecosystem: Engineered > Bioreactor > Anaerobic > Digestate... | reverse complement strand
CTGGGCACCCTTCGCGCCATGGTTCTTTTTATGCATTGGCAAAAATAACCGGGTTCGAATCCCCCACCACGGCCGGTGGCCGGCCGCGCACTCCCGTGAGACTCAGGCAAGCGCTTCGGCCACCTCGGCGTTGATCGCGGCAAGGCTGGCGAGCGGGTCCGGCGCCCCGGTGACCGGGCGCCCGACGACCAGATAACTGGCGCCGGCACGGATCGCATCACCAGGCGTCATGACGCGCTTCTGATCATCCGTCGCCGCGCCAGCCGGTCGGACGCCGGGCGTCACCAGCAGGAAAGGCGCCACACGATCGGTACGCAGTGGCGCCACCTCGAGCGGCGAGCACACGACCCCGTCCAGTCCACTGTCCTGCGCAAGGGCGGCAAGACGACGCACATTGTCTGCGGGCGTCCCCTGGTAACCGATCTCCGCGATGTCCTCCTGTCCCAGGCTGGTAAGGATGGTGACTGCGATCAGCAACGGCCGATCATCCACCTTGGCGAGGCGTTCGGCGGCAGCGGTCATCATCTTGCGGCCACCGGAGGCATGCACGTTCATCATCCACACCCCCATATCGGCGGCCGCGGCGCACGCCGCCGCGACAGTGTTGGGGATATCGTGGTATTTGAGATCGAGAAAGATCTCGAAGCCCCTGGCCGCGACCCGCTCGACGAACGTGGGGCCGGCGCGCGTAAACATCTCTTTGCCGATCTTCACCCTGCACTGCGCGGGATCGAGGCGGTCGAGCAGATCCATCGCCGAGGAAGCGGCAGCAAAATCGAGGGCGACGATCACACGTGGATCATTGGCATTCATGAAGGCATCTTTCCATCGAAGGTCTATTGCTTAAAGCTCGGCTTCACACCCGGCCTTGCGCTTTATCGTGCTCCAGCGCCGGCAACTCGGGCATTGCCAATGCAGCGTCTTGGCAGAGAAACCGCAGTGCCCGCATTGGTACATGGGCTGCTGATCCAGCAGGCGACGGATGTGCGGACGCAGGCTGTCGAGAAAATTCATCGACTGGCTTTCAGGCATGCGCGCATTCATCTCGATGCTGCGCAACAACAGTGTCAGACTCGGTTTCTTCGCCAACTGTGCTGCCAGGTACGCGGCGGCCGCGGATTCGCCATCCAGCTCCTTGATCAGTTCGGCCAATGCCAGTTCGGCACCCGCGCCCGGTTGCGCGGCACTGATCTCCTGCAGGTAGCCGCGCAGCTCCTGCATTTCACCGAGATGACGATAACTGGTCACCATTTCGGGCAAGACCTCCGGCAGGTAGTCGGCGTCTTCATCGACTGTCTGTTTGAGGATACGAATGGCGCCACGATAGTCGCCCTGGCCCGCCGCAAACTGCGCCTGCAGGTGGTTTGCCCGTACACAACCGCGGTCGACGCTCAAGGCCTTCTTCAGTTGTGCCTGGGCCTCGGATGCGCGGCCTTGGGCCTTGGCAGCCAGGGCCAATTCACAATGGTAGTGCGACTTCTGCAGCACCATCCTCTCGCCGGTCAGGGCTTCCAGCTGATCGGCCATCTCGAGACTGGCCTGCCAGTCGCGCTCCTTCTCATAGATGGCCAACAGGTTCTTGAGCGCGGCACGCACATGCAGCTTGGTGTCCTTGAGTTCCCGAAACAGGTTCTCGGCACGGTCGAACAGTCCGGCGCGCATGTAGTCCTGCCCCAGTTCCAGCAACGCCTGGGCGCGCTGTTCCCGGGTCAGGGCGGGACGTGCAATCAGGTTCTGGTGGATGCGGATGGCGCGCTCGACCTCGCCACGGCGCCGAAACAGATTGCCGAGCGCCAGATGGGTCTCGACAGTATCACTGTCGACCTCGAGCATCTCGACGAAGGCGTCGATCGCCTTGTCCGGCTCTTCATTAAGCAGATGGTTGAGACCGCGGAAGTACACGGGGCCTGTCTCCCCGACGCACTCGCCCTTTTCCTTGCGCGCACTCCTGCGGGCTGCCAGCCAACCGGAAGCAGCCGCTACGGGCAGCAACAGGAGGAGGAGTTCCTGCACCGAATCAACGTCCTTTGATCGGCATGGCGCGCAGATTTTTCACTTCTTCGCTGACCAGGCGGGTCTTGCGCTTCAGGTCGGCGTTCTCTTTTTTCACGCGCATGAAATAGACCATGCCGGCGAGGCCACCGAGAGCGATGCCGAACCCAAGCGCCAGAAGCAGCAACAGGGAAAGCGGCAGTTGCGGCGTGACGAAGTACAGATCGACCACCACCGGCGCATCGTTGATGATCGCGAAACTGGCGCCAACAACCATGAACACCAGCAGAAACAGGAGTTTGATGACGACCAACGTGAATCCCCCCAGCGCTATCGGCAAGGTCATCTGACGACGCAACATGATAGCAAGTAAAGGGAACGTACAGGATTCCGTGGCGGCACCCGTACCCGCGCTCGTGGCGGGCGGCCACGCGCATCAGGCAAACAGGTCGATCAGGCCCTTGGCGAGGCCCGCGGATACCTGGGCTGCGTCCTCAAGTGGATCCTGCCCGGCATCTGCGGTGTTGCTCCAACGCCCGCCGGCGGTGTGCGCCTGGCCGGAGGAGTCGTGCGCCGCATCGCCACGCTGAGCGCCCGGATCGGAGACATCCGCCCTCACCAGCTGCATCGATTGCTGCTCGAACATCTCGCGCAGACGCGGGAGCGCCGCCTCCAGTGCCTCACGGACCACCGCATGCTGGGCGGTGAACGACACACTGGCCTGGTCGTGACTGACGCTGACGCGCACTTCCAGAGGCCCAAGATTGGGTGGATTCAGTTTCAGCTTGGCGAACTGTTGTTCGCCCTGCACCATCCACATCACGCGGTCGGCGATCGCACCATCCCATCCTTTTCCGCCAACCTGCTGGGGGACCCCCATGTCCAACAGATTCGCGGCCAGTTGCGGTGGCAGCTGGCTCACCATGGCGCCTGTCGCAGTCAGCAAAGGCGCAGCGGCCGAAGGGGCAGCCGCGGGTGAGGCGAGCATCTGCAACAGCTCGATCGTGCCGGGCAGGCGTACCGCCGGCGTCTCTGCCGCGCCTGTGTGCGCCGCAGTGATTTCCTCACGCGCCAACCCGGCCGGCACCAGTTTGGTGTCCCCGGCCGTCGGCAGACCGCCCTGGAACAATTCAGCAAAACTGGCCGTGCCGCCGGCCGTTCCTGCCTCCGAGAGGAGCGACTTTGCCGCCTGCGGCAAGGTCATGCCACCGCTGACCAGTTCCTCCAACTGCTGCAGCAGCTGTGGCGTCAACTGCATCAACATCGCCTGCAACTCGCCGGAGAATACGTTCGACAGATCATCCGCGCCCTGCAGCAGGGCCTGCAGGCCGACACATGGGTCTGCGCGGTCAAGGCCCGGCAGCTTGCCGGAAGACGGCGTGGCACTGCCGAGCAGCGGTAATTGGAACATGTGATCCATCCTGCGATTCGAGGCTCAACTGCGTTAAAGCAGACTTTGTGCCATCGACCCGACGACGCTATTTCCCGACGCCCCGTGATTTTTCCGCGATCACTGTTTCCGCTAGTCTGCTGGTATTGATCCCGGGCGCGACCGGAAAGGAGATGTCATTTTGAGCGAATTCAATCAATCTGTGGTCGTGGTCACCGGGGCTGCCGGCAATCTGGGACGAGCGGTGGCACAGGCCTTCGCGGAACGAGGCGCACACCTCGCCCTGCTCGACCTGAACGCGGCCGGCATCGAACGCACAATCGCGGCCTGCCAGGGGCAGGCGTCGGCAAAGGCCTTTCCGACCAATCTGATTGATGCGACATCGGTTGGCCAATGTATCGACGAGGTGCTCGATGCGTTCGGCAGGATCGACATCCTTGCCAATATCGCCGGTGGATTCACCATGGGGCCGACGGTTCCGGAAACCAGTGACCGCGACTGGGACTTCATGATGAATCTCAACGCGCGCTCCGTATTCAACATGTGCAGGCGCGTCATCCCCGCCATGCAGGGCAATGGCGGCGGACGCATCATCAACGTATCGGCACGCGCGGCCGAGCAGGGCAAGGCACGAATGGGGCCGTATTGCGCATCGAAGGCGGCGGTGCTGACGCTGACCGAGTCACTCGCAGCAGAGAACCGCTTCGACAACATCAATGTCAATTGCATCCTGCCCGGCACCATCGACACACCCCAAAACCGCGAGGCTATGCCGGATGCGAATTTCGACCATTGGGTGCCTCCGGCGGCGTTGGCCGATGTGATCCTGTTTCTGGCTTCCGGCGCGGCACGCTGTGTCACCGGGGCAGCCATACCGGTGTATGGGCAGAGTTGAAAAGCAAGACCTTCACATTGCGCTGCACCGATGACCAGGCCGCGGTAATTGCCGTCGCCCTGCAGACCTATGCCGACGCAGCCTATCCAGCCGGCGGTTCAGAGTGCGGCCAGGTCGCGCAGCAGACCCTGCAGGAGACGGCGCGGCTCATCGCGCGCGATGCGGGCGGTACTTCGGGGGCGCAGATCCGCCGGCGCCAGCGCAGCATCGTCAAGGCAGCCGTCAGCTGGTATTTCAGCGCCGAAGGCCCCGGGCCGGAGACCGCCGCCCCGCAGATGCTCAAGCTGCTGGACTGACCGCGGCCGTCAATGCGGTAACAGGGCTCGCACATCGGCTCGCCGCCAGTCGGCACGACGGACGATCCAGCTACCGTCGTATTCCTCGAGCTGCAGCTCGAAGCGATAGAGGTCGGCCTCTACGGACACCAGGGTCTCGACCGACGCCACCGGCACACCGGCCATGGCGACATACGCGACCGCCTGTGCTGTCTGTTGCTGTTGCGCAACCTCGATCGACGTGATGCGCACGAACAAATGGATGGCGTCGTGCCGCCGCAGGTAGGCAAACAGCGACCTCAGCGCGGCCGCCTTGTTGGCATGGCGTTTGTCCTGATAATTCGGATGCAGATACCCTGCAGCCTGTTTCAATGAACCATCCTGCACCGCCTGTTGCAGTGCACCGATCGACGCGCGAATCCGGTCTTGCGGCGCATCCTGCCCGCCGCTGCAGGCACACAGCAGCAGTGCAAGACCGAGCGTCGCGGCCCTTTGCAACAGCAATTCAACGCAAGCCGAGGACATCCTGCATATCGAACAGGCCCCGATCGTGCGCCGCCACCCATGCCGCGGCGCGCGCAGCACCCTTGGCAAATGTCATCCGGCTCGACGCCTTGTGCGTGATCTCGACACGCTCGCCTTCAGTAGCGAACCACACCGTGTGCTCGCCCACCACGTCCCCGGCACGGATGGTCTCGAAACCGATGGTTTGCGGAGCACGCGCGCCGGTCTGACCTTCGCGACCGTAAACCGCCACCTCTTTCAAATCGCGTCCCAAGGTGTCGGCGATCACCTCGCCCATGCGCAGCGCGGTACCGGACGGGGCGTCAACCTTGTGGCGGTGATGTGCCTCGATGATCTCGATGTCGGCATCCCCGCCCATCACCCTGGCAGCCAGTTCGAGCAGGCGAAAACACAGATTCACGCCGACACTCATGTTGGGGGCAAAGACGATGGCGATATCCTTGGCCGCCGCACTGATCGCGGCCTTGTTGGCCTCGCTCAATCCAGTGGTGCCGATGACCATTGCCTTGCCGTGTTTGCGGCAAACGTCGAGATGGACCATCGTCGCTGTCGGCCCGGTGAAATCGATAACCACGTCGAAATCATCCACGACCTTGGTCAGGCTATGGGAGACCAGCACCCCCAACTTGCCCACACCGGCCAGTTCACCGGCATCGGCACCCACCAGGGTCGAATCCGGCGCCTCGGTGGCCGCCGCCAGCGTCATGCCGTCAGCTGCCGTCACCGCCTGAATCAAGGTCCTGCCCATACGCCCCGCGGCGCCCACCACAGCCACTCGGATCATTGCTCTTCCCGTTGTTGGTTGAATTGCTTGTGTCGCTGAGTCCGGGGTGATGTTAGCACCGCCGGATCAGTGTCGATCCGCGCTCATAGACCCATCTTCTCGAAGAATCCCTTGACGCTGTCGACCCAGGAATGTGCATTCGGGCTGTGTTTGCGCCCGCCACCCTTGAGCGATTCGTGCAACTGGCCGAGCAGGCTGCGCTGCTGGTCGGTCAGCTTGACCGGGGTCTCCACGACAACGCGACAGATCAGGTCGCCCTGCGGACCCCCACGTACCGGCCTGACTCCCTTGCCACGCATCCGGAACATCTTGCCGGTCTGGGTGCCCTCCGGGATCTTCAGCTTGACCTTGCCATCGAGCGTCGGGACCTCGAGCTCACCGCCCAATGCCGCAGTCGGAAAGTCAATCGGTACCTCGCAATACAGGTGACTGTCGTCACGGCTGAAGATCGGGTGTTCGCGCACATGTACCTGGACATAAAGATCGCCTGGAGGGCCGCCGTTGTCCCCGGCCTCGCCCTCGCCCGCCAGGCGGATCCGGTCGCCGGAATCGACGCCAGGCGGGACCTTGACCGACAGCGTCTTGGTCTCCTGGATGCGCCCCACGCCACGGCACGCCGGACAGGGCTCCTCGATCACGCTGCCCTTGCCGTGGCAGGTCGGGCATGTCTGCTGAACCGAAAAGAACCCCTGCTGCATGCGCACCTGGCCAGCCCCGTGGCAGGTGCCGCAGGTCTTCGCCGAGGTGCCCTTCTTGGCGCCATTGCCACCGCAGGTATCGCAGCTGACCCATGTGGGCACCTTTATCTTGACACTGGTACCGGCGACGGCATCTTCGAGACTGAGTTCGAGGTTGTAACGCAGGTCCGAGCCACGCTGTACCCGCGGACCGCCGGCGCCGCCGCGACCACCGCCAAAAATATCGCCGAAAACGTCGCCGAAGATATCGCTGAAACTGGCGCCGCCACCGCCGAATCCGCGGCCACCCCCCATCGACGGGTCGACGCCCGCATGTCCGAACTGGTCGTAGGCCGCGCGCTTCTGCGCATCCGACAGCACTTCGTAGGCCTCTTTGGCCTCCTTGAAGCTCGCCTCCGCCTCACCAGCCTTTTCGCCGGTATTGCGGTCCGGGTGATGCTTCATCGCCAGACGGCGGTAAGCCTTTTTTATTTCGGCCTCGCTGGCGTTCTTGGCCACGGCGAGGACTTCGTAATAATCGCGCTTCGACATTTTCTGTTTTCAGTACTTCTGAGTGGACAACTCAAAGAACGCACAGGCACGAAGGCCGCAACTCACGGCGGCACCGAACATCGAAACCGACATCAACCCGGCGCGAAGATCGCACCACTGGATACATTGCGTTCCGCTCTCGACAAACAAAACCGTGCACCGACCACGGGGACGATGCACGGTCTGTGCGGGCGTGGCGCCGACGCGACGCCACACGACACCCGCCTCACTTGCCGTCTTTGACCTCTTCGAACTCGGCATCGACGACATCGTCATCGGCCTTGCCCGACTCGGCACCCGAGGCACCGGCGTCGCCCGTGGCACCGGCATCCTGCGCCGTACCCGGTTGCTGCGCGTACATGCGCTCAGCCATTTTACCCGAGGCCTCGGCAAGTGCCTTGGTCTTGGCCTCGATCGCGTCTTTGTCGGAGCCTTTCATCGCCTCCTCGAGTTCCTCGATCGCCTTGTCGATGGCCTCTTTCTCGCCCGCTTCCAGCTTGTCCTCGCCCATCTCCTGGATCGACTTCCTGGTCGCGTGGATCATGCTGTCGGCCTGGTTGCGTACCTGCACCAGGTCGTGGAACTTCTTGTCCTCATCGGCATGTGCCTCGGCATCCTTGACCATGCGCGCGATCTCATCCTCGGACAGACCCGAAGACGCAGTGATGCGAATCGACTGCTGCTTGCCAGTCGCCTTGTCCTTGGCCGAGACATGCAGGATACCGTTGGCATCGATGTCGAAGCTCACCTCGATCTGCGGCATACCGCGCGGTGCCGGCGGAATGTCGCTCAGGTCGAACCGGCCCAGCGACTTGTTCGCCGAGGCCTGCTCGCGCTCACCCTGCAACACATGCACGGTCACCGCAGTCTGGTTGTCGTCGGCGGTCGAGAAGGTCTGCGAGGCGTTGGTCGGGATCGTGGTGTTCTTCTCGATCAGCTTGGTCATCACGCCGCCCAGCGTCTCGATCCCCAGCGACAACGGCGTCACGTCGAGCAGCAGCACGTCCTTGACCTGGCCACCAAGCACCCCGCCCTGGATCGCCGCACCCACGGCGACCGCCTCGTCCGGGTTCACGTCCTTGCGCGGCGCCTGGCCGAAGAACTGCTCGACCAGCTGCTGAACCTTGGGCATCCGCGTCTGGCCACCGACCAGGATCACGTCGTCGATGTCAGAAGCCGACACACCCGCGTCCTTGAGAGCGATCTTGCACGGATCGAGCGTGCGCTGCACCAGTTCATCGACCAGTGATTCCAGCTTGGCGCGGGTCAGCTTGATGTTCATGTGCTTCGGGCCGCTGGCATCCGCGGTGATGTACGGCAGGTTGATATCGGTCTGCTGGCTGCTCGACAGCTCGATCTTGGCCTTTTCTGCGGCCTCTTTGAGACGTTGCAGGGCCAGCGGATCGTTCTTCAGATCGACGCCCTGGTCCTTTTTGAACTCGGACGCAAGGAAATCGATGATCCGCATGTCGAAATCTTCACCGCCGAGGAAGGTGTCGCCATTTGTCGACAACACCTCGAACTGGTGTTCGCCGTCCACCTCGGCGATCTCGATGATTGATACGTCGAAGGTACCGCCGCCGAGGTCATAGACAGCCAGTTTCTTGTCGCCTTTCGACTTGTCCAGGCCATAGGCGAGTGCCGCGGCGGTCGGCTCGTTGATGATGCGTTTGACATCCAGCCCCGCGATGCGGCCGGCATCCTTGGTCGCCTGGCGCTGCGAATCATTGAAGTAGGCAGGCACGGTGATCACCGCCTCGGTCACGGTCTCACCAAGATAGTCCTCGGCGGTCTTCTTCATCTTCTGCAGCACCTTGGCCGAGATCTCCGGCGGCGCCATCTTGCTGCCGTTCACCTCGACCCAGGCGTCGCCGTTGTCCGCCTTGACAATCTTGTAGGGCACCATGTCGATGTCCTTCTTGACCACGCTATCGCCGAAGCGACGACCTATCAGGCGCTTGATCGCAAAGAGCGTGTTCTTCGGGTTGGTCACCGCCTGGCGCTTGGCGCTCTGGCCAACCAGCACCTCACCATCGTTGGTATAGGCGATGACCGACGGCGTCGTGCGATCGCCTTCGCTGTTCTCGATGACCTTGGCCTTGCCGCCCTCCATGATCGCCACGCAGGAGTTGGTGGTGCCGAGGTCGATGCCGATGATCTTGCCCATGATGTCTAATCTCCGATTCGGGAATGCGTTTGCAACTGTTGTTTAAATGGGGTTTTGTTATGTCTTTTCAAGACGCCGGGGCGGCCTGCGAGACCATCACCATGGCCGGCCTGACCAGGCGGCCGTTCAACAGGTAGCCCTTTTGCACGACCGCCACCACGGTATTCGCCGGCACGTCGCCACGCGGCTGCATCGACATCGCCTGATGAAACTCCGGATTGAACGGCTGGTTGATCGGGTCGATCTGCTCGACGCCGAACTTGGCCATTGCATTGCTGAGCATCTTGAGTGTCAGCTCGGTACCTTCGCGCAACTTTTGCACGTCCGCCGCTTCGTCCTGTGCCGCGCTGTGGCCGAGTTCGAGGCTGTCCCACACGCCAAGCAGCTCGGCGACGAATTTGTCGAGTGCGAATTTGTGTGCGTTTTCCAGGTCGCGCGCATGGCGGCGCTTGAGATTCTCCAGCTCCGCGTGTGCGCGCATCATCTGCTCGAAATGCTCGTCAGCCTTGGCACGGGCCTGCTCAAGGAGCCCGGAAAGGTCTTCGGCGGAGTTCTCCGCAATCTCGCTGTCAGCCGTCATCTCAGCAGCACTCTCCTCGAAAGTTGCCTCGTCTGCCTCTGTCGTCGCATCGCTGGCGCTCTTCTCACGCAACGGGCGATCCTGCTGCTCACTCATCAGAACCTCACACAAGATTTTGAAAATTCAGAAAAATTCTGTTCGGCGGGAAACCCGGTCCCACAGATTCCAGCTCAACAGATGGGGGCACCGGACGGGATTACAAGCCCGGCTCGGGTAAATTCAGGAAAAATCAGCGTGAGGCGAGCGCGCTGCCCAGCACCTTCGCGGTCAATTCAACAATCGGGATCACCCGATCGTAGGCGATACGCGTGGGGCCGATGACGCCCAGCACCCCGACCACCTGCGAATTCACCCCGTAAGGCGCAGTGATCACCGAGCAATCCTTCAACGTGCTGTAACCGGATTCCTCGCCGATGAAGATCTGCACGCCGTCTGCCTCGAGGCTGCGATCGAGGAGATGCAGGATTTCCTGCTTTTCGGTGAATGCATCGAACAGAGACCGCAGACTGTCCATCTGCGCCAGCTCGTCGAAATCCATCAGGTTGGTCTGGCCGGCAACCACGAAGTCGCCCTTTCCATCGTCGTCGTCAAGGTCACCGACGAAGGCGGCCCTGGCGACTTCCATTGCTTGCACCATCAGGGCATCGAGATTGCGCTTGGTCTCCTGCATCTCGCGCAGCACGCGGCGGCGGATACCTGCGAGATCACTGCCGGCGTAGTGGCTGGTGATGTAGTTGCTGAGCTGTTCCAGCTCGCTGCGGCTGAACACACGCGAGGTACGGATGATCCGGTTGTACACCTCGCCGGTGGACGTCACGATCACCGTCAACACCCGCTCTTCCGACAACGGGACGAATTCGATCTGCCTTATCCTGACCTGGTTGTGCTTCGGCACCATCACCACACCCGCGAGATGGGTGAGACTGGACAGCAGCCGCGACGCCGAATCGAGCAGGCCCGAGGGCGCGTCACGGATATCCAGCCGCTGCTGGACCTGGCGCAGCATGGCGTTGTCCAGGGGCTTGAGTGACAACAGGGAATCGACGAACAGCCGGTAGCCGGGCACCGTCGGAATACGCCCCGCAGAGGTGTGCGGTGACGTCACCAGTCCAAGGTCCTCGAGGTCGGCCATCACGTTGCGTATGGTCGCCGGACTGAGATCGAGTCCGGCATCCTTGGCCAGCGTGCGCGAACCTACGGGATGCCCGTCCTGGATGTAACGCTCGATCAACACCTTCAAGAAGTGCTGGGCACGTTCGCTGATCGCATTTTCCGGGCTGTCTGCTGCCACTACTCACTGCCAGTCAAGAGGATGACGCAACTATAGACTGCGCCGGGACCCAAGGGTTCGTCTGGATTATGTGAAGGCGCATTTTACGGTGTCAAGGAAACCGCCGGCGCGCTTGGCTGGCGGCATGGCACATGCTAGTTTCCAGCTTCATTTCCCGACCGGCGGAACGACCCGAATCTTGAATCACCCGGCCAATCAGTTTCAGCGTATCGCGGTCATCGCCAAGCCCGATGTCGCCGGCAAGCTGATCTCCACCTTGCGCCAACTGCACGACGTACTGGCCGCGCGCCGGCTTACCCTGCTGCCGGACGAGCGCACCGCCGCACTGCTGCAACTCGGCCAGGGCCTGTCGCTAGACGAATTGGGCAGGCAATGCGATCTTGCAATCGTCGTCGGTGGCGATGGCACCCTCTTGAGCGCGGCCCGTCAGCTCACCGACCACAAGATTCCATTGCTCGGGGTAAACCTCGGAAGACTCGGATTCCTGGTCGATATCACGCCGGACGACATCGGCCGCTGCGTGGCCGCCGTACTGGACGGCAAGTACGAAGAGGATCAGCGTTTCCTGCTCAGCGCGCAGATCGGCGATCAGCCGCCGGCGCTGGCCTTCAACGACGTGGTGCTGCACAAGTGGAACATCGCGCGGATGATCGAGTTCGAGACCTGGATCGATGGCCGGTTCGTGAACACCCAGCGCTCGGACGGACTGATCATCTCCACCCCGACCGGTTCGACCGCATACGCGCTGTCCGGTGGTGGCCCCTTGCTGACACCGGGACTGGATGCCATTGCCCTGGTACCGATCTGTCCACATACGCTGAGCAACAGACCGATCGTGATCGATGCGGCCGGTGAGATCGAGATCTCGGTGTGCGGACATACCGACCCGCAGGACGTGCGCATCACCTGTGACGGCGCAGCCAGCCTGACCATCGGCGAAGGTGAAAAACTCAGGGTGATCCGCCATCGCACCCGCGTCCGGCTGCTGCATCCGGTCGGACACGATCATTTCGACGTCCTGCGGGCCAAGCTCGGCTGGGGCGAGTTGCCGAAGAACTGATCGGATACCGATCGATGCTGAGCCGCATCACGATTCGCAATCTGGTCATCGTGCGCAGCCTCGATCTCGACCTGCGGCGCGGCATGACGGCATTCACCGGTGAGACGGGCGCAGGAAAATCAATCCTGATCGACGCCCTCGGCCTGGCACTGGGGGAGAAGGCAGATAGCGGAATGATCCGTGCCGGCGCAGACCAGGCGGAGATCAGCGTCGGTTTCGACCTCGAGGATGACTCGCCGGCGCTTGATTGGCTGGCGCAGCACGACCTGGCGGCCGACGGTGAATGTCTGTTGCGTCGCGTGTTGGTACGCAATGGCCGGAACCGTGCCTACATCAATGGCATACCGACGCCACAGGCACTGCTGCGTGAACTGGGTGACCGGCTGGTCGACATCCACGGGCAACATGCCCATCAGTCACTGCTGCATGCCGCTGCTCAGCGCCAACTGCTGGATGCCTATGCCGGGCTGCGCGCAGAAGTGCGAGAACTGGCGCAGCTGTACCAATCCTGGCGAAGCACCCTCGATCAGCTCGCGTCCCTGCGACAGGCCGGCGATGATCGCGCGAGTCGACTCGATTATCTGAGCTATCAGATTCGCGAACTGGAAGACGTGGCGATCGGTTGCGACGACCTCGCCGATCTGGAAGCGGAACAGGCGAGGCTGGCACACGCAGAGAGGCTGCTCGGCGACAGTGCCACGGTGCTTGAGGCACTCGATGACGATGAGCCGTCCATCCGAAGCTCGCTGGATCATGCCAGCGGCGTCCTGACAACACTCGCCGAGCTTGACCCGTCCCTTGTCGAGGCCCGTGACCTGCTGGAGACTGCCGGCATCCAGATCGAAGAGGCGGTCGGGGTGCTGCGTCGCTATCAGGACCGGGTTGAGCTCGACCCGGAGCGACTGCAGCAGGTCGATGCACAGCTGGGAGGTCTGCACGATGCGGCACGCAAGCACCGCGTCGATCCGGATAAACTCATGGATCTGCTGCAACGGTTGCGTGATGAGGCCCAGGCACTGGCCAACGCCGATCACGATCTGATACGCCTGCAGCACGCGGTCGACGAGACGGAGAAAGCCTACCTGAACGCCGCGGCCAGACTCTCCACCGCACGCAGGAAGGCGGCCGAGGCATTGTCCGGCGCGGTCACTGCCAGCATGCAGACCCTGGGCATGCGCGGCGGCAGACTGCGCGTCGCCTGCGAAGCGGACAATCAGAGGCCCGGCCCCAGCGGGATCGACCGCGTCACGTTCCTGGTCGCCGCCAACCCGGGACAACCGGAGGCGCCACTGTCCGATGTCGCGTCCGGCGGTGAACTTTCGCGTATCAGTCTCGCGATCCAGGTAGCGACCGCGAACTGCGGCAGCGTGCCGACGCTGATATTCGATGAGGTTGACGTCGGCATCGGTGGTGCAGTCGCGGAGATCGTCGGACAGCTGCTGCGCCGACTCGCCCGGGATCGCCAGGTCCTTTGCGTTACCCACCTGCCACAGGTGGCGTCACAGGCCCACCATCAGCTGCGTGTGCATAAAATGACCGATGGCAAGACCACCGAAACCGGTATCGACTGCCTCGATGAGGACGCTCGTGTCGACGAAGTCGCCCGCATGCTCGGCGGTGTCGACATCACGGAACAGACGCGTCGGCATGCACAGGAGATGATCGAGCGCGCCCAAGGCGCGGCCTGAGCGGCAATACTCCCGGTCCGACCCTTCGTCGGAACAATAAAGTCTTTTACTTCTCCAATTGTGAAAAGCGTTCTTTACTGCGCTACAATTCGCGTGCAGAATCTTCTATAACCAAATGAAATTAAAAAACAATAACTAAGTGCCTAAGCACTGGATTCGTATGGCTGACATTGATCAGGGGTACGGATCCATAACAGATGCAGCAGTGCAAGAGCCCGTCTGCATTCACCCGACCAAGGGCCAACCTTGTGTTTGATTCGATCCCAGCCCCTTACTGGCTGTTCGGTGCCTTTACTCTGATCGCCGCCTATGTGGTGCGCGGCATCGCCGGTTTTGGCTCCGGCCTGATCGCGATCCCCCTGCTGGCACTGATCCTGCCGCTGACCGTGGTCGTCCCACTGGTGGTCTTCCTCGATTACGTCGCCTCCGCCAGTCATGGATTGAAAGACCGTGCACAGATCCAGTGGCGCCAGATCTTCCCGCTACTGCCGTTCACCGCGGTCGGCGTGCTCACGGGTCTGTATCTGTTCAAGACGGTCGATTCGATCATGTTGGCACATGGCCTGGGTGTCTTCGTGCTGCTGTATGCCATGTACACCCTGTTCGTGAACGAAGGCAGCACAAGGGTTTCCGGGCTGTGGGCCATCCCGGCAGGCGCTCTGGGCGGCCTGGTCGGCACCCTGTTCGGCACTGGCGGGCCCTTCTATGTGGTCTATCTCAAACACCGTGGACTGCCGAAGACCCAGTTTCGGGCCACCTTTGCGACGGTGTTCCTGATGGACGGCGCAGGCCGCCTGACCGGCTATTTCTCAGGTGGCTTCTTCGATCGTGACTGGCTGGTGCTGGCGGCGTTCTCGCTGCCAGTCATGGCCATCGGCCTGTACGCCGGGGGGCACGTTCACACCAACATCACCCAACGGACCTTCCAGGTGGCGGTGAGCCTGCTGCTGGTGGTCAGCGGTATCTCCCTGTTGCTGCGTCACTGAACCACGGCGCCCATCGTGGGACACGCATTCCCAGGCTAAAGCCCGGCGGCGGGCGGGCGCTAAACCCAGCAGTAAGACGACACCCCTGGCGGTGGCCAGATCCGGCCGCTGCACCAGCGGGCGCCGGTGTTGGAGTGTCCGCCCTTGATCACAACTGCGCTGTTCCGTCACCTGATGATCGCCGTGCTGATCGTGCTCCTGCACGTGCCGCTGGTATACCTGGCCCTGGACCTGTATGCCGGGATGACACCGGACATGGGGTTGCACGACCTGCCGATCGTGTCCCAACTTGGCCTCTTGCTGCTGTTCGCCTTGCCTTACGCGGTGCTGGCGCTGATCGGCATCCGCTGGAATCCGCCGCGCGCACACTTGGGTGAATACGACTGCTGACTTTATTGGGCATGGCGCCTCTGTATTGATCGACGGCGGGTCGGGCGTATCGCCCGGTCCGAGAACTCGCTGCCCCTCTGCCGTCACATTCGACCGGCCGGTCTCGGATCTGCGAGAATTCGGCCATGCACACCCCCTCCCGTCACGCGTTTACGCCTGATCGCAAACCCGAGATCCTTGCGCCGGCGGGCGGGCGGGCCCAACTCGAAGCGGCGGTCTGGGCCGGCGCCGATGCCGTCTATTTCGGCCTGGACAGCGGCCTCAACGCGCGTGTACGCGCCACCTCTTTTGCCGTGGACACGCTGTCGCGACCATGGACTACCTGCGCGAACGCGGTGTCCGCGGCTACCTCACCCTCAATACCCTGGTCTTTGACGAAGAGCTCGAGCGCGCCGAGCACCTGGTACGTGCTGCCGCACAGGCTGGGGTCGATGCGTTGATCGTGCAGGACATCGGGTTGACGCGTCTGGCCCGGCAAACGGCACCCGGGCTGCCGATCCACGGCAGCACCCAGATGTCGATCACCGATGTCGCGGGCGTGGCGTTTGCCCGCCGACTTGGCGTCAGCCGCGTCGTCTTGGGACGCGAACTGTCGATTGATGAAATTGCCGGAGTGGTACGCGATGGCCCGCTCGAGATCGAGGTGTTCGTGCATGGCGCACTGTGTGTCAGCTACAGCGGACAGTGTTTTTCCAGCGAGGCCTGGGGCGGTCGTTCGGCCAACCGCGGCCAGTGCGCGCAGGCCTGTCGCCTCCCCTACGGTTTGGTGATCGATGGTGAACCATGCGATCGGGGCGACCATCGATACCTGCTGTCGCCGCAGGACCTGATGGCATTGCCGCTGCTTCCACGCCTGGTCCGGGCGGGCGTCCACAGTTTCAAGATCGAAGGCCGCCTCAAGGGTCCGGAATATGTGGTGGCAACGGTCAGAGCCTACCGGACGGCCCTGGATCAGATCTGGGACGACCTGGGCGCTGGCATCGATGTCGCTGACAACCACCCCCTGGACACCCGGCAACGGCGTGCGCTGGCACAGGTCTTTTCCCGCGGACAGCATGCGGCGGCCGACGGATTGACCGCGGGGTTTCTCGAAGGACCCCGGCACCAGGCGCTGGTCATCGGGCGCAACCCGCGGCATCGCGGCGTATTCGTCGGACGCGTCATGGACGTCACCGGGCGCAGCATCCGTGCCGAGCTCGACGGGCCGGTCAAACGCGGCGATGGGCTGGTATTCGACAGTGGTCATCCCGAGCAACGCGAGATCGGCGGCAACGTGCATCACGTCATCGATTCCGACGGCACATCACTGACCAGCGAAACGGATCAGGGCACAGTCGAACTTCTTTTCGGCCCGGATTTTGTTGCCAAGCACGTTCGGGTGGGCGACCTGATCTGGCGCAGCCGCGACAGTGCCCAGGATGGCGGCACATCACTTGATCCGCGCCGCGCCGCACGTCGTGCAGCGGTAGAGCTCGCTGTCTCCGGCGGCCTGGGCGCACCACTTCTTGTCAACCTGAGTGACCGCGAGGGGCGCACCGGCCGGGGTGCCAGCGATGCGACGCTGCAGACCGCCAGCGCCAGTCCTCTCGATGCCGGAAAGATCGGCAAGGCGATCGGACAGCTCGGCGACACCCCGTTTGTCATCGACGAAATGCGTATTGAGGGGTCGCTTGCCGAAGGCCGGTTGTTCATCGCACTGGGCGAAATCAAGGCTGCGCGCCGTGCGGCCGTCGACCACCTGCTCGCCGCGAGGCGCCGACACCATCGAACCGACGGACTCGCCGTCGACCCCGTGTTGCCGGCATGCCTGCCCCCGGATGATGGACCGGTGCAACCTGCGATACCCAGGCTCAGCCTGCTATGCCGCAGCGGGGCGCAGGTGAACGCGGCCCTAGCCATCCCGGACGTTGACGAGATCGTGGTTGATTTTCTCGAGGTCCACGGACTCAAAGAGGCCTGCAAGCAGATACGTGACGCGGGACGGCGCCTGGTGGTCGCCGCGCCACGCATCTTCAAGCCCGGTGAACAGCGGCTGTGGCTGTACTTCTGCAGGCTGCAGCCGGACGCCCTGCTGGTTCGTTCAGCCGGTCTGCTTTGGCAGCTGCAACAGCACGGTGGCAGCGGTGCCCTGCTCGATGACGGCGAGACGCGCGTACCCGTGCTGCACGGTGATTTTTCGCTGAATGCCGCCAACCTGCTCAGCGCACAACAGTTGCTCGACAGTGGATTGAGCCGCCTGGCGTTGACGCATGACCTCAATGGCGCGCAGATCGCCGCGCTCGCACGTGCGCTACCGGCAGAACAACGCGTCCGGCTCGAAGTGATTGCGCACCACCATCTGCCGATCTTTCACACCGAGTACTGCGTATTCGCTCGGTTTCTGTCGAGCGGAAACAGCTACCGAGATTGTGGCCGGCCGTGTGAAAAACACGGCTTGCATCTGCGCGACCCCGGCGGTGCCGACCACCTGGTGCTCGCCGACATCGGGTGTCGCAATACGGTGTTCAACGCAGCGGCACAGTCGGCCGGCCCTCTGCTGTCGGACCTGTCTGCGGCCGGTGTCGGCCGCTACCGCATCGAGCTGGTGGACGAGCCGGCACACGAGGTCGCCGGCATCGTCTGCGCCTATCGCGACGCCCTACACGGCCGTATCACTCCGCAGAAGCTCCGGGAACGCCTGGCATCTGTACCTGATG